>CDYK01036263.1_pt1 | contig 168677 bp, 175 predicted proteins | sample 554841 | NCBI WGS metagenome assembly CDYK01 (sample SAMEA3182102, study PRJEB8094) | gut metagenome | biome: human; feature: gut; material: Stool; isolation source: human stools | place: Canada | collected 2013-02-18
GCGAACAGGAAGAATGTTCCGGCGGGGGTAAGGTTCTGGAGCATCCATGGAGTGAGCTGTCCGATCAGGTACGTCCCGATCCACAAGGCAAATCCTGCAATGGACATGGCCAGTCCGCGCACCTTGGTGGGATACATCTCCGAGAGGAGCACGAATACCACGGCGCAGATGGAAACGGCACAGCAGAATACATAGAACAGGAAGAAAACGAGCAGGAAGAGGCTGGATACTCCCAGGCTTTCGCCGAAAAGGAAGTAAGCACCGATCAGGAGAAGGGAAAAGACCATGCCCGATACGCCGTAGTAAACCAGTTTCTTACGTCCCACTTTGTCGATGATGACAAGCGCCAGGACGGTGGTCAAGGTGTTAACTAGTCCTACGAGAACTTGGTAAAAATTGCAAGTTTGTAGCTTTGTTTGTTAAATATATGCTGAGAAAATCTTATCTTTGTCATCGTTATACTAACTAATACCCCCCATTTATGAAAAGAAATCATTATTTACTTACCCTTGTTCTCTTGATAGGGTGCTCCCTTTATGTGAAAGCCTCAGACACAGTTTTTGTCCATCAGACACAAATTCCTATTTTAATTGAGCGGCAGGACAATGTATTGTTCTACTTTCGTTTAGATGCAAAAGAAAGCCGGATGATGGATGAGATCGTTCTTGATTTTGGCAAGAGTGTGAATTTGTCGGATGTACAGGCCGTTAAACTCTATTATGGAGGTACAGAAGCTTTACAAGATAGAGGAAAGAAAAGGTTTGCACCGGTCGATTATATATCCAGTCATCGTCCGGGAGGAACATTGGCAGCGATACCATCTTATTCAATTAAATGTGCGGAAGTACAGAAACCTTCTGCGAAAGTCGTATTGAAGAGTCATTATAAGTTATTTCCGGGTGTTAATTTCTTTTGGATCAGTTTACAGATGAAACCCGAAGCTTCTCTTTTCACGAAAATAAGTTCCGAACTCCAGTCGGTAAAGATAGATGGCAAAGAAGCTGTTTGTAAAGAACGGTCACCGAAAGATATAATTCACCGGATGGCTGTCGGTGTTCGGCATGCCGGTGATGATGGCTCAGCTTCTTTCCGCATTCCCGGATTGGTCACTTCCAATAAAGGAACACTGCTTGGCGTATATGATGTTCGTTATAATAGCAGTGTCGATCTGCAAGAATATGTAGATGTCGGTTTGAGTCGTAGCACGGATGGCGGCAAAACATGGGAGAAGATGAGACTGCCTCTTTCGTTTGGTGAGTACGATGGTTTGCCTGCTGCGCAGAATGGAGTAGGGGACCCTTCTATTCTGGTAGATACCCAAACGAATACAATATGGGTTGTTGCGGCATGGACACACGGCATGGGTAATCAGCGTGCCTGGTGGAGTTCTCATCCCGGGATGGATATGTATAAAACGGCACAATTGGTTATGGCAAAAAGTACGGATGACGGTAAGACTTGGTCGAAGCCGATTAATATAACCGATCAGGTAAAAGATCCTTCCTGGTATTTCTTGCTTCAGGGACCGGGACGGGGAATCACGATGAGTGACGGAACTTTAGTATTTCCTACTCAGTTTATCGATTCTACCCGTATACCTAATGCCGGAATCATGTATAGTAAAGACAGAGGAAAAACGTGGAAGATGCACAATCTGGCACGTACCAATACAACCGAAGCGCAAGTGGTAGAAATAGAGCCCGGAGTGCTGATGCTGAATATGCGGGATAACCGTGGAGGAAGCCGTGCCGTAGCAATTACAAAAGACTTAGGAAAGACATGGACAGAACATCCTTCCTCTCGAAAGGCACTGCAGGAGCCTGTGTGTATGGCAAGTTTGATTCATGTTGGAGCTAAAGATAATGTACTTGATAAGGATATTCTTTTATTCTCGAATCCGAATACTACCAAAGGACGTAATCATATAACTATTAAAGCAAGTCTGGACGGAGGAGTGACCTGGCTTCCCGAACATCAGTTAATGCTGGATGAAGGAGAAGGCTGGGGATATAGCTGTCTGACAATGATCGATCGGGAGACTATTGGCATCTTATATGAAAGCAGTGCAGCTCATATGACATTCCAAGCGGTGAAACTGAAAGATCTGATTCGATGAGAAGTCTTCGAATCTTTTTAGGAATTGCATTTTTATTCCATACATTATATATATTGGGAGCAGGTCAGTTGCATCTGCTTCCCCAACCTCAGCAATGTATTTTGGCAAAAGGATATTTTGTCATGGGTAAAATGCGGCTTTCTACTCCTGTGCTTTCACAGGAATGGAAGCAGTTTGTGACAGAGATGGGAGGTACTTTGGCCGATCAGTCGGCATCCTCCATAAATATAAAACTGATTGACACGATTGAAAATATACCTGTCAATCAGGAAGAGGCTTATCGTCTGACTATTACTCCAAAGACTATTACGGTAGAGGCTGTAGCAGAGCGTGGCGTATATTGGGCGATGCAGACACTTTTTCAATTGAAAGAAGCGGGTGGAAGAAGAAATCGTTTGCAATGTTGTACGATCACTGACTGGCCGGCTTTCCGGATTAGAGGTTTCATGCAGGATGTAGGACGCAGCTACTTGTCTGTAGAGGAACTGAAGCGTGAGATAGCTATATTATCCCGGTTTAAAATCAATACTTTTCACTGGCATTTAACGGAGAATCAGGCATGGCGTTTGGAAAGTAAAATTTTTCCAATGCTGAACGATAGTATCAATATGACTCGTATGGCGGGCAAATATTACACGTTGGAAGAAGCCAAAGACTTGGTAGCTTTCTGTAAGGCCCATCAGGTACTATTGATTCCGGAGATTGATATGCCCGGGCATAGTGCGGCATTTATTCGTACTTTCCGTCATGATATGCAAAGCCCGGAAGGAATGAAAATATTGAAGCTTCTGTTGGATGAGGTCTGTGAAACATTTGATGTTCCCTATATCCATATTGGTACAGATGAGGTGCAGTTTACCAATCCACAGTTTGTCCCTGAAATGGTGGCTTATGTCCGTAACAAAGGAAAGAAAGTGATTTCCTGGAATCCCGGATGGAAGTATAAGGCAGGTGAAATTGACATGATGCAGCTTTGGAGTTATCGGGGAAAAGCCCGGCAAGGTACTCCGGCCATTGATTCCCGTTTCCATTATCTGAATCATTTTGATACGTTCGGTGATATTATTGCATTGTATAATAGTCGTATTTATAATGCGGATATGGGAAGTGATGATCTTGCGGGAGTTATTATGGGCATCTGGAATGATCGTTTGATAGATAAGGAATGGAATATGATTCTGGAGAATAACTTTTACCCGAATATGTTGGCGATTGCAGAACGTGCGTGGCGGGGAGGAGGAACTGAATATTTTGATAAGCAGGGAACAATTCTTCCTGCGGATGAGAAGTCGGAAGTCTTTAGCAACTTTAAGGACTTCGAAAGTCGTATGTTATGGTATAAAGAGCACATGTTTAAAGGATATCCATTTGCCTACGTCAAACAGACTAATGTAAAATGGAATATTACAGATGCTTTTCCAAATGAAGGAGATCTGACTAAAGTGTTTCCACCGGAAGAGGAGTTGAAAGATTCATATATTTATGAAGGAAAACACTACGGAGTACGTCCTGCCATAGGAGCTGGTATTTATCTTCGACATGTCTGGGGCAAAATAGTACCGGCTTTTTATAAAGATCCGCAGGAAAATCATACAGCTTATGCCTATACGTATGTTTATTCTCCTAAAGCACAGGAGGTAGGTCTATGGGCAGAATTTCAGAACTATGGACGTTCGGAGAATGATCTGCCTCCATTACCGGGGAAATGGGATTATAAAGAAAGCCGTATTTGGATTAATAATCAGGAGATATTACCTCCGGTATGGTCTGCTACTCATCGGGTGAAAAATTCGGAGACAGCTTTAGGAAATGAAAATTGTGTGGCTCGTCCGCCGCTACAGGTTCATTTGAATAAGGGCTGGAATAAGGTATTGCTGAAACTGCCTGTCGGTAAATTCTCGATGAATGAAGTACGATTGGTGAAATGGATGTTTACTACGGTATTTGTTACTCTTGACGGAGAAAAGGCTGTGGAAGGACTGATCTATTCTCCGGAGAAGAAATTGTAAAAGCTTACGTTAACAAGAAAAATGAAGAAGTCTTTTATTATTTATTTGTTTCTGACTTTGAGTGTAGTACTCTATGCGCAGCAACATCGTATAAAAGTCGCTTGCATAGGTAATAGTATAACCTATGGTTATGGATTGCCCGACCGGGTTACACAGTCATATCCGGTGCAATTACAGAAAATGCTGGGAGAGTCCTATCAAGTTGAAAACTTCGGTAAGTCCGGTGCTACGCTGTTGAATAAGGGGCACCGGCCTTATATGCAGCAAGATGAATACCACAGGGCTATTGACTTTGCCGGAGATATTGTGGTCATTCACCTGGGCATCAATGATACTGATCCTCGTGACTGGCCCGATTACCGTGATTTCTTTGTGAAAGATTACATTGCACTGATTGACTCTTTTCGGGTTGCCAATCCCGAAGCCCGGATTATGATTGCCAGACTCACACCTATTGCCGACCGTCATCCTCGTTTCCTGTCAGGAACACGTGACTGGCATGGAGAAATACAACTGGCGATTGAAAATGTGGCCCGCTATGCCGGGGTGCAGTTGATTGATTTTCATAAGCCGTTGTACCCTTATCCTTTTATGTTGACGGACGCTGTACATCCTGATCCCGAAGGAGCATTTGTTTTGGCTCAGACAGTATATTCAGCCATCACCGGAGATTATGGCGGACTAAAAATGCCGTTGCTTTATACAGATAATATGGTATTGCAACGGGAGGTTCCATTAACGATTCAGGGAACTGCCAATGCGGGAGATCAAGTGACTGTAAGTATAGCTGACCGACAAATGAAAACAAAGGTAGGCCCGAATGGAAAATGGTCGGTAACGCTGCCTCCTTTAAAGGCAGGGGAGCCTTATACCCTGAAGATTTCAACCAATCAGAAGGTACTTCAATATCATAACGTATTAGCGGGTGAAGTCTGGCTTTGCTCCGGTCAGTCCAATATGGAATTTATGCTGAAACAGGCTTCGACTGCCCGGCTTGATATTCCACGTGCCGCAGATCAGGAGCTTCGTCTGTATGATATGAAAGCGCGTTGGCGCACAAATGCTGTCGAATGGGAAACGACTGTACTTGATTCATTGAATCATCTCCAATATTATAAGGATACAGAGTGGAAAGAATGCGCTCCGGAAACCGTTTCTGATTTTTCGGCAATTGCATACTATTTTGGTAAGATGTTAAGAGACAGTCTGAAAGTTCCGGTTGGATTGATTTGTAATGCTGTTGGTGGTTCTCCCACAGAAGCTTGGATAGATAGAACTAGTCTGGAATATCATTTCCCTGCCATTTTAAAGGATTGGACCCAAAATGATTTTATTCAGGAATGGGTACGTGGACGGGCTGCATTGAATATAAAAAAGTCAGTGAACAATCGGCAGAGACATCCGTATGAGCCCTGTTATTTATATGAGTCGGGTATTCGTCCTTTAGAACAGTATCCGATACGAGGGATAATCTGGTATCAGGGAGAATCGAATGCTCATAATTGGGAAGCCCATGAGGCGTTATTTAAACTACTGGTGAATGCTTGGCGAAAGAACTGGAATGATGATTGCTTACCTTTTTATTATGTGCAATTATCCAGTCTAGATCGTCCGTCCTGGCCTTGGTTTCGTGATAGTCAGCGCAGAATGCTGAATGAAATCTCTGACATCGGAATGGCTGTGTCCAGTGATCATGGTGATTCTTTGGATGTACATCCTACTTGTAAACAACCAGTGGGAGAACGTCTGGCACGATGGGCTTTGAATAAGACATATCTGAAAGACATTGTTCCTTCAGGTCCCTTATTCCGTGGTGCAGATGTTCGGGGTGAGAAGGTTTATTTGTCTTTTGATTATGGACAAGGGATGCGAAGCTCTGATGGAAAGTCTTTGCGATGCTTTGAGGTTGCGGAATTTGAGGGTATCTATTATCCGGCAACGGCTGAGGTGGTAGGAGAACAAGTGAAGGTATACAGTAAAGAAGTACGGAATCCTCGTTATGTACGGTATGGCTGGCAACCTTTCACGCGGGCTAATCTGGTTAATCGTGCGGGACTTCCTGCTTCGACGTTTCGTGCTGAATTTGCGGTGAAATGAGATATTTTGTGGCTTCAATAGGAAATATTTGACAAAAAAGTAATATCTTTACTCCGTTAATATCTAATGCCCCCACTATGATCTTAAATTTGACAGAAAAGATAGCTCCGATAGCATGTGGATTGCTATGTTGCTGTAGTATGGTTTATGCTCAGGGAAATGACACTTCGGAAGTCATGCTACTGGATACCGGTTGGGAATTTTCTCAATCAGGAACAGAAAAGTGGATGTCAGCTACGGTTCCCGGTACGGTCCATCAGGATCTGATCAATCATGAATTACTGCCGAATCCCTTTTATGGAATGAATGAAGAGAAAATTCAATGGGTGGAGAATGAGGACTGGGAATACAGAACCTCTTTTATAGTTTCCGAAGAACAATTGAATCGTGACGGAATCCAGCTTATATTTGAGGGTCTTGATACTTATGCAGACGTATATCTGAATGGTTCATTATTGCTTAAGGCAGATAACATGTTTGTCGGTTATACGGTTCCTGTGAAATCTGTATTGCGAAAGGGCGAGAATCACTTATATATTTATTTCCATTCACCTATCCGGCAAACATTGCCACAATACGCCTCTAATGGTTTTAATTATCCTGCGGATAATGATCATCATGAGAAACATCTTAGTGTGTTTACTCGTAAAGCTCCGTATAGTTACGGTTGGGATTGGGGAATCCGAATGGTGACAAGTGGAGTCTGGCGTCCGGTCACACTTCGTTTTTACGATGTGGCTACCATATCCGATTATCATGTCAGACAAGTATCGCTGACGGATGAAACGGCACGCTTATCTAATGAACTCATTGTAAACCAGATCCTTTCTCAGGAAGTTCCGGCTGAAGTAAGAGTTCGTGTTTCTTTGGATGGTACTGCTGTTGCAGAAGTCAAACAGCAGGTGAAATTGCAGCCCGGAATAAATCATATAACTCTTCCTTCTGAGGTGACGAATCCTGTACGATGGATGCCTAATGGTTGGGGAACTCCGACTTTGTATGACTTCTCTGTTCAGATAGCTTGTGGAGAACGGATTGTTGCAGAGCAATCTCACCGGATCGGTTTGCGAACGATTCGTGTTGTGAATGAAAAAGATAAGAATGGAGAGTCTTTTTATTTTGAGGTCAATGGCATACCGATGTTTGCCAAAGGAGCCAATTATATTCCTCAGGATGCATTGCTGCCTAATGTTACTGCTGAACGATATCAGACCTTGTTCCGTGATATGAAGGAAGCCAATATGAATATGGTTCGTGTATGGGGTGGCGGGACATATGAGAATAATCTTTTCTATGACCTTGCTGATGAGAATGGTATACTCGTCTGGCAGGACTTTATGTTTGCGTGTACTCCTTATCCTTCGGATCCTGCTTTCTTGAAGCGGGTAGAGGCAGAGGCTGTTTATAACATTCGTCGTCTTCGGAATCACGCCTCTTTAGCTATGTGGTGTGGCAATAATGAAATATTGGAAGCATTGAAATATTGGGGCTTTGAGAAGAAGTTTACTCCGGAAGTTTATCAGGGATTATTGCATGGCTATGATAAACTCTTTCATGAATTACTGCCTTCAATGGTCAAAGAATTTGATGCAGATCGTTTCTATGTGCATAGTTCTCCTTACCTTGCCAATTGGGGACGTCCGGAATCGTGGGGGACAGGAGATAGTCATAACTGGGGAGTTTGGTATGGTAAGAAACCTTTTGAGTCTTTGGATACCGATTTGCCGCGTTTTATGAGTGAATTTGGTTTCCAGTCATTCCCGGAAATGAAAACTATTGCAACTTTTGCTGCCCCCGAAGATTATCAGATTGAATCGAAAGTGATGAATGCCCATCAGAAGAGTAGTATTGGAAATTCATTGATTCGTACTTATATGGAACGCGATTATATCATTCCTGAAAGTTTTGAAGATTTTGTCTATGTCGGATTAGTCTTGCAAGGGCAGGGGATGCGACATGGACTGGAAGCTCACAGACGCAATCGTCCTTATTGTATGGGGACATTGTATTGGCAGTTGAACGACAGTTGGCCTGTGGTATCCTGGTCAAGTATTGATTATTATGGAAACTGGAAGGCGTTGCATTATCAGGCAAAACGTGCTTTTGCTCCCATCTTGATTAATCCTATACAGCAGAATGACAGTTTATGTGTCTATCTGATTTCAGATTGGCTGGATGCGATGGAGCAAATGGCATTGGAAATGAAAGTGGTAGATTTTGATGGAAAAACATTAGGCAAGAAGGTGCAGATACATTCGTTGAAAGTTCCGGCTAATACTTCCCAATGTGTTTATCGCATCAATATTGATGGTTGGCTGACTCCCGAGGAGTGTCAACGCTGCTTTTTACAATTGATACTTAAAGATAAATCAGGGCATCCGGTTGCAGAGGCCGTTCATTTCTTTAAAAAAACGAAAGATTTGCAGCTTCCTCCGGCATCAGTATCATATAAAATGAAACAGACAGATGGTAAATGTGAATTGACTCTTTTCTCGTCAACATTGGCAAAAGACCTTTTCATTGAGATTCCATTGCAAGGAGCCCGTTACAGTGACAACTTCTTTGACCTTCTGCCTGGAGAACGTAAAAAAGTGATTATTACTTCTCCTCAGATAAAAAAAGGGGAGGAGTTCTCTGTAAATATCAAGCACATTCGTGAAACCTATAAATAAAACTAATTTATTAACTACTAACACCTAATTTTTTATTTTATGAAACAACTCCTAAAACTAACCGGATGTCTGGCACTGGCAGGGCTAATGAGTTCTTGCGGTTCAGTACAAGAAGAAGCCAATTATCAGATTATCCCGTTACCACAAGAAATTGTCACAACGCAAGTAAACCCCTTTATTCTGAAAAGCGGTGTGAAAATCCTCTATCCGGAAGGAAATGAGAAGATGCAACGTAATGCGAAATTCCTTGCTGAATACCTGAAGACTGCAACCGGCAGAGATTTCTCGATTGAAGCCGGAACAGAAGGAAAAAATGCAATAGTGCTGGCATTGGGATCGGAAGTAGAAAACCCTGAAGCTTATCAGTTGAAAGTCACCGACCAAGGTGTTACGATTACTGCCCCTACAGAAGCTGGAGTTTTTTATGGTATTCAAACGTTGCGTAAGTCATTGCCTATTGCACAGGGAGCTGACGTAGCACTGCCTGCTGTAGAAATTAAAGATGCCCCCCGCTTCGGTTATCGTGGTGCACATTTCGATGTCAGCCGTCATTTCTTCACAATAGATGAAGTGAAGACTTATATTGACATGCTGACCTTGCACAATATGAATCGTCTGCACTGGCATATCACTGATGACCAAGGATGGCGTCTGGAAATCAAAAAATATCCGAAGTTGACAGAGATCGGTTCTCAAAGATCAGGAACTGTAATCGGACGTAACTCAGGCGAATATGATAATACGCCTTATGGTGGATTCTATACGCAGGAACAGGCAAAGGAAATCGTTGACTATGCTGCTGAACGTTATATTACCGTTATTCCGGAAATTGACCTTCCGGGACATATGTTGGCTGCACTTACTGCTTATCCAGAATTAGGATGTACCGGTGGCCCGTATGAAGTATGGAGACAATGGGGAGTAGCCGATGATGTGCTTTGTGCTGGAAATGATCAAGTCTTGAAATTTATAGAAGATGTATATAGTGAATTGATAGATATCTTCCCGTCGGAATATATCCATGTTGGTGGTGACGAATGTCCGAAAGTTAGATGGGAAAAATGTCCGAAATGTCAGGCACGTATCAAAGCATTGGGATTGAAATCGGATAAGAACCATAGTAAAGAGGAACGTTTACAGAGCTTCGTTATCAATCATATCGAAAAATTCCTGAATGATCACGGACGTCAGATTATCGGTTGGGATGAGATTCTGGAAGGCGGACTTGCTCCTAATGCAACTGTTATGTCATGGCGTGGTGAAAGTGGTGGCATTGAAGCTGCCAAGCAGAAACACGATGTTATCATGACACCGAACACTTATCTGTATTTTGATTATTATCAAGCTAAAGATACTGAAAACGAACCTTTTGGTATCGGAGGTTATTTGCCAATCGAAAGAGTTTACAGCTACGAGCCCATGCCGGCCTCTCTTACTCCGGAAGAACAGCAATATATAAAAGGTGTACAAGCTAATCTTTGGACAGAGTATATTGCTACTTTCTCTCATGCTCAATATATGGTATTGCCTCGTTGGGCAGCTTTGTGTGAAGTACAGTGGTCAACACCTGATAAGAAGAACTATGAAGATTTCTTATCTCGTCTTCCACGACTGATTAAATGGTATGATGCAGAAGGATACAATTATGCAAAGCACGTATTTGATGTGAAAGCTGAATTTAATCCGAATCCGGCTGATGGTACTTTAGACATTATACTTTCTACAATCGACAATGCACCTGTCCATTACACTTTGGATGGTACTGAGCCGACTAGCGCTTCTCCAGTTTATGACGGTGTCTTGAAAGTCAAGGAGAATGTAGATTTCTCAGCTATTGCCATTCGTCCCACAGGAAATAGTCGTGTCGTTTCAGAGAAAATCAATTTCAGTAAATCAAGCATGAAGCCGATTGTTGCTAATCAGCCTGTGAATAAACAATATGAGTTTAAAGGTGTGACTACTTTGGTCGATGGCCTGAAGGGAAATGGTAACTATAAAACCGGACGTTGGATTGCATTTAGAGGTAATGATATGGATGTGACCATTGATTTCAAACAGCCTACCGAGATTTCAAGTGTTGCCATTTCTACATGTGTAGAGAAGGGAGACTGGGTATTTGATGCAAGAGAATTTTCTGTGGAGGTATCAGATGATGGCACGAACTTCAAGAAAGTGGCATCCGAAAACTATCCTGCAATGAAGGAAACTGATAAAAATGGCATCTATGACCATAAACTAACATTTACACCTGTAACAGCACAATATGTGAAAGTGATAGCTTCGCCCGAGAAAAGTATTCCGGAATGGCATGGTGGGAAGAATTATCCAGGTTTTTTATTTGTAGACGAAATTACTGTTAATTAATGGATATAAGAAAGAGATACACTAAAGTTTGTCTTTTCTTATGGGTAATCGGGATGTGCTTTTGTGCACATCCCATAAAAGCACAGTCCGTAATACCTGTTCCCTTAAAGATGGAGCAGGGTACGGGCTCTTTTTTACTTTCTGAAAAAACTAAGCTTTATACAAACTTACAAGGAGAAGAAGCTGCTCTTCTTGGCGACTATTTGAAAACTGCCTTATCACTACAATTTAAGGAAGGAAAGAAGAAAGATAAACAGAATGTCTTGTCTTTACTAATATCAGAAAAGAATCCTCTGCTGGTGTTACCGGAAAGTTATATACTGTCTGTTACTCCTGAGCATATTTTAATCAAAGCTTCTTCTGGGGCAGGACTATTTTATGGAATTCAGACATTGTTGCAGCTGTCTCAACCTTCGGGTACAGATTATTCTATAACTTCTGTTGATGTGCAGGATACCCCTCGTTTTGCCTATCGTGGAATGATGCTGGATGTTTCCCGTCACTTCCTCTCTAAAGAATTTGTGAAAAAACAGATAGATGCACTGGCATTTTATAAAATAAACCGATTGCATTTGCATCTGACAGATGCAGCAGGATGGCGACTTGAAATAAAGCAATATCCTTTGTTGACGGAATTTGCAGCTTGGCGTACAGATGCTAACTGGAAGAAGTGGTGGAACGGCGGACGGAAATATCTTCGTTATGATGAACCCGGTGCTTCCGGTGGTTACTATACTCAAGATGATATGAAGGAGATTATTGCATATGCACGACAACATTATATCACAATCATTCCTGAAATAGAGATGCCTTCTCACTCGGAAGAAGTATTGGCTGCCTATCCGCAATTATCCTGTTCGGGCGAATCATACAAGAATGCTGATTTCTGCGTGGGGAATGAAGAGACATTTACTTTCCTGGAAAATGTATTAACTGAGGTAATGGAACTTTTTCCATCGGAATATATACATATAGGCGGTGATGAAGCTGGTAAGGGGGCATGGAAGACTTGTCCGAAATGTCAGAAAAGGATGCAGGATGAACATCTTTCTAATGTAGACGAACTGCAGAGTTATCTGATTCATCGTGTAGAACTGTTCCTGAATGCTCACGGACGTAAGTTATTGGGATGGGATGAAATCCTCCAAGGTGGTTTGGCTCCTAATGCTACTGTAATGTCATGGCGTGGCGAAGAAGGAGGCATTGCTGCTGTACGTTCTGGTCATCAGGCAATAATGACACCCGGTAAATATTGCTATTTGGATAGTTACCAGGACGCTCCATATTCTCAGCCGGAAGCTATCGGAGGGTATCTGCCATTGGAGAAAGTTTATTCGTACAATCCAGTCTCAGATTCTTTAACCGTAGAACAGGCAGAACTTGTTTATGGTGCGCAGGGTAATCTCTGGGCTGAGTATATTCCTACACCGGAACATATGGAGTATATGATATATCCTCGTATCTTGGCTTTGGCAGAAGTGGCGTGGTCAGCTCCTGAACGTAAATCATGGCCCGATTTCCATAATCGTGCTTTAAAAGCGGTTGATGATTTGCAAGCAAAGGGATATCATACCTTTGATCTTAAAAATGAGATTGGAAGTCGTCCGGAGTCTTTAAAACCGATCAACCATCTGGCTGTAGGGAAGAAGGTTATTTATAATGCTCCCTATAGTCCTCATTATCCGGCTCAGGGAAATACAGCTCTGACTGATGGTATTCGTGGCGACTGGACCTATGGAGATGGATCTTGGCAAGGATTTATCGATAAAAAACGTTTGGACGTTATAATTGATATGGGGGCAAGGACTTCCATCCATTCGGTTTCTGCCGATTTTATGCAAGTAGTAGGAGCAGAAGTCTTTCTGCCTGAGTCCGTCCTTATTTCTGTTTCCGATGATGGGACCAGCTTCACAGAGTTGAAACAATACACTTCTAAGGTTAATAAAGAGGAAGCTATTAAATTTATTAGTGTTTCATGGGAAGGCAATGCTAAAGGTCGGTATATACGCTATCAAGCTTGCGCCGGAGAAGAATTTGGCGGATGGATATTTACGGATGAAATAGTTGTGAAATAATTAGATGTATATTTATGACTTTAAATATTAAGAATTTATTAGGAATAGCCGTGCTTTTTTCTTTCTCTGTGATCAGTGCGCAAGTACGTACCTCATACACTTTTGAGAAAGGATGGAAGTTTACGCGTGAAGATAATGCCGATTTTATTCAGCCTGACTATAATGACGTCAAGTGGCAATCGGTAGTAGTACCTCATGACTGGGCTATTTATGGACCTTTTGGTATAGATAATGATAAGCAGTTGACCGCCATTGCCCAAGACGGGCAGAAAGAGGCAATGGAGCATGCCGGACGTACGGGGGGGCTTCCTTTTGTGGGGGTAGGCTGGTATCGGCTGAATTTTGATGCTCCTTCTTTTGCTAAGGGTAAAAAGGCAACATTGATTTTTGATGGAGCTATGAGCCATGCACGTGTATATGTCAACGGTCAGGAGGCTGGCTATTGGCCCTATGGATACAATACTTTCTATCTGGATGTAACCCCTTATCTGAAAGAGGGGATGATGAATACTTTGGCTGTTCGTCTGGAGAATGAAACGGAATCCTCCCGCTGGTATCCGGGAGCCGGACTTTACAGGAATGTGCATTTGGTAGTGACGGAAGATGCACATATTCCGACATGGGGTACACAGTTAACTACTCCGGTAGTAAAGGACGACTATGCGAAAGTTAATATAAAGACTACTTTGGTTGTACCTTCCGGAAAACAATTTGATGCTTATCGTATTGTGACTGAACTAAAAGATAAAAATGGAAAGGTAGTAACTACCAATGAAAAACAAGGTACTCGTTTTGATGATAATGTCTTTAGTCAGGAACTTGTTGTTACTCATCCGGCTTTATGGAGTCCGGAAACTCCTGTCCTGTATCAAGCCGTCTCTAAAGTCTATGAAGGCAATACATTGAAAGATGAATATGTAACATCATTCGGTATCCGTACTATTGAAGTCATTCCCAACAAAGGATTTTTCCTGAATGGGAAGAGAACTCCATTCAAAGGTGTATGCAATCATCATGATCTCGGTCCTTTGGGAGGTGCCGTAAATGATGCCGCCATCCGTCATCAGATTCGTATCCTGAAAGATATGGGCTGTAATGCGATCCGTACTTCTCATAATATGCCTGCTCCTGAATTGATCAGAGCTTGTGATGAGATGGGAATTATGGTGATGGCAGAATCGTTTGATGAATGGAAAGCTATGAAGGTAAGGAACGGCTATCGCCATGTTTTTGACGAATGGGCAGTGAAGGATTTGACGAACTTAATACGCCATTATCGTAATAATCCGAGTGTGGTGATGTGGTGTATCGGAAATGAGGTTCCCGAACAGTGGGATGGGAATAAAGGACCTAAAATGTCTTATTTCCTGCAAGAAATCTGTCATCGTGAAGACCTGACCCGTCCTGTCACACAGGGGATGGATGCACCGGATGCCGTTGTCAATAATAATATGGCTGCAGTAATGGATGTTGCCGGATTTAACTATAGACCGCATAAATATCAGGAAAATTATAAAAAGCTTCCCCAGCAGATTGTTTTGGGGAGTGAGACTGCTTCTACAGTTAGCTCTCGTGGAGTATACAAATTCCCCGTTACCCGTCAATGGATGAAGAAGTATGACGATCATCAGTCTTCTTCTTATGATGTAGAGTCTTGCTCCTGGTCCAATCTTCCCGAAGATGACTTTATCCAGCATGAAGATCTGCCTTATTGTATAGGAGAGTTTGTTTGGACAGGATTCGATTATCTGGGCGAACCGACTCCCTATTATACAGATTGGCCTAGTCATTCTTCCCTGTTTGGTATTATCGATTTAGCAGGTTTGCCGAAAGATCGCTACTATCTCTATCGCAGTCACTGGAATAAAGAAGAGGAAACACTGCATATTCTTCCTCATTGGAACTGGGCGGGACGTGAAGGAGAGATAACTCCTGTCTTTGTCTATACTAACTATCCTTCAGCTGAATTATTTATCAATGGAAAGAGTCAGGGAAAACGTACCAAAGACCTTTCTGTAACCATCAATAATAGTGCCGACTCTGTTTCAATAATGAACTTGAAGCGTCAGAGTCGTTATCGTCTGATGTGGATGGATACAAAATATGAGCCGGGTACGGTGAAAGTTGTGGCTTATGATGCAAATGGTAAAGCTGTAGCTGAAAAAGAACTTCATACAGCCGGTACTCCCGACCATATTGAATTGGTAGCTGATCGTGATGTTATTAAGGCAGACGGGAAAGATCTCTCTTTTGTGACAGTACGTGTAGTAGACAAAGATGGTAATCTGTGTCCAGATGCCTCCCATGAGATTAGTTTCAAAGTGAAAGGAGCAGGCACTTATCGTGCAGGAGCTAATGGGAATGCAGCTTCTTTGGAATCTTTCCAGCGTCCGAGGATGAAAGTCTTTAGTGGCATGATGACTGCTATTGTGTCTTCAACAGAACAATCGGGAAAAATAACCCTTGAAGCTACGGGTAAGGGCTTAAAAAAGGGAGTCTTGATCATTGAAAGCCGCTAGGAAGCTAAGAAGTAAGAAATATCGTTGTAATATGTGTAATTCCTCTAAGTGTATCGCTATGAAACACTTAGAGGAATTTCTGTTGGCTCAGGCAAGAGTTTAACATCTTGGTGGGCAAAATAAAAGCTGTAAAAGTATGTTCTTTTATTAAATTGTATTACTTTTGCATCGTTTTAGTACTGTATCCGTTTCTCTATGAACCTTGGTTCTTATATGGAGATAAGATAAAAAGGCTAAATCCTTAAGAGATGCGCTACTGCTTCATAAATGGATTTCATTTGTGGAAGTCAGGGCGCTTTTGTCTTTTAAGTAAGTGATGAAATAAAAACAAGGGGTAATGGGTGATAATGAATGATTTGGACAAAGAACGACAAACAGAGGGAAGTAAGGCATGGTATGCCATACAAACCTTCTATTGTAAAGAAGAGCATTTGGGGAAATATTTGGAGGAAAAAGGGGTAAATTATTTTATTCCGATGCGTTTTGTAGAGTATGAGACACTCGATGGTAAAAAGCATCGGAAGCTGACTCCAGCTGTACACAATCTGCTGTTTATCGAGAAAGAATTTACGGAAAAGGAACTATTAGAGAGGGTAAAGGATTGTACTATACCTTTTCTGCTTGTTCGTGACCGGAGTACACGGCGGTGTTATGAAATTCCAGACCATGAGATGTTGGAATTCCGTGCCGTATGCGATCCTAATTATAAAGGAACTCTTTATGTCGATACAGTTACAGCAGAAGCCCGTCCCGGACAAGCAGTTCGGGTGATCCGTGGCCCGTTTGCCGGACTCGAAGGCAAACTTACGCAATACAAGAAGAGCTATTACGTAGTTGTTACGTTGGCTACTATCGGCGTCATGCTGCACATTCCAAAGTGGTATTGCGAAAAAATCAACTAATCATAACATTACGATCATCTGGTCGACACCTTGTCGTCGGACAACTTATGTCTGGCTTGTAGAACTATTTTTCAAATTCAGAAGATAATCTATTTATTTAATAAAATATTCAGTTTTTGAGTAGAAGGATATATCCTGCTATTCTAATTTTGAGTACTCATAACAAATCAATGAAAGGAATCGTTTTAGCCGGTGGTTCAGGTACCCGTTTGTATCCGATCACAAAAGGAGTGAGCAAACAACTGCTCCCTATCTTTGATAAGCCAATGATTTATTACCCTATTTCAGTGCTGATGTTGGCTGGTATCCGTGAGATTTTAATAATTTCTACTCCTTATGATCTTCCAGGCTTTAAACGCCTTTTGGGAGATGGTTCAGATTATGGTGTGCGTTTCGAATATGCGGAGCAGCCTTCTCCGGATGGATTGGCCCAGGCTTTTATTATCGGAGAAGAATTTATCGGTAACGATTCTGCTTGTTTAGTGCTCGGTGATAATATTTTCTATGGACAAAGTTTCACCCGTATGCTTAAAGAGGCTGTTCGTACTGCAGAAGAAGAAAATAAAGCTACTGTTTTCGGATATTGGGTTGCTGATCCAGAACGATATGGTGTTGCTGAATTTGATAAAGAGGGAAATGTCTTAAGTATAGAAGAAAAACCTGTTCAGCCAAAATCTAATTATGCAGTAGTTGGTCTTTATTTCTATCCTAATAAAGTGGTGGAGGTAGCTAAAAATATCAAACCGTCTTCGCGTGGTGAATTAGAGATTACGACAGTGAATCAGCAATTCCTGAATGATCAGGAACTTAAAGTGCAGCTACTGGGGCGTGGATTCGCCTGGCTAGATACGGGAACGCATGATTCTCTTTCAGAAGCCAGTACTTTTATTGAAGTTATAGAAAAACGTCAAGGTTTGAAAGTAGCCTGCTTGGAGGGTATCGCTTTGCGTCATGGATGGATAACTGAAGATAAAATGCGCGAACTGGCCAAGCCTATGTTGAAGAATCAATATGGACAATATTTGCTTAAAGTCGTAGATGAATTAAAAATGAGTTGTTTATAATCTATAATTGCTCTGATAAGTATAATTATATAGATGCAAACTTCAGTTTTAATGATTAACCTGTATATGGCAAAAGAGAAAATGTATGTGATTGGTTGTACGTCATTGATCATGCTCGTGCTATTGATGTGATTTTTCATAATGGGGGGAGATAGCCAAAACTTATACCATACACTAGATTAGTACTAAATAATAATGACAGAATATTCTAGTAATAATAAGCGAATAGTTAAAAATACATTATTGCTATATATCCGTATGATGTTTACAATGGCAGTGGCGTTGTTTACAAGTCGTGTAGTGTTAAATGCTCTTGGAATTAGCGATTTTGGTATTTACAATGTTGTTGGTGGGTTTATAGCAATGTTTACTGTACTAAGTGGTAGCTTTTCTAATGCAATTACGCGTTTTATAACTTTTGAGTTAGGTAAGAAAGATTCTCAAAGGTTAAATGCTGTCTTTTGTACAGGTGTAAATATTCAGTTGATAATGTCTGTGGTAATTGTTATTGCGGCAGAAATTATAGGTCTGTGGTTTTTGAATTATCACATGAGTATTCCTGATGACAGATTGAATGCTGCTCATTGGGTATTACAATGTGCTATTGGTGCATTTGTTCTAAATTTGATAAGTGTTCCGTTTAATGCTGAAATTATAGCTCACGAAGAAATGGGGGCTTATGCTGTGATTAGTATTGTTAATGCAGTTCTACAGTTAATTATTGCATATATGCTGTACTTGTCGCCATTAGACAAGTTGAAAACATATTCGGTATTATATTTGGTTGTTGCATTTATTATTCGTACAATATATGGTATTTATTGCAGGCGTAAGTTTGAAGAATGTACCTATCATTTACTTCTTGATAAAGACTTGTTTTCCGAAATGGGTAAATTTGCTGGTTGGAACTTTCTAGGTTCATCAGCTTTTATGCTGAACACACAAGGCGTAAATATGCTGATGAATATTTATTTCGGTGTGGCAGCAAACGCAGCTCGTGGTATTGCCGTACAAGTTGATTCGGCAGTAAAATCTTTCGCCAATAGTTTTACTACAGCAATTAATCCTCAGATAACGAAATCTTATTCTGCAGGAGAATTGGATTATATGTATCAATTGGTTTGTCGTGGAGCAAAGTTTAGTGCTTTTCTATTTCTGTTTATTGCGGTGCCTATTGTGCTTGAAACACCGACAATACTGAAAATTTGGCTTAAAACTGTTCCAGAATATACGATTGTGTTTGTAAGGCTGATAGTGTTTTCTTCATTTGTAGATTCTCTATTAGGAAATTCATTTTGGACTGCTATTATGGCGACTGGTAAGATAAAAGGCTATCAGATAGTCATAGCAATTGTCGGAGTTATGGTTTTTCCTTTTTCATGGTTATGTTTTGAATTTGGTTGTGGTCCTGAATCTACTTATATTGTATACATAATTATTTATTGTATAGCATTGCTGGTTCGTTTGTATTTTATGAAAGTACTATTATATATGCCATTGAGTTATTTCTTTAGAGATGTATTGGGACGTGTAGCTGGCGTTATGTTATTAACATTTATAATCCCATTACCATTACTTTTGGTTTTAGACGGTGGTTGGATTAGATTATCTGTTGTTTGTTTGTGCAGTTTGCTTGTAACATCTGCTGTTGTTTATACAATAGGTCTCACACAGAGTGAGAAAGTTACTGTTACGTCCAAGTTAAAGAAAATCGTACAGAGGTTTTCATAAGAATGTAATTTTTGCAAAAGTCTTAAAGCGGAATATATGAATTTAAATGTAAAAAGTGGCATTTTATGAATAATCAAAGATTAAAAATTTTATTATTGGGTGGAACTGGGGCGATGGGAATACATCTTTCGAAGATATTGAATAATCAAGGGGAGGATGTGTATGTGACTACACGTAGAGAACGTAAAGGTGTAGGAATTACTTATATACAGGGTAATGCACATGAAACCGCTTTCTTAAGTGATATTTTACGAAAGTATCATTTTGATGTACTTATTGATTTTATGATTTATAATACATCAGAGTTTGCAGATAGAGTGGATTTGCTGTTATCTTCCGTAGGACAATACATTTTTCTGTCGAGTTCCAGAGTTTATGCCGATTCGGAAACTCCTATAACGGAAAATTCTCCGCGTCTTTTAGATGTATATAAAGATGAAGAATATCTCAAAACAGATGAATATGCTCTTAGTAAGGCGCGGCAAGAAGATATTCTTCACAGATCCGGAAAAAATAATTGGACAGTTATTCGCCCGTATATTACATATAGTGAAATTCGTTTGCAATTAGGTGTGTTAGAAAAAGAATTATGGCTTTATCGTGCTTTGAATGGACGAACGATCGTTTTTTCAAAGGACATCGCAGAAAAAAGTACTACGCTTACATATGGGTATGATGTAGCATTGGGAATAGCATCAATAATCGGTAAAGAAACAGCTTTTGGGGAGGCATTTCATATAACATCGGATGAAAGTTATACATGGAAGGAAATATTGGAAATCTATCTTGATACTATAGAAAAGAAAACTGGGATGCGTCCAAAAGTGCTGTTACTTGATAAAAGTCCACATTTGGAATGGATAGGTGCGAAATGGCAGGTTATATTGGATAGATATTATAACAGGCGGTTTGATAATAGTAAGATACAGCAGTATATAGATACATCCCAATTTGTACGAACCGAAAGTGGACTAATATCTTGTCTTGAATCTTTTCTTTGTCATCCTCAATTTAAAAAAATGGGATGGGGTATACAGGGTACATATGACAGAATAACTGGAGAGTGGGCTCCATTTAGTGAGATCTCTATAATAAAAGATTGTATAAGTTATTTGCTTCATAGAACTGTAGTGCCCCCAAAAAGTAAATTGTCAATATAAATATCAGATAAATATGAAAGAGTATTATTCAGCAGAGCGTAATGTACAGATTGTTATAGCTTTGCTTAAAGCCTATAATATAAAGAAAATAGTTGCAAGTCCAGGTACTACTAATATACCTTTTGTATGTAGTGCTCAAAATGACTCTTATTTTGAAATGTATTCATGTGTTGATGAACGTTCGGCAGCATATATGGCCTGTGGACTTTCGGCAGAATCTGGTGAGCCTGTCGTATTAACATGTACAGGCGCTACCGCATCTCGCAACTATTTTTCAGGTTTGACAGAGGCTTTTTATCGCAGACTTCCGATTTTAGCATTGACTTCAACACGTCCATTGTCATATATTGGTAACCATTTAGCCCAAGTTATTGATCGTACGGCAGTTCCAAATGATATTGTAAAAATTAGTGTGTTTGCCCCTCTTGTAAAAGACAGTAATGATGAATGGGATTGCCAATTGAAGGTCAACAGAGCGTTGATTGCATTAAAGAAAGATGGGGGGGGGCCTGTACATATTGATTTGGAAACAAACAGTAGCTTTGATTTTTCTGTGCAAGAAATAAAAGATGTTCATGCTATACAGTATATTACGATACGTGATACTTTTCCAATATTACCGAAAGGACGTATTGCTATTTTTGTCGGTTCGCATACAACCTTTACACAAGAACTTACTGTAGCAATAGATATTTTCTGTGAAAACAATAATGGTGTTGTTTATTGTGATCAAACAAGCAATTATCGTGGAAAGTATAGGATTATGTCTTCTTTGTTGGGATGCCAAGATAAATACAAGAGCGTTGCTTGCCATATGGATCTACTCATTTATATCGGTGATATATGTGGTGCTTATGAATCAGTGCTGCTTATGCCTAAGGCAAAGACTGTTTGGCGTGTAAGCGAAGATGGTATTATTCGCGATCCTTCACATAGTTTATCGAAGATGTTTTATATGCAGGAGGTTGACTTCTTTAATCATTATATTGAAGCGCAGACGAATGAAAAGAACTTATCCTTTTATAATGAATGTAAGCAAGATTACGATCATCTTTATTCACTGATATCGAAGAAAATACCATTTTCGAATATTTGGTTAGCATATGAGTTGTCTCCACGTATTCCGGAAGGTAGTGTGATGCATTATGCTATTTTAAACTCATTACGTGCATGGAGTTTCTTTGAAACGCCTAATACTGTGAGGGGATATAGTAATGTAGGGGGATTTGGTATTGATGGTAATATTTCTGCGTTGATAGGTGCTTCATTGTATAATAAGGATAGATTGTATTTCGGTATAATAGGTGACTTGGCATTTTTCTATGACATGAATACATTAGGCAATAGACATGTAGGGAAAAATGTCAGAATATTACTTGTAAATAATGGCAAAGGTATGGAATTTCGTAACTATACACATCCAGCCTCACGTTTTAGCGATGTACTTGTGGACCAGTATATGGATGGTGCTGGGCATTTTGGACAGAAGTCAATATCGTTGGTACGTCATTACGCTGAAGATTTAGGATATGAATATCTAACAGCTTCCTGTAAAGTAAGTTTTAGTAAAAATGTAGAACGTTTTCTTATTCCTGAGATTACAGATAAACCTATGATTTTTGAGGTTTTTACAGAACAAGTTGATGAGAATGAGGCTTTGTATACAATACGTAATTTAGAAAAGTCTACAGATAAGATTATGGAAAGTATAGCAAAGAAATTAATTGTCAATGTAGCAGGGGAAGAGGGATTTGAAAAAGTGAAAAAAATAATTAGAGGTAGATAATAATGAAAATTGGTATATTGACATTTTATCGTGTAGCTAATTTTGGAGCTAATTTGCAGGCGTTATCTACTTATAGTTACCTATGTAAACATGGACACGAGGTAGTATTTCTTGAATATGTATCTTTTCAAACAGTATGGTTAAGATTAGTCTCATATTACAAGAACTTTATAAAGCCAAAACGTAGCTATTTGCAGTTGGCAGAACATTTTAAGTTTATTGATAATAATATGAAAGAGCAAATACCACATTTGCTAACTGCTGACCGAGTAAGGAATGCTATAAAAAAACATGGAATTGATGCTGTGATAATAGGTTCTGATGCAGTTGTACAGAATTGGCCGTTATTTTCAACATTAAAGTTAGGTAAACGGCGTCCATATTGGATTGAGCCATTGCCTTCAGAACGTCGTTACCCCAATCCTTTTTGGGGGTATGGTTTTTCTGATATCATACCTACGGCTATGATGTCTGTGTCATCACAGAATAGTAAATATCAGAAATTTAGTAGGTATATGCTTAAGCGCATGGGCAAAAGTTTGAAAAGACTGAAATATATTTCGGTGCGTGATGCTTGGACCAAGGACATGATGCTTGCTGCAGGACCTGAACTTTCAATTGACATCACTCCAGATCCTGTTTTTGCTCTTAATCAAAATGTAGGAGAAAAGATACCTTTGGAAGAGGATATTCGTAATCGTTTTGTTCTTCCCGATAAATATGTATTGATAGGGATGCGAACTCAGATCTTGTCTATACCTTTTCTTGAAGCTCTAAATGACGCTATGCGGATAGAAGGTAAAGAGTGTGTTGCTTTCCCTATAGATGGAGCAATGGCATTCAGTCATCCATTTAAACACTCAATATCTATACCACTTTCTCCACTTGATTGGTATGCTTTGATTAAATATTCAGCAGGATATGTAGGAAGCAATATGCACCCTATCGTATCTAGTTTGGCGAATGGTGTTCCTTGTTATAGTTTAGATAATTGGGGAAGTACAAATTTCTGGGGAAAAAAGGAAAATAATGCTAGTAGCAAAGTTTTTGATATTTTGAAACAATACGGGTTGGAGAATAATTGGGCTCAAATAGAAAATAATGTATGTAATGTTACTGTTAATGAAATAGTTAAGAGATTAAAAGAATATCCAATTGAACAGGTTATTACAATTTCAAAGGTAAGATATGCAAAATATGAAAAAATGATGCAGGATATTATTGAATCTCTGTTTGGCAGATAAGTATATTCAAAATCTTTTGAATATTAAGAATGAAAAGTTACAATACTCTTAGAATCATAAAGAAAGCTATTACTATATATATGCTATTTTGCATAGTTATAGAATGCATAGCTTTTCCTGCTCTTGAAAATCTGTTTGGTTGTGTGGTACTACTATATGGGTGGCTATTTATAAGTCGGACAGTATTGAAAGTAGATTTTTTATATCATTATTTTATACCCTTTGTTGCGATTTTCTTTTATGGAATTTGCTTTTTTGCTTTACCATTAGGCGTAACATTGATAGAAGGTAAACCTATAACTTTCCGTTTTAATGTACCCTATATTACGTTTTTCAATTTAATGCTGAATGTGACAACTATTGTATTGGCGTTTCATACTTGTCGACGGATATATAAAGAAGGGTGGCTTTTAGGTATATGGAAAAAACTTGGATATTTTAAAGTTCCTACAGAAGCTCAAATATGGGCTATGGCCGGTGCGGGCATTTTTGCCTTACTATACAATATAACTATTCAAGGGACTGATATGATGGACGCAGAGAATAAAGGTGCTTGGGGACAAATTATGAATCAAATGACTAAGTTTGCAATACTTCCAATCGCTATGCTTTTTCCCAAATATTATGGTCGGAAGAATACCGCGATTCCTCGTACTTCATTGATTGTCTACTTTTCTTTTATCATTTTTTTAGCAATTGTTACTACTAAAAGAACATTGATGTTTACCGGCATAGTCTCATGGGGGCTTATGGCTTTCTTGGTCGTTTTACTTGAAAACAAAAAATTATTTAAGACAAAAACAAATATTCTGATAATTATTGGATTATATTTGGTGACAGGGCCTGTTGCAGACTTGGCTACGGCTATGATATTGAATAGGCAATCAGCTTATTCAAGCAAAGCAGGGGAAACATTTACCAATATTTGGAAGTTGTATTCAGATAAAGAGAAATTGCATAATGCTTATAACATGGCATCTTTGTCTAATTCTGATAATGGAGGAGATAATTTCTATGCTTGGAGTGAATATTATGTAGACAATATTTTATTGGACAGAATATGTAATCTTCGTACTCAAGACTTGACATTGGATTATGCCACTAAATTAGGGTATGACAATTCAAAGATGCACAGATATGCTGAAAATTTCCTCATGTTTCAAATACCTACGCCTATTTTGGATATTTTCGGGTATACAACTAATAAATTTGATAGCAACTACACACCTGGTGATTTACTCTCTACAGAAGGGCTTGGTCTCAAGAATATGTATAAAGGGTTTCGTGTCGCAGGCGATTCAGGTATAGGGCTTTATTGGATGGGATATTCTTATTATATTTTCGCGTTCTTTATATACGTTTTAGTTTTCTACTTTTTTTCTTCATTGGTTTCTACGAAGTTACAATTTATTATTCCTATTCCCATTATAATAGCTTTGTTGAAATATATGACCTATTTTAATAATTCTACAGGCATCTTTAAAAGTTTGAATCTCATACTTAGAAATGGAATGCAGGATATTTTATTGTATGTAATATTGTTTGGTGTAATTCGTTTAATAATTAGACAAAAATAAGTTGTGATAAATGCATTGTAAAATGAAATATGGAATAATACAACCAACATATGCTCTTACAAATAATAGTGGTGTAATGGTACAATGTAAAATGTGGGCAGAGGGATTAAGAAAATTGGGGCATGAGGTCTTGTTAATAAACTTCTGGGATAAAAATGAATGGAAAAGTTTTGATGCGATTATTGTAGTCAGTTTTTCATTGGGATTAAGGATCTTGATTAAGGACTTGTTTAAAAATAACGCCAACTTGGTTATGGCTCCTATTATTGACCCTAGCATACCAGCTTGGCGTTATAAGTTTTATTGTAAGTGGTGGGGAAATCAGAAATATTTAGGATTGACATCTCGTTTTCATGACTTATGGTTGTCTAAAGACTGGTTTAAACTTTGGTTAGTTCGTTCTGAAGAAGAACGTCACTATACTAATTACTGTTTAGAACGTTCACAAAAGATAATTAAAAAAGTTCCATTACATTTTCGTATTCCGCCTATAGAAGAGATGCCGCTTAAAGAAAATTTCTGTTTTCATGCTAGTCGATTGGCTTCAACTAATAAAAATGTTCCTCGTCTTATTGAAGCTGCAAAGAAGTATGGTTTTAATTTGAAATTAGCAGGTTATCTTCACGGAGTATTAGAAAAGAATTGGCTTGAAACTTTAATAGGTGATGCAGAAAATATAGAATATGTTGGTGAAGTATCTGAGAAGGAGTTATGGAATTTATATAAGCATGCTAAAGTTTTTGCTTTGCCGTCACTTCAAGAGGGGGTTGGAATGGTAGCATTAGAAGCAGCAGCATATGGATGTGAAATAGTATTAACTAACTATGGTGCCCCTAAAGAATATTATGGGGGGCGGGCAATATTGGTGAATCCTATGAATGTTGATGAAATAGGTGAAGCTATAATGACTGCAATGAATAGAGGTTATGCTCAACCAGAACTGATGTACTATATGAATGAAAACTATAGTGAAAAGGCCTGCTGTCAATTGCTTGATAAATATATTCAGGAGGCTATATCTTTAAAATAGTCGGAATATACGTCTTATGTGAAGTTTTATGTTAGTTGTAATTTTATTCCAATAAGAATGAACAAACCTTCTATTTCAATAATTGTTCCCTGTTATAATGTTGAAGAATTCCTTAATGAAACCATTGAATGTATTCTAAATCAAACTTACCAGGATTGGGAACTACTACTGGTAAACGATGGTTCTAAAGACTTTACTCCGCAAATATGCGATGAATATGCAAACAAAGATAAACGAATTAAAGTAATTCATAAAGAGAATGGCGGACTTGTGTCAGCACGCAATGCTGGATATGATGCAGCAATAGGTGATTGGCATATGTATTTAGATGGTGATGACTGGATAGACATAAATACTTGTGAGAAATTGATGTTCTATCTTTCTAGGCATACGGATGTGGATATAGTATTTTGGAAATGTATTCAGGAGTTAGGTGATATCTCCATTAAAGGAAAATGGGAATGGATATGTTCGGAGCAAGAGCATATTTACATAGATGATGAGTGCCATGATTTAGCCAGACATACTCTTATCTACAAAAGTGGTATTGCAACAGCTTACTGTAAACTGATACGAGCAGATTATGCGAAAAGGAATGGGATAAGACATAATGATCGTCTGAAACAAGGAGCCGAAGGACTAGAGTTCTCTTTACGTTCATTTTATCATGCAAAGAAAGTTCTTTTTGTTAATGAATATTTTAATCATTATAGATATAATCCTAACTCAATATCTAAGAAGGTTGATGAAAAAAATACTGGATATTTGGTAGATTGCTTTCATGTAATTCAGGAAAATATTGAAACATTTCCAGACAAAAAAGTATTTATCGAACCGTTATACCAAAGAGTGGCTTATGTGGTTATAGCTATAGCAATGAGTACTTACTTCCATCCTGATAATAAGGATTCTGTGTTTAAGAAGATAAACAAGTTTGCAAAGGTTATTAAAGAGAACGATTTATTCTCGACATCTATTGCTAAATGCACTACTACAGGAATGGATAAACAACGTAAATTGACACTAACTTTTATTAGACTACATATATATATTATGCTTCCATTTATTGGCTGGTTAAAACAATATTGTCTAAAAAAAGGAAAATATAATTATTGATATATCAGTATGACTAATAAAAAACTAGCTCTTGTCACTTGCTATTTTCAACCCAATTATGGGAGTCAGTTGCAGGCATATGCTACCCAGTTACTATTTGATAAGATGAAAGTAGAAAATGTAACAATCTGCATAGATGGGTTGCAAAGTGAGATTAATAAAGCGAAATATCGTTATTTCTTGAGCAGAATATGGGATATTAATACAGTAAAAGATAAGTGGGCAACGGTGAAAAAAATGACAGCTATCTATACTAAGGGGAAGGAATATCGGGATAGCATGGCTTTACGTAAAGAAATGTTCAAGAGCTTCAGCCAAACTAAGTTCCATATTTCTGAGGTTTACAACTCGAAGCAAGAGCTTGCCAATGCTGCGCACGAATATGCGGCTTTTATAGTAGGCAGTGACCAGTTGTGGTTACCTTCAAATATTGAGGCTAATTACTATACGTTGAATTTTGTTCCTGACAATGTGCCTAAGATAGCTTTAGCTACTAGTTTTGGTATAGCAAGACTTCCTAAACGACAGGCGCAGAAAGCTGCGAAATTTCTGAAGCGGCTGGATTTTTGCTCCGTACGTGAATTAAGCGGACAGAAAATAGTGAAAGAACTTACGGGAAGAGAAATCCCTGTGGTTTGTGATCCGACTATCCTTTTCGCCGCCGAAGAATGGGATGGTATCACAAAGAAGGAACATTTTGTTAAGGAGCCCTATCTGTTTTGTTATTTTCTCGGCAACAATCCAGAGCAGCGGGATTTTGTGAAACGTTTCAAGGAGAAAACTGGTTATAAGATTGTGCAGCTACAGCATTGCGATGAGTATATAAAAAGCGATGTAGGATTTCCAGATTATACTCCCTATAATGTCGGTCCTGCAGAGTTCGTGCAGTTGATTCGGGATGCGGAGTATGTGTTTACAGATTCGTTTCATTCGTCTGTATTTTCTTTGTTGTATGGGAAACGGTTCTTTACTTTCAGGCGGTATAATAATGATGGCATTGTTTCTACAAATGGTCGTTTGTACTCATTGCTTTCGTTGGTAGGATTAGAGGAAAGACTTTTAAAAGCGGATGAAGACGTGGAGAAGTGTATGTTAATGCAGATTGATTATATAAAGATACATAGAAAATTAGAAACATTAAGAGAATTCACCAAACAATATATAAAAGAGGCTTTGTTCCAATCGGGTATAAATTATGATAACTATTAAAGATAAGTGCTCGTGTTGTGGCTGTTCAGCCTGTGCGTCTGTATGTCCGAAGCATTGCATAACCATGTGTGAAGACGATGAAGGTTTTCTTTATCCGGCTGCAGATGAGAATACATGTATAGAGTGTGGATTATGTGAGGTCGTTTGCCCTGTGATTCATGTACAACCAGATGTTGAGAAGGAACAAAGGGCATACTTGGTACAGCATAAAAATGAGCAGGTATTACGTGAAAGTACTTCTGGCGGTGCATTTACGGCTATTGCTAGATGGGTGCTTGATAGAGGAGGTGTTGTTTGTGGTGCAGGTTTCAGCACTGATTTTGAGGTGGTGCATCAGTGGGCTAATTGTTATGAAGATTTGAGAATGTTTCGTAATAGCAAATATGTACAGAGCAGAATAGGTAACACATACAAGGAAGCGAAACAGTTTCTTATGGAAGGAAAGTGTGTTTTATTCAGTGGTACTCCTTGCCAGTTGGAGGGATTGTTTTCTTTTTTGAGAAAGCCATATGAGAATTTGGTTACGGTAGACGTAGTCTGTCATGCTTGTCCATCTCCATTAGTTTATCGAAAATATTTGGAAGCACAAAAAAAGAAAATAGGATCTGAATTTACGAATATATTGTTTAGAGATAAATATTATGGATATAAATATTCAACTATGTCTATTATTGGATGTAATGATTCTATAGAGTATCATGAGGGAATTGATACAGATATTATGATGCGTGCTTTTTTTGCTAACATGAGTGTTCGTCCTAGTTGTTATCAATGTGCATTTAAAAAACGTTATCGTAATACAGATTTTACAATATGGGATTGTTTCGATGTTGACAAGTTCAGTAAGGAATTGGATAATGACAAAGGGGTAACTCGTATCTTAGCTCATTCAGATTTAGCCAATATTATATTGAAAGAATCCAGTTCTCAGTTGAAAGTACTGGAAATAAATTCAAACAAGGCTGTAGAAGGAGTGAAAGAAATGTTTCATTCCGTTAGCATGAATCCTAAACGTGAAGCCTTTTTTGTCGATTTAAATCTGCTGGATGCAGAAGTTTGTTTCCATAAATATTTTCCTGTAACCTTACGACATCGTTTGGAAAAGCAAGCTCGCCTGTGGACTGCTCGCTTGGGATTGTATAAATATATAAAAAAAATATTCAAAGCGATTAATGGGAATCGGGAAATTAAAAGATAGCTACAGCAAAGACTTGGAGAATAAAAATACAATTTTATGAATATATTATTTATCGGGGGAGCAGGTTTTATAGGATCTAGTTTGGTGAAGCGTTTTATTTCTGATGAAAAGCATTCAGTATTTATTTTGGAACCAGAGTTTGCTGATATATCAAGACTTAAAGATTATAATTTGACAGTCTTTAGAAGTTCTTTGAGCAATATAAATGAAGTGAAGAATATTCTTTTGACCAATAAGATAGAAGTGGTGGTGCATTTAGTGTCAACATTGATTCCCGGCAGTACCTATGATGACTATATCGGTGAATTTAAGAATGTTATATTTCCTTCTATTAAACTGATGGAATTCTGTGCTAATGAAGACATTAAGTTTGTCTATTTTTCCTCGGGAGGGACAATTTATGGTAACAGAACAACATTTCAACCATTTGTAGAAACAGATAGCATGGAACCAATATCCTATTATGGATGGTCAAAGCAAATGATGGAAAATAGTATTTTGTTTAAGAATAGAACTCAGAAGCTAAAATTTCTCATTGTGAGACCTTCCAATCCTTATGGTCATGGGCAAAATCTGTATGGAAAACAAGGATTAGTAGCAGTGGCTATAGGTAAAATTATAGAAAATAAACCTGTAGAAGTGTGGGGAGATGGTTCTGCCATTCGTGACTATATCTATATAGAAGATCTCGCTAATATCTTTTATCAACTGATAAATAAGGATGTTTGTAATGAAACAATCAATTTGGGAAGTGGGAGAGGGTTTTCTGTGAATGATGTACTTGCTTTTTTGAAAATCATTTCAAAGGCAGATTTTAAAATTGAGTATAAAAATGCGCGTCCTGTAGATGTTTCCAATATGGTTCTTGATATAGAAAAAATGAAACAGTTTGTAGATGTGACTTTGACGCCAATGTTGGATGGTATTTCTTCATTCTATCATGAATCAATAAAGATATAATACTATGTTAAGGATAGCTGTAATAGCCGGTGTATTGCACTCGGGCGGTAAACGTAATCTAATAATGGAATACTATCGTCATATAGATCGTACAAAAGTGCAATATGATTTTATCTGCGATTCAGATTCAAATGGTATTCCCGAAGAAGAAATCAAAGCTTTGGGTGGGAGAGTATATAAGGTGGCACCATATAAGAATCTTATTACACATTTGAAGGATACATATAAGATTCTGAAGGAGAATAAGTATGAAGTGATGCATGCTTTTGATAATACGCTCAATATATTTCCTATGTTTTTGGGTAGAATAGCCGGAGTTAAAGTGAGGATATCCGAAAGTATATCGAAAGGTGATAAAAATGAAAAGAAAACACTCATAAAGTATGCCTTACGTCCTTTTTCTCATTGGTTTGCAAATTGTTATATGGCTAATTCTATAGATTGTGGCATTTGGCAATTTGGTAAGAAGACTTATGATAAAGGAGAGGTAAGTATATTTAAGACAGTGATTAATGCAGATACTAATGCTTTTGATGACAAACTTAGAGAAAGTACCCGAAAGAAGTTTGGCTGGGAAAATAAAGTGATATATGGGTTTATTGGTAGATATGTTCCACAGAAAAATCCATTATTCCTAATAGATATTTTCAATGAAATTACAAAAAAACAGGAAAATGCAACTCTGGTAATGATCGGATTTGGAGAGTTGGAGAATGAAATGCATGATCGGATTCAGAGTTATGGGATTACTGACAGAGTTATGAATTTAGGGCGCAGGGATGATATAAACCAGTTTTATAATGCTTTTGATACTTTCTTATTGCCCAGTTTATATGAAGGAATGCCTGTTGTAGGGATAGAGGCACAATGTGCAGGACTTCCTATTTTTTTTTCTAAGAATATCACTGAGGAGACAACGGCATCCGAACTTGCACATTACATTGGATTAGAAGAATCTCCGGTTATATGGGCTGATAAAATAGTTAAAGTGGTTGAAGATTATATGCCTAAACGCAGGAGTTACGCAGCTGAAGTGAAGATAAATGGTTTTGACTCTAAGAGTGAAGCATTAAGAATGCAGAGTTTCTATTTAGCTCAAATAAATTCAGTGGATGGATATGAACGGAATTCCTAAACGTTTACTGTCTAATATGCAGGTGTAAAATCTAAAATATCATTAGTCAATATATAAATGAATAATTTATGCAGGAAGTCCAACGTTTTAATAAAGTCCTAAAATTCATTGTCCTTTTAGGAGATGTTCTTTTATTGAACTTGCTGTTGTGGGGATTTGAACTAATTTTTGGAAACCGGTTCTATTCAGGAGTTTCTTCTTCCCTTTATCAGGGAATGGTGCTGTTGAGTTTATGCTATTTGGTATGTAATATTCAGTCTGGAGTAATTTTGCATCATCCGGTAGTTCGTCCGGAGCAGATCATGATCCGTGTGCTTCGCAACATGGTTCCTTTTGTTTTGTTTTCCATTTGCTTTTTGTCACTTTTTCATTTTGAATTTTTCCGTTCACGGTTATTTGGATTGTATTATGTAGCTTTGCTGGTCATCTTAATTTGCTACCGTCTTGCCTTTCGTTATTTCTTGGAGCTTTATCGTGAAAAAGGGGGAAATGTCCGTATGGTTGTACTCGTCGGCAGTCACGAGAATATGCAGGAACTTTATCATTCAATGACGGACGATCCTACTTCCGGTTATCGTGTGATGGGATATTTTGAAGATTCTCCTTCCGGCTGCTATCCGGAAGAAGTTGCATATTTGGGGCAGCCGAAAGAAGCAGTTGAATATCTGGAACAAAATGCAGGCAAGATAGCACAACTCTATTGCAGTCTCCCTTCCGTGCGAAGTGCGGAGATTGTTCCGCTCATTAATTATTGCGAGAACCACTTGGTACGTTTTTTTAGTGTGCCCAACGTTCGTAACTATTTGAAACGGAGGATGTATTTTGAATTGCTGGGCAATGTTCCCGTGTTATCTATCCGCCGCGAACCATTGGAACTTCGTGAGAATCGTGTTTTAAAACGCATCTTTGATATCATATCCTCATCGGTATTTCTGTGTACTATTTTTCCTTTAGTTTATATAATCGTAGGGATAGCTATCAAACTTAGCTCGCCGGGCCCCATCTTCTTTAAACAAAAACGCAGCGGCGAAGACGGACGTGAGTTCTGGTGCTATAAATTCCGTTCTATGAAGGTGAATGCGCAGTGTGATATTCTTCAGGCTACAGCAAATGATCCTCGTAAAACACGTATTGGCGAGTTTATCCGTAAGACGAGCATTGATGAACTGCCTCAGTTTATCAATGTCCTGAAAGGAGATATGTCCGTTGTCGGTCCTCGTCCTCATATGCTGAAGCATACAGAAGAATACGCACAGGTGATTAATAAATTCATGGTCCGTCATTTTGTGAAACCCGGAATTACCGGTTGGGCACAAGTGACCGGATATCGCGGCGAGACAAAAGAACTTTGGCAGATGGAAGGTCGTGTGAGTCGTGACATATGGTATATTGAACATTGGACATTTATGCTTGACCTGTATATAATCTATAAAACCGTATATAATGCTGTCCACGGAGAAAAGGAAGCGTATTAAGAAATAGAGATGCATGAAAATCTGCAGACAGATGATAGTACATGAATATCTGCAGATTAATGATGCATGAAAGCTTGTTGACAAAATAATCTAAACAACAAAAAATAAAAGAATAGATATCTAATTCATCACAGTTATGAGAATATTGAGTAAATTGATTTTTGTAGTGTTACTGCCTTTTCTGTTCACGGCCTGCCAGTCCTACAAGAAAGTACCTTATTTGCAGGATACAGAAGTAATAAATCAAACAGAGCAGAAAGAAAAACTGTACGATGCAAAGATCATGCCTAAAGATCTGTTGACCATCGTAGTATCCTGTACAAGTCCGGAACTGGCAGCACCTTTTAATCTGACAGTTGCCAGTCCGACGAATTTGTCAGTAGCCAATACCTTGGCTACTACACAACCCGTGTTGCAAACCTATCTGGTAGATAATGAAGGAAAAATCTCTTTCCCTGTGCTGGGAGAACTGAAACTCGGTGGATTGACCAAGAAACAGGCAGAACAAATGATTGTAGATAAGTTAAAACCTTATATGAAAGAGGCGCCTATCGTAACGGTGCGTATGGTCAACTATAAGATTTCGGTGATAGGAGAGGTAACCCGTCCGGGTACTTTTACTATTTCTAATGAGAAAGTAAACTTGCTGGAGGCGCTTGCTATGGCAGGGGATATGACGGTATATGGCTTACGCGATAACGTGAAGCTGATTCGTGAAGATGCTACCGGTAAGCAGGAAATTATTACTCTCGACTTGAATAAGTCGGAAACCATTCTTTCTCCATATTATTGGCTGCAACAGAATGATGTCGTATATGTAACTCCCAACAAAGCAAAAGCCCGTAACTCGGATATCGGTAACAGCACAAGCCTGTGGTTCTCCGCTACCTCCATTCTGGTGTCTTTAGCCAGCTTATTATTTAACATCTTAAAATAACGTTTTGAAATAATGAAAGAAGAATTTGCAAACGAAAGACAACGTGAAGCTGATGACGAGAAGATAGATATTCAGGAAGTGCTTTTCAAATATATCATCCATTGGCCTTGGTTTGTCGGTGCAGTTTTAGTTTGCCTTATCGGTGCATGGATATACTTGCGTATGGCTACTCCTGTCTATAATATATCGGCTACGGTCCTGATCAAAGATGATAAAAAAGGAGGGAATACAGGAGGCATGGCAGGACTGGAAGAACTGGGGTTAAGTGGCTTGATCAGCTCTTCTCAAAACATAGACAATGAGTTGGAAGTCTTGCGTTCGAAGACATTGGTGAAGGAAGTTGTCAATCAGCTGAACCTGTATGTGTCATATACAGACGAAGACGAGTTCCCTTCCAAGAATATGTATAAGACTTCTCCTATTATCGTTAGCCTGACTCCACAAGAAGCAGAGAAGTTGAGCGATCCGATGATTGTTGAAATGTTATTGTATCCGCAAGGCAGTCTGGACGTAGGGGTGACGATTGGTGATAAAGAATACCAGAAACATTTTGAGAAACTTCCTGCTGTCTTTCCGATGGACGAAGGTACCCTGGCATTCTTCCAGTCACCGGACTCACTGATGGCGAATAAAGATACAACGGAAGAGTCTTCAGCTCAGAATGTCCGTCGTATCACGGCAAAAATCAATTCGCCGATGAAGGTGGCTCGGGTATATTGTGAGAATCTGACTATTGAGCCGACCTCTAAAACTACTTCAGTGGCTGTAATATCTCTGAAGAACTCCAGCCTGCAACGCGGACAGGATTTCATCAACCAACTGCTGGAAATGTACAACCGCAATACGAATAACGATAAAAACGAGATTGCCCAGAAGACAGCAGAATTCATTGACGAACGTATTGATATTATCTCGAAGGAGCTTGGAAATACGGAAGCGAATCTGGAGAACTTCAAGCGTAATGCCGGTATAACCGACCTGACCAGTGAGGCTCAAATAGCCTTGACCGGTAATGCGGAATATGAAAAGAAGAGGGTGGAAAACCGGACACAAATCAGTCTGCTGGAGGATTTGCGGAAATATATAAGAGGGAATGAATACGAAGTATTACCAAGTAACGTCGGTTTACAGGATGCTGCATTAGTAGCAACGATTGAACGATATAATGAAATGTTGGTTGAGCGGAAACGTTTATTGCGTACTTCGACAGAAAATAATCCGGCTATTGTAAATTTGGATACGAGTATCCGTGCTATGAAATCGAATGTTCAGGCTACTCTTGATGGTACATTGCAGGGGATGTTGATTACAAAAGCCGATCTTGATCGTGAAGCAAATCGTTTTTCTCGTCGTATTAGTGATGCTCCGGGACAAGAAAGGCAGTTTGTGAGTATTGCCCGTCAACAAGAAATTAAGGCCGGACTATATTTGATGCTTTTGCAGAAGCGTGAAGAAAATGCAATAGCACTGGCAGCTACCGCAAACAATGCGAAGATCATTGATGAAGCTATTGCTGACGACATCCCTGTATCTCCGAAACGGAAAATAATTTATCTGATTGCTTTAGTACTGGGCGTTGGCATCCCCGTAGGCATTATCTACCTGATTGGTCTGACCAAGTTCAAGCTCGAAGGACGGGCAGATGTTGAAAAGCTGACCACCGTTCCTATCGTCGGCGATATTCCGTTGACAGACGAAAAGAACGAGAAGGATGGTTCTATTGCCGTATTTGAGAATCAGAACAATCTGATGAGCGAGACCTTCCGAAATATCCGTACCAATCTTCAGTTTATGCTGCAGAATGACAAGAAAGTAATACTGGTTACTTCTACGGTCAGTGGAGAAGGAAAATCGTTTATTTCAGCGAATCTGGCGATCAGTCTTTCTCTCTTAGGGAAGAAAGTAGTCATTGTGGGACTTGATATTCGTAAACCGGGACTGAATAAGGTCTTCCGCCTTTCGACGAAGGAGAAAGGTATTACTTTATACCTGGCAAATCCGGATACAGACCTGATGAGTCTGGTACAGCCTTCAGATGTCAATAAGAATCTGTCCATCCTTCCGGGTGGAACGGTTCCTCCTAATCCGACGGAATTGCTGGCTCGTGACGGACTGGACAAAGCCATTGAAATACTGAAGAAGAATTTTGACTATGTGATCTTGGATACTGCACCTGTAGGTATGGTTACCGATACCTTACTGATCGGACGTGTAGCAGATTTGTCTGTCTACGTTTGCCGTGCCGACTATACTCACAAGGTAGAGTACACGCTGATCAACGAACTTGCCGAAGAAAAGAAACTGCCTAATATCTGTACCGTTATCAACGGCGTAGACTTGAAACGCAGAAAGTATGGCTATTATTATGGCTACGGTAAGTATGGCAAATACTATGGATATGGTAAACGCTATGGCTACGGTTATGGCTACGGTCAGGAAAATAATAAATCATAGAAATACTGATAAATCATAGGAACACTTGTCAATCATATCAGCATGATAAGCCGTATTTGATTGACAAGCTACAGGAGTACCATAAAATCGTACTGCCCTATACAAAGAAGAAAAGCGAGTGTCTGCACAACCAGATACTCGCTTTTTTTGTTATATTTGTATTATCCCTTAAAAAAACTGATAATTATGGAACACAGCAGACTTACTATTTGGAGCCTTTTTTTTCTGGTAGCTTCATGCGGAAGTGTATTTGCTCAGAGAAAACCAGTTCTTCCTCCTCCCGTAGACTCCCTGATAACGGTAGGCTATGCCACCGGAAGTATGAAAACGATCTCCGGATCGGTGGAGAAAATCACGGAGACACAGATGAATAAAGACCAGATCACGAACCCGCTGGAGGCTATTCGCGGACGGGTTCCGGGATTGACCATTCAGCGTGGAACCAATGGCCCTGCAGCTCTCGACGCAGTCCGCCTGCGTGGTACCACTTCATTGACCAGCGGGAACGACCCGTTAATTATCGTCGATGGAGTATTCGGAGATTTGAGCATGCTTGCCTCCATTTACCCTACGGATATCGAGAGTTTTACCATCCTCAAGGATGCTTCCGAAACATCACAGTACGGATCGCGGGGGGCCTCCGGTGTCATCGAAATCACTACGAAGAAAGGGATGAGCGGTAAGACGCAAGTGAGCTACAACGGTATCTTCGGAATATCCACCGTCTACAAGAACCTGAATATGCTGTCGGCAAATGACTTCCGGAGAGTCGCTTCCGAACGGGGCATCTCTATTCTCGACAAAGGCAACAGTACCAACTTCCAGAAAGAAATTGAGCAAACAGGATTGCAGCAGAACCATCACATCGCCTTCTATGGCGGTTCCAATGAATCCAGCTACCGTGTATCCCTCGGTTTCATGGATCGTCAGGGAGTCATTCTGAATGAAGACATGAAGAACTTCACTTCCAATATGAACATGACTCAAAAGATGTTTGACGGTTTTCTGAACTGCGAACTGGGTATGTTCGGCTCTATCCAGAAGAACCACAATCTGGTAGACCTTCAGAAAACGTTCTATTCTGCCGCTACTTTCAATCCCACCTATCCCAACCACAAAGACCCTGTGACCGGTTCGTGGGACGGAATCACCACCGCCAGCCAGATTACCAATCCGCTGGCATGGATGGAAGTGCAGGATCATGACGCCACTTCCCATATCAGCACCCATGCCCGTCTGACCTTTAACTTGATGGACGAACTCAAGTTGGTACTCTTCGGTGCCTATACCTATAATATAGTCGAAAATTCACAGTACCTGCCCACTTCCGTCTGGGCGCATGGACAAGCATATAAAGGCACAAAAAAGATGGAGTCTCTCTTGGGCAACATGATGCTGACCTACAAGAAAGGCTGGAAGAAACATTTCTTCGACGCCCTCGCACTGGCGGAACTTCAGAAGGAGACTTATACAGGATTCTATACCACAGTCACTAACTTCAACACGGATAAATTCGGCTACAACAACCTGCAAGCCGGTGCTCTCCGTCTTTGGGAAGGCACCAACTCATATTACGAACAGCCGCATCTGGCTTCCTTCATGGGACGCTTCAACTACACCTATGCCGACCGTTACAGCCTGACAGTGAACGCCCGTACCGACGCCTCCTCCAAATTCGGCGCCAACCACAAATGGGGCTTCTTTCCGTCAGTTTCCGCCGCTTGGGTGATCAGTGAAGAAAAGTTCATGAAGCGTCTTCCCATCATTGATAATCTGAAATTCCGTATAGGTTACGGTCTGGCAGGAAATCAAAGCGGAATCGACTCATACACTACGCTGAGTCTTGTTAAACCGAACGGTGTGATTCCTGTAGGAAATTCGGCAGCCGTATCCTTAGGCGACCTGCGCAACACAAACCCCGATCTGAAATGGGAAGTGAAACATACCTTCAATACAGGTATCGACCTGGCTATGTTCGGCAACCGCCTGCTGCTCTCCGCCAATTATTACAACTCCAAGACGACGGACATGCTTTACCTCTACAACGTCAGTGTCCCGCCTTTCACCTACAATACGCTGCTGGCTAATATCGGCTCCATGCGCAACAGCGGTCTGGAAATAGCCATCGGTATCACTCCGCTGAAAACGCAGGACATGGAACTGAACATTAATGCCAACATCACCTTCCAGCAAAACAAACTGCTCTCTCTGAGCGGTATGTACAACGGAGAAATGATTTCCGCTCCCCAGTATAAGAGCCTCGCCAGCCTCGACGGAGCCGGATTTCATGGCGGCTACAATCATATCGTCTACCAAGTGGTGGGACAGCCGCTAGGTGTCTTCTACCTGCCTCATTCCAATGGACTCGTTTCCGACGGAAACGGCGGCTACACCTATGATATTGCCGATCTGAATGGCGGTGGTGTCAGTCTGGAAGATGGCGAAGACCGCTATGTAGCGGGACAGGCCGTGCCCAAGACAATTCTCGGATCGAACATCAGTTTCCGTTATAAGCGCTTCGACCTTTCAGTACAGATTAATGGCGCTTTCGGACATAAAATATACAACGGAACCTCCCTGACCTATATGAACATGAATATATTCCCCGATTACAACGTGATGGAGGAGGCTCCGCAACGGAATATCAAAGACCAGACTGCTACCGACTATTGGTTGGAGAACGGGGCGTATGTAAACTTCGACTACGTGACACTCGGCTGGAACGTGCCGATAGAGAAAGTGCAGAAACTGAAGAAATACGTCCGCTCGCTGCGACTGGCGTTTACGGTCAACAACCTGGCGACGATTTCCGGCTATTCGGGTCTTTCGCCCATGATCAACAGCTCAACGGTCAATTCCACTTTGGGGCTGGATGATAAACGGGGATATCCATTGGCGAGAACCTATATGCTGGGATTGAGTATTAATTTCTAACGACGTCAGAACAACGTACAAACTTTTAACGGAGGAGTAAATCATGAAAAAATATATAAGAAATACAGCTATCGCACTGATGACGGCAACGGCTTTGTTCTCGTGCGACAAGTTTCTGGAAGAGAGTCCCAAAGACAAACTGCCGGAAGATGAAGTCTACAATAACCTCTCGGATTTATATCTGAATGCCGTGGCCTCTCTTTATACTTACATCGGTGGTTATAGCGACAGTCAGGGATTGCAGGGAACGGGTAGGGGAGTTTATGACCTGAACACCTTCACCACCGACGAAGCCATCATCCCCACCCGTGGCGGCGACTGGTACGACGGCGGATTCTGGCAAGGATTGTTCCTGCACCAATGGGGAATTGAAAACGACGCCATCCAAGCCACTTGGGAATATCTTTATAAAGTAGTCATGCTGTCCAACAAATCGCTGGAACGGATCGACCAGTTCTCCGAAACTCACACTGATGCCGAACTTCCCGCCTATCGTGCCGAAGTACGGGCGATGCGCGCGATGTATTACTATTACCTGATGGATCTGTTCGGACGTGTCCCGCTGATACTCACCTCATCTCCATCCATGAAGGACGTCGTACAGAGCGAACGGAAAACAATATTCGACTTTGTGTTCAAAGAGTTGCAGGAATCAGCCCCTTTGCTTAGTGAAGTTCATAGCAATCAGTCCGGTCCGTATTACGGACGCATCACCCGTCCCGTAGTTGTCTTCCTGCTGGCGAAACTGGCATTGAATGCTGAAGTCTACACCGACAATGACTGGACAGACGGACAACGTCCCGACGGAAAGAATCTCTTTTTCGAGGTAAACGGCAACCGTCTCAATGCCTGGCAGACGGTGATCGCATACTGTGACCAGCTGCAAGAAATGGGCTATCGTCTGGAACCGGATTACAAAACCAATTTTACCGTATTCAACGAACCCTCTGTCGAGAACATCTTCACGATTCCGATGAATAAGACCTTGTACACCAACCAGATGCAATACCTTTTCCGTTCCCGTCATTACAATCACGCCAAAGCCTATGGGCTGAGCGGCGAAAACGGGCCGAGCGCCACGATCGAAGCGTTGGAAACCTTCGGCTATGAAACAGCCGGACAGGACCCGCGTTTTGACATCTGTTATTTTGCCGGAGTCGTTTATGACCTAAAGGGGAATGTAGTCCGTCTGGATAACGGAACCATTCTTGAATATCTGCCGTGGAAAGTCGCCCTGGATATTTCGAACACCCCGTATGTACAGACAGCAGGAGCCCGTATGAAGAAATATGAGATAGACGAAACGGCCACCAAAGATGGAAAGCTGATGGAAAATGATATCGTTCTTTTCCGTTATGCAGATGCTTTGCTGATGAAAAGTGAGGCCAAAGTACGCAATGGCGAGAGCGGAGATACAGAACTGAATGAAGTACGCAGGCGTGTCAATGCCTCTTCCCGTACGGCTACACTGGAGAACATCCTTGCCGAGCGGCAACTCGAACTGGCTTGGGAGGGGTGGAGACGTCAGGACTTGATCCGCTTCGGGGAGTTCACGAGAGCATACAGCAGTCGTCCGCAACTTCCGGATGAAGAAAGTGGATATACCACCGTATTCCCGATTCCGGAGAAAATACGGGTGATGAATACAAAACTGAAGCAGAATCCGGGATATTAGCTCAATTCATAGTAAAATAATGAATAAATGTATAAACAGTATTCATATTATTACTATATTTGTGTGGTAATTAAGTCCGAAGTGTTATAAGTTACAAATCAATTAAAGACGTTGTAACTATGTTGCAAGAAAACGGTTTTGTACTAAAGAGTCAGAAAGGTAGCCATATGAAGTTTGAGAAAGACGACAAAATAGTTATTGTACCGAATCATAACAGCAAAGGCGCTGAGAAAGGCACTTATTACAGCATTTTGAGACAAGCGGGGCTGGAAAAATAGCCCCCTTGTTCTCTTGATTAAATAATAGGAGATAAAAATGAAAACAGTAGAAGTAATTGTGGAACACGCAGGGAAGAACTTGAGTGCTTATATCGAAGGTGCTCCGGTTATCACTGTTGGAAATGACATGAGAGAGATTGAGGAAAATATGAAGGAAGCGATTGAATTATATCTGGAAGATAATCCCAATCCTTGTGAACTATTGTCCGGAGAATTGGAATTGAAGTTTAAGGTTGACGCTGCTACCTTTATAAACTATTACAGTAATATCTTCACCAAAGCAGCCCTGAGCCGGATAACCGGAATTAACGAACGTCAGTTATGGCATTATGCCGCCGGTGTGCATAAACCGCGCAGACAACAACTGGAAAAGATTCAGAAGGGTATCCAAGCTCTGACGAAAGAGTTGTCATCCATTCATTTACTGTAATATCAAGTACGCACTATTGTGAAAATAATAGGCATGGAAAATTAAAAAGCTCCGGCATTCCCTACGAATGCCGGAGCTTTTATTATATCTGTGTGGCAGGCTATTATCTCTTAAAGAAGAAAGCCTAGTCAAAGAAACTCTTGAACTTTTTGAAGATCTTCTCCTTCACCGACGTGCTCGGTTTGAAGTTATCCGAAGCCTCCATTTTTTCCAGCGTATTCTTTTCCTCCTTATTCAATGTTTCCGGCACATAAATACTGATGTTCACCAGCAAATCACCTGTACCGTATCCATTGACATTCGGCAAACCTTTTCCGCGCAGGCGGAGCACTTTGCCCGGCTGTGTACCCGAGTCGATCTTCACTTTCACCTTGCCGTCGATAGTCGGAATTTCCACAGCACCACCCAGCGCAGCCGTCGGGAAACTCAGCAGCAAGTTATAGATCAGATCATTTTCGTCGCGGATTAAGTCCGGATGCGGTTCTTCCTCAACGAGAATCAGCAAGTCGCCCGGCACGCCATTATGCTTTCCGGTATTACCCTTGCCGCCCATTGAGAGCTGCATACCTTCTGCCACTCCGGCAGGAATCTTCACCGTCACTACCTCTTCGCCGTATACGATACCGTCTCCGGCACACTCCTTACACTTGTTTTTGATGATTTTGCCTTCACCATTACAGGTAGGACAGGTGGCACGGGTCTGCATTGTACCCAGTATCGTCTGCTGGTTGCGGATCACCGAGCCGCTTCCTTTACAGGTCGGACAAGTCTCCGAACCGCCGTCGCCTTCGGCACCCGTACCATGACAGTGACTACACGGCACATATTTCTTCAGTTTGAACTTCTTTTCTACTCCTGTCGAGATTTCTTTCAAAGACATCTTTACCTTGACGCGAAGATCGCTGCCACGATAACGACGCTGCTGTGAACCACCGCCACCGCCAAAACCGCTGAAACCTCCAAAGCCACCTCCGAAACCGCCGCCGCGACCTCCGAAGATGTCACCGAACATGGAGAAGATATCATCCATAGACATACCTTCGCCACCGAAACCACCGAACGGGCCTCCGTTGCCGGCTGCACCGCTCACTCCTGCGTGCCCGAACTGGTCGTAACGCGAACGCTTGTCCGGATTGCTCAGTACGTCATACGCTTCGGCAGCCTCCTTGAATTTTTCTTCCGCTTCCTTGTCACCCGGATTCTTGTCGGGGTGGTATTGGATTGCCTTTTTGCGGTAAGCCTTTTTAATCTCTTCTACTGTGGCGGTTTTTGCCACCTCCAGCACTTCATAATAGTCTCTTTTTTCTGCCATGCTTCCTAACTAACTTTTGTATTTACTCCCCAACTACCACTTTAGCGTGACGAATCACTTTGTCGTTCAGCGTATAACCCGTCTGTACGCAGTCCAGAATCTTACCTTTCTGTTCTTCCGACGGGGCAGGGATCACAGCGATGGCTTCGTGATAATCCGTATCCAGCGGCTGGTCTTTCGTTTCGATGACCTTCACGCCATTCTGTGCCAGGACAGCCATAAACTTATTATAAATCAATTCTACACCTTCCTTCACGGCGCTCACGTCTTTGGCAGTCTCCATCGTTTTGATGGCACGCTCAAAGTCGTCGATCACCGGCAGAATGCTGCTGATACTTTTTTCGCCACCATTCAGAATCAGTTCCGCCTTCTCCTTGATGGTACGTTTGCGGTAATTGTCAAACTCGGCAGACAGGCGCAGATACTTGTCCTTCTGCTCTTCGATGGCAGTCTGTGCCTCTTCCAGCTCCTTTTCCAACTGCTCCTCATGAGTCAGGGGAGCGGCCTCTTCTGCCTGATCGTTTTGCGGTTGCTCTTCCGCAGTATTCTGAGTTTCTTCCACATTCAGCTCTTCAGCCTTCATTTCTTTTTCTTTTGGATCCATCTTATTATTTATGATTTTATTATTTACGATCTATGATTTAAAATTTTCATCTGCAAAAACTTTGCCAATATGGTCATTTTGCCAAAAACGCTGCAAAGGTAATATATTTATGCCAGATTGACACATTCCGGATAGCTCATAATTCATTTTAAATGCCTACCTTTGCACACTCAAAAAAATAGTAGATAGCAAATAGTAAATAGTAAAATAGTAAATATCAAGATGATTACAGTTTCAAACGTTTCGGTGCAGTTTGGTAAAAGAGTATTGTTTAATGACGTAAACCTGAAATTTACAAGTGGTAACTGTTATGGCATTATCGGTGCGAACGGTGCGGGAAAATCTACATTCCTCCGTACGATCTACGGAGATCTCGACCCTACTACCGGTACGATTGCCCTGGGACCGGGCGAACGCCTGTCGGTATTGAGCCAGGACCACTTTAAATGGGATGCTTACACGGTAATGGATACCGTTATGATGGGACACACCGTGTTGTGGGACATCATGAAGCAACGCGAAGTATTGTATGCCAAAGAAGACTTCACGGACGAAGACGGACTGAAAGTGTCCGAACTGGAAGAGAAATTTGCCGAGCTGGACGGATGGAATGCAGAGAGTGACGCAGCCATGCTGTTGAGCGGTCTGGGCATCAAGGAAGACAAGCATTATACATTGATGGGTGAACTGAGCGGTAAGGAAAAGGTGCGCGTGATGCTTGCGCAAGCATTGTACGGCAACCCCGACAACCTTCTGCTGGACGAGCCTACCAATGACCTGGACATGGAGACAGTGACCTGGCTGGAAGAATATCTTTCCAATTTCGAGCACACCGTGCTGGTGGTAAGCCACGACCGTCACTTCCTCGACTCCGTATGTACGCACACCGTAGACATCGACTACGGAAAGATCAATATGTTTGCCGGTAACTACAGTTTCTGGTATGAATCGAGCCAGCTGGCACTCCGTCAGCAGCAGAACCAGAAGGCGAAGGCTGAGGAGAAGAAGAAAGAACTGGAGGAATTTATCCGCCGTTTCAGTGCCAATGTAGCGAAGAGCAAGCAGACTACAAGCCGCAAGAAGATGCTGGAAAAACTGAACGTAGAAGAAATCAAACCTTCTTCCCGCAAGTATCCGGGCATCATCTTCACTCCCGAACGTGAACCGGGCAACCAGATTCTCGAAGTTTCCGGACTGAGCAAGAAGACGGAAGAAGGCGTAGTGCTTTTCAACGACGTGAACTTCAACGTCGAAAAAGGCGACAAAGTGGTATTCCTTTCACGCAATCCGCGTGCGATGACTGCCTTCTTCGAAATCATCAACGGAAACATGAAGCCGGATGCCGGCCAGTTCAACTGGGGGGTGACCATCACAACGGCCTACCTGCCTCTTGACAATACGGACTTCTTCAACACAGACCTCAACCTGGTGGACTGGCTGAGTCAGTTTGGCGAAGGCAACGAAGTGTACATGAAGGGTTTCCTCGGACGTATGCTCTTCTCCGGCGAAGAAGTACTGAAGAAAGTAAGTGTACTTTCCGGAGGTGAAAAGATGCGTTGTATGATTGCCCGTATGCAGCTCCGCAATGCGAACTGCCTGATTCTGGATACTCCGACCAACCACCTCGACTTGGAATCTATCCAGGCTTTCAACAATAACCTGAAGACGTATAAAGGAAATATCCTCTTCTCGTCTCATGACCACGAGTTCATTCAGACGGTTGCCAACCGCATTATCGAGCTGACACCGAACGGTATCATCGACAAGATGATGGAATATGACGAATACATCACTTCCGACCATATCAAGGAGTTGAGAGCCAAGATGTACGGTGACAAGTAATGTGCTTCATCCGTCAGATACGCTGAATATGCATAGAAGGTAATACTGATAATTACCTTACTGTTAAATAAAGGGAAATGCTTGTTGACTGTCGTCACATTGCTTTTCCCTTTCCTTTTCATTGCTTGTCAGCTGCCGTAGTATCCTGTCCGGCATTCACGGCTGGCTCATCACTCACCGCTCAGAGGTCATGATTCGAAAAGCTCTTCATCTACAAGTCAAAATTCCCCTGTTTAGGAATCTGCGGCAACGTCGAATTAGCTTCTCGTTCTTCCGGTGTGTATTCCACCACCTTATATTCCGTCACTCCGTAATTGCCGTTCCGATTTATAAAATGGTTCTTTTCGAGCACCGTCACCAATGTTTTCTGTGTCTGGGGATTGGACTGAGTACGCCCGTTCAGACTCAGGATAGAGAGCAGATAAGAGGCAGGATACCATTTCGCTTGTATCTCTCCGCCTTTAGCCGCACGGAAATAGAAAAACAGGTTTTCTTCTACCGGGTCTTTCTGGCGAAAACTTTCGTTGCGCTTGTTCAAGAAGGTTACCTCCTCCTTTTCGTACCAGTATCGGTAGCCTTGCCGGTAGAGGGCCAGTGCCTGCGCATAGATGCCTTGGTGATTGACCGGACCGCTGTTGTCAATGCTCAAAATGGTATTGATCAGGTAACGTCTGTTTTCGAGGATATCCACCAGGAAGTGCTGGTCGTTGGTGCTGGCTATAAACGAGGCGCGGCGGATGAAGTTATTCATCTGTAGGTCGAACACTTTGCGTTCCGTCACCACGCCTTGTACGATCAGCCGCTTCAGGCTTTGCATTTGCCAGGAAGGAAGGGTGTCGAACTCGTCCAGGTCGATGATGAGACTGGAGGAGAGTTGCAGCAGATGGTCTTTGTTTTCGGGTATAATCATGCCGCAACGGTAGTAGGTGTCCAGTTCCGGTGGGAGAAGTTTCCGGATAAAGGTACTTTTTCCGCTTCCCTGTCCGCCGTGGAGCAGCAGCAACTGCTGGTTCTGCACTTTATCGTCGATGGCGCAGGCCACCATTCCCACCAGCCAGTGGCGGAGGCTGTCTATGAAGAAAGCCGGGTCGGTGGTTTTGACCCTCTGTGCCAGTTGGGCGATATAATCGGTTTTGCCGTTCCAGGTCGGGAGAGAAAAGAAATAGTGGGTGAAGGGATTGAACGGTTTGGCGTAATCAGAGTCTACCAGTGCCTTGAGGCTGTTTTGCGAGCAAGAGATTCCTTTCATTTGCGCGTTGATGTAGAACGTATTGACGTCTTTGGCACGCAGGATGGCGAAGTCGGAAGACGCCTTTTCATCGGTTGTCGTCGGTTTGCGGCGGAACTCGATCAGCTCTTTCACGATGTTTCTGCGGATTTCGTAATACTCATCCATGAATCTGATCATCTTGCAGATTTTCGGTTCATGGCTTTCCTTTTCTTCCCGGTCCGTCTTCGAAGTATATTGGTAGGCATTGCGCAGGGGCTGTTCGAGATCGAAGTCGGGGATATCGCCGAAGCTGCTGCGTGTCAGGCTGACGGCTTCTTCTTCCGTGATGTGGCGACGGTAGCACTGGTTGCCGAGGCAGTAAAAGAAATTGTCCCGGTTTCCGGTTTCAAGGCGTTCTTTCCGTCGGGTGTATTCCATGGCTTTGCGGAAGTCTAGCTGCACCTGCAGGTCGATCGGAGCCGCGTTTCCCTGTGTGGGGAGGAGCGGAGGCTGTGGGGTGGATTTCCTGCGTTTCTTGTTTTTACATTCTTCTTCGGTCGGCAACGTCACTCGTACGGTCAGCGGCTTTACATTCTCCAGTCGTTCGGGAGAAAGGAAAGCCTCCGGATCGTGTGAGGCAAAGAATCCGCGGCTAAGGTCGCTCCCGCTGGTGTCGACCTTCGTGTGGAGCAGTTCTTCGTACTTCTGGCTTGCCAGGGCGTACATGCGGTGGTGGTAACGTTCCAGTGTGGGGAGGTCGATGGTTCCGAGCGCGTTCAGTTCGGCGCGCAATGCTTCCGGTTCTTCGCCGGTGAGATAGACGAAGATTTTCAGCCCGTGCATGCGGGGGCTGATGAAATCTCCCAACGTGTCGGGGCAGTCGTTCACCAGTTGGCGGTATCCCGGAATCTTTTCTGCCGGCATGTCATCGCAGTCGAGTATGATGATATCCTGATACGTGACGAGGCTGTAAGCCAGTCTTTCCATAGCGTAGGTAGCCGTGACGGTGTAGTAGGGCAGTTGCTTCTTCATCCGGTCTGCTTTCGCCGTGTCTCCCGTTTCCATTGTCTCCCGGAGTCTCCGGATTTTGTCCCGATAAACACTTCCCCGAATAAATTCGAACAACTTCCGGATATCTATACTCCCTGACACAACTGATAACCCCCGGTAGGCGGTTATGGTAATAATTTCCATTTTGTTTGATAAGTTTTAATTGCTGTCGTTATTAACAGGCTGCAAAGGAATAGCTTTTTGTCGGATTAAAGAAACTGTTTTTAGGAAGCTAAAAACAGTTTTTTAACGTAATCTTCGAAATGTTAATCGTTAAGCAGAAGCCTTTTCAGCTTTTGTATCTCATAATCAATTTCTTCTATGCTCAGAGACTCATCCGGGTGATCGTTCTTCCGGAAATTTACTGTCAGAAACAGCAACTGTGCGAAGAATTTGGGACCTTTAATGTTAAATGGAGAGGAGGGGTCGTAGCAGAGGTGGACGATCGGTGTGAGAAATTTCTTTCTGTCAGATGGTTTTACCTCTATTCGGTTGAGGTACATGCTGTTGACATTATCCAGCAGTTGGGTGATGAACGGTGAGATAGCAGGGAATTCTCCCTTTTCGAGTGTTACAGCCTGCTTGTTTTGGTAAATGAAGCCTTCGGAGAAAATGTCTTTTTACTCATGTTTTTAATAATTAGTGCTTATTGTTAAAAGATGTTTCGTTTAAAAATGTCGCAAAGATACAACTTCTTTTTGTGTCTTCATCATCTCTGTTGTTTATTCTTTTTATATACTATTTAATACAGAAAAAAGCGTGTAACGGAGGGGTAAGTCCTACCCCTCCGTTACACGCTTTTTTTCTATAAAAATAAAATACTCTTTCGCGCCTGCGCGTATATAGTAATGTGTAAATCTCCGCATGGGGAGGAAGAGGTGCTTATGGAGTATCCAGGTACCTCACTAAAACAGCCACCTGCCTTTTGCTGTATGCCAGTTCATTCTTTCCTTCCGTGCCGGCATACAGTTCGTGGTAGAGCTCGGGGTTCCGGTGGATCCATTTTCGCATCTTCCTCAATGCGGCTTCGGGATTCAGATGGGGTGCATACAGTTGTGCCAGTTCCGTTTTCAGGTAGACCCGGACTTGAAATTCTTCTTGTGTAGTTTCCATAATCGGTGTTCTTTATATCGGCTGTTCGCCTGATTATTATACTGTAAAGGTATGTATTTATTCTGACAAAACAAAGCGGATGAGCGGAATAATCACTTTGAACGGGAAAGAAAAAGATACCGTTGCCTGTCAGTAAAGAACAGTGAGAGTCAGTGTGTCAAAGTACGTGCCGCTGCACATCGCTACGTGTCGCTACGCACTTGTATGTAACCCCGTAGAGGGGCTATTCCCTATCTTTGTCGTGTTCCTGAGAGGAGAAGCCGGAAGACGTCACCGCTACCTTCACCCGGGCAACAGAGAGAAAATAACTGGAAATTCATTCATTAAAAAAAGAAGAAGAAAATTATGTCTGTGACATTTAAAAAGATTTTACGTAAGTCTCCTTTCGACAAAGAAGGTACGGGCAAATTCTATCCGCAGCTGATCACGTGGGGAAAGCCCGCCACTCTGGATACCATTGCCAAACAGATGAAGGAGAAGAGTTCGCTCACGCTGGGCGATATCAAGAGTGTACTAACAAACTTCGTGGAGGTGATGCGCAGTGAGTTGTACAACGGCCATGCCGTGAACATTGAGAATTTTGGAGTATTCAGCCTGTCCGCCACTACGGTGGGGACTGATACCAAGAAGGCTTGTCTGCCGGAGAACATCCACTGGGTCCGTATCAATTTCCGGGCATCCGCCAGTGTACGTCCCAATCTTGCCGCTACCCGTGCGGAAGACCGTCTGGATTTTGTAGACTTGGAACAGCAACTGAAGGCGCTGAATGGTGGTGAAGGCGGAAGTGAGGTTCCCGATCCTAACCCGGGCGGTGGGAGCGGAGGCGACGGCGGTGACGAGGAAGCTCCGGACCCGACTGTCTAGAAGCAACCGATCATGAACCGTACAACAGGTATGAGAAAGATCAGTCTGATCGTGATTCACTGTTCCGCCACCCGTGAAGACAAGGAACTGACAGCTTTTGATCTGGACACGATGCACCGTCGGCGTGGATTCAACGGTACCGGTTATCACTACTATATCCGCAGGGACGGTACAACGCTTCTTACCCGTCCTGTCGAGCGGATCGGTGCGCACGCACGTGGATTTAATGCGGAGAGTATCGGAATTTGCTACGAAGGCGGTCTGGACTGCCGGGGACGCCCGGCGGACACCCGGACGCCGGAGCAACGGGCAGCACTCCGGCTGCTGGTGCATCAGTTGCAAGTGAAATTCCCCGGTTGCCGGGTGTGCGGCCATCGTGACCTGTCACCGGACCGCAACGTGAATGGAGAGATTGAGCCGGAGGAGTGGATCAAGGCATGTCCGTGCTTTGAGGTAAAGGAGGAAAGTTTTCAGGAGTAATCAATCATTTAGTGATGATTGCCTAGTAATCAATCATGTAAAGAGTCGGAAAGGAGGTGTGTAAAGTTATGGCAGTCAAAAGATCCCTCTGGGATACCATTTTGAAAGTAGTCATCGCGGTGGCTTCGGCAGTGCTGGGAGCGCTGGGCGGTAATGCGATGAATCTGTAAGTTCGTAAATCACAGGTGTACAAAACAGGAGGCTAGTTTTATTCATAATAGAACGAAGCGATAGCATTTTGTATAACCTGTGATTTTTATTTAAAAATAAGCTTATTGCAATTAATATAAAAACAGCATATGAAAAATAGTTTTAAATATCATAATTTGAATCAGTATTGTACTGTGTTAACATATACATCGGGACCAACAGAACGAAAGATACGATATTTATTCATGTTTCTTTTTACTTTCCTCTTTCAGCCTATATTTTCGCAGTCAATGCTAAAATATGATACTCCGAGTCCGGGAGTTGGTTCATTGCTACGAGTACAGTCACTGCCGGTTGACTTGCATTCCGGAAGAGCAAATATTGCTATCCCTCTGTATTCCATAGCACTGAAAAATTATTCTTACGATATACAATTGCTATATAATTCGGAAGGCAACAAAGTTGATCTTCCTGTTGGTAATGTAGGCTTAGGTTGGTCCATTACCGGTGGACAAATATACAGAGTTGCTAATGGGATGATTGATGAAGTCTATACATTTAATGAGTATATGGACAGAACTGCTAATACGAACTGGGATCAGGAATCTAATTTAAATAAATATTATAATCCTTTCATTTATAATGAAGATTATCTTCATGAGCCCGACTTGGATGAATTTATAATAAATATAGGAAAAATAAATGCTTCCTTCTTTATGTATAAAGATAAGGAAGGAGAAATACAAACAAGAATCTCATCGCAAAATAGTTCGTACTTTAAGGTAAAGGATGTGAAAGTTGGGAAAATACCTGATGTGTTACTTGCAGAAACGGAATGGACTAATGCTCATCTAAACAAAACATATCATCCCAAGTTGTATATCGAATCCAGACCTGTGTTGATTACAGAAATAACAATCGTTGATTCGGAAGGACTTACCTATATCTTTGGTGGAGATATTAATAGTATTGACCTGTCTTGTGCGTATTCTAAAGATCCTGATTATGATAGTCACTATAGTGTATATGGTGATCAGATAGGGAGTCATAGTATGATTTGGGATAGTTTTCACTCCAGTTTACTAGCTACAGCATCCACTTGGCATATCAAGAAAATAATATTACCCAATCAGGAAAATCTCACTTTTAATTATGATAAAGGAAATGTAAACATCGTAGAAAGATTTCTTTATACAGATCATGATTCTATACATGAGACGGAAGAATATGAGTACAATAAGTATCGTTTGCTGACATGTACGAGAAAGTATATTAATAATCCGAATGATAACAGTATGTTGGAAGCGAGAACTAAATATATTTCCGACTTGATGGAAGAATATGATAGTGTAACTTCCGGTTCCATTTCCTCCGGCTCTCCATTGAAAGTCTATGATACTATGAGAGCACAAGGATTGTTGTCTTATCCTGTAGAAACTGTTGTTAAGCGGAATGGAAAAGTTACTTCTGCCGAAGTGATGACATATAAGCTGTCTGATCAGTTTGCCGTTCAGGATAAACAGTATAAGTTGGAAAATGATGTGCCGTTAAGCGACTACTCCTCTTTCAAACTGCTGAACTCGGCTCAATATTCTATGGACAATCGATGTGCGCTCGAGATGGAATATCTTGATTATGATTCATACGGTAATCCGGCCAATATAGCAGATAAGGCTGGTGTCAAGACGGCTTATATATGGGGATATAAAGGCTTGTATCCTGTGGCTAAAGTGGTAAATGCCCGAAATACTTTCAAGTCCGTTCCTCAATATAGGGATGAGAGAACGACTAAGTACGTAAACCTGAAATACAGTTCATTGTCGGCTAATGTGAAATCGTATAACTTTTATACATCAAAAGCGGGTGATGTTGAAATAGTCCTTGCCGGAGCGTTAGGATTTAACTGGTATGTATCAGGACATCTTGACAATAAGGCTTTCAATCTGGTTCAGATGAGAAGCTCTGATAACATGGGCAAGCCTTGGACTGACTATCAAAATGCCTATACGTACAGTGCAACATTCTATGTCTCTGCCGGTTATCATACATTTAGTATTCTTAGTACTGATGCGTGTAAGGAATCGTCAGCAAATGTATATGACGGAGATATTCATTTCTCTTATTGGACAAGAAAAAGTATTGCTCCCGAGACAAGTGGTACAGATGATGTATTCTATGAGAACTTTGAAACCACTCATTTACGTCCTGCTTCTTTCGGATATCATAGTAATAATAGTTGTATCGGTCCTTATACGGTGTCTTTAGTGACGAATCCGGAAAGGAAATATGTAATAGATTATCAGGTCTTTAAGAATGGGAAGTGGGAGTATATGAAGCATGATTTTGTCAATGGTCGGGATTCAATAAATGAAGGAGTATACCCTATAGACGATGTACGTGTATATCCTAAGGATGCTTCGATAACTACATATGGCTATTATCCTCTCATAGGATTGAGGAGTGCGACTAATGAAAGGGGAGTAACGGAGTCTTATAGATATGATGACTTTAGCAGGCTGGTATCTGTGATGGATAACGATATGAATGTAGTTAAGGAATATGATTATTTTTATCAGAATCAATCCGTAGAACCTGAATTGACTTATTATAATGAGCAAATCAGAGAAACTTTTACCCGGAATACTTGTGACGCATCTTTAGGAGAAATGGGGGAATCTATCGATTATGTAGTGCCTGCAAAGAAATATAGTTCAACTTTATCACAGGAAGACGCTAATCAGAAAGCCTATATCGATTTGCGGAATAATGGTCAGCAATATGCCAATGAGCATGCAGAATGTAATTCGAATATAATCGTGTCTGTTTATAATCCCATGGAACAGGATTATTATCTGACGTTTGATTGGGGAGTTCAGGGAAGCATCGTTACCGATTATTACGAAATACCACCCAGCCGCAAAATCGCTGATACGGGAGATGTACTCAAAGACTATGAGCCTATTAAGGTTTACGTACCCAGAAGATTCTATAGAGATACTCGGGTTGCACCTCAAGATGATCATTGGGCATATGAGGAGCCTTCTATAAAATCCACTCCTTATGCTTTCGATATCAACTATAACATTGAGTATTATACCGGTCATGAAGATACATACGTTATAGGTGGTTATCCTTTTGCTTATTAATTCTCTTTATTAAAAACAATCAGATATGAAGAATTTTTTATATTGTATGTTTATAATGACATTGCTATCCATTGATAGTAACGCTCAACCGGGTAATTCTATCAGTGAATTACGTAAAAGTGATCTATGGACTGATTTGGGAGAGATTCTTGAACCAGTGATTGTTCGCGAGACTTATGATACCAGAAATGGGACAAACAATTATGGGAATGAGAATAATGATATTTATTTCTCTTTTTCTATATATCGCCCAACCCTCATTGTTTCCCATTTCAATGGATCGAGCTTAGAGGATGTTGAAGCTCATTTGCTGTATTTCCCATTAAGTGAACCTATGGATAATCTTGTTGATGTGGGAGACCCTGTTACATCGGGTAATTATGTAGAAAAGATGGAGGAGAAAATAAAATTACTACCTTACCTGAATCTTCATTTGGAAGAGAATATTGGTCATGGAGTGATTGGATCACTTTTTGTACAAATACTGCAGCCTGGTTATTATATCTTTCAGTGTGAAGGAGCATCAACATTTGGGAATGATTATAATGGAGAAATTACTAGTAATATCTATATTAATCCTTTGGGAACTTCTATGGAAGCACCGATGGAAATAGGGGACTTCTCGGATGATTTTAACTATCATTTCTCTGGTTTGTTTGATTTTGACGATTCGCAGGAATTGTTCTTTTCTGTAAGGTTGAACTATCCAATGGAAATTAATCTCTCTCCGGAACAAACGGTTGAGTCTTTCCATTCAATAGAAATAATGGAAAAATCGGGTGCAATACTGGCAACAAGCGATGGGAGTCAATTGATAAAAAAAGCAATGCTTGATGCAGGAGATTATGTGATACGTTCGTTTATTAAAGCGAAAAGAAATATACAGCTAAATATATCAGGTAGTACAGACATCCTGAAAGGAGATAAAAAAGAAAAACCGATTGATATAGACTCTGTGATATTACCATTAGATTTTCAGGATACATTCAATACGGAATTTTTTACTGATTTCTATCATGGAAATACTACATCAGATGTGTATTACCGTTTGAAAATTAACTCTCCTATGGATATTCTTGTTTCAGTTCCTTCTTCTACTGTTGAAGGAGGTGTAAATGTTTATTTGCTAAATGAGGCTGATTTTCTTAAAGGGACTTTGGATACAAATAATGATAAAAATCTTTATGTTTCAAACTTATCTGCAGGTACATATTATATTGTAGCGGAAGGCAGTAAGAATAATGGTGAGATAGCTCTCCGGGTTCAGGGATATGAGCACTTTGATAATGTACGTTCCCGTGATAAGAATTATGTTGCTACACGTACCTATACGCAGGAAACAGGTATTAGATGGCAGAATAAGACAGACTATTACGATGGTTTGGGACGTTTGGAACAATCTGTCTTGAAATACTCCCAGAGCAAGAATGATATAGTAGCCTATCAGGAATATGATGCCCAGGGACGAAGTTCCAAGCAATGGTTGCCCACTGCATTTCAAGATAATGGAGGAAAGTTCATTCTTCCTGATGTGGTAAAAAGTAAAGTGATAGCTACGTATGGTGATAACGTTCCTTACTCCCGTCCGGTATATGAAGCTTCTCCGCTGAATCGTATTCTCGAACAATACGGTCCCGGACAAGGCTGGCAGGATAATCATCATAGTGTGAAAAATACCTATCTGACCAATATGACAGGTACGGATACATTGAACTGTATCCATTTCACTGCAACGAACGTAAGTGATACTGTCATGCGAATCAGTCGCATTGGTAACTATGCGACAGGGCAACTTTATGTCACCCGTGTGGAAGATGAAGATGGTAATCCGTCTTTCGAATTTAAAGACAAACTGAATCAGCTTGTCTTAACCCGTCAGATCATACAGACCGGAAGAAATAAGGAACTATATGATACCTACTATATATATGACGATTTCGGCAATCGGGTGGCTGTACTTCCTCCGGCAGCTTCTTCCATGTTTGGAAGTGGCAGTTCCACAAGTTGGATGAGTAATACGGATGCGACGCTTCTGCAATATGCCTTTTTATACAAGTACAATAGTCGTAAACTCCAGATAGCCAAGAAACTTCCGGGTTGTAGCTGGTCTTTTTATATCTATGATAAGGGAAAGCGGTTGATTTTTTCTCAGGACGGTAAGCAGCATAGTCGTGGTGAATGGTCGTTCAGCATTCCGGATATGTTCGGACGTGAATGTTTTTCGGGGATTTGCAGGAATGCGTTGAATCCTTTTGCCGATCCGTTACTTTCTTCGGTTGTCGGTGCCTCTTGGTATTCCGGTTCTTCTTCTGCCGGTGGCAGTGGATCGTATAAAGGTTATAGCTTGTCGGGCATCACTTTGACTTCTTCCAGCTTACTTTCAGTCAAGTATTATGATGATTACTCTTTCTTGGGCAGAAACGGATTTCCGGTTTCTACAGATGCCGGTGTTTGTTATGATGTCAATGCAGAGTCGGAAGGTTTTGGCAAACGTCATTCGGCAAGTTCCCGGGATATGCTTACAGGTAATATGATAGCCTGTCTTGATGAAAAAGGGCAGTCCTATCTTTATACTGTGATGTATTATGATGATCACGACAGAGTGATACAACGTAAATCGAATAACCGTTTGAACGGTGGAGTTGAAAAAGATTATATTGCTTATAATTTTATTGGCCAGCCTACAAAGCATAAGCATATCCATTCTGCTGCAGGCAAAGCGACCCAAAGCGAAGTTTACTCATATAGCTATGATTATGCGGACCGGTTGCAAACCACCACTCACTGCTTAAATAATGGACCGGTAATGACTCTTGTCAATAATGAATACGATGAACTGGGGCGCCTGAAACATAACAGGCGGAATGGGCAATCTAATTTGCATACGAATTATGCTTATAATCTCCGTTCGTGGACTGAATCAATCAGTAGTCCTCTGTTCTGTGAGACATTATATTATAATGACACCCGTTCCAACCCAACCAATACCCGTTATTACAACGGTAATATCTCCGGTATGGACTGGAGTGTAAATGGCGATAAAAAGCGTGGTTATGATTTTTCTTATGATAATCTTTCTCGGTTGCTCTATGCGGACTATCTTGAAAATAATATTCGCAATCATAACTTTAACACTTCTTATAACTATGATAAGCAGGGGAATATAGTCTCTCTGATGCGTTCCGGAAATCAGAATACTACCTATGGAATAATTGATAATTTGACTCTAAATTACCGTGGTAATCAGCTAATAAAGGTTGAGGATACTGCATCAGATTCAAATCTTTCGGTATCATCTATGGATTTTAGGAATGGTGCGAAGCAGGATGTGGAATACTTTTATGATGAAAATGGTAATCTGATTAAAGATTTAAATAAAGGTATAGCTGATATTCAATATAATTTATTAAATTTGCCAAGACGGATTACTTTCAATGACACAAACAAATCTACTCATGAGTATGTTTATTCTGCCGATGGAAAGAAGTTATCCGTCATTCATAAATCTTCTGCCGAGAATCGTACCGATTATATAGGTAACATGATTTACGAAAATGGTTCTTTAAAACGTATATTGGTGGATGGTGGCTACATTGAAAATGGCATTTACTATTTCTATTTGCAGGACCATTTGGGTAATAATCGTGTGGTGGCTAAATCGGACGGGACAGTAACTCAAACAAATCATTATTATCCTTTCGGCATGTCGTTTACAGAGAGTACTCACGGAGATAAACAACCTTATAAATATAATAATAAGGAGTTGGATATGAATAATGGCTTGAACAGGTATGATTATGGAGCAAGGATGTACGATCCGGCTTTGGGAAGATGGCATGTGGTTGACCCGATGGCGGAGAAGTATTATTGGGAGAGTCCATATGGATATTGTGGAAATAATTCGATTAATTGGATTGATCCGGATGGACAAATGAAAGTTATTTATAATCCAGATAGAACTTATAAAGAAACGACTCATAATAATTGGTTTCACAATACCTTTATCGGACGAAAAGAGTATATTGATTACGGAGATCAGAAAGTAAATCTCTCTGAATCGGAGTTCTGGCAATGGCAGATCACAGGAAAGTATGACAATGTAGGTTCTGTATCAAGTTTAATAAGTAACTTAGAACTTACTCTTAATGAACCTCCTACAGGATTGATTGATGGAGCTGCTAAGTATGCGGCATCGTCAGTTTATTCTTTAATGAATTCTCCGAAAGTGTGGTTGACGGGTAAGTCATGGGCGGGAACATATGCAACTCCTGATGAGAGAGCAAATGGATTTATTAATGTAGCTACTCAGAGTTTTCCTGCTTCCCGTTTATTGAAACAATTACAGCCGGTTTCATGGCTAAAATTTAAATATGCCAATCCTCACATTCCTACAAAGATTAAGCATTCTGTTTATGATATGGAGATGAGAAGGTTTGATGAAATAAATCGTAATCCCAATGCGTTTAAAAAGATGAATGATGGTATAGATGGCTTTTTGTATATTAATAAAAAGAGAAAAAACGATGAGAGGTATTGATTATCTTGGTACTCTGATTATGTGGCTGGTAGTACTAATTGGTTGGCTGATAAAAGGGGGTAAAACCAATCTTCTAAAAGAGATTGCGAAAATAGATGATTCTGCAAAAAGGAATGTGGGAATAATTTTTGTAATCTTCTTTTTGGGGCCCATATTCTTAGGTGAATGTAGGGGCAATTAGGTTCTCTTTTTCTCTAACTTCGATATGAACGGGAATCTAATTCGTGAATCATATCGGAGTTAGTATGATTTTAATAGTAATTCATTGATAATAATATATGAAAAATATAGAAACAAATAAGTACTTTGCCATAATGTCCGAGAAAGATGATGTGGAATTAATGCGAATTATAACTGTAGAACGTGCGGATTATCAAGCTGATGCTGTGATTGCCGCAGAAGAAGAATTGGAAAGACGGGAAATTTCTCCATCTATGTATCAGGACTTTACAGAAGAAGTAGAAAAACTTATTAAGGTAGAAATAGAAAAGAAAGTGGAAAAACAGCATCTTCCTTTGTCAACATGGGTGAAAGTGATGGCATTTATTTTTCCCTTTCCGTTGTTTTTCATCATAGGATTAGTGCTTATATTATTCGACTATCAAATACGTGGTAAAGAACTCTGTAAATGGATATTCTTTGGATGGGTGTTCTATTTTACTCTTTTGGTGATTATGAAAATATTTCTTTAATATATTTGGGGAGTGTTATTATTAATCAAGAGTAATATTTAGGTGTTCATGAGTACTATGAGCATAGAATAATGAACTGGAGTAAAAACAAGTACCCACTGGAAATGCTATAATGCTCAATTGAATCATCCAACCTTCAAAAAATTACCTAAAGACCAACAAGATGAAATCAGACGGAGAGAATATGAATATTACATCAATCGTAATCATTAAAAGAGTAATCGGTTTTACATGTGTTATTCTATTGTTACTAACAAATGTATATGCCCAAGAAAATGAGATATCGATTGACTTGGAGTTAGTAAGTGTATGGGAGAGTGAGTATCAACCTAGTCCTCAAGGATTGATAAAGGGAGACACTCTTCCAGAAATTATTAATTTTGAATTTATCGTGTATAATCACACCGATAAAGCTCTCATGTTCGGTTCTAATAGTCATCTCTATTATCATCCGGATTGGAATAATTCAGAGTATGGAGAAATTGGTCGTTTTTTAATGATAAATGGTGCGGATACTATTTCATTATATACGAAAATGTCAGGTTTAGGTGCCAATACATTATATGATAATGAAGTTATTTGGGGATCTATAGAGAGCTTTCATGATTTAGAAACTCATCCTGTTTTTAGACCGTTTTTTAATCGGTGGAATTATGTAGGGAAAGATCGAGGCAAAGAGCTTTATAATTACTTAAAGGATTGTCAGTTTTTATATGTTCCGATACCGGCAGATTATCAACGAAGGCTTGATAAATTTGAAGATAAATCAATGATCAATCAGATTACCTATCCTCGTGATACTATTCAGATAAAAAAGAAAGATCCTTTTGAAATTATTGTTAGTGATTCAGAAGAAGAGTATTATATTTATCCTCCGATATCAATAAAACAGGATGAATAGCTCCATCTGATGCTGAAATCTTTATTATGCCCTAAGATAATTAACCCATGATAGTTATTTTATCTTAGGGCATATTCTATTTCAATTCATTTTTATTTCTTATAAATCAACTTACTTGGCACCCCGTTTCCGAAGAGTTCATCGCCTAGCGTTGTAATCTTATCACCTGTAGCGAGCACATAGCGCAGATTATCGCATCCCATGAACGCTCCGAACTCGATAGCCGTCACACTGGCAGGTAGTTCAAGTGTTCCGGCAAGTCGTCCGCAGTTGCTGAATACCCGTTGGCCGATGGTCTTGAGGTTATGTGGCAGCTTGATCTTCAGGAGATACTTCTTCTGAGAGAAAGTAAAGTCGGGGATAGAGGTGGCATTGGTCTTTGAAATGTCGAGAGACACAAGGTTCGGCATATAGTCGCGAAGCAGTTTGAAATCGGCATTATCCAGTTTTCCTTCAATAGTCAGGAAGTTAATATCTCTGGGTTGCAGTCCGGCTTTCATAATCTCATCTTCCAGCTTGCCCATAGCACCCACTTGGATCGTGGCTTCCAGCGGTTCGCCTTCGATAAATGCAAAGTTCTCCCATCTGTTTTTAAAACGGTAGGCGTCGCTGCTGCCCAATGGAACGAAAATAGCCGTCACACTGTCGGCCAGAGCTTCCGGCAACAGGTTAGGAGCTGTCTTCTTGCGTATCTGACAGATTTTCAGGTTGTCACATCCTTTGAAGGCGGCATCTTCGATATTCTTTATCTTTTCGGAAAGAATCACTTTTTCCAGTGTCTGCTTACCTTTGGTCATTCCGTTTACCACATTCGAGAAGGCGTAGGCGGGGACAAAATTGGCCATATAGATGTAGAACTTTCCGTTAGGATACGTTCCGGCCTTGCCGCTGTACATCTTGATTTCGGCATTGGAAATATCGAGCACCTTCAGGCTGGGAAATTCATCGCGGAGATGTCTGAAGTCTTCCGCATTCAGTTTTCCTGTCAGTGTAAGGTGGGTGATGCTGTTGGCTTCCTCTTCGGTCATCATCGAGATCAATGTGCCGGGCTTGCTGACATAATACGTTTTGCTTACTTGTGCGGTTGCTCCCAAAGTACTGGCAACCAATAAAAAACTTATCAGTAGTTGTCTTATTTTCATAATTATGCAGATTTGTTCTGACAAATATAGGAAAAATAGGTAAGACACGATGTTTTTTTATGTTTTATATCTAATTTTGTAGCGTGATTAACAAAAAGTAAAAATGGAGACAGAAGAAATCAGAGAAAAGAAAGAACCGAAAAGACTTCCCGTATGGGCGTGTATCCTGTTGTTTGCACTGGGGCTTTTCGTATGTATGGGACTGTATGGTACAATAGGATTCGGATTATTGTCTCTGATTCTTGGCGATGAGGCGCGACACCCCGGATTGTTGGTGTACACTGTGACGGAAGCCAATATGCTGCTGTCTGTGTTGACTCCGGCTGTGATTCTGCTTTATTTTGAACGCCGCCCCTTTTCTGACTTGGGGCTGACACTGAAAGGGCATGTCCGGGGACTGTGGTATGGACTGCTGGTGGCGATGTTGCTCTACCTGATCGGCTTCGGGCTTTCGCTGGCTATAGGTGAAGTAGAAGTAACAGGCTTTCAGTTCGATCCTTTAAATCTGCTCGGCACTTTTGTGTTCTGCCTGCTGGTGGCCTTGACTGAAGAGATCATGATGCGCGGCTACATACTCGGGCGTCTGCTGCATACCCGGATGAATAAATTCCTGGCTCTTTTCGTTTCTGCACTGCTGTTTGCATTGCTGCATATCTTCAACCCGAATGTGGCTTTTCTGCCGATGCTGAACCTGGTGATTGCAGGTATGTTGATCGGTGCTTCCTATTTATATACACGGAATCTTTGTTTCCCCATTTCCCTCCATCTTTTTTGGAACTGGATTCAAGGCCCGATATTGGGATATCAAGTAAGTGGAAACGATCTGGGAACATCGCTGTTGACGCTGCATCTGCCCGAAGAAAACGTACTGAATGGCGGAGCCTTTGGTTTTGAAGGCTCGCTCATTTGTACAGTACTTATGATAATCTTTACGATTTTAATTGTGTGGTGGGGCGAAAAGCGGGAGGCAATCAGTCTTGCTGTACCCCGATCATGCTAAGCTGAATCCGCTTCCGGTCGGTATCTACGTTCATCACTCTGACCATGACATGCTGGTGGATGGATACGATTTCTGTAGGATCGGATATATATCGCTCGGCTAACTGGGAAAGATGTACAAGTCCGTTTTCCTTGATACCTATATCGACGAAAGCTCCGAAATTCGTAATGTTGCCTACGATACCCGGCAGGATCATGCCTTCGCGCAAGTCTGCGATGGTGCGCACGTTCTTGTCGAATTCAAATACCTTGATCGCTTTACGCGGGTCGCGTCCCGGTTTGTCGAGCTCCTGCATGATGTCCTGTAAAGTCGGCAGGCCCACAGTCGGCGTGATATAGTCCGATATCTTGATTTTCTGGCGTAGTTCCTTATTCGCAATCAGTTCGTTGACGGTACATTTCAGGTCTTTCGACATTTGCTCTACGATGTGGTAGCTTTCCGGATGCACTGCTGTGTTGTCCAGCGGATTCTTTGCTCCGGGGATACGGAGGAATCCGGCACACTGTTCGAAGGCTTTGGCACCCATGCGGGGGACTTTCATCAATTCCTTACGCGAATTGAAAGCTCCGTTCTCGGCGCGGTAGTTGACAATATTTTGCGCCAGCTGCGGACCCAGTCCGGAAATGTATGTCAGCAGATGGCTGCTTGCGGTATTCAGATTCACACCTACCAGATTCACACAGTTTTCTACAGTCTGGTCGAGGGCTTTTTTCAATTTCGTCTGGTCTACGTCATGCTGGTATTGTCCGACGCCGATGGATTTAGGGTCGATCTTTACCAGTTCTGCCAACGGGTCCATCAGCCGGCGACCGATAGAGACTGCTCCACGCACCGTTACGTCATAATCGGGAAATTCATCACGGGCGATCTTGGATGCTGAATAAATGGAAGCTCCCTGTTCGCTGACCACGAAGACCGGAATTTGCCGGTCGAAAGTCTGGTGATTGATGAAGTCTTCCGTCTCGCGGCTGGCTGTTCCGTTGCCGATAGAGATGGCTTCAATCTCATAGGCTTCTATCATTTTGCGGAGCTTGGAAGCCGCTTCGCCGGTTTTATTGACCGGAGGGTGGGGATAGATGTTTTCATTGTGCAACAAATTGCCCTGCGCATCCAGACAGACTACTTTACAGCCTGTGCGGAAGCCGGGATCGATAGCGAGTACCCGTTTCTGTCCGAGCGGAGGAGAGAGGAGCAATTGGCGGAGATTCTCCGTAAACACGCGGATAGCTTCGTCATCAGCCTTTTCTTTGGACTGTGCAGCAAACTCTGTTTCAATGGAAGGTTTGAGCAGACGCTTGTAGGCATCGGCAGTGGCTTCGCTTACCTGACGGCTGCATTCATTGTTGCCGTGTACGAACTGGCGGTCGAGGCGTTCCAGACAGGCTTCGTCATCCGGACTGATGGATACTTTCAGCAATCCTTCGGATTCTGCGCGGCGAATGGCGAGGAGACGATGGGAGGTGCAGCGTTTCAGTGATTCGGAGAAATCGAAATAATCACGGTATTTGGCAGCTTCTTCTTCCTTGCCTTTCACTACTTTGGCAGTGATCGTTGCCTGACGGGCGAATTGGTTACGTATGGCATTACGGGCGCGTTCGTCCTCATTCACTTGCTCAGCGATGATGTCACGGGCGCCTTTCAGTGCATCTTCTGTGTCCTTAACTTCACCTTTGACGAAGGCGGAGGCTTTGGCGCTGAGATTGTTCTCTCTTTGCAGCATCAGGATCATGGCAAGCGGTTCCAGCCCTTTCTGTCGGGCTGCTTCGGCACGGGTCTTCCGTTTGGGCTTGTAGGGCAGGTAGATGTCCTCCAGCTCCGTAGGATTCCAGGTGTCGTTGATACGCTTTTCGAGTTCGGGAGTGAGTTTGCCTTGTTCGTTGATGGTACTAAGAATCGTTTCCTTCCGTTTGGCTATGTCGCACAACTTGTCATGTTGCTCCTTGATGTTCTCTATCTGTACTTCGTCCAGTCCGCCTGTGGCTTCTTTACGGTAACGGCTGATGAAAGGGATGGTAGCACCTTCCCCCAATAAATGGAGAGTACTGCTGATTTGTCTTTCCGGTATTCCCAGTAATCCGGAAATCATTTGGTGAAATAGTTCCATATACAATTTTTTTGCGAATGAATGAGCGACAAAAATACACATAAATCTGTTATAGCCGACAAGTTTTAGTATATTTGCAGCCTAAAATGAGATAGTAACACTTCAAAACTTACAAGTATGATGAGATATATAGGATACCTGTTTATCTGTTTGCTATGGCTTTTTCAGGCCACAGAGTTATTTGCTGTCTCTAATGATAAAAAGCCGATCTTAATTATCTGTTCTTATAATCCCGCTGCGCATCAAACTTCAGTAACGATTTCCGACTACATGGAAGAATATAGTAAACTGGGAGGAAAACGTGATATTGTCATTGAAAACATGAACTGCAAAAGTTTCTCCGAAGCCCCGCTCTGGAGCGGCATGATGACGCAGATTCTTTCTAAATACCAGGGAGAAAAGCATCCGGCACAAATCATTCTGCTGGGACAGGAAGCCTGGGCAGCGTATCTGTCTCAACGGGATTCCATACAGGTGAAGGTACCGGTGATGTGTAGCCTTGCCAGTAGCAACATCGTCATACTGCCTAAGGATACGGTTGCCGGACTGGACACATGGATGCCGGAATCGGTCGATCTGTTTGCCGATCAAATGGATATACCGGAATTGAAGTCGGGATTTATCAACCAATATAATATAGAAGATAATGTCCGTATGATCAAGGCGTTTTATCCGAATACGGAACATATCGCCTTTATTTCGGACAATACTTACGGTGGTGTCACGATGCAGGCACTGGTGCGGAAGGAAATGAAGAAGTTTCCCGAACTTGACCTGATCTTGATGGATGGCCGTCGGCATACAATTTATACGATTGTAGAAGAGTTGCGCCATTTGCCGGAGAATACGGTGATTATGGTAGGTACTTGGCGGGTAGACATGAACGAGGGTTATTTCATGCGGAATGCGACTTATGCCATGATGGAGGCTACTCCGACCATTCCCGCTTTTACTCCGTCCTCTGTGAGTCTGGGATACTGGGCCATTGGCGGAGTGTTGCCCGACTACAGGAAACTGGGAAAAGACATGGCATTGTCGTCTCTGCAGATAGATCAATATCCGGAGGATGACCGGCAACATCTTTCCGTTATCGGCTGCAAAGCCGTACTCGACAGCCGGAAAGTGAAGGAGTGGAACTTGAATCCGCAGGTTCTTCCTTTTGATGTGCAGATTATCAATCAGTCGGTTTCATTTTATCAGCAATATACTTATCAGATTTGGTCAGCATGTGCGCTATTCGTCATTCTGGTGCTGGGCCTGTGTATCTCGCTCTTCTATTATTTCCGTACCAAGCGTCTGAGGGATGAACTGCTGAAATCCGAAAAAGACCTGCGGGTGGCAAAAGACAGGGCGGAAGAATCGAACCGTCTCAAAAGTGCTTTCCTCGCTAATATGAGTCATGAGATACGTACTCCTTTAAACTCGATTGTGGGTTTCTCGGATGTGCTCGCTGTAGGCGGCAGCACGGAGGAGGAGCAACAGACCTATTATCAGATCATCAAGACGAACTCGGATTTGTTGCTTCGCCTGATCAATGATATTCTGGACCTCTCACGTCTGGAGGCGAATAGGGTGACTTTGACTTGGGAAGAGTGTGATGTGGTGCAGGTATGCAGGCAGGTGGTAGCATCGGTCAGTGTTTCGCGGCAGTCCGGCAATCAGTTTCTGTTTGCCAGCGATTACGAGTCATTCGATATGGTGACGGATATACAGCGTATGCAGCAGGTGATTATCAACCTGATGTCTAATGCGGATAAGTTCACCAAAAAAGGAAAGATCACACTGGAATTCTCGGTGAATAAGGCGACAGGTATGGCCGTGTTTTCGGTGACGGATACGGGGTGTGGCATCCCGAAGGAGAAACAGAAACTGGTATTCGAACGTTTCGAGAAACTGAACGAATATGCCCAGGGAACAGGTCTGGGATTGTCTATCTGTAAATTGATTGTCCACAAATGGAAAGGTGATATATGGATCGACTCCGAATATACGGGAGGAGCACGGTTCATGTTCTCACATCCGCTTAAAATAGAAAAAGAATGAAACGATTTGCATGTATCTACGTATGGCTTCTTTGCCTCGTGCTCTCTGTTGCGGCACAGGAGAAAATTGTGAAGCTGAAAATTGTACAGACAAGTGATGTACATGGTAATTATTATCCTTATAATTTTATTACCCGTAAGGATTGGCAGGGCAGTCTGGCGCGAATATATGCTTTTGTGCAGAAAGAGCGCGAACAGTATAAGGAAAATCTTATCTTGCTCGACAACGGCGATATACTGCAAGGGCAACCTACCGCCTATTACTATAATTATATAGATACGGTTTCTCCTCATCTCTGCGCGGAAATGATGAACTATATGAAGTATGATGCCGGAAATATGGGAAATCATGACGTGGAAACCGGGCGTGCCGTATTCGACCGCTGGATAAATACCTGTGACTTTCCGGTGTTAGGAGCTAACATCATCGATACATCGACCGGAGAACCTCATCTCCCTCCTTATAAGGTGATGGAGCGTGACGGAGTGAAAATCGTCATTTTGGGAATGATCACTCCTGCTATCCCTGCATGGCTCTCGGAGAATCTGTGGAAGGGGCTGCGCTTTGACGATATGGAAGAGACAGCACGCAAATGGATGAAGATCATCCGTGAAAAAGAGAATCCGGACTTGATGATTGGTTTGTTTCATGCGGGGCAGGAAGCTTTCAAAATGTCCGGTAAGTACAATGAAAACGCTTCTCTGAACGTTGCAAAGAATGTTCCCGGTTTTGACATTGTACTGATGGGGCACGATCATGCACGTGAATGTAAGAAGGTAATGAATGTGGCAGGAGATTCAGTACTGGTTATCGATCCGGCAAGTAACGGAATCGTTTTGTCCAATATCGATGTAACCTTAAAGTTGAAAGACGGAAAGGTGCGCAGCAAAGATATCCGGGGAGTATTGTCCGCGACAAAAGATTACGGAATCAGTGAGGATTTTATGAAGCATTTTGCTCCCCAATACGACACTGTCCGCAACTTTGTTTCTAAAAAGATCGGTACATTCACCGAGAGCATCTCGACCCGTCCGTCTTTCTTCGGGCCGTCTGCTTTTATCGACCTGATTCATACCTTGCAGCTTGATATCACTGGTGCGGAGATTTCTTTTGCTGCACCGCTTTCATTCGATGCGAAGATTAATAAAGGGGATGTGTATGTCAGCGATATGTTCAATCTGTATAAGTATGAGAATATGCTGTATATGATGACCTTATCCGGGAAAGAAATCAAGGATTATCTGGAAATGTCTTATTTCATGTGGACCAACCGGATGAAGTCTCCGGACGATCATTTGCTTTGGTTCAAAGAGAAACGCCGCGAAGGTGCGGAAGACAGAGCTTCTTTCCAGAATTTCAGTTTCAATTTTGATTCGGCATCGGGTATTATCTATACTGTGGACGTCTCCAAGCCGCAAGGAGAGAAGATAACCATTATCAGCATGGCGGACGGCAGCCCTTTCCTTATGGATAAGATTTATAAAGTGGCTTTGAACTCTTATCGGGGCAATGGCGGCGGTGAATTACTGACTAGAGGTGCAGGTATTCCACAGGAGAAACTGAAAGAACGTATTATCTTCTCTACGGATAAGGACCTTCGTTTTTATCTGATGAATTATATAGAAAAGAAAGGTGCGATGGACCCGAAGGCGCTGAATCAGTGGAAATTCATTCCGGAGAAGTGGACTGTTCCGGCTGCCAAACGCGATTATGAGTTTTTGTTCGGAGATAGTCAATAAGTAGGGAAAAATGTTCTATTTGACTGATAATATCTGACCTTAGGTTGCATGTCTGATTATTACTGGTATCTTTGTCGCAAATAAAAAGAGAAAGTATGGATATTCAAGGTGTTCCTAAGATAGGTATTTCTTCGGTAGTTCATTCTAAGTATATAGATCCTAATAGTATTGATGTTGTCGATAATGATATAGCGCTTTTCGATACGGAAAGCGTTACTTCCCTTTATAATGGTCCCAGCAAACTGGAAGTGGTAAGCATCGGACTTTGTCTGGAAGGCTCCACCCGTTTCAATATCAGTTTGCGTGAGTTTGAGCTGATTCCGGGAAGAATGGTTATTGCGTTGCCCAACCAGATCATCGAGCATCGTCAGTTTAGTGCTAACTTTAGGGGGATTTTCTTTGCTGTATCAAAGAATCTGCTGGAATCATTGCCCAAAGTCGGAAATGTGCTCTCATTCTTTTTCTTTCTGAAAGATTATCCTTGCTTTGATCTCAACCTGCACGAACAGGAAATGATTAAAGAGTATCATGCTTTCATCAGGAAGAGATTGAGGAATAAGGAAGATATGTATCGCAGGGAGGTAGTAATGGGATTGATGCAGGGGTTCTTCTTTGAACTTTGCAACATATTCAACAGTTATGCACCGGATTCTTCTGCTGTTGTCAAAAGTAAAAGCCGTAAGGAATACATATTTGAACGCTTCTATGAATCTTTGATTCAGTCTTATCAGTCGGAGCGTAGCGTGAAGTTTTATGCCGATCAATTATGCCTGACACCGAAACATCTGTCCGGTGTTGTGAAGGAAATCAGCGGAAAGACAGTAGGGGAGTGGATTGATGAATTAGTGATTCTGGAAGCAAAGGCACTCCTGAATTCTTCGAGCATGAACATACAAGAGATAGCTGACCGGCTAAACTTTGCCAACCAGTCATTCTTCGGTAAGTACTTCAAGCATTACACCGGCATGTCTCCCAAAGAATACCGGAAAAGCAGATAGCTGAGAAATGGTGAATGACTACGGCAGCGATAACGGGAGATTTTCATCGCTGGGACCGGCATTCTACAGGACACCTGAGCGTACGCGGCTCAATGTTTCCGGTGTCATCAGCAAGTAGGAAGCGATATCTGCCAGGGGAGCCCGCTTGATGATTTCCGGATGGGTCTCGAGCAACAGGTTATAACGTTCGCGGGCGGATTCGAAACGCCAGGAGTCAGCCTTGGTTTGCGATACAATCAGGGAATATTCCAGTATTTTCCGGTAGAACATGTTGATTTCCCAGTTTTGTTTTGCCAACTGCAGCATCTTGTCATAAGGACACAGGTAAATGATAGCAGGTTCCAGCGTCTCTATAATCAACCGTGTAGGAACCTGTTTTAGTAAGCTTTCGATACACATCACGATACATCCCTCGTATGAAAAGTGTTCGGTGACATCTTTCCCGTTTTTATAGTAATATTGCCGGAGCATCCCTTTCCCGACAAAAACTAATTCATGGGCTACTTCTCCTTCATTGAGTGCAATCACTCCTTTGGGAAATTCTTCACGTATCAGGATGCTTTCTATCTGCCGGCGTCCCTCTATACTCATCTCAGGGAAGCGGGAATTTACGACGGCATTTACTGTTTCTCTTAGTAGTGTATCCATGTCATTAATAGTCTTGTTATGTGCAAAAGTACTAAAAACGGTTGATATAAATCGGGTTGATTCAAAAAAGATGTATCTTTGTCTCCAAAATAAGGATGTGTATGATGATGAATAAGATAATAGGATTGGCAGTTCTACTGCTTTGTATGTCAGGTTGTGTCAGAGATAATGATGCTATATATTACCCCGTAGGCGATGTGGATATTGAAAGAGGAGGTCCGGCACTGGAAGTCGGAGAGGGGGATGTCTTGGTGGTGCGAAGCTATAATGAAGAAGATTATGTATTGGATACGATAGCTCAATACCCGAATGACCCGACTTTGGGTAAACTGACGTTTATGATTGATCTGAAAAACCAACAGAAGGATCAGAATGTTGCCAGTTTTAACGGAGCTGGTAAATCAAAACTGACCATGAGCCTTGGATATAAGGATGGCAATTACCCTGCGGAAAGCCAGGTTCCTATATACACTTCGCAGGATATTACCGCTAAATATGCAATCAAACTTCGTCTGAAAGGAGAACTGACTGTATCCGGTGATGAATGGATGATAGATTATGTATATGCCCAACTGGCTAGCCTGTTCCAGCCTTATCCTCCGACAAGCTTTCCTGAAGTCTTTATGTGCAAGGGAGGGATGAAACTGGGAACTTTCGACTCCTTCCGCAGAACCTGTACTTTTGATATCGTTTATGATCGTTCCGACCTCTCTTTTAGTCAGTTATACTTCAATTTATTTATCAATTTAGCCGGTCAGAAGCGGGAAAACAGGGTCAAACTGCGGATTGATAAGGAATCTTACTTCGAACTGTATGAGCAGAGTGAAGAACTGTAACTAGATAGGCGTTTCTTCAATTATAGACAGGTTTCTACGTGAAAGATGGCAGTTTTGACTGGATATAACATTCTTTTACAGAAAAAACTTTGAATGTTCAAATAATTATTAAATTTTATAATGTCCTAATACTACACTAATAAGCATCACTTTCTTTTTTAAATTACGCTTATTTTACCTCTTCTACTTCATATCCATCCTCTGCTTTCTTGCATTTGAAAACGCAGTAATCCGGATTACTTAAAGCATTATCAAGGCTTTGGGGCAGAACGATCTCTTTCGTCTGTTTGTCGATTGCTATCAATGCGTAATATATACCTTCTTCTTTACATTGCTCAATCAATACCTTTTTCAATTCTTCTACGTTATATTCCATTTTTTGAGATATGAACACAATAAAAAAGCCTCTTACTTCGATGTAAGAGGCTAACTAAAATTGAGTAGTGGGTACGAGAATTCTGAGAAATATTCTCACATATTCTATCGTATCCACATATTATATTAGCTACTCTTATAATGTTTTGTTATAGTCTATTCTATTCTAATATAGTCATAAATAGTCCCTGTTTTAGTCCCCGATTTTTTAATTAGGGACTATTTCTTATTAAATAAATCCATTGCATTTTTCTTCTCTTTATCTGCTATTGCTATATATGGCTTCATTGTTCTGTAATCTTCGTGCCCAGTCCATTTCATAACTACTTCAGGAGGGATACCTAACATTATCGCATTGCTTATGAAAGTTCTTCTTCCGCAGTGGGTAGTGAGTAATTCATATTTTTTATATACTTCATCTATTCTTTCGCTTCCCTTGTAGTAGGTGATAGAAACTGGAGCATCTATCCCGCACATCTCCCCAAGTTCTTTAAGAGCATCGTTCATCTTTTGATTAGATATGACAGGAAGAGCGAGATTGTTATCGTAAACTTCATCCTTGTATTTTTCAAGAATTGCTTTTGAATATTTGTTCAGTTCTATCCTTAATGTGTCGTAAGTTTTAATAGTTGTTACTAATATATGATCTTCATATACATTACTCCTTTTTAAATTAGCAACGTCAGAATATCTCAATGATGTAAAGCAACAAAAACAAAATACGTCTTTTACTTTTTCTAAATGGGAACATGAAGAGGGTGTTTTAAAGTTGTATATTAGCATCAATTCCTCCCATGTCAAATATACGACAGTATTTCGAACCTCTTTTAATTTAGGCTGAAATGTAGTAAAGGCAAGTTCTTTATTGTATCCTTTCTGTGTGGCCCAGCGAAGGAACCATTTTAGATTATCTAAGTTTTTTCTTATACTTGAATTTTTAAGCCCTTTCTTCTTGGAGCTAATTGGCACTGTATGCATATAATCTACAAACTTTGAAAGTCCTTGTTTGGTAAGATCCTCAAATTCGAGGCTAGGCGCAAAGTCCTTAAGTCTTCTTTGTATAGTTCTATGTTCTTTATATGTTGCTTCTTCCCATTGACTCTCTTTCCCTTGTTCTATCATAAATTCAGTGTGATATTCAAAGAGTGTCCGTTGTGCCCTTACTTTTTTCCCTAATCTTTGATTAAACTCGTCTTTGAATTCATTTTGAGTAGGGGATAATCCTTTTTGTTCAAATAGAAAGAATATGTTGTCGCATATATCCTCATAATTTTGAATAGCTTTATTTATAATGGAAGAATGAACCTTTTTTGTGCCGTGTGTTGTATTATTCTTGCAGCGTTGACTGTCTGGGCTCCACTTGTCTATGTCCACCCGGTATCCCACATTAAACGCGACGGTGTTATCTCCCCATTTTATTCGGTAGCGAAGCTTTGCATCAGTTTTGTCTTTCTCTTTATCGAGTAGAAATATACAGTTTCTTTTAATATTCATAGCTTTTCTATAAATGCCATTGATTAGTTTTACTTTTAATACATCGTATTTTTGTTGATTAATATATCTAATTGTTGTTTATAATGACTTTTGTCTTATAAATTCTTGCTTTATATGATGTTTTTATTAAACTTTTTCGTATTTTACCTGTTATATAATTTTACGAATAAAACATAACCTTAACCTAACACTTACTGCCTATTGAGCATTTCTTTCAACACACATATTAAATCATCCTTAGACTTTATCGTAGCGTCTTTTTCAGATATAATTCTTTCCAGATCCTGAATACGCTGTTGTAGCCTATCGAGCTCACCCGAGTTTGATTTGTCGCTTGGGTCTAGTCGCTGTATTTCAACCTCTCCGGTAGGCTTAATAATTTTTTGGGTCCCGGATTCGGGCATAGTTACGTTAACCATGTTGCCTGAAATGTTTTGAGAGCCACCTCCTTGGACACCATAGTTATCTCTTCCTACGTTATTTTTATTTTCATTTATCATATTGCCAACACCCGTGAGTAGCCATGCTGTATTTAACTCTGGATATACAGACGAGATTTTATCAAGAGAAGATTTTCTTATGCTATCTCCTACATTGTTAACAAAGCCAGTCGATAAACCAACTCCCTTTTCGAATCTTCCTTGACTTATATTTATATATGCAAGAAATGTTATTAATCTATCTTTTGTTGTCATACTGAATATATTTCTGTATCTTTGTGTCGTAACAAGTTGCAGATGTTACAGAGACAAAGTGATTAAACTTTCCTCATAAGAGGTTTAATATATGGTATCCGTAGTAGCTGCAACCTATTGCGGATATTTTTATTTTCAAACAACTATGTATTGCGGTACTTTGTTTTATTAGACCCTTCCAACCGCAACTTTGGAGCTGGTCGCTTTAACTTTTATTGCTATGGTACCTCTCTCTGAACGAAGCGCAGATGAATATGCAGATACTTATTTTAAGGCTGTTTATTGTCACGTGGCTTAGTACCTAGTCTTGCAATAACAGACATTAATTCATTGTACTTTATTATTTTCTCTTTTTCATTAACCATTGACAATAATCCTATAAGCCTATTCTTACAACTTTGCAGGATATGTATATCTTCGGGCGATTTAATCATTTCCAATAAAACCTTGACTATTATATTACAAGTTTCTGTGTCTCCTATATTTGACACATGAAATAATTCACTTATTCTGTAATAAAGAAATTGATATTCGATACCTAAAGGGTCTGATTTTAATAGCACATGATAATAATAATCAGATACAGCATGGCATGTTATTGCATTATTCTTTTCGGCATTGAATACAGAGCTAACCTTTGTAGTCAATAATTCATCTCTTATTTTTCTTATATCAATAATAGAGAAGATATTCCAACCAATTAGCATAGTTACTAATAATGCTAATATACCCACTATTATTCCTTGATAATCAAATCCCAATTCAGGCACATGAGGGCATGCAATACATATTGCAATAACACTTACTATTATCGCAATAACACTCAAGCCAAGTGCTATCCACGCTATCCAATTTCTATCTTTACTTTCTTTCTTCATATTATAATAAGGTATAAACCACTCTAATAGTTAAATAATATTTAATACTGAAATAAAATCAGCATAACCTTTGTATGCTGAAAATAAATCAGTATATTTGCATCATCGAACCGCTACAAAGATACGCAACTTGGCAGAGATTCGCAATAGTATAAATGCATTAAAAGTAAGAAAGTTATGAAAACTAGAGATTATGAACTTGTAAGAAATGGTAAGTATAACATGAAAGCCATCATGCAGAGAGCTTGGTTGTATGTACGCCAATATGGTTATTCTCTGAAATCTGCCTTGCGTACTTCTTGGGTGGACGCTCGCATCAAAATGGATGAATATGTAGCATCATTGAATCCGAGAACGATTGAACCAAAACAGGGAAATGTGCTGAAAGCGTTCTTCGCCGATAAATATGTAAACTATGATAGTTCTTGGAGATAATTATGAGTAGGGATGAGATAAGCAAAAATTTGTCTTTCCTTCAGAAATACACAAAAGATCTGAAAGAACGAGATGAATATACAGTTCAGATGCTGGCTGGAAGTAAAGAAACGAAAGAAGAAATTATCAATAATCTCTTTCGAATAATAAAAGATTATGAAGCTCTGTTAGGTTAGATCTACGAAAGAAGCGAGCGAAACGCTTTCAGAGCACAACGGTAAACCGATGAACCTAATTCGGGACGCGAAGGGAAACGCTCAAAAATGTCCTTGTGTTCAGCTACACACCGGGGGAATCTCCTCAAACGGAAAAATAAGCTGCGCAGATAAGCAGTATAGCCGATGCGAAGTATAGCGTAATAGCCAACCAGCGATGATATGAGCGGAAGGAAGCAACGTGAGTAAGTTAATATATAGCCCGCACGAACAGTTGCACTGTTTGCGTGAGTCTTGATCGGATCAAGGTGCGGGCACTAACTAATACATATATAATATGAAACGTATACCATTATTTATTATTTGGATAATATCTCTTGCCATGACGATATTGTTCGCAAATGAATTTAATGTTGTTTTTTGGCTTTCTTTTGTCGCATTTGCATTGTGTCAAGTAAAAACAAAAAGAGACTAGAGAGAGAAGAGTAATTAGCTACTTAAAACTTTTTGTTTTGTCGTGTTTTTATTTTGTGTTTGTGTGTTCGGGGTGTATTGTCTGTGAAGATAGTGCATCCCTTTTTAAATGGAAAAATGAAAATAATAAAAATATACTTTAAGGAGATATCGTCGTTCGTGAGAATATTGATATCTGTTGTATTTCAATGTAAAGCCCTGTATCTAAAGTGATACAGGCAAACGGGCAGTTATGTCTCGTGGCTGAAACTACGGTGAAGTGCATCAATAATCCGTGAGGCTGGTTCGACTCCAGCACTGTCCACTCAATTTATAAATGAATATTTTATGGTAAAAGAAATCGTTATTGATGAAAGCTATCAAACAACTAAAGTGTTTGATGCTATGAAAGTAGGAGATATCTATAATATTCCCTACGATGAATCACGTCACATTGGTATTAAGTCTGAAGCTGCTAGAAGAAATCGTGAGGCACGCTTGACTAATAAGCTAAAAGCTAAGATAGACTTAATGTTTAGAGTCTCAAAAACTGAATATACAGGATATACCTCAGTTATCCGGTTAAAGTAACTTTAGAAAACACACAATCATGAAAAGAGTATTAACAGAACTGACACAAGAATGCGAGCTGACAGCCCAGATGTATATATCTGGATTGGAGAAAAAGGAAATAGCATCATTAAAATATAAGGCAGTTAGTACGATCAATAACCAATTACAGGAAGCTTTTAAGAAGCTAAATGTAAAAAACGGACGTGAATTATGCCGTAAGTTTTATGAACGATTATCGGGAATTGAATTTACCTTTGATTTTTCTCCGATAGTTAGAACGGTAGTAACGTGCTGTTTATTGTTTGTTTTAATCCTTGATTCGCATTGTGAAAGGATAAGATTAAGAAGTACGCGAAGTATAGCAAGGGTCGAAATGGTCTTCCGATCTAGGGCTAAGAGATATGATTGTTGTTTATTATAAAAAATAATAGGAGGAATTATGATTGGATCAGAAAGAATATCAAATGATACTCGCTTGATAGATTTGACAGTTGGGGAATTAAGGGCATTGCTTCAAAACGCTATCCCTGTAAATAATCCTCCGGAATCAAAAGAATATGTATATGGGATAAAAGGCATAGCTGAATTGTTCCATTGCTCTTATACGGAAGCTTATCGTATTAAGCGCAGTGGAAAGATAAATAAGGCTATAAAGCAGAATGGGCGTAAAATAATTACAGACGCTAAAAAAGCATTAGAACTCTTTGATAGATAATCTATTGTTTAACTATAATCCCGGAGGAAGGACTCCGTGCGGTATCCAGTCCGCTATTTAAGTTTTGAATTATCCCCGTATGGCTTTGCTGTCTGGGGATTTTTGATTAACCACTTTAAATGATATATGATATGAATTTGGAAAATTATGAAGTGCTTCCCGTTGAAGCGCAAAATGCACAAATTGTACAAGTTGATGCCGTAGAAAGAGCTAACGTAGATTCACAAGTAGCAACAGCTAAACGTTATCCACGAGATATAAGACGTAGTATAGACAACTCGGTTGTAATGGCTACTATGAATCAAGAAACAGCTCAATCATGCAATTATGCCCTTCCTCGTGGCGGTAAACCTATTACCGGCCCATCTGTTCATTTGGCTAAAATAATAGTCTCTAATTGGGGTAATATGCGTACAGAAGCGAAAGTTGTGCAAATAACAGACAAGCAAGTTATCAGCCGTGGGACATGCTGGGATTTGGAAACGAATGTCGCTTCTGCTTTTGAGGTTAGACGTAGTATCATCGGTAAAAATGGACAGCGATTTTCTGAAGACATGATTACAGTTACAGGTAACGCTGCAAACTCAATCGCTTATCGTAATGCCGTATTTGCTGTTATTCCTAAAGCTATAACAGACAGAGTATACTACGCAGCACAAAGATTTATAACAGGTGATTTGTCTGACTCAGATAAACTTTTGAAAGTAAGGACAGGAATTATTAACAATTTCAAAAATAGCTATGGTATAACTGAGGAAGAAGTTGTAAAGATGTGCGGGAAGCAAACAGTAAACCAAATCGGCGCCGATGAAATATCTATGCTAATGGGAACGATCCAGGCATTAAAAGACGGAGATACTACAGTAGATGAATTAATGAAGCCAATACGTGAGAGCAAAGAAGTCATAAATAATAAGATAGCCGATATTGCGGCAAAAGCAGCCGGAGTAGAGGAAACTAAAAAAGAATAATTTAAAGTACCACCATAATGGAAGCTCAACATTCTTTAGAATGGTATCGCAAACGATTAGGCCATGTTACTGGATCACGTGTCGGTGATTTGATGAAATCTGGAAGAAAGAAAGAGGAACTTTTCGGAGATACCGCAAAATCTTATATCTATCAGATGGCAGCTGAAAGAAGCATGAATCCATATTTTGTCAATGATGATAATCTGTTTGAAAAATACCTATTTCAGGTCGGAGTTTCATCAAAGGCCATCGAATGGGGGAATACACAAGAAGCTGCCGCTCGTAAATTGTATAACAGAATGAAAGGTAATAATATGATTGAAACTGGCTTCTGCATTCATCCTAATATTCCTTTCTTTGGTTCTTCCCCTGATGGTTTTTGTTGTAGCGATGACGGAGAGAAAGGAACGTTGGAGATCAAATGCCCCAGCCAAAACACTTTCATGAAATATAAAGAAGAAGTGAAAGACAATGTCGGACTACTTCTTGCTAAACCTGAATATTTCTACCAGTGCCAGTCTCACATGATGGTGACCGGAGCTGAATGGTGCGACTTTGTGGTTTATTGTCCCTTCCAAAGCATCCCTATTCACATCGTGAGAATCTTTCCGGATTATATGAATTTCAAGCTCATAGAGAAGCGAATTCTGATGGCTAATGAAATGATTAAAAAAATGATAGCGTAGCTTATGGATAAAGAAATTAGCGAAATAAACGATTATCTGAACATTACCTGTTCGAATAATCCGATAGAGATTCAAGAAAGAATATCAGTCATAATGGTGTATCTGAACCGATCCGGTGAAATGCTTGCGGATGCAAAGAAGCTGCTTCGAAAGAAGAAATCTACAGAGATTAGTAATACTATCATCTCAATAGCAAAAGAGCAATGCTTATCAGCTAAGGTGCAAAATGCATTGCTTGACAGCATAGCAGAAGACGAAGCATATTTAGTTGATCGGCTTGACCGGCTTAATGCCGCTTGCACACATCAATTAGATGCCTTACGCACTTTGTTGAGCTACGAGAAGGAGGCTATGAGATTAAATAAAACGGGATATTAGGAAGTGCTATTCCAAATAACTGTTATTTGGAAGTTTTGAAATAAAAGTTATGCGAAATGCGTAGAACTAAAGTAATCCATATCTACCTGATCTTCGAGAAGCGGAACTATTATTTCAGTTCGGTAACGGGTATATTTCGCCATTTGTCCGAGGATCAGATAGGAATTAAGCAAAGTACATTATCTCACAATACGGAGAGTACTATCGTCACTGGTAGGGCTATAATCCGCAAGAGTGAGCTATTGAGATAGCTTTGTTAACCTTTTTACCCCAGCCTGCTTGTCTGTGAAGATTGGCGGGCGAACATGGAGATGCGCAGTGGAGTGCTTTTGACTTTCGAGAGGTGCACATGTTAGAAAGTACGGTACGTGAGATATAAGGAGTAATTAACCTTGGAAGTAGCGCAAAAGGATTTAGTCCTTGATTGGGTGTTCGAATCGCCCCGTCTCCACATGAAAATAACAATCACCAAACAAGAATGCCAGACGATAGTATGGAATATAAGACAATAATCAAAGGGAACGCTCCTTCTAAGGCTAATTGCTATAAGATAGTATCAATCAACGGGCACGGATGCCTAGCCAAAACTCATTCCTTGAAAAAGTATGAGGAATCCTTTATTTGGCAGGCAGGAAAGTTGAGGGATTTGAATATCAACGAGCCATTTGAGTTCTATATTGATGTGTACTACCCAAGTAAACGGAGCGACCTTGATAATGTATTAAAGCTACAATTAGATGTGCTTCAGCGAATCAAATGCATTAAGAACGACAATAATTGTTGTCTTATTCATGCACGCAAGTTTGTAGACAAGGAAAATCCACGTGTGGAGATAACGATTAGGACTTTGGATTAAAAAAATAAGATTTTCATTTGGTATTTTGAAATTTGAGTGTATCTTTGCGGTGTTCACGCCAAGAACAAGACTTATGAAAGAGATTAACGTGCATATTTTTATGTTCGTTTGTAAGCGTAATATTGCAAAAATATAAGGCTATCAAATCCCATTGGATGCTCGTTATCTCTAACAGTGTCGGTTCTTGGCGGAACGGGAGGCGATAGCCTTTCTTGTTTTTAATAACTCAAATTTCGTTCAATGCCAAGAACCAACGAAGTCAGAGTTAAGGTGAATAATAGTAACCTTATTACATCTGCGCCCAGCAGTGCGAAAACTGTATCTTATGAAAATTTCTTAATCGAAAAGAATTGCAAGAATGAAGCTTATGCCTTCATCCTTTCGCAAGGATTATTTCGGCAATTCCAGGATTACCATTTTAGTCATCATTCGGATGATCCGCACAAGGATTGTCTAAAGTTCTTGTTGTCGAATATTTAAATTCTAACTAAATGGCGGAATGAGAGACTTCCGCCTATATCGCTATTGTCTAACATTTAATCATGACAATATGAAATCAATTAAAGAAGTAATTAAGGAGATAGAGCACATTCCGAAATGCCCCAGAAGTGGAGAAATTAACCTTTACTACCTAATAAAATTACATATCAAAAAGGGAGGAAAGGCAGCATGAGAGATAGTTTTATTTTCTACAGAAGTTTTTACGAGGCAATCAAAGATTTGCCGAGAGATATTCAGGGTGAGATTTACACGGCTATAATGGAGTATAGCCTATATGGTAAGGAAACTGAAAATCTAAAGCCGGTTGCCAAATCTATTATGTTGATGGTAAAACATTATATAGACCAACAAGGAAAACCTGGCGGATTTAAGGGAGTAAATTCTGATGAAAACAACATTATTAGAAATTCTTCAGAAATGAAAAAATGGCGTAATGATGTTTTTAATAGAGATAAATTCATTTGTCAGAATTGTGGGAAGCATGGTGGACAATTGAATGCACATCATATTAATCATTTGCATTATATCCTGATTTGAGGTTTGATATTGATAATGGAACTACCTTATGTGAGAGTTGCCATGTTGAGTTACATAAATCAGAACGAGAATGGGACAAGAAATAAAAAGGAAATCTTTTGTTTTTAATATAGAATGGCAGGAAGTGTTGATGGATTATCCACCGGAGGTCAGACTTGAAGTGTACGATGCAATTATAGAGTATGTTGCATCGGGGACACTATCGGAGCTGAAACCGTTGGCTAAAATGGCATTTTCTTTTATAAAGAAACAAATAGACTACAACAATGATAGATACGATGATATTGTTGCAAAAAGAAGCGAAGCTGGGAAAAAAGGCATGGCTAATCGCTATCAAAAGGTAACAAACGTAACAAGTGATAACAAAGATAACAAGTGCTATCAAAAGGTAACAAACGTAACAAGTGATAACAAAGATAACAAGTGCTATCAAAAGGTAACAAACGTAACTATAAATGATAATGATAATGATAATGATAATAAAGAATCTACTAACGTAGATAAGAAAGAAAGTTTTCCTAAATCCGATTATGAACGATTCAATGAATGGCTCAAAGAACATACACCTAATGTTCTTAAACTTCAAAGACAAATAACCGAAGAGGAATTTCTCAAATTAAAAAAGAAGTATTCATATGATCAGATAGTAGATATACTTCAAAGTATGGATAATTACAAGGATGCTCCTAAAAAGTATACCAGTGTATATCTAACATTTCTAAAGTGGGCAAAGAAAGAATATGGAAGTTAACATACAATTACGTGATGAAGATGCCGAGAAGCTAGTTCTTGGTACAATAATATCAAGAAGAGACGCATTGGAGGAAGTTAGAGAATTACTAAGTAATGAGTGCTTTTATAATTCATTTCATCAAGACATATACAAGGCTATTATTCAAGTAGCATCTACTGGCGACAGACCAGATATGATTACGGTTAAGAATAAACTTGTTGCTAATGGTGTAGAGTTTGAATTAGTTGCATTTATGACCTTAGCATCTAATATGACATTTGATTTAGGGCAATATGCTGCAAGACTTCATGATCTTGCTATCAGGCGAAAGTTTTATGAAATTGGACAATATCTTGTATCAAACTCATATACAGAATCTGAAGACATATTGGATGTGACCAATACTGTATCAGACCAACTATCATCGTTGTTTAAATCAAGTAGTAGTGTAATATCTACGATCAATGAAGGTCTTGAAAATGTATATCACATGATAAATGAGAATTTATCTGGAAGTAAGCCGTTAACTGGCACTCCTACCGGATTTGAGAAAATAGATAATAAGTCGGGAGGATTGCAAAAATCAGACTTGATTATCATTGCTGGAGAGACATCACAAGGAAAGACTTCGCTAGCGGTGTCTATAATGCGGAATGCTGCATGTTTAGGCACTAAGATAGCCATGTATTCGATGGAGATGAAGAAAGAGCAAATAACGGCTCGTATTCTTTCAATGGAAAGTGGAGTTCCTGCGAATGAGATTATGTATTCCCGATTGTCCGAGTCACAATTGCAATCTGTAGACAAGGGAATTGGCAAAGTATCTGGTAAGGGTATATATTTCGATGATCGTAGTACTTCCAACATAGATACAATCCTTTCGTCTATTCGGTATATGAAGTTAAAATTCGGAATAGATGGTGCTATTGTTGATTATTTGCAGATTCTCAATGTAAACATGAAGGGAGCTAACAAAGAGCAGCAGATGGGAGATGTGGCACGGAGACTGAAGAATCTTGCTAAAGAGCTTGATATTTGGATTATTGCTTTATCTCAATTGAATCGGGATAACATGAATCCGGTTCCATCTCTTGCAAGGTTGCGGGATAGTGGACAGATAGCAGAAGCAGCAGATGTAGTTATGTTAGTTTATCGTCCGGAAGTGAAAGGTAAATCATATCCGGGAGATTTTTCTAATGTAGATACAAGAGGCACTGCAATGATAGACATAGCTAAAGGGCGTAATATAGGATTACTTAAATTCATTTGCGGTTTTAATGCTTGTACTACATGCTTTTATGAATTGGATAGTGTGCCTGTTTTAAGTTACAATATGAGTAATGAAGAAGATGATCCGGCTTTTTAACGTCATTGAACTGAAAGGATCATCCCGAAGGTGAAGATGTATGTTTTTTAATAAACACATAAATTATGCTAATAGGAACAACAAATCTTAATACGACTCTCAACCTGACGTATGTGTTGACAGATGTCGTAGAAACTCTTCTCCTTGACATGAGAAGTGAAATGAAAAAGCAGGGTTATGATCTGCGTCACGATGCCAAGCACAATTTCAACACGGCGATAGCCGCTATACGCTGGCTGAAGCAAGATGTAGACAAGACTTAGCTTTCTACTCAGGAGAACTTCGGAAACGACTCAGACTGTCTCCTTGCCTTCATCAAGCTGCTGATAGATCGCTGCGGTGACGACGACAAGGAAGAGGTAGCAGAAAAATTGGCTAAATGTGGTATGGTCGTAGTACAAGATGAAACATTCTATGTGGAACCAAAGAAAGAAGATCAGGCGTCCTAAGTACTCATATGCTCCCATCGGTAGCCGGTGGGCAGTTTATCACTGGTTGGAGATAGGAGATATCCTCGAGGTAGACAAGGTTGGTGAATTCCCCACCTGTGAGGAAGCCCGCAAGGAGTGTTACCGGCTCAACGGCTGGAAATATGAAGAACCTGAGAAGAGAAAAAATAACCTCAAATATTAATAATTTAATTTTTTTACATTATGAATGAAATTTATTGGATGACCGTAGTTGGTAACCTGTCCACCGCGTTTATGGTCGTATGGATTGTAGCTTTGATAGTTATCGTTATCATGCTGTTTACTCTGCTGGTAACGGAAGGTGATATAATAGAAGATGAGGGTGGAAAACACAATTTTTTTAAATGGTTGAAGCGCTTTGTTGTCTGTGGTGTAATAGCAGCGATGGCGAGTATTTTCATTCCATCGACCAAAGAAATGCTTCTTATCTATGGTGTCGGTGGCACGATTGACTATATCAAGACGAATGATACGGCAAAGCAGCTTCCGGACAAGTGTATCAAAGCGCTTGACCGTTTTGCAGATAAATATATTGACGAACCTGAAAAAGACAAATAATTATGGGAATGCACACATGGTTTGAATGTAAGATCCGTTACGAAAAGGTAATGGAGAACGGAATGCAGAAAAAAGTGACTGAATCTTATCTGGTAGATGCTCTCAGCTTCACGGAGGCGGAAGCACGGATAATAGAAGAGATGACTCCCTTCATCTCTGGAGTGTTTACCGTCTCTGATATCAAACGCGCCAACTATAGCGAGATATTCCCCAGTGACGCTGAATGCGATGATCGTTGGTTTAAATGTAAGCTATCTTTCATCACCCTGGATGATAAGAGCGGAGCCGAGAAGAAGACAAGCACCTATGTGCTGGTACAGGCTTCGGACCTCGAACGGGCGAAGAAGAACCTTGATGCCGGCATGAAAGGCACAATGGCAGACTATCAGGTGCCCTCAGTCGTAGAAACAGCTATCATGGATGTATATCCTTATACAGCTGACAAGGATGCCAAGCTTGAATCGGACGAAAAGAAAAAGGAGGAATGAGTAATCCAAAGGTAGTTGCAGTCCTGCTCATTGTATGTGAGCAGGACTCCCTTAATGATCCGAAAGAAACGGTGAGCGAGGTTGACATGGAAGATGATCTGCTACAGATTAAAGTAGAAGGCACCAATTATGCGATAGATTCCTTCATACATGAAGAGAGTAAACGAGTACGTTTTGGCTGGCATACACGTGACAAGCCTTTCCATCCGCAAGATTTCAGACGGAAAGTCAACCGGCACCGCATCAGGAGCCGGTGCTTTTAAAGATAATTTAATTTCCATTTAAACGACAATCTTATGAACTTAAAAGAAAACAAAGCTAAAAAGTCGATGAGGGCTATCCTTCAGGATGTTTCCCGTGTGACGGGAATATCAAAGGTTCTGATCCTTTCTCGTGTCAGGAAACAGAAGGTGGCTGATGCAAGAATGCTATTCTGTCACATGGCTCGTAAGGAAGGCTATCTTTTGCGTGAAATAGGATCTTTCATCGGAAAGAGTTACTCTCGTGTATCGATGGCATGTTGTGATGTGGTACTGAGAAAAGAGACGTTTCGCCCATTCATTGACAAATTATCCGCATCCGTGAAGACGTTGCCTGATACAAGGAAAAGGAAATGTGTGCTGACACTAAAGGAAGGCGAACATGAATGGCAATTAAAGGCTTACCAGTCCCCTGTTGGGATACGACATGAGGGTAAACGTCCTGATAGGGTAATCATTGACTGTTATCAGGAGTGTAATCAGAAACAGTTATTAGAATTATCCAGATATCTGGAAACTATTGCCAAGGCAATGGCAATTCAAATTGAACAATCATGAATAAAATAAGACTAATACTTCGTTGGCTATTTATTCCGTTATGGATTGTACTGTTTTTTGTGTATTTGCTTATATGGTATATACAAATGAGTTGGTACTATTTCAGCTTTCAAGATTATTGGAATGCTTTTCTAATATTATGGGATAAAATAATGCTATTAATGAGATTAAAAACTAAATAAGTATGAGCGAAATAGAATATATAGAACAACCAAAAGCAATAGCTAAACTTGTTCAAAAGTCGACCCGATCTATTATTCCTGTTTACAAACCATTAAATCGGTTTCAAAGACTAATGATAAGATGGTGTTTTGGGCTTAAATATGAAAGGATTAACTAATAACAGAATAATAATGAATAAAGATAATATTATTCCACCGATGACGCATCCTTATGGGATGTGTTGGCAACAGCCGCCAACCTACCTGATACTAATTGATGATACTCATGCAGTGATGAGTAGACTTGATTTTGAAATACTCATGGATTATACTCGTTCTCAACCGTCAGCTCTCTATAATGGTAAAATGTGGAAAGCACAATATGAGGATGAAGGTACGTTGAAATGGTTTCTTTGCTATTGTTTCAATGAGAATGAGAAGACGAATGAGATAGACATTGCATACCGGGAAATTTTGATAATTGATTAATAACAAATCAGAAATGAATAAAAAGGAACAGCAGGCAATCGACTTTCTTCGCAGCATGGAACGTGATGACCCAATGTGTTTAGGCTTTTCTGGTGGCAAAGATAGTGTTGTTATTCTTGACCTTGCAGAGCGTTCTGGTATAAAGTATAATGCTTTTTACGCAAATACAACGGTTGATCCACCTGGTACAATCAGTTTTATAAAGAAGAACTATTCACATGTTCAAATACTTCATCCAAAGAAATCATTCTTTCAGTTGGTTGAAAACAAAGGACTACCCAGTAGAATGAGGCGTTTTTGCTGTGAAAAGTTGAAGGAGCAATACGGTATCGGTCAGCGTACAATCGAAGGAATGAGGGCAGGAGAAAGCCAATCTAGAGCATTATATGAACCAGAGCAATGCGATATACGTAAGTGGATGAAAGGTGCAAAGCATATTCTTCCTATTCTAACATGGTCAGAAGCTGATGTTTGGAACTATATCCGGAAATACGGGCTTCCATATTCCAAGTATTACGATGCGCCTTACAATCTCTCCCGTCATGGTTGCGTTGGTTGCCCCCTTGCTGGATGCAAGCAGATGCGGACTGAATTTAAGATGTTTCCTGGCTATGCAAAGCGTATGATTGTCGCCATTGAACGAAACATGAACAACAAGCCTAATAATGTTCTTGCTAAGAATTTCAGTGATCAGTATGAAGCCTTTTACTTTTATATAAATGAAATGTCGATGCAGGATGTTAGACGTTTGAAAAAAGGACTTTTTCACTTTAATGCGAAAGAGGTTATACAGAAAGAAATTTTAAATCGAATAGAGTAAAACAAATCAGAAAGGAACTAACTATGGGATTTACAACACCATGTTTTATTAGAAAAAACACTGAAAGATTAAGAGAGTCTTTGAAACGTTTAGGGATTAGACCACTTCTTTCTAATGAAAGATTAAATGCTATTGGAGACAACATTAAAGTATATCATGGGAGAGAAGCCGTTTTCTCTTGCTCCTATTCGCAGGAATTATATGGACATTTTCTTGATTGCGGAACCAACGAGTCTTTGTTCCTAGCTATTGCCGCATTGAGAGACGATACAGACAACAACCAAATGTTTATCAACGGCAAAGGAGATTGGGGGATATGTCGTGATAATACAGAATACGGTGGATTATCGGGCATAGACTTTTACGGAATGCCTAACGACCTTAATGTGGACAATTATCATAAGGCTACAGTAGAAGAGCTAATAGAACACTTTAAAGGAAAGGAGGAGTCGTGCCAGGATTTATAGCTCAACAGCCTAATGGCCTTTTCTGTCGCTTCAGCACAATTGTTGATACAGTGACTAACATTAACATGACAAGGGAAGACTATATAAACCTTTGTAAAAAGGAATTTGGAGAAGTGAAGGGTGAACAAGAAGCTCTAGATGTATTGAGTCATTATCTTAGACCTTTCCAGGATGTTTTAGATTGCTACACCCCATTAAATGATTCAGTCGAAGAGTTTACACAACGTCTTAAAGGAATGGGATATGACGGTCCCTTTGAATATAGAGAGGAGGAAATATGAAGAATATTAAAGATTTAACAATCAAAGTAACTTATCGAGTTGGACTTGGAAATGTTGAAGTCCCTGATGAAGTTTATAATGAATTAGCTAAAGCCTATGATGAAGGTGGTGATGTACCTGAATGGGATGATGAGCTTGAAAACGCAAAAGAATGGCTTAGTGATAATATTCGAGAAGCGGATGCAATGGAATGGGAATATGAGATTGATGATTTTCAAAATGAATAATTAAAAAAATAAATTATGAAACAGACATTAGAAGAAGCAGCTATACAAGGAGCTCAAGGATATAATATAGTTAAAAGAATATTTATAAATCCGGATGGAGGAACAGCATGAGAATAAAGAATAAACGAACAGGTGCTATGTATCAATCTGACACACTTGTAAAATCGTCAAGCGGATTTTTCTGGGATAAGAAAAACCAGATGGGGGCTATAAATTTACTTTTTACCGAAGATGATAGTTGGGAGGAAGAATCAGTGACTCCGTGGATCAGCGTAAAGAACAGGTTACCGCAAACAGATGATGACCTGTACATAGTGCTTGATGTTAGGATGAATCCTCCCGGATGTGGAGTGTGTGATTTTAATCCTAAGACAGAGACTTGGATTGACTATGGTGGCAATATTGTGCGCCCTACCCATTGGATGCCAATTCCTCCTCTTGAATCAAATGATAACGAATAACCGATAAAGAAATGAAAATAAGATTAGCAGAAAAGATTCTTTATGTTACTTCTGTATTCGGAAATTGGGACAGTAATTATCAGCCCTATTCCGTTCCACAACAGCAGAAGGCTTTGAAAACTTTGAAAATCCCAATGGATATTAGAAGATCAATGTTGGAATACGGAGTATATGGAAAGATTCCGGTTGAATACAGAAAGTATAATCCGATTGAAATATCGCAAATCATGCTTAGTAAAAATATGAATCTTGCCTCTATAAAAGAGTTCCGTAGGTGTATGAAGCAGATTCTAGGCAAATAACTCAAATTAATGTACAAATGGTAACGAATTAGAAAGAAAGGAGATTAACAATGAATGATACTATACAGTCACAAACTGTTTCTATAAAGGGGATAAATGATGCTGTAGCATATATTGATTTCTGTGATGGAGATTTATGTGTTTCAGTTGTAGTAGAAGGCAAGCAAGCAGACTTTGCTTTTGAGCCTGTTACTTTGAAAATGTTTGCCCATGCTTATAAGTTACATTGTGAGGAACTAAAGAAAGGAGAATTAGATGAATAATATATTTACAATTTGCTATTCAGAAGAAGAAGCTAACGAAATTGGACATTTCATAATGCGAAAAGGCTATGAAGGTGTTCAAAATGATAGTTACAGATATTGTCGTGAAGCGATTTGGTGGGCCTTTAAAGAAGCTAAAAGTCATCATTCGGGTTTCATATATGTTGGCGTTAGAGGTTGTCAAATGATTGTGTCCAAGACTAAAAGGGGACTTCGCAGAAACGGACTTAAATACATCGAGAAGAAACGAATGTTTTACAAATTATTGAGTAGATATTAAGTAAATTAAACTTATAAAGGATAAGTTATGTATGTAACAAGAGACAAAGACGGTGATTTGTGCCTTTTCAATGCACGACCCGTAAAGATTGATGAGTGTGGATATTGGCAACCAGCCAAAACTATGATTGATTGGATTAAACTTGATACCGCCCTGTTTCCCGAAGTAAGTTGGGAAGATGACGAGCCGACAGAAGTGGAATTAGTGAAGAAAGGAGAATAACTATGCCAACAATACTAAGAGAAACTTATCCAACAGCCAAGAAAGAACATAGGTGTGAGTTTTGTTGTGAAAAGATAGCGATAGGACAAAAATATGTCCGTCAGACAAATGTCTATGATGGAACTATCTATGACTTTGTCACACATCAAGAATGTAATGAGGTAGCTCATGAATTGAATATGTACGATGATTGCGATGATTCAGGTTTACACGGTGAATCTTTTCGTGAAAACTTGAACGCATACGTATATGCCAACCATTACGATGAACATACAGATGATGTTTATACCAGTTGGCAATTGAATTATTATGAGATAGCGAAGAAAATATTGAAAGAACTTAAAACGGAGAAGTAAAATGGATCGTACAATAAAATTCAGAGGCAAAAGCATATACGATGAAGAGTGGCTGTATGGCTCTCTCATTAAGATCGAAAAGGATAGATATGCCGTCATTCCATCCTTAAACGATATCGAAATAGGGAAAAGCATCGGTATGTGTGAGGTTTGTCTTAAAACCATAGGGCAGTTCACCGGCTTGTATGACAAGAATGGTAAGGAGATATATGAAGGAGATATTCTCGGAACTGATATAATAACTGTAGGATGGGTAAAAGGTGGCGTCAGAGGCTATTGCTATGATGTCGTTTATATCAACCATCCAACAGGTGACAAAAGATGGTCGTTATATGGCACTGTAATGGAAGATTTTGAAGATAGAATAAAAGTAATAGATAACATCTACGATCACCCTGAATTAATTAAGGAGGAATAGCCATGCCAGCAAGTGAAGTATTAGACTTAATCATTAAAATAGCATTGTTTTTTATTAATGTTACAACCGTTGCCATTATCTTAATCATGATAAGCAAATGGCATGGGCGCATGGAGAATAAGCTGAACGATATACAAATGTATATTCAGCATGTAACGGACCGTAACGACATTGTATACATCAATCAGCTTGAAAGCCTCAAAAGAGAGCTTATAAAGGCTGAGCGTTACGAAGATGTAGAAAAGATAAGCAAGTGTATTGAACGGGAATACGATTATCTTAAAAGAAAGATGGAAGACAGAGAACAGATAATTAATCCTTTAAAATGATCATGAACCAAGAAATAGACAATAACCTTCTGGCGGAATGCTTGAAGGCTGCAATGAAGGTAGAGTATATAAGCAACAGCAGGGAGCTTAAGATGTACACCTATGCTCTGTACAACGCTCATATGTGGGCGAGAAAAGCAAAATAAAAGAGGACCACCGAACCACCAGATAGATCCTCTTTTCTCAATTAATAGTACAAATATACTATTAATTTCTAAACTATAGTACTATGTTTTCAGAAATATCAGAGCTAAAAACAATCAGAGAGCAAAAATCCAGATTGTCAGAAAGAGAATACGAACTATCCACCCCTATAATGTCTGATTTGAATTATATTCCTTCCATATACCAATGTTTTTGTGACATTCTTGATTCCAGGGATTGCCCGGGATACAAAGACAGTGTTCATAACAGAAAAAAGTTCATATTCATAATTTTATTCCTGTATGCTCCTAGTGTTCTAGCAGGAGGAAGGATGCCTAGGGGCCTTCGGGATAAGATTGCAGAATCGGTAAATATCAGTGATAAGACATTTATTTCCCACAATATTGAAACTGTGGTCGTTCTCTACAATAATTATAAAGGGTTTCGGAAGGATATAGAGTATATTTACAGTGAAATTGTATCTCATCTAAGAGATGAGGGTTTAATTTTTAATAAATAGAGATGGCAGCACCAAAAGGAAATCAATTTTGGAAGTTAAGAAGCAAGCATGGGCGTGACATGTTATTTGCCACCCCTGATTTGTTATGGGAGGCTGCTTGTGAATATTTTGAGTGGTGCGATAAGAATCCTTGGAGAGTTGTTAAGAATAAGACAAAAGGAAAAACAAAGGAAAAGGAGGAATCGCCTACACAGCGGCCATATACACTTAGTGGTCTAATGTTATATTGTGATGCTAGTGAAACTTTTTGGAGGGAATTTAAGAAAGCTAATCATGAAGATTTTTTGTCGGTCATTGCACGTATAGAATCTGTAATAGAAACTCAGCAGCTGGAAGGAGCTACTGTAGGAGCCTTTAATGCTAATATAATAGCTCGCAAATTAGGTCTTGCTGAAAAACAAGAAAGTACATTGAATGTAAAAGGGAGTATCCCTGTTCAAGAGTGGATAAAAGCTAGATCAAAAAAGAAATGATAGTGTTTAACATTAAAACTCAAGAAGTCTATAATCCGTTGTATAATAACACGGATAAATTAATAACTCTCATAACTGGTGGTCGTGGAAGTGCTAAAAGTTTTAATGTTGGTACGTTTATAGAAAGGCTTTCATTCGAATCTGGACATAAGATGCTGTACAGCCGATACACAATGACTTCAGCAGATATATCGGTCATTCCTGAATTTCAAGAAAAGATAGATTTAGAGGGAACTAATGATTTCTTTGATATAACTAAAAAAGATATTATCAATACCTTTTCAGATAGTGTAATTATGTTTAGGGGGATCAGAACATCTTCAGGGAATCAAACGGCAAAGTTAAAATCCATACAGGGGCTTACTACTTTTGTGTGTGACGAAGCAGAGGAATGGAATTCAGAAGAGGACTTTGATAAATTAGTTCTCTCAATAAGGCAAAAAGGAATTCAAAATAGAGTAATTATTATTATGAATCCGACCGATTCAAATCACTTTATTTATAAGAAGTACATTGAAAAGACGCACCGATTGGTAGAAATAGACGGTGTACAAGTTCAGATTTCTACTCATCCTAATGTTCTTCATATTCATACTACTTATTTAGATAACATAGAAAATCTTTCTCCTCAGTTTATCCAAGAGATGAAACGTATGAAAGAGGAAGAACTGGAAAAATATGCCCATGTAGCTATTGGAAGATGGTCTGATGTTGCAGAAGGTGCAATCTTTAAACGATTCGAAATTGTAGATTCTATACCCGATTATGCTAAGAAGAGAGGCATTGGATTAGATTTTGGATATTCAAATGACCCATCCGCGGCTATTGAATGTGCGCTTATTGATAATGACCTATATCTTGATGAATTGTTTTACAAGACCCGGATGCTATCTGGGGAAATTTCGGATTCTCTTAAGCCATTTAGGCTAAAAGTAATATCGGAAAGTGCAGACCCAAGATTAATACAAGAAATATCAAACTCAGGCATTCTTATTTATCCGGTAGATAAGTCAAATATAAACTCTAAAAGTTCAATTCTAGCAGGCATAGATAAAATGTTAGAATTAAACTTGAAAGTAACTAGAAGGTCATATAATCTTTTATATGAGTTAAGGAAATATACATGGGATAAGGATAAGGATGGTAATTATATAAATAAACCAATTGATAAATATAATCACGCACTTGATGCTGCAAGATATTGGGTATTGGGAGAAGTATTAGGAAGAATCTTAAAACCAAAACAATACAATAAAGACGATTTAGGACTATATTAAAATAAAAGATATGAATTACATTGAGGCTATATTCAATTTACTGCGTAACAAAACGCTTAATTCTTTAGGAGTTGAACGGGATTTAATGAGGCTTATCCAAGACAGGGATATAAGCCAGGTTATCTCGCTGCTTCAAGATAGAGATATTGATGTAAATGAGGCTATTGCCGAGTACAATCCGGAGTTTCATAAGGTCAACAGTCGCCCAGATAAGCCGCGTAAAGGCAAAGAACCTTATAGAACAGAAAAGCTACCTCGGACAAGACAAAGGTATATCAATGAAGTAGAGTTATTCTTCTTGTTGGGTAATCCTATAAAATGGAAGAACGATGTGGAAGGTACAGATGAAGCGTTTGAGGCATATAACGAGTTTCTTCAGAATACTAGGTTTCATACAACAATGAGACAAGCAAAAAGGCTGGCCGGCGCAGAAACTGAAAGTGCAAAAGTATATCATATATTTAATGATAACGGAAAGCCGGGAGTAAAGGTTTTGGTCATATCCAAATCTAAGGGATATACTCTCCGTCCGCTTTTCGATCAATACGAAAATATGATTGCATTTGGATATGGGTACAATTTGAAGGAGGGCAATAGAACAGTTGAGCATTTTGATATAGAAACGCCATCCTACATATTCCGATGCAAAAGAGCAAATATTGGGTGGGAAGTTGAGCCGTTGGTTAATCCATCTGGTAAAATCAATGTAATTTACTATAAACAGGATAAAGCTTGGTACGGGACACAGCCTAGATGTGACAGGGAGGAACATATTGATTCCAAAGCCGCTGATACTAATAATTATTTTGCAGACCCGAAAGTAAAAGCAACGGCAGATGTTCTCCAGTCTTTATCAGATCCAAGCATGGTTGGGGAAGTAATCCAAATGCAAGACAAGAACAGTGCTATTGACTATCTAGCTCCTCCTGAATACTCTTCAATGAAAGATAGTGAAAAGGAAGACCTGAATAACTCTATTCTTTTCGATTCATTTACCCCAGATTTCTCATTCGAAAATATGAAGGGTATGGGAACACTATCCGGAGAGGCTTTAAAGCGTGCTATGACGTTAGGATACATTAAAAGGGACAATCTAAAAGAGACTTACGATATCCTTGTAGATCGGGAAAAGAACCTTATCCTGGCTATTATGATGAATGTTACCCATATCCATCTGAGAAACCAGTTATCTAGGCTGAAGATTACTCACGAATTTGCAGAACCATTCAATGAAGATAAGGAGAAGCAATGGGAAGCTATCGGTAAGCTATATTCGGATGGAATTATCTCTCTTGATCTGGCTGTTACTATGCTTGCTTTGACGGATGCTCCACAAGAAGAAATAGAGCTTATAAAAAGTGAAAAACAGGCTTCGTCAAATGGGAATACATCTTCTGAATCAGACAAACAGATCAAAAATGAGACTGCTTAGTCAGAAAAATCACGGGTGTTATACAAAAACAAGAGGAAAAATAGAACAAAATAAGGTTAAGCAAGTCGATAGGGCGTTTAGAGGTTCGAATCCTCGCTTGCTACAAAGTCGGACAAATTAAAATCCCCAGAAGCGGAAGTGTCCGAGCCGCTAATGGGGATAGTATTAACTTTATGTTGCAAATATAATGATTATGGACCAATTAACAAAATCAAGTACAAGTGAAGAAATCAAAGAGTATTTCAATGCTATTTTAAAATTAGCAAAAACGAGTGAGAAATATCCGGTTAATTTGGATGAAGTATGGATGCTGATTTATGAACGAAAAGATGGTGCAGTAAAAGCACTAGTTCGCGATTTTATTGAAAATGAAGATTATAAGCTGGTCCGCCGAAAAGCGGAGCAGGTGTCAGGGGCTAAATATGTGGATGACTACTATCTTACCGTTTCTTGTCTTGAATATTTTATCGTAAAGAAAGTCCGTCCAGTATTTGAAGTATACCGCAAAGTCTTTCATAAAACAGCCGAATATGCAAAACAATTGAAAGAGCCGACTATTAAAGACAAAATAGCAGTGGCGGACTGGCTTACAGGATTTCTCAACTTGAATGAAAGCAGCAAACTTGCCTTGGCAAAAACTATCGCTGAACCGTTGGGATTACCTACACCGGACTATACGCCATCTAAGGGGATATTGAAATCGGCTGGGGAACTTCTAAAAGAAAACGACTGTCCTGTTAGTGCTCAAGTATTCAATCAGAAAATGATAGAAAAAGGATTAATGATAGAGCTTACACGCACATCTAGCAAGGGCAGTCGAAAGAAATTTAAGTCCATTACAGGAGAAGGATTAAACTTTGGAGAGAACCAGGTTAATCCGAATAATCCTAAAAGCACCCAGCCGCTTTACTATGAGGAAAAATTCACGGAGCTGTTGATCCTATTGCAATTGAAACAAGCAGCATAATAATTTATTCTTCCCTTATGGAGTTATTCGGGCATAAAAAAGGGCAGCCCTAAAGCTACCCTTTCCCGCTGATTGGCGTCAACTTCAGTGTCGGACCGAAATCCCCTGACTTACTCTTTATTTATAAACTCTTGTAGCACCTTGTTTGTCTCGACTGCGAGTGCGGACATCAAGAATCCGTCTTTGCACATTTCACGTACTTGCCCGAATATCCGCTTTAAATTGGATTCCATGCTTTCTTTTGGATTATATACCACTTCTTCTTTCCCGTAAGGTATCAGACCCCCGTATGTGCTTCCGTGCTTCTTTCTGCCATTATTTAAGTTTTCCTGTAGCGACAGGTTAAACTCTTTGACTTGCTTCCTTACGATGCGTTCTGCGTACTTGGTGCAACGCTCTGATCGTAGTTTTTCTTCCATTTCGTTGAAGGCTGCGATGTATGCTTCCTTGAACTGGGCGGCTACCTTTCCGGTGAAGCCCATGGCGAGGAAGGTGAAGCCGTCACGGGTCATGTAGTACATGGGGAGTTCTTTTTTTACATTATTGCATAACTCGTTGATATACACACAGGGCGCAAAATTGCGCTCTGTGAAATTAGCACTACATTCCAAACCTCTAATCGCTTTCAGTACATCTTTGTGCGCCTTCCTAAAGTACTCCGCGACCACCAAAGAAGAGGTCACGGCTTGACCGTTTTTCGCTTCTACCAATTTATCGGTAGACCATAATTCCAAACTTTTTGTTTCCATAATGTTTCTATTTAATGTGTTGATACTATCGTGTCGCTCTTACTTAGCACATGAAAAACCTGTCGTTATCGTCACCGAACATCTTGTATCCGGCAAACAGGCTTAAAACGATGATTGTCATTTCTATCATAATCGTATATTTTAATGGTTAATCTCCTACGTAATGTGCGCCCATGTAACCTCTGCTGCTAGGATTATATATCTCCCCTGAGAAGTTATACCTTACCACCTCTGCCGGCCTACTGTTTTTAAGAGAATCTAGTCTCTTTTCCTCTTCAGCTTTGCGTTTTGCGTCCGCTTCCTGTCTGGCTACGTCCAATTTGGCAAGTCTCCAAGTTGATTTTAGGACCTCGCCGAAGGTTTTACCTTGCTTCTTACCTACATACTTGTAGGTTCTATGTGCGGTGCGCATTATTTCTGATAAGTTGTAGCGTTTCATATATATATAATTCTATTATTTCACGTATGTGTTATTAATCACGATGCAAATATAACACATGTGTGAATATTAAGCAAGAAAAAGAAAGATTATTTTTCATGTATATGTGAATTTTATCGTATTTCTTTCCACATATACATTAAATTATATATATTTGCCTCAAAATTTAAATATAACGTTTATGTTAAGAGTAAAAGAAATAGCAAAAGAAAAAGGATTGACTATGGCAGACGTAGCTAAAAGAATGAATATGTCTCAATCAGGATTATCTATGGCATTAAATCGAAACTTGACATTGGATGTGTTGAGTAGAATAGCTGATGCATTAGAAGTAGAGATACCAGACTTATTTGAACGTAAAAAAGAGGAAGAAAACACTATAATCTGCCCAAAATGCGGTTCTAAGTTTAAATTAATCGAGTAAAATTTGCTTTTTTGTGTGTTTGTATGTTATTTTGTTGCATTGTATAACTAAAACACACAAAGTTATGGAAGGAATTGCACTATTTGTATCTATTGTAATCATCGTGTTCGGTGTATTGCAAATTATTCTATTTTTCAAGTTATGGGGAATGACTAATGATGTGAAGAAGATAAAATCATCTTTTCCTATGTCAATAGCTGGGGTATCTCCAGCGAAAATCGAATTTGCCATAGGGAATAAAGAGAAGGCAAAAGAAATGGTAAAAAGGGAGTTCATTTCAGATGTGTATAAAATATACAAAGAAGCGTATGAATACGCCCAAGATCAACATAAGATAAAATTTTATAATCAAGATTATCTAAAGCTGTCCTTAGAATACGAGAATAGGTTTAGCAATTCTAAAGAATATATAGACTTTACCATGTTTGATACATTTGACAAAGCTAACGATTTCTTTAAATAGTTATTTACTTCGCTAAATGGCGGGGTTTTTATTTGATACTAGAAAAATACCCCAAACCAAAGAAAAATAGACCTTAATAGAGAATTGTGTAATATTTATTTGTTGATATTGCTTTTTTAAGTATATATTTGCCAAATAATTGTAAAACACTAAAATACACACAATCATGAAGAAAATTTTGTTTTTGTTATGTTGTACAGTACTATTTACGTCATGTATGACAATCTGCTCCAAGTCTAATCAAGGCATTACTTTCACGGGAGAAAACGGTATTAAATTGTATGATGGTACAAATAATGTCAAACTAGGGGAAATAAAAGAAGGAAATTCTGTAACTGTAAAAGTTAAAAAGAAAATGGCAGATAAAACAGTTATTGCTAAGAAAGAAGGGTATGCTAATACTCCTTTGGTAATTGAATCTAATTTTAATGCTAAAAGTTTATGGAATATTCTTTTTTGGCCGGGATTTCTAATTGATTTAGGAACTGGGAAAATGAATAAATACGATCCGGTTATATATAATATTGATATGGAAAAAGAAAAATAACATTCTCATAGCCCCGTTCCAATTAAGGTTCGGGGCTTTTTATTTTCCAAAAGTTAAATTTTCATATTGCATTGAAATATCCAGCTATAAGAGTTGTATTATTGTATAACTTTTCTTATCTTTGTTCCATGAGAAAGATAATCACATATAAAACCTATTTCAGCGACTTCATTAAGAAGTTATCCAAGGATGAAGTAAATAAAATACGTCGTGCATTAGACTTGTTTAAGGTAGAAGATAAAATGCCACGACATTTTATAAAGTTTATACGTGATGGAGTTTATGAGTTCCGTGTAAATTATGGAAACAATGAATTCCGTATTTTTTTCATATATGACGGTGACACTATTGTGGTTCTTTTTAATGCATTCAAGAAGAAGACGCAAAAGACACCAAATAATGAAATAGAAAAGGCGTTAAAATTAAAGGAGGAATATTATGGAACTAAAAGAAATCAGTAAAGACATCTATGATGTAGATGCTTGGTTGGACGAAGGTCTTGGGAAAGAAGGTACTCCCGAGCGTGAAAAAAATCGAGAAAAGGCATGGGAGGAATATAACGCCCAAATACTCCTTGAGGCCCGAAAAAATGCACGTCTTACGCAGTCAGAACTTGCTAAGCGTATTGGAGCTGACAAAGGCTATATTTCAAGGGTTGAACGTGGGCTAACAGTTCCTACTGTTGCTACATTGTATAAAATAGCCTCTGCTATGGGGCTAACAGTGGAGTTGCGTCCCGCATAAATATGCTGTAATGGGAATAAACAATCATCAAAAAATAAATCATGGAAACATCAAACCAATACTCCGAACTATCTGTTCATTGCGGTAGCAACACGGACAGCATGGAAAAGCTAGTAGATATATGCAAAGAAGAAGCTGATAAGCTAGCTGAAACTTTATCACTTATCGAAGGTGAGGAAGTGTCCGTCCCTTTTTGGACATCAGGCCCAGGATTCCCCGAACTAATCTGCACCGGGGTATTTAAAAGGAACGACAGCGGAAAGATCAGCTACGATCTAGACTTTTCGGAATCAGTTTTGTAGTCCACCTCCCTAACCAGTCTTCGCCCGCCGGAAGGTGGGCGTTTTTGTGTTGCTGAAAAGTTAAATCGAGCGTTGTTTTAATCAATTTGCTAAGTAAATTGTTTCATTAATAAATTGTTTGCTATATTTGTACAATAAAACATCATCGATAGAACAAAAAGTTAATGAACATACTAAACACATGGCTCCAGTAATCACATATTTACTAAACAATGCTCCTTGGATAGCTGTTATAGTATTAGCAATCATTGGGAGTTGGAAACTGTCAAAGTATCATGCTAAGTTAGAAGAAACTAGGAATAAGGTTGATAGTCTTCCTTGTGATAAACATAAGGACGGTATTCGTGATTCAGAACAAAGATATAATGAACTACAACGAATTGTTACCTCTACCAATGATATGGTTGTCGAAATAAACAAATGGTTAATGAAATTTGATAATGATATGATTGATAAGTTAGCAAAGAAGGCAAGTCCCTTAAAAATGACCCCTCTTGGAGAAGTTTTATTTGAGAAATCATCAGCCAAAAAAACAATAGATAATAATATTGATTTTTTAATTAAGGAACTAGAAGATATAAACCCTCAAACAGCTTATGATGTGGAGGAAGAAGCACTAAGTTATCTTTTGAGAAACATGGGGAATGAGATGTTTGCTGATATAAAGAAATTTCTTTATTATTCCCCTGATACAATTCAATTAAAAGATCCTTCTTCTGGAGAAGATAAAGATGTGAGGCTTTCAATGCAATCTATAATCAAGCTAATGAGCATATATCTTAGAGATTTATATTTAAAGAAACACTCTAATATCGTATAATATATAAAGGCGGACTAACATCCGCCTTTCTTTTTGCCCTTTCCTTTATTCCCCAATCTATTTCTTACTTCTCACTACCATTATCGCCAATTGTCCTCTGTTTTAGCAGGATTATTATCTATTTTACCACAATTGGCGAATTGTGGTTCATTCGCAATCTGATAATTTTCATATAGACCCACCGCATTGTATTTTTATGCTGATTTAAAAAGATTTGCATAAAAGAACTAATCATGAAAGAAAAAATTTTCCAGGCTTTAAAACTAGCTTATTCAAATCTAGGGTTAAGCGATGAAATTTTGCAGGGACAGGCCGATGCTTTATCTGCATCTGGTCTAGTAACTGACGATAATTTAGCAACTGTTGTACAGGGGCAAAAAGCGTTTCTAACCTCTCTTCAGAGCGGTATTGACAAACGGGTAACCGATGCGGTCAATAAAGCAAAGGAGAAAGAGGCTGCTAGTGGGGGCGAGCAGAACAAACAGCAACCAGAAAACGAGGAGCCGGAGTGGTTCAAAAAGTACAAGGCTGAACAGGAGCAGCGTTATTCCACGTTGAAAACTGAGAATGATGCTTTTAAAGCTGAGAAGTCACGTGCAGAAAGAAACAGCCTGATCTCTTCAAAAGCAAAAGAACTGGGTATTCCTGAATGGCGAATGAAAGAAGGCTTTGCTATTACTGACGAAATGGACGAAACGGCAATTACTACCTATCTTTCAGGCATCAAACAGAATATTGTTACCGCAGGGCTTGAAACAAAAGATTCGGCATTCCCTTTATCCACTCCAGCTGAAAAAGGCAAGGAAATGGCTAGACAGTGGGCGGAAGGATTGCCAGATGCTAATTAAAAACAAATACTATGGCTATTGAATTTGAAAAAGGACAGATTAAAGGTGGATTCCCCGTGTTTTGGAGGGGTGAATGCAAAGTTCTCCCTGGGGATTTCAAACTCACGCAGACGTTTCCTGAAGGTACTTTGATCAGAAAGGGTACTCCAATTGCGTTGGATTTTGCAAAAATGGAGTGTACAGTATGTAAAGCTGTAAAGATCGTGTCTGGAGGAACTACTTCTGCTCCGAGAGTCGTAAAAGGAAGCTTGGTACAGATTGGAGATAAGCTGAAGATTGGTGATAATGAGCAGACAATTAATAACATTGATAAATCGAACGCTGATTATGATGTTGTGACATTGGCTGCTGCACTGACAGGAGCTACAGCTAATGCAATTGCTGTCGTTGGGACAGATGTGCCAAATGCGGTGGTAGAAACAGACAAGGAGTATAAAACCAATATGGATTTTCAGACTGTTTCTGCAGGTTATGATGTGATTATTCTGAAAGAAGTAGCTTATCCGATGCCAGAAGATTGGCTTTTGGGCGGATGGTGCATGAAGAATAATCCAAGTATTAAATATGTAAGACAATAAGCTATGCCGGGATTATTTTACAGCTCTATTTTTGGCGAACTGACCAAACAGGTACAGATTCGTATTGATACCGCTTCTCAATTGAGAAAGCGTTTGTTTGACCAGAATATCTATGAACGATATTTGGATTGGGACACCCCTACTGTTGGTTTGAACTTCGAAGAAATAATCGGACAGTATAACCTAAGCGTTGCAGCTGCGACCTTGGACTCTAAAGGTAAAGAGCCTATTATGGGAACCGAGGGCTTTAAAACGTTGAAGGAGAAGGTTCTTGCTCATCAAATGAGTTATTCTATGCCTATTGAGGATTATCGCAAGGTTCTTCAGGTTCTAGATTCTCGTATGCTGACTGATGAGCAGAAGACTCAGCAACTAATCGATCTCATGTGGAACAATGTTACAAAGGTGGTAAATTCTGTACAGTCCAAACTGGATATTATCTTCTTGGGTGCCCTTTCAAACAAGGGAGTGTTCACTTTTGATGCAAACAACAATCCTGAAGGTGGTGTAAGAGGCGCTATTGACTATAAGATGCCGTCTGAAAACATTGCTAAAACTACGGTTGATTGGGTGCAAGGAAATGAAAACACTGTAGACTGTTTTGAAGACTTGCAGGAGATTTTGGACGCTGCTCAGGATAAGGTTACATTTGACAAGATTCTAATCTCCCAAAAGAAACTGTCTTTCATTCTTCGTAATAAGAAGATGAAGCAGGTGATTTACGGTACAGATAAGATGGGAACTCCTCTGCTGCTTGGCGGATTAAATGAATTCATGCGTCAAAATGGATTTCCGGAATTTGAAATTATCAGACGTATTACCAGGATTCAAAATAATGGTAAGTTGACGGATTATCAACCTTGGAATGATAAAAACCTCGTCTTTATTCCTGCCGGTAAACTTGGAGTTATCAAGAATGCTTATGCAGATAATGAATTGAGACAAGAGCGTGGTGTTACTTACTCAAACTACGGAAGAATCCGGGTATCTCAATGGGGTAAGGGAGAAACTGACAATTCGAACGGTGTTGAGTTTACAAAGGCTCAGTCATTGTCATTGCCGGTTATCACTGAAATTAACGGTATCTACTCATTGACTGTTGAATCGTGACAACAGGTGACTACATAAAGCAATGTTTTTCTCCGCTTGGTGATATATCAGATGCTGGAGTAGAAAAGTTCGCGTTGGGGCTGGGGCTTGATCCGGGCTCCGATGTGGACATTAATACAAAAGTGAAGATATCCGGTTCGGTGGACAAGTTTATGGATAAGATACTTGCCCACCCTACCTCTGTCTCAGAAAATGGCTTTTCTAAGTCCTGGGGTGCTGATACATTGCTGAACTATGCAAAATATATGTTCAGGTTGTATGGCATAATTCCCAATGACGAGACTGCTTCTTTGGTCGGAATAAGTATCATTAAAGACGCATCTAATATTTGGTAGTATGTTAGAAGAGACTCCACATAAACTGCAAATGCAAGTTATTACTCCAGAAGAGAATGACGAATATGGCCGGCTAGTTTCAGGAACAGGCGGAGAATCTTGGCAGGATGTAGCTGACTGTTTCTGCCATGACAATTCACAGCAGAAGGAAGTGTCGGTAAACGGTGAGCGTTGGGTTTATAACTATCATGTTGTCTACGAGGGAAACAAGATTCCTCTAGGAAGCTGTGTAAGATGCTTGGATTCCGACGATAATACTGTTGGAGAAGGTGAAGTGAAGAAAAATGCCGAGTGTTATTCGGAAGAGTTTAAAGGTAGATGTGATATTTGGATATGATTGCAACAACAGACATCGCGAACATAATATTAAAGGATTGCAAGTCTTTTGGAATTTCTGAAGTATACCAGAGAGGTAATATACCTGAAGGTAAGGTAAATGCTGAAAGGATTGTAGTTTATCCCAAGACTCAACAGCCCGATACCTATTGGGAAAGAGGATACGTTGAAGTTAATCTTTGTGTTCCTTTATCGAGATCGGGGAAGGCCAATTTGATTCGTTTGAATGAATTGGAGAGAAAGGCTAAAGAGATGTTCAAAGATGGAGTTGTAGGGCAATATGACGGTTCATGGTACCGGTATTCTTCTGAGACTATCGGGATAGAGGAAGATAAGGAGTTATGTTGTTACTATGTGAATGTAAAATTATTATTTGAAGTATTAAACGTAAATTAAAAAGATATGAAACCGTTTATAGGAATTAAAAAGATTTGGTACGGTGATGTTATTACTTCTGCTGTAACTAAAACTAGCCTTAAAACCTGGTTTGGTACTGCTACAGAAGTTGAGAACTCTCATCAAGATACTTGGTCGTATACGGAGGATGATCCTACCTATACCGACTATATTAACGAGTTGAATGGTGACATTTATTATCGTGATGTGACGCAAAAAGGGGCTAAAACAATTGCTTTCACTATGGGAGTTTTCTCCTTTGATGACAAGGTAGATCTGCAAGGCGGAGAAAAAGTTGATACAGATGCAGGATGGGCCGCTTCTGATACTCCGGGCATTGTCAACAAAGCCATTGTCGGACAGACAAAGACCGGAAACTATATTGTATTCACCAATGCTGCGGTCATTGCTAAAGGGAATGCTGTGGAAAAGAATATTGGTCTGGGAGTAACAGCTGTTGCTATGGAAAATCCTAGCGCCGGCGTGAAGAGTGACTATATGTTCGACGGGGAAAAAGTAGATGCCGCATGAGCTGATGAGAACGTCGCATCTATGTCTTCTGATGCTTCTCTCAATTTGAATAGTTCTACGACTAAGTCAAAGCGGGTGAACGCTGGAACTGCTGTTAACTATGAGGGGAATGGAGAGGAAGATACTTCGCGATCAGCAGAAACATTATCTATATTATAAAGTGGTGAGGGGGTGAGGATTTATGTATCTCACCCCTTTTTAATAAATATCATTATGAATAAAGCAGCCATACTTATATCAGAAGCTATCACAGGAAAGGATTTCATCCCAATCATTGTAAATGGGAAAATGTATCGCGTAAATCCGCCTACCATACATAAAATAGCCGGCGCTTCGGCCTATCTCGCAGTTCTTGATGACAACAAGGATATAGCGGGTGTTATATCTTCATTGAAGGACATTTCTGTCGCTTCTAGCGCACTTTCTTGGTTTATAGATGGAAGTGATTCATTGTCCGAAGAATTGTCTCATGGGACTTTAGAAGAAGTGTTATCCGGTCTTACAGCGGCTTACTCTCTGATAGATGTGGAAAATTTTATGACGCTGTTAGGTTTAGCGAAGAACGTAGCAAATCTAACAGCAAAACAGAGGTTATAGGCAATGATTGTATGTTGGGGCAAATTGCGTCGTTCATGGATAGCCTTCATTTGTCGTATGATGAAGTCGTTTGTAAAATTCCATATCGCAATTTGATCATCATGCAAAAAGATAAGTTGCACGCTGTATACGATGGGGAGGTACTTAAGGAAGTATCTGATAAGGATTTCTTTGGTGAAAATATGAAATTCGATGAGTAATGGAAGTAACGGTTGATTTGTCGGGTCTGGACGAGTTTGTTGAAGAGGTGGATGAGTATGCAAATGAGCTTATGAAGGAAGCGGCGCATAATGCAGTTGACACTCAAAAAGAAAGAAATGTGAGTAGCAAGAAGACTTATCAGAACCATACGTGGAATCTTCGTAATGCTCCGGGAGCTGCTGTAGTTCGTGATGGGAATATTGTTTATCTATATGTTCCGGCAGATAGCGAACATGCGGGGGCCAAAGGCAAGACAGAGAACTTGCTTATATATGGAAAACTACCCAAAAACGGTGTTGTGTTCGCCGATGGAATGGAATATGCGAGCTTTGTATCTAGCAAGGGCTTTGACGTTCTGGATTCGGCAAGCCTAACCGTAGAGAAAGAGTTAAAGGAATCATTTGGAAACGAAAATGTAAAAGTCACATGGCAGGAATGAAATTTACCGCAGATATTGATGTCGAAGGCATTATAAAACTGCGTCAAGAAATAAATAAATTGAAGAATTCTCTAAAAGCTGTTGCGGGGATACCAAATAGTGATGCGGCCATAAAGCAATTAGAGAAGGAGATAGAGGCAGCTACCAAAAAATTAGAAGAGTATGAAAACAAATATCTTCAAATCCAAAAGCTGAAGCATGACATTGATTCTTCCAATGATGCAGTCAAAAAGGCAAAGAAAGAGACAGCCGCATTGCAGTATACTAACAAATGGATAGTAGCCAATACCGAAGCTGTAATTGAAACGGACAAGCAAATAAAACAGCTAAAGAAAAGCTTTGTTTCCCTTTCTGATTCAGAAAAAACAGGTTCTTCCGGAACTGGAATATTAAGACAGGTGCAGCAACTGGCAGCACAAAGGCTAGTCGAGGAGGAATCTATCAGAAGGACAATTAAGGCACAGAAGGATCAGATAATTCAGAGTAGGGCGGAAGAAGGCAGTATAACAGCTCTCAGAAAGCAAATAATCCTCTTGACTAAGGATTATGATGACCTCGGAAGAACGCGAAGAAACGGTGATGCTGGCAAAGCGTTGTTGGCCCAAATTGCAAATGTTCAGAAGGAATTGAGTGCGGCTGAACAAGCTTCTGGTAGATTTCAAAGAAATGTAGGTAATTATGCCAGTGCATGGAATGGGCTCAGTTTCTCTGTACAACAGGTGGCTCGTGAATTGCCTTCATTGGCTGTTAGTGCAAATACTTTTTTCCTTGCAATTTCAAACAACCTTCCTATCCTTGTAGATGAGATTGCTAAAGCAAGAAAAGAATATGCTGCATTTAAGGCTGAAATTGCTGCCGGAAATAAAGATGTCAAGGCTGTTGCTCCAGTTTGGCAGCAATTAACAAAGTCTCTTATAAGCTGGCAGACTGCTCTTGTTGTTGGATTAACTCTGCTTTCTGTGTATGGGAAAGAGATTATAAGCTGGATTAGCAGTTTAGGGAAAACCGCAAAAGCTATCAAAAATTTATATACAGTCCAACGAGATTTGTATAATGTAACATCTGCAGGAATAGAACAAAGTTCAAAGGAGATTACTAAGCTTAATAGCTTGTATAAAATAGCAACAGATGTAACTAAATCTACAAAAGAAAGAAATAATGCAGTGAAGGAACTAAAGAAGTCTTATCCTGAGCATTTAAAAAATCTTTCTGATGAAAAGATAAAAAATGGAGAGGTTTCTAAAGCTATAAAAGAGCAAACCAGCCAAATTGTAGCTAATGCAAAAGCAACAGCTGCAGCTGATCAGATAGCTAAGAACTGGTATAAATCATTTCAAGCTGGAGTTTCCAAGAACATAGCTTATATCACAAAACAGAGACTAGAGCAGGAGTTAGCTGCAAAGGAAGCATCGGTTCAGCAACTCTCACAGATGAGGGCTAGACCTGAAAGTTATGTTGGATTATCAAAAGAAATTGAAGGCATAAAGGATAAGATAAAGGAAACTGATAGAGAAATAAAGGCACAAGAAAATCTACAAGATTCTTATCAAAAATCGTCTAACGCCCTTGAAAAGTTAGTAACTGTATCTGGGCTAGGCGGAAAGTATGAAGACCCAGATAAAAATTATAACTCCATCGTAGACCAGCAAAAGAAAATCTCCGAACTATTGAACAAACAAGCAACCGAAAGGAAGCGCAAGGAACAAGATCTGGAGAATCAACTTACCCAGTCTCGTATTGACGCTATGGCAGAGGGAGAAGCCAAGATTCATGCACAACGTGAATTGGACAACAAGAAGGAGATACAGGATTTAGAACGTCAGCGGGAAGATTATATCCGGACGGAGATCGAGCTTCAGCGAAAGGCCTTTGATGAACAGGAGAGTTTGCGGGAAAAGCAGACTAATAACTATAAAAAGAAAACGTTTGATGCATCTACTGTGAAAGTTGATACATCTGCTTTTGATAAAATTATAAATAATACCATTTTACGGCAAGATATTTATCCTTATCAGGAAGAAATGAAATACTGGAATGAATATCTTAAAGAATATGGTACATTTCAACAAAAAAAAGCTGCCATAAACGAAGAATATAACCTTAAAATCAGTGAAGCTACCACCAAGGGCGCTAAGAAGTCCTTGGAAAAAGAGAAGGAAAATAAACTGAAGGAAGTTAGCTTTGAAGAACTAAAATCATCTATCAATTTTGCAAACATATTCGGAAACCTTGATGCTCAGTCTACTGAGGCACTGGTTAAGATGCGTGATAACCTGAAAGAGGTTATAAATAAAGCAGCTAAAGATATAAAACCTACTGATCTTAAAGCGTTGCAAGATGCCTTCAAAGAAATTGATCTAAAAATAACAGTACGTAATCCCTTGGGAGAACTGAAAAATAGTGCAGATAATTATCGTAATGCTACATCTGCGGTAATCAAGGCTCAAGAGGATTTAAATACTGTTATTCAGGGAGGAGAGGTAATAACTAAAGTATATACCGATGAGAACGGGAAATTAACTACTAGATTACTGACTCTTACCCAAGCAGAAAATAACTTGGCCGCTGCTCAATCTGACAGACAAAAAGCTTTGTCAAAGTTAACTCAAGCAGCAAATTCTATCGGGCAAAAAGGCATGGAGGTTGTAAATGCAGGCAATGACGTTGTTGGAATGCTTGAAAACTTTGGGGTGAAGGTTCCAGAAGCCATAAGTAAGACTTTGGATGGTATCGGGCAAGTAATGAGTGGGCTGGAACGAATAGACTTAACCAAACCTTTTAGTGCTATCACAGGTGCAGTTAGCGTTTTGGCGGGCGTTGGGAATACTATTGCCGGATTATTCGGTTTTGGTGGTGCTGACTATTCTCGTTACAATGAAATGGTTGATGAGTATAACAAGTTAAATGAAATATGGGATGAGTTAATTGATAAGAAAAAAGAATACATAGATATGTCTTATGGTCCCGAAGCTGCTAAAGCGGGAGATGAAGCTATTGAAATAGCAAACAAAAGCATTGAGTCTTATAAAATATTAGGAAGAGAACGATTGCAATCTGGCGCATCTGCCGGTTCCCACTCTATTGGTGTTCGTATTCGCAATAGCATGAGTCAGGAATTATGGGATCAATGGGACGAGTTTGCTAAGTCAATCGGCAAAGATCCGGATTTTATAGGAGGAAGACTTTCCGGTCTCTTTAACTTGACGGCTGAACAGCTTGAAAAGTTAAAAGAGGAAGCTCCTGGATTTTGGTCTAAGTTGGATGGAGATGTTCAAAACTACCTCAATAAGATTATTGAAGGTGGAGAGAGAATAGAAGATATTCAGAAAGCCGTTCAAGAACAATTGACTCAGACGTCATTCGATAGTCTGTTTGACAACTTCATAGATACTCTCATGGACATGGATGCTTCATCCAAAGACTTTGCTGATAATTTTGGAGAGTATATGCGAAAGGCTGTATTCACTCAAATGTTCGCGAAGGGATATGAAGATGAATTAAGAAAATGGTATGAATCCTTTTCTGAGGCCATGGGCAAAGAGGGAGGTATCACCTCTTCTGATATTAAAGACTTAAGAGAAGGGTGGGATACTATTGTAAATGGTGCTCTTGAAGACAGAAAGGCATGGGAGCAGATCGTAGGCGGTGGCGGCACATCTACTTCCCAGGAATCTTCCAAGAAAGGCTTTGCTACAATGTCTCAGGATTCTGCTGACGAGTTGAACGGTCGCTTCACTGCTCTTCAGATTGCCGGTGAAGAAATCAAGAATCAAAACCAGCTTCAAACAATGTCCATCCTTGAACTTAAAGCAGGAATGTTGACTATTAGTGCAAACTCATCTGGTATAAAGGACATTGCTAGCGAGACAAGGGATTTGATACGGCTTTCTTACGAGGCTATAACAGACATTCGTGACAATACTAACGTCATGGTGAAGCCTATCCAGCAGATGGCGGCTGATATTGCAGAAGTCAAGCGAAATACTAATGGATTATCAAAAAAGTAATATTATGACAGGAGACCTACTAATCAATAACAAGGACGCCTATACGACGTGGGGAGTCAATATGGGAGACGGGTTCATAGAAGCTATTTACGCTCCACTTCCGATGAAAGATGTGATTGAAAACAAATCACGCCTGCAGGACGGGAAAAGGGTTATAATCGAAAACAGAAAGGTTGACGAACGGGACCTGACTCTTACCTTTACGCTAAAAGGAGCTTCCCCTTCTGACTATATTGCCAAATATAAGGCATTCTTAGACGAAATAACAAAAGGGGAATTTGCAGTCAAAGTTCCGGAACTAGGCGAAGAGGTATATCACTTATACTACCTCCGCTCTCAATCTTTCGCTTTCAATATCGCAAGGACGTTTTCAAAGATTTCGGTTAAGCTGAACGAGCCGAATCCTGCGAATAGGGAATAAAGTTACCACAATTCGCCAATTGTGGTTTATAGAGTTGCCGGATTTTATGTTTTGATGTTTCTATCAACGAACTTTGTGATATGGCAGAATTAATAGACATCAAAGACATATCCGGCAACATTCGTTTTTCTACTTCTATCAACGAAGGATCAAAGCGGCACTTTCTTCTGATGAAGGAAGACTATATAACTTTGAAGTTTTCTCTTGCAGATCCTATCTACTTTCAACTAGGAGATGGTATAGATAACGAAATTGGCATGTTTGAGCTTGTAGATTTGTACAAGCCCACCTATAATTCTACGAGCGGTGGTTATGATTACGAACTCCGGCTGGACGCCTACTACTGGAAGTGGAAAAACAAGAAGTTTTTCTATACTCCGGAGAGTACCGGTCGCGAGGCGAGCTGGAACCTGACAGCCACTCTTGACGTTCATCTTAAAGTCTTCCTTGATAACCTGAAATCACTCGGATACAAATATAGAGAAGAGGATTTTAAATATGAGATTGATACTACAGTTGAAAACACCTCCAAGCTCGTTTCATATGATAGCGTAAACCTGATTGATGCCCTTACCCAAATGGCGGAGACATGGGAGTGTGAATGGTGGATAACTGATAAGACAATTCATTTCGGACGTTGCGAATACAGCTCTCCCGTAGATTTCAAGGCCGGAGATTTGACAGATACTGAGGATGTAAACGTAAGCTCCATGCACCGTAGCGATAGTCAGACGGTTTTCGCTACTCGTGTTTATGCCTTTGGTTCAACGCGAAACATTCCTTCTACTTACCGTAAGAATCTTATTTTTGATGTCAAGCAGGCAAACGGTAGGGAAATATCCGATACGGCAAGACCGCTTGATGTAAAGTATTTCCCAAGTCGCGTCGTTCACAAAGAAGAGTATTCGGTAAAGGAAAGTATAGGTAGTGGCAGTTTTACTGCATCTTATGTAGAATGGACGCATGACACTGATATCGTAGCTTCGTTACCTGCAGGAGATTATAAGGTTTCATCAGGAGAAGGCATATCAATTAATGTATCCACAGTTATTCCTTCAATCGGATCAGGACGTTCTTTTCTTCCTGCCGGTGATTATGTTTTGAGGGCATCTTATGTCTATAAATTATCTGGTGTAACTAAAGAAGTTTCTATAGGTAATCAAACGGTTACCTTATCCCAAGAGCAGCAGTACGAAGTCTCTGCTGTGTTTGCTGTCGCTTCTTCTTTGCAGATTGAAGGAAATGCTACTGATTTAAAGATCAGGATATACGCACATGTCCCATCCCGTGAATCCTCTATTCTGAATGATTCTTTCTCGGCTTATGTTTCGTATGATATAACTCTATTCAAAGGATCGTCGGCAGATGCTACAGTGACCTTTCTTTCCGGACTAAATTCGGGTAAGACATTCTCCTGTGTATATAATCCGGACCATTTAATCGGTGATTCCGCTAACGTAATACAATTGCCTAGCGGAGTAACGGCCTCGCTCGGTGATAGATATACAATTGACAACATCATTAAGGGAAAGGTTCCTGACAGCTACTTTAGCAAAGATGACAAGGAGCTCACCTTAAATGGTGTGGTCCAGAAACGTCTTATGCTCCCGGAGGAAGTTCCTTATGTGGATGCTTACCGTTATAGTCCTACAGGAGAACGTATATACATTGGTGAAACTCATTATGATGACAATAATAATGTGGAGATGTCGCAGGAAGAAGCTGTAGAGGGAATTGTCATCTTTGAAGATGAATATCCCAAATATGTCGGCACATTATCAAATGTAACATACCGGGAGGAAGATGAACTTGACGAGGACGACAATCCAACCGGAGACAAGTATCGTATCTATACGTTCAAGGATGCAGGGTTGAAGAATTTTACAAATGACTTCCGGCTGGACGGAGAAAGTTTCCGCTTGACCTTTCAGACGGGCAAACTCGCCGGCCTGGACTTTGAGTTACTTCTGCAGGAGAGTGATGATTCCGGTGCCACTTTCGAAATTGTGCGTAATGAGGATTACGGCCGTTATCTTCCTGATGACATTTTGTTTCCTGCTGATTCTGACACATATGTTCTTTATGGTTTTGATACGGCTTATGTTTCAGAGGAATTGATTCCGGAGGCCGAAGATGAGTTATTGAAAAAGGCAAAAGACTATGTAAAGAAGTCTATGATTGATCCTTCCACCTACGATTGTGATATGGACCCTGAGTTCATCTATAATAATGAGAATATTATCACCTATGAGGTGGGAGACAAAGTTAACCTGATCAATAAGGCTTTCTTTCCTAAGAGCAGACAATCCAGAATAATTGGTTTTGAGTGGCCGCTGGATATTCCTTACGATCATCCAATTTATACGGTTGGAGAGACTGCCTCATATTCGCGTATAGGCGAGATAGAGAGTAAACTTGATTCTCTTACATACAAGGGACAGGCATATACCGGTTCTGTGTCAGGAAGTGGAGGAACGAGTATATATCTCATCGGTTTGAATGACAAGACTGTTCCTACGGATCGCAATACATTTTCGGCAAAAAGAATTATTGATGAGATTGAACGTCGCTCCCTTAGCAGCATTGAAGATGACAAAGCAGAAGGATTGATAACTCTCGGTAAGGGATTTGTGTCGGAAGGATTTTCTGCAGCTAACGGTGGCCTTGTAGTTCGTGGCGGAGAATTGATAGAAGAAGTTGAAGATTCATTGATTGAAGAATTAGAATAATATGGCAATACTAAGTAACGGTAAGTTCTACGGATTTCTTTGTTCTGTGAAAGCGACAGGACGTAAGTTGTCGAACGGCGTAAAGGAATACGTCGAAGACTTCGTGTCCGGATTTGCCGGTCATGGATGGAAGCTGTGGGAGTATATCAAGGGCAAATGGAAGCTGGAGATAGACAGTCTTGTTGTTCGCGAGACAATGGTCGTTTTTGAGCTTCTTATTCAGAAGATCCGCGCGGTGAAGGGTGCACTGGGTATCACTCAGGCATGCGGCCGTATAAAGACTGCCACGCTGGATGAGTCCGGACAAAACTGGCTGGTCACCATAGAGGATGAGATGTCTTTTGTCGCACACGATTTCATCCGGTGCCAGGATTGGACGAATGGTACCCTTAAAGGCTATTGGGTCGAGATAGCCGAAATACGCAAGATTGACGGTGTTGATACAATCGTCATACCTGTCAGTGAGTTCACCGGCGGTATAGGTTACACAGACGGCATGGAGGCTGTTGATCCGGCATTGTCGGGTATGACTACTCCGGCTGTCAGTGATGAGATTGTCCAGTTCGGTAACTCGAAGGATGTAAATCGTCAGAGTGCGATCTATCTGCATGCCGATGAAGGTGGACAGCCTGCAATCGATATTCTGTTTGGTATCAACAGCAAAAGTTTTGCCGGTTGTACGAAAATCCGTATGGGCGGTGATATTCCCGGAACAGACGGGCTTAAGGGTTTCTATTGCGAAAATGGTATGATCAAAGGTACAGACTCTAAAGGGCATGTCGTTTACTGTATCTATCCGGACGGTACTGCTGAGTTTGGAGACGGATCAGCCCGATTTGCTACAGATAGATCAGGTCACATAGCCGGAGGTGCCATTTCGTGGTATTGGGACGCATCGAAAAAAAAATATGTGTGCTCCATGAAGGGAGTGGTTCTAACGTGGGATAATCTGGACGAGGAAGCAAAGGAGAATCTAAAGGGCGAACCGGGTAAAGATGGACAGCCCGGTACGGATGGCAAACCGGGTACTGACGGTAAAGACGGTACAAGCCTCATTTTTATGGGGGAATTCTCTTCTGCTCCGGCAAATCCTCAGAACGGATACTGGTATCGTAATACTACCGACAAGAAATGCTACGTATACCAGGATGGCGCATGGTATGTGATGACTGAGGATGGAAAGAATGGTCTTGACGGCGAAGGAAGTATTTCTGCTGATCTTGACGATGAAATGCAGTCTGTAGCTTGCTCTCTGGACGGGACAGTGGTATTCGGTTTGCCCATCACAACAACATTCTCTATGTTCTACGGAACAACCGAGCTTCCTCTTGATTCTCTTTCTGTAGGTAGCATTACAGGCGTGACAGCAACGGCTGATCGTAGCACGGGGATAGTTAAGGTTACAGCTATTACTGCTACGGTGGCTGATGTAATTCGTATACCCATAACGGGACGGGTAACATACAAAGGTTCTCAATATGAACGTACCCTGCATTTATCGATAAACAAAGTGAAGCCGGGGGAGAATGGAGAGAATGGGACCGACGGAACAAATGGTCAGAACGCGGTCATTTACTCGCTTCAGCCATCGACCAATATCATAAAGAGAGATGCTGACGGGAACAGTGATGTCTCGAATATATCCTGCCGGGTAATGAAGACCGACGGAGCTTCTACTGTCGTATCCTCTCTGCCGGTTGGCTACTCAATGGATTATATTATAGACTCAGGGAATGCGACTAGCTATACTCCGGATAAGCAAATATCCGTCTCCGGGATAACAGATAAGATACAGTTCCGGCTTTACAATGAAACATCGGGAGTAGTACTGATCGACCGCGAAACGATTGCTGTTGTCTCAGACGGGAAGAAGGGGCTTGACGGTATAAATGGTGAAGATGGTAAAGACGGGCTCAGTATTACGTGGAAAGGGGATTTATCAAGCGCTCCTGCCAATCCTCAAAAAAACTGGGCTTATCGCAATACCAGTAATGGTATCGTCTATATCTATAACGGCACCGCTTGGGAGTTGATGGTTGCGGACGGTCAGGACGGAACAGATGGTACTGACGGCACGGATGGCCTGAGTGTTTTCATTACATACCATGACAGCGAAGATGAACCATCCCGTCCGACCGGAAGCGGGACAAGCGGAGGATGGCACACTAACGCAACAAAAGATGTTGTCTGGATTTCTCAGAAGGTCGCTTCAAGCGCTTCTTCCGGCACATGGGGTGATCCTATACGATTCAAGGGATTGCCGGGAAAATATACGGAGCTACGGTATAAGTATGCTTTCGGAAAGCCTGCTACGCCTACCGGTACAAATCCGGCAGGATGGTCCCTTTCTCCGGATCGGGAGGATATTACCTTCTTTTATTCGGGTAACTTTACAAAAGACGGTGATTACTATGTCTCTCCATCCCCTGCATCTCATTCCTCGACGTACAAGCAAAGAGTGTCATTTACGACAAGAAGAGCTAATCAGATGATACATATAGAGATTGATGTATCATCCGAGCAGAACTACGACAAAGGTATCGTAGAAGCCCTTGATACGTCCTATCACATGGACAACGAACATGCCTGGACAGGAAGCGGAGTGACCAATGCGGTTGTGGATATCGCAGTGCCTACAGCCGGCAGTCACTTTGTTGAGATTGTATATACGAAAGACGGCAGTGGAAGCAGTAACGAGGACAGAGTCAAGTTCCGTATGCTCGATCCTACTACCTGTTGGTATTCCACCGCAGTGATTGATGGTAAAACAACTCCTTCCTGGAGCGAACCTGTCATATTCCCAACGGACTCCAAGACCGAGGAGCAGGTTTACCTGCTTGCAAAGTCTAAGCGTAATGTTATTGACCTTCCGGCATCCAACGAATATGTTAACGAATACATTGGTGATGCTCCTGAATACAGTAGCTCAAAATTCTATTCGGCAGGTAACATAGTAAAATACAATAATGTATACAAGGTAGCTATTCAGGCGCATTCGGGGATTGCTCCGACCAATGAAGCATACTGGGAAGATGTGCTATGGTGGGTGGATAATCCTCGTGGAGCATCGGAAACTTATCCTTATGAGTATACTTGTGAACGTACTCTACAGGATGGGAAATGGGGAGAATATAAGAACTATCGTCTCTTTGGTCATTACGGGAAGGACGGCGAACCGGGAGAGGATGGAAAAGATGCGAATCTGCTTCCTTGGGTGGAACAATGGAATAATAATAAGACACTGATAGATGGCGAATATATCGTATCTCCGAAGATGTTTTCCGGTACAAAGGATAGTGGTGGGAAACTGACCGGTATTGCATTAGGAAGAGATTGTATTACAGTCGATGGAGAGAAAAGAACGGGAATCTTTGCTCTTGTGGGTGGAAATATTGTATTTAAACTTGACCCAATATCCGAAGAGTATGAGTTTCAGGGTAGTGTGGTGGCAGATTCAATTACAATGAAAGATTTTGCACATCTTTCACAGGCTATATTTAAAGGAGACTTTATGTTCTCTCAACAAGGAATAGATGCTGATGGGAATCCAACCTCCAATTATCAAGAATTTAATCAGGAAAATCCGCAGGGTGGGAATTTTAAACCTAATCTGGCATTCAATCTTAAAACAGGGGATCAATATTCGAATGGGGGACATGTATATGGATTTGCGACCAATACTCCTATACAAGCTAATGGTACTTCAGTAGATCCCGACAAGGTTGCTTACAGTAAAGTGAACATATTATTTAGCGGAACTTCTTCCTTGCGTTTGCCTAATGATAAGAAGTTTGATGGAGTTGAATTCACAATTGTAAGTACTGCTTCCCGATCATTTGATGGTAGTGCAAATATTTATAGGGAAGGTGGAGGAGATACTAATTACTCAGCTACAGGTATACACTACAAAGGTGTAGAAATTAGGACGTGCTATATGAGATCGGAAGGGTCATTTATAAGGTTGATCGCTCATTGGAACGGTTCTAAATTAAAATATTACGTAGTCGGTCATAGTGATAATTTTGCCATGATTGAGCCTATTTTAAACACTCAAGGAACAAGTGCAACACTGGGTATATGGTTTGTAGATCGAGTTTATACATCAAGTACTAGCATGCGAGTCTATTATAACGATATTAATTTATTCTTATTTATGCTCAACGTGTATAGTGGAAAAGACGCTCCTAATACTGGTGGTTTAAACTTTACTTCTCCAAGTAGTTGAGTTTTGTTCAATGTATAACAACAAAGAATCAAGATAATATATATGCGAGCAAAAGGTACAATAATCAAGTTGGCAATCTCCATCGACCTCCCTTCGGGGCTGACAATGGATGATGTGGACTTCCAATGCCGCTTCTTTGTCTTCTCCGCCTCACAGGTGATAGAGAAGTCTCAGATGGTACGCATTAATGAGAACAGCTACAGCTGCTATGTTGACACTAAGATTATCGGATCGGGGGAAATCTGGCTGGAGACTACGGCTTACCTTCCTGATTCCGACTATGAAGGCGGAACAAGAGTAGAGGTAGATAAGATGAATACCGGTATAAAGACAGTGTAAAATGGGATGCATATCTGTACATATCGAGGCTGTCAACGGCATTGGAAATGTCTCGGCCAAAGCTGATGAGATGAAGGTTTCCGCTTCGGCAACGGGCATGAAGGTGTCGATAGGGGTTGTCTGTGATGTTGGTAAACAGGCTTATCTAAAAGTTGACCCTGATTACATATGGCTGATGCCTTCGAACAACTTTGAGGATAACGTCGATGTGTTGTCCAATGTGGTATGGCATGCTGTGCAGGAAGAATGATATAGTTAATTGATTTGTTTTATTTAAATTTTGTATTATGGCAAAACCTAGTTGGTTAAAATTAAATCCGTCTACCGGATCAGGTAACGGGACAATTGCAAATATCGCAGACGCTCACACTGGGCGTACTGCTCGTACAGGAACAGTAACGGTGACCGGTGTCGGTGTATCCACTCCTTCGACCTATAAGGTAACTCAGTCACCGAAGTCTGAGTTTGCTTCCTTTGATAATGGTTCTGAGATGTCTGCTCCTAAAACAGCAGGAACAGTGACCGTCGAGGGTAAAACAAACTCTTCGAAGTTGACGTTTGCGTGGTCGGGAAGCGTAACGGATGTTACCTTGCCTACAAAGTATAGCGCGAATGGAACTCAGACTAACAATGCGGCTACTATTACCGGTGACCCGGGGGCTACTGCGGAATTTCCTTTCTCTATCGAGTTGAAGTTTCCTAAAAACGATACTATCGGAGAGGTCATTAGAACCTTAAAGGTGACGGCCAATGGCGGACAGGCTGCTCAGATTGCTATCAAACAGGCTGCTGGTGATGCTACATTGTCTGTTTCTCCGGCGGAAATTACTATTCCTCAGAGTGGATCTGCTGTATCCGTCAATGTTACGTCTAACACTTCCTGGACTGCCGCATAATGAGCATGCAGATTCCTTGGAAAGAAGGAGAAGGCAACATCGTTATCACTCCCGGTTCAAATGGAACCGCAAGCGTGTCAAGCGATGTTGCCAACGAAGGACTCGACAGGGAGCAGACTGTTGTGTTTAGGACAACTAATAGTGGAGTACAGGCATCTGTCTCCACTACCATCTCCCAGATAGGCAAGAGACAGGCATTCGCTGTTGCTGAAGGACGTTTCTTGCTGTCGGATGGAAGTACGTTTAATGTGATTAAAAAAGAGTTTGCATGAGTGATTATAATAGCGGATTTACAGGAGATAGAGTTGTAGAATTGCTGAACATGATTCCCAACTTGGCAAAGGCAGACTTGTCTAACGCTATGACTCTATCTTTGGGCATGAACGGATATGCTAAGTTTAATAATGGTTTATTGATTCAGTGGGGATACAAGTCAAGCTCAAGCAACGACACCTATGTGTATTTACCACTATCATTTTATAACACCAGTTATGTTCCTGTGATTACCTACTACGAACCGGGCAGCGGTATGAATGTTGTTACTGGTTTTATAATATCGGTAGGTACAAACCTTTTTAGAATGCGTAGTAGATATACCGTTGGGAATAATAATGGTACTGGCGCGGGAACTAATCCTTTTTATTGGATAGCCGTCGGGCGTTGGAAATAAATAATATTATGGCAAAATATTGGAAACAAGGATTCTACGATGAGCTGCAAGAAGGCTCAGTAGAGATAACGGAAGAATACTGGCAGGAGTTGCTGGACGGTCAGTCATCCGGAAAGGAAATAAGGGAGAACGAAAGCGGCTATCCCGTATTGGTTGATCATGAGTATACCCTTGATGAACTAAAAGAGATGAAGATAGCGGATATTAATGCTTATGACAAGTCAGACGCTGTGAATTCATTCACTCTCTCCGGAAAGAGAATGTGGCTTACCAAAGAGGACCGCGTAGGTCTTGTTAATTCAATCAATATTGAGAAGCAGGCCGGAAGACTGGATACCGTTTTATGGTTTGATGCGGTAAAGTATACGATACCTGTTTCAAGTGCTCTCCTTATGCTGAACTCATTAGAGTTATACGCTCTTGATTGCTATAATGTGACGCAGCAGCATATTGCTGTAGTTCGGGGATTGCAGACGGGAGAGGAAGTCGAGTCTTACAACTACAAGACCGGTTATCCGAATAAACTAGAGTTTTCATTATAAACAGATAAAACTATGATTTTGACACTACTATCATTATTGGTTTTCGCATCTTATGTTGGTGTGATGATTTACAAGACAAAGGGTATCCCTTATTCTATTTCCGATACCTATTACATTCTGAGTAACAGGTATTGGTTCGGTATATGCATGATTCTCCCGTCTTTGTTGTTGCTTCCGGCCGCACTGGATGCAAGTACAGAAAACAGTCAGTTCCTGATCTTTCTTTCTGTAGTCGGAATGATCGTGTTGGGGGTATCCCCAAACTTTAGAGGAGCGCACAAGAAAGCTCATATAGCCGGCGCGGTGATGTCTCTTGTATTCTCTCAATTATGGGTAGGATGCAATTCGTGGTATTGGCTGCTGCTATGGGCTGCATTTCTAATCTACGCGATAACGTTTGTTGTAAATAACTGGTCTGGTAATCTTATATGGGACCTGACGGCATGCAAGTCTATGTTTTGGATTGAGGTAATCTCGTTGTTAACCGTTTATTTAACTTGTATAGTATGAAAGAAGCAATAGTACATACAACTACAGGCGGATTCGCAGCAATCGCAACCGCTTTCGTCATTGAGTCTCTTCAGAACATGATTCCCTGGCTAATCGTATCATGTGCGGTAATCCTTTGTGATCTTCTCTTCGGTGTCAGAAAAAGTATGCTAATGGGTGAAAAAGTCAGATTCTCTCGTGCAATTCGTGCGACTATGGGAAAGATGGTTACTTATTTTGCTTTTGTCTGCATGGTCTGCATGATCACTGTAGCAAGTCATAGTGAATATCCTATTGATGTATATTCCTGCTTATTGGTATGCTTCATCGAAGGATGTTCGATTGTCGGCAATATATTGAAACCAAAGGGGATCAATATAAATGTAATTGGAGCTTTGGGAGTCTTTGGAAAGAAGGTGTTCAAGGTTGATAAAGAAGATGTGAAGGAGATTATAGAAAAGGAGAAGTAAGTATGAATTTATACACTATTATTTATGTTCTTCCCTTTTTGCTTTTTATCATACTCTATGCATTTGCGGAGAATAAGCCCAAAAATGGCAAAAGGAGTGTAAAGAATCGCAGAAGCTTGAAGAAACGTAGTTAAAGCATGTTCATATCCTAGGATGTAATCTGAAGGAGATATAAGTAATTTAGACGATGTCACTAATATGGGAAGAATTAGTATAAAGGCTTCTAGTTTGTATCTTCTTTTTGATATAGAAGAACATAGACATAACCATATAAAAGAAAAGTAAATGGATAATATAGAAGAAGTTGCCGTAAATATGATTTGCAAATATACATCGAGAGATTTAAACTCTGGTATATATAAATACAAAATAGAAAAGCATAGTGGCAGTTGTATGCAAAATCCTGTAAATACATTCTTTTGTTCAGCGTTATAGCTTTTTATTAATTCTGAAATATCCATAGGTGTATCATTTTTTGCAAAAGTAATAAATTATAAAATAGAAAATGAATATGATAAATAAAATCAGCGCACTAGCCGGCAAGCTTCTATCCATGATAGGCATAGACGGCATGGTCCACATTATAGTATGCCAGAATTTGGTTATGTGGCTATCAAAATATATTCCGCTATGGTTAGCGGTCGCTATAACCGTTGCGATCTTTATTCTGAAGGAAATATACGACAAGTATTGTAAGAAAAGCGAGTTTTCCATCAAGGATATTATCTGTGATTGCGGAGGTTTGGCGTTGGGAGTATTAACATTAATTTTATAGGAGGAAACATATATGGCAGATGTGAAGAAATTGGCACCGTTTATTCTAAAATGGGAAGGCGGTTTCGTTAATGATCCGGATGATTTGGGAGGTGCTACTAATATGGGTGTAACAATCGCTACCTATGAGGCGTATTGTAGAAAGAAAGGCTATCCTAAACCGACTATAGAGAGACTAAAGAATCTTTCCAAGGAGGAATGGACAGAGATATTGAAAACTATGTACTGGGATAGATGGAAGGCAGACGAGATCAAGTCTCAGTCGGTCGCTAATATTTTAGTTGATTGGATATGGGCCTCCGGTATTCATGGTATCAAGATTCCGCAGGAATTGGTTGGTGTAATGCCGGACGGAATTGTCGGACCAAAAACTATAGCGGCAGTTAATTCTAAGAATCCACGCGAGTTATTCGATCGTATCAAGATTGCCCGCTTCGATTTTATAGAAGATATCTGCCGGAAGCGTCCCGCAAACAACAAGTTCAAACGCGGATGGTTGAACAGAGTTAACGATATCAAATTTGAATCATAATAAGAGGAGGAACAATCATGAAATCAACAGTTATAACCTTCACAAAGGGTGAGAAGAATTATGTAAGCGATGCCGTTCAGGTAAATTCTGCGGAAGTAGGATTGCAGATTACATTTGAAAAAGGCGGTAAACTTTGGGTGTATATAAGCTATGACGGGCAGAATTACTCTCCACTGCCGAGTAGAGGCTATACAAAAGTGTTTGCTTGTCCGGTTGTCGGTTGTATCCCCGGACAGTATCTTAAAATCGAATGTGAAACGGAACCGGTAAAGGCTTCTATCTTTGAATCGGAAGAATAATGGACGCAATAGGATTAAATCCAATTAAGCTTGATGCGATAGGGCTTGATCCTATTCGCATGAATGCGATACGCTTAGGAGTTCCGGGAGCTTCTTCCGGTTCCGCCCGTCCCTACATCGACCCCGACTTGCTCAAGCACGTCAAGATGGCCATCTCCACCTGGGGCAAGTCCAACGACGACCCCGACCGGGCAATCTTGAAGGACTTGTCCGGCAACGGGAACGACATGCGCCTGCTGAACTTCGGATTTGCAGAGGGCAGTGGATATGGGCTGTATGGAACTGATTTTACTACTTATCAAACTGTTCCTGCCTCTGTAGAAGTTGTTAGAACACATAATAAACTATCTGCTACAAATCATGGCATTATAGGTCATATGATTATCTATAAAACCATTGAAGATTCTTCTAGTTATCCGGATACTCCTGCTTTTAAAATAAAAGTTACTAATTTAACTAGCGAATTAAGATACTTTTATGTTAGTGAGACCAATACGGCTATCAGAACTTCAATTGCTATTACTTCTGATGGAGTGTATGATTTGCCTGAATCTAAGAATACATTATTTAATGGCACAGAACCTATTAATATTGGATTCTCAACATCCGCCGGCGGTTCTGTTACTATCGAGCAACTCCCCGACTTCGAAGGCTGGCTATGTACAGACGGAGTAGACGACATAATCGAGTCCGTCAAGCCCGTCTCTGAGATGTTGGAGGGTAGCAATGAGATTACGGTGGTGAGTATTATTCATCAGATATCAACTCCAAATACCAATAATTATACTAATGTAATTAGAACTAAAGCTGATTCTTATGGTGTTTCTATCGCAGTAGGGAAAGATGTAAGCAATGGTAAAACAGGAATATATGGATATACGGTAAAAGAAGGTAGTGCTACTATTATTAATTCAATATTAGGAGATAAAGCTGATTATACCCTTAGATACAACAATATTAATGCAAATATTGATTCTAAATTTTTTGTACAGGGTTGGTATCTTAATGGAAGTTACAGAGAATTATCTCAGATCGCTTACGCCGGAGGCTTCATCGCCAACAAAGTCCTGACCACCGACGAAATCAATCAGATCATCTCCTATTTCAACTTGGACCGTCCAGGACAGATCATCAAGCCTCAATTATACTACAACATCAAGAAGCAGGGCATCACTAACGAGAACCACGCAGAGTTCAACGATCAGTTGATTGACTTCATAAACGGTCACAACATTCAGTTGAACAATATTGGTTGGGAAGGGGAAAGTGGTATCAATAGCTATCCGGTTGTGTTTGGTGCTAATAAGACTTGGGAAGCTCAAGGGTCTAAAGATGGTGATAAATATTATATTTATACTAGTAGTGCTAATAAGTTTAATATTACACAAATTAAAATTAGTAGTTCTTTATTTTATAGTTATATAAAAAGGAATGGAGGATTGACTGTTTTTAACAAAGATATTCCATCTTTTAAAATTAAAGTAACTGGATTAGAATCTACTAATCTTCTCTTAAGATATAATTTTTTAAATTCTGCAAATGCAACAACAAAATCTATTAGTAATATTGTTTCTGATGGCGTTCATGAATTGCCTAAATCTTTTGCAAGTGATGGAAGTTTAACTGATGATAATTTTTGGATAGGTTTATCGTTCATTAAGAAATCAAGTGAGATTCCTGATGTAATAGGTAATGTAAATATTACTATCGAAGTCCTCCCCACCATCGAACACGCTCTCTGCCTAGACGGCATCAACGACTTCGGCAAGGTAACCGGTCTCCCTGTTTTGAAGGACTATACGGTAGCTGCTCTTCGTAAATGGTTATATGATGATTCTGTAACAAGTACTGAAACTGGCTCTATTGTTTCTAAATCTAAAGTTGGTAATGGCGGTGCTTTTATTTTAGAGCAGACGTTTAATCGAAATCCTTCTCGCTCTAGCGCCTTTTCTTTTGGCACAGTTAACTCGTTGATGAATAATGATAAGTTGAACGAAGAATCATTTACTTATCAAACTAAATATAGTTATAATGGTAATCCCATCCAAGCAGGTGCAGGCATTGACAGTGATTCTATGTGGCTGGGAACAATTAGAGATGGTGGTAGCAGATTCTCCAAACTCGCCCTTTGGTCACTCATGCTCTTCCCCTACAGTCTCTCCGAATTCTTGCTAGAGAGACAGTTGAGAAAGTACAAGGCAGGAACGCTTTATCCGGATATGATTGAGTTTAGACCGATTGTAAAGAGTAACATCCCTTACTCTTCAATCTCCTACTCAGTTAATCCAGGAGAATACATTGCCGAAGGTAGTAGAGTAACTATCACTATAACCTTGTCAAATGAAACAGATAAGCTGGTCGGTGTGTCATCCAATGCCATCAGCGACATATCCATCTCTGGAGACAATGGAACCTACGAGATAACCGGAAAGATCACCAAGTCTCCACAGAAGATCAACATAGTTATCTCCAGCTACTTGACAATGTTAGACAACGAGACTTTAATTTCAAATGAAACATTAATTAAAAACGAATAAGTTATGGAAAAGATATTTGATATAGCAAAAGACTCTGAAAAATCATGGGGTACTTTAGCAACTGCGATTGATGGGAACTTTGAGGAAGTATTTTCCAAAATTGGATACACACGAAGCAATACTGACGCAATACCTGCCAATGGCGAATATGTTAATCGGGATTTCACTCTTGCAGATGGAGAAGATGTCGGATTATATGTAGATGCTGATGCTATTTTCCAGCCGGGTTGTATGCTGACATTCTATATTTATAAGAATGACGGTATGCGGATAAGCAGAACTATCAAGAATAAGACTACTTACGATAGTCTGCGTACTCTATTCTCCTATACAAGTGGAGATATTACTGGCTATGCATATTATATTACAGGTCATAATGCCGGAAATGTTATCACCTCATTCAAGTATTATGGGGTTGAAGACGATGTAGAAACACTTTCAACGTCTATTCCCGAGATAAACGAAAGTATTAAATGCGTTTCTGACAATCTTGCGTACACGCAAAAAATAGCAGGAGGGAGAACTACGATAAATATAGCACTAACTGCGGGTTTATCTGTAGAACCAGATGTAAAGTTCCCGTGCATAATTAAAAAGGATTCTCAGGTGACATTTAATGTTGTGGATGCAGATGGAATAATAAATTCGAATCCTAGTGTGTACTTATGGTATACAGATGAGACAAGGAGCCCCGCATTAAATGTAAATACATTGATAGATATTACTTCCGATGTTGAAGCTATAGCGATTTACTTAACAGGATCATCGGTGCTTATGTCTGGAACAATCAAGTTATATGCAGATTTCTCAAACTTAATTATTAAAGAGGCAAAAGATTATGCTGATGGTAAGGATAAATTGTTTGAACTGGTTGGAATTGGTGCTTCATCTGCCATTTATAGCGATTGGAAAATCGGTGATTTATATTATTCAACCTCCAGAAATAAGATATATAGATGTTGCTCCATAGCCCCATTTGATACAGAAGAAACTAATATCTTGGATAGAGGTGTATTGTATAAATATAATGGAATTATTTACATTTATGATGGTATATCTTTAACTAAATACCACGATAAGGATATTGAAGATGGCGTAATACTTGATTATAACGAGTATCTTGTCGGAGAGGATGTAAATAACGATAATACAGGAGGAGATAAAGCAACTTATATCTATAAGGATATCGCCCGATTCGGGGTTGCGGCTGATGAACAGGTTGAAATTTCTTGTGATAACATAAAAGATGCTATTTCTGCTAGATCAATACAAATTTATGGTTTTACGAAAAACGGTGAAAAAATTGAGATTAAGTCAATGGGTGCGGGTAAAATAGTTTTTTTGCCTTCTTTGTTATATGAAGCTTTGTCTGTAAGGTTGTACCCGACAACAAGCGGTATGAGTGCATTATATGCTACTTATACAGGTCTTAAGATACGAAAAACTAGAAGCGAACCTGTACCTGCATATTATTTGAAGGATAATTACCTTAAGGATAAGCTATCAACGATAAGAGGTAAGATGGCGGATGCGCAAGGCAATTACGATGCATTTGTATTCATCACGGACATCCATTGGCTCCGCAATACTAAAAACTCCCCCGCGCTCATTAATTACATTTCAAGCAGAGTTCCGTTGCCAAGAGTTATAATGGGAGGAGATTATGCAGACGGATTGAACATAGACTGTAACTTGGCGTTTAATTCTTTAAGCAATAAGATATATCGCGCCATCGGCAATCACGAATATATGAATTATTTTGAAGAAGATGGGGTGCAGGTAAAAACCAATATCACGGACGCAGAAATATGGTCATCATTACAAAGTGGCATGACAGACTGTGTTATAGGCGATGCAAATACAAATTACTATTATGTAGATAACACTGTCCAGAAAATGAGGTATGTGTTCCTTTCGGTGTTTACTGATGATTCGGCAGGTAAATTTGAGGAAACGCAGGCTACTTGGTTAAACAATACCCTAGCGAATATGCCAGACGGTTATCTTGCAGTTGTTGTTGCTCATTATTATATGTCTGATGATTATCCGACATCTTGGACTCCTACATTAACATCTATTGGTCAGCAGATAGCTAATATATGTGATTCGCATAGTGGAAATGTTGCGTGTATGTTGCAGGGGCATACGCATATGGACTTAATGAAAAAGACAGATGGTGGTATACCAATATTCTCTACAACTTGCGACAAGGCTAATGCGGATAGTGATGAGATTGGTGAAAGGGCTTCTTATATTTATGGTAAGCGAACTAATGGAACAATAAATGAACAGGCATTCGATGTGGTCATTATCAATAAAAACGCAAAAAAAGTCAGCCTTGTCAGGATTGGTGCGCCTGCTGACAATGGGGGAGGAGCTGAACTTGAAGTAAGAGAGCAAACTTATGCATAACTCACTGAATTTTATATCCCAATAGATATTATATAGTTGGTTAAATAGTAAAGTTTATGAAATACACAGTATTCCCAACAATTGACTTGCAAGAGGTCCCTCAGGATGAGATAGACAAGCGTAACCTTGTTCCTCGCAAGAGTGTAAATGAAAGTGAAACTTTGATGAAATGTCAGCACTATGCTGAGTTATTTCCTCATAAGATGATTAAGACTATTGCTGATGACGGATCGGAAGAGCTATCTTTTCCTTATCCTGTCTACGAAGGTGATGATCTGAATGTTTTGTTGTCGGGTCCGGCTTGGGCAAGTAAGGAGACACTATGAAATCTCTCCCTTGGATATTAGTCTGCCTGCTTATAGGTTTGGTCGTGTGGATGCGTTGTAATCCGCACGATCCATCAACGGTGTACATTAAGGGAGATACTGTACGTATTCGGGATACAATAAGAGATACCATTCCCAGACCGGTAAAGGAAACCTTAAAGCGTACCGATACGGTATATTTACCGATCCTGATAGATACCACTACCGATAGGACCGTAGAAGGTGATTCGGCTCCGGTACTTATACCGATAACAAGCAAAGAGTATAAGACTGATAATTACCGGGCAGTGGTTAGCGGTTATAAGCCCAGCCTTGACTTTATGGAAGTCTACAGGGAAAAGGAAATCATTACTCTAAAACCAAAACGCTGGGGGCTTGGCCTGCAAGTAGGCTACGGTTATCCAGGTGGATTGTATGTTGGTGGTGGAGTTAGTTATAACTTATTTATGTGGTAATACCGGCACTATCTTCACAGACCGTTTCCGGTATGAAAAGTTTAAGCTTTATTGATATAACAATTGACTGCGGAAAATGTTTAAGAAAGGAGGACAAAATGAGACATTAATTGATTATTCAGGATCAATTCGAGGAACATCTCGGAATGATTATTAAGCACTAAGTTACCGGTAAAGTAGAAGGCCGGTTATCATAACAAATGTAACTCTTTTGGGGGATAGAGTAAAAAAGAACCCCCAACACTGAAAGTTGACGCCAATCGAACTTTTTAGCATACCAAAAGCATACATAGGTAGTGTCGGGGGTATAATATCCTTAACATTCCTATATATGCTTTTGTTTATTTGGTACTGAGTACGATTGGCAAAGGCAAAAGTACAACAAAAAATTAAATTACTATGTGTAAGTCAGAGATTTTTGCCGAGATTCTAAATATTGTTGGGAAAGAAACTGAAGTTTCTACTGAATTGATCCTTTCATCAAGTAAAGTTACTGAAGTTGTTGACGCCCGTTCTATTGTAGTATTCTTCCTCACTGAATACGGGCTATATCCTGAACAAATAGCGACTTTGCTTCACAAGACATCCGCTAGTATCCGTTATCTTATATCTACTTTTGAAAGCCGTAAACTGGCAAACAAAATGATTGCAATATATCTGCAAAATATTCGCAAATCGCTTGAAAATGAGCTCTGATTTACCGTATTTCTATTATATACTTTTGTGATGCGGTTAATATTGACCGTGTTATAATTGTATATCAATATGAGTGAAACAAAGACTTACGTTTTCCCGGAGTCAGGCGGGAACGGTGGCGGTAGTGGAATGATGGCCATGCTGGCTCCTCTATTGCAGCAGAAAGGAATTGATCCGAACTTGTTGGTAGCTATGAATGGCAAGAACAACAATAGCGGCTTCGGTGGGGAAGGATCATGGTTTATATGGGTGATTTTTTTGTTTTTCCTTATGGGATGGGGAAACAATGGAAATGGATGGGGAAACAATGGCGGCGGCAACAACGCAGGCGGAATCCCTAATCTTATCAACAACGATGCAGGAAGGGAGTTGCTTATGAGTGCTATCCAGGGAAATGGTCAGGCTATCAATACGCTGGCTACCAATTTGAATTGCTCTGTAGGGCAAATTCAACAGTCTATCAACAGCGTCATGACGCAGATTCAGGGAGTAGGCAACCAAATCGGGATGTCTTCACAGCAGATTATCAACTCCGTGCAAGCTGGTAACTGTCAAATAGCACAAGCAATCGCAGACTGTTGCTGCAAGACGCAGAATGCTATTACTACGCAAGGCTATGAAAGTCAGTTGGCTATCTGCAACCAGACTAATACCTTGGTGAACACGGCCAACCAGAACACCCTGTCATTACGTGACGGAGCAACCGCAAATACAAATGCTATTTTGGGGAAACTGGATGCAATGCAGAATCAGGCCTTACTGGACAAGATCGATGCGCTTCGTGAGGCTAAATCAGCTTTGCAAACTCAGTTATCACAGGAACATCAAACATCGACATTCGGGCAAATGATTGGTCAGGCAACAGCTCCTCTGGGTGCTGCTTTAGGTGATCTCAGTTCGCGCCTGGCAAAAATCGAGTGTAAACAACCAGAGACTGTTACTGTTCCTTACAGTCCTATTGCGGCAGTTCCCAACTGTGTAGCATACCAATACGGCTTGTATGGTGGTTTCAATCCTTACGCTGCCGGTAATGGCTTTTGGGGTTAATAGAGGAAGGAGGCTATTATGGCAGTATATCCTTTCCAATTTGTAAACCGTAGGGGTTCTGCGGCTATATCAACCTCGGGAGTAACGGTCAATACTGCTAATGTGGTGTTTTCCTTTCCCAACCACGCCTTTGTTAACGCATGGTATAGAGGGACAATATACATCGACATTGCCCAAGCGGTACCTACCGGAACAACCGGCACGCTTCCTGTTCTGTTTGAGACCAATGGAGCTACCCAGGCGGTCACTAAATATAATGGAGAAGCTCTGACTGCGGCAGACATTCCCGGTACTGGTGTGTATGAGTTCTGGTTTGACCGTGCTACCAACACGTTGCAGATTATGACCGGAGTAGTTTAAAAACAACAATGGGCGGGAGCAATCCCGCTCCTTAAAGAGTTAATTAATTATGCCTTTTCAGAATTTAAGAACAAACAGCGAGTTCTTTGTCCTTCATAGGGACGGTACTCCATATATAGAAGTAGGATCTGTAGCCGGGGTTTCCAATCCTGTGCCGGAGTTTATGCAACAACCTCTTCCCTATGGGCAGCCCCCGAGAATGGTGGTTGATATAACAATCAAGGTCGGGGAGCAGACGGTGACTTTCCAAAAGATACCGGCAATGTCTGACATTGCTGATGCAAACTTTCCCGGAGGTGGGAATATGGTAATATCCGGCTCAAGGGAATCGATGAATGCGGAAGTTGCCGCCATGCGCAACCGCTCTTCGGAGATATTGGGCAGTGTTGATCATCATCGTTCCGTCATAGAGTCATGCGACAAGATGCTTCAGGTCCTTAATCCTGAATTTGCAGAACGCCAGCGTCAGGAAGCGGAAAATAAAGCGCTTCGGCAAGAACTTAGCGAATTGAAGGCTATGATGGCTGATTTCTTCAAGTCTTCTGAAAAGACATCTGGTAGTAACAATTCTAAAAAACAATAGTATGATGATGATTGAGATTTCCGAGAGCAAGGTCGAGAAAATGTCCGACTACGCTGAAAAGATGCTTAAATACGGTGGTAAGCTGATGCAATGCATCGAAGAATTATCCGGTGGTGAAAGCATGGGAAGACGTGAACGTTATTATGACGATGACGACGACCGCTATGACGAGATGGGTGAACGTGGTGATTATGGTGGCGGTTCCGGTCGTGGCGGCTATGGCGAAAGACGCGGCGTACGTGGTACAGGACGCTATTCCCGTTATCGTTAATGTTTAATTAGGGGGTGGATCATTTCTACTCCCTATAACTTTATTGAATCATGAGGAGAGAACCTTTGGATATAAGAGATAGAAGACCGGAAGAAATGGAAGCTTACTTGTCTAACTTCGGTTGGCATTTCAATAAGAAAATGTGCGAGTTTGCAGTGTCGCTCATGAAAAAGCTTAATCCTTCTACCGGTAAAAAAGAGCGGATTGAACCGATATCGAAAGAGAAAGTAGATGAGTTGCTTACCCGCTATGGCATAAAGCTTGAAAATAATGCGCTATATGATTATGTTTATGTAGCCAACATGGGTAAGGCAGATTATCTGAAGTCATCTATTCCCGACGAAGCGCATTTGGCTCTTTATATAAAGGATACAATTGATGACCCTGATGCTCCTGACGGGACAACAATGAGAAGATGGTATGCGACAATGATTGCTGCCGGAGAACCTATTGAGTGGGACGAAGTGCTTTGAGGAATGATACGACAACGGTTTGCATTACCCAAGTATGAATGGAGCTGCATGGTATATTATGCAGTAGATACATATTATACAGAGGAAATACTGGATAATATGCATTCCATCGGCTGCGACGGTGATATGCTTCGTACTGCGTATGAGAATATTAGCTCCGGCAATTTGAATACCGGAGTTACTTATTCCAACTTCGGCACCCGGGAAACAGTAATGGTCATTGCCCTTACTTCGTCCCCAAAGGAATTTGCCAAGTCCTGGCGGCATGAATGCGGGCACATGGCTACTCATATTTGCCAGGCGTTCGGCATTGATCCATATGGAGAAGAAATTCAGTATATTGGTGATGATATCATTGAAAAGACATGGGAATACGTGAAGTCATTACTGTGTGAGTGTAATTGCTGTAAAAGTAAAGTTGAACATTTGATAAATAAATAATTATGAATTCAAAATTAGATTTAAGATTGGAATCTGCTAAGTTGGCAGTTATGGTAGATGGGATTACTCCTGAAAATGTTATATCCTTATCTAAGGAAATTGAAAAATACGTGATGGGGGAAGCTGATCTGCCTGAAGCTTATGATCCAAGCGAAATGTTGAAAAATAGCATGGAAATGTTGAACAAACGATTTACTGAGGACTATGATAAAAACAAAGAACTGCAAGCAAAAGCGGATGAAGTTTCTACAAGAACCGGTGGGGACGCATAATGATTTTCCTTGGTTTCCTGTTATGATATTAATGTTTATGATAAGATAATGAAAAAACAACAAATTAATAAAGCGTTAAAGAGTGATACTCCTATTAATAGTTTGTATTCTCTTATCCCTAACAACAAGATGCAGGCTTTCAAAAAGTTTGCCTCCCGATTTGGATTTACTGAAGAACGAATAAAAATAGTGCTCGAAAATGAGAAACGATAAGCTGGACATATTGCTTGAACAGGCCGACGACCGGTATCACTCGGATTTCTGCCGGCTCCTGCTTGTGATGCTATGGAACGCCTAGAAAGGTGGTTGTATTGGCTGATTCCTCTTGCAATTATTGCAAGGGTTATATCTTTGTGTGTATAATTGATATTGTAACTTGATGAGTGTAAAACATATAAAATAATCTATTTTTTATTGCAATTTATCTTCTACCTTTTGCAGATACAAATTAAATTCATACATTTGCAGCACATGATTATGCCTTTGGCTTACGTTTGTCCCCCTCTTGATAATGGGCATGCCTAACCAAAGGCCATTTTTTTATTTTATGAAAACGCGTCCAAATACATCGTACACAGAAACCCCTATAAGAGTTGCCATATTAATTGATGGTGGGTATTTTATAAAACGCTATAATGCAATGTATAATAAGTCCGGCAAAAAGACAGCATTAACTATTGCCAATGATTTATATACTATATCCCATTCTCATGTAGGGAAAAATAATTATTTATATCGCATTTTTTATTATGATTGTGTACCATTCGCCAAAAAGATACATAATCCTGTCTCTAATAAATGTATAGACTTTTCTAAAACAGAAGAGGCTATCCGCAGAAGTGAGTTAATAAACGAACTTAAGAAAAAGAGAAAAGTCGCTCTGCGTCTAGGTAATATTAAGGAAAGCAAAAGATGGCTTTTCTATGATAACACAATGAGAAAATTATTAAAGAAAGAGATTTCTCTTGATGACATTAATGCGGATGACGTATATTATGAATTGCGTCAAAAGGGGATTGATATGAAAATTGGTGTTGACATCGCTTCTTTATCTTTAAAAGGTTTTGTAGATAAAATCGTTCTTATTTCTGGAGATTCAGATTTTGTCCCTGCTGCAAAATTGGCTAGACGTGAAGGGATTGATTTTGTTCTTGATCCTATGCATTGCGAACATATCGAAAATGATCTATATGAACATATTGATGGATTAAAAAGTATACCTTTATATCATCAGAAAGATGCAAAGAAAAAATAGCTCCTTTCCATTTATAACGCCTCTTTTAAAATGGAATTGCCCGGCATATGACATGCCGGATTTTTTATTCTCAAATGTTAAAATATGCAGTAAATCACAATATTTTTCTTTTTTTATTTGGAGCGTATCACATTAATTATTATCTTTGTCACATCAATAAGAGATAAAGTAATAACAATATAAAAAACAAAGATTATGAAGACGTTTGAATTTAACAACGAGGCAATTACTATCGAGAAAACAGGTTACGGACAGTATGTATTAAGCGGTTTGGGTATCTCAGTGCATTGTACGGACTCTGAGATCTGGGATTGGTGTGATGACGATGAAAACGAAGATAAGCATTTGGCGGCCAAAGAGTCTGCGTACAGACTGCTTGTAAATTCTTTGTAAAACAAAAAAATAAACAACATGGAAAAAGTGAGTAAAAAAAGAGGAAAGATTATCACAGACCGAGAAGAACTGCTTGTTTGTCAGCAATATAAGGATGGCTGGACACTTAGAAAGATAGCGACGTATGCTAACATCTCCCAGACAACCGTGATGGCGATCTTAAGGAGAAGGGAGATCCCTCTCCGGAACGGAAAACAGATCACTGAAGAGCAGGAAAAACAGGTGATAGATCTGTATCTGTCAGGAGGAAAGATTAAAGAGATAATGTCAAAAACCGGCGTAAAGTCTGAACAGACGATTTACCGGATCATCAACAATTCTGGAGTAGATAAGAGGAGGTAACAATTACTCCTTTAATCGTTAAAAGATGTAGTAAATCACAATATTTCCTCTGTTTTATTTGGAGCATATCAAATTAATTATTATCTTTGTTACATCAAATAAGAGATAAAGTATTAACAACTAAAAAAAATAAAGATATGAAGACAACGATAGAAAAAAAAGTAGAAGGCTTTGAGAATGCGATCATCAGTGAGAATGAAGAAAGCTGGTTTGTTGACCTCCGTACAGGTTTGGGAGAGGCCGAGTATTCTAAATGTGACTTTACATTAGACCAAGCTATTGAAGATCAAATTAATTGGAAAATGGAATGATATATACTGTACGCTAACCAGTTTTATGTAAGAGGCGGCCTATAATTATTAGGCTGCCTCTATTTTTTTTATTTCTAAGTCTCATTTAAATTTTGTTTAAAGATGGTAAAGTGCACATTTTGTTTTGTGTTAACAAATCTGAATTTGGAACAAAATGTTTTGTGAAAAGGGAACAATTTGTTTTGCCGTTTATAAATAGGTCTACTAATAATGAAATAGTCCCTGTTTTAGTACTCTCTTTTTGTAAATATCTTATTTTCAATGTGGTATGTAGTGGGTACGAGAATCGAACTCGTATTACATGCGTGAGAGGCATGTGTCCTAACCGTTAGACGAACCCACCGTTTGTTGATGAATTTAAAAAGAGCCAAGTCTATAAAACTTAGCTCTTTTTATTTAGAGAATTTTGCGGAAGCTGGGGGATTCGAACCCCCGGTACGGTTACCCGTACGTCAGTTTAGCAAACTGGTGGTTTCAGCCACTCACCCAAACTTCCTTGAACCCGCATTCTCTCTCAAATGCGGTGCAAATATAGGGGGAACTTTTGGACTACGCAAATCTTTTAGCAAGATTTTTTTTACCTGTTTTATGATTAAAGAGATAACTTGCTATGTTTCAAATGTTAAACGGATTATTTTTTTTGAAAATATTTTTTCTCGCTATTTATAGGGGAGAGTGGTTACCTTTTTAATTATTAGATAGGGGGCGTTGTACCATCAGAACATTTACATTAACATTCGTTATTTTGGGGAATGAAGTATGATTTATGGGGGATGATAACAGGAAATAAGTGAATGACAAAAGGCATTGGCCAATCAGATATTTTGTGGATGATTTCGTATCTTGGAGGATTTATAAAAAAAAGAGCATAAAAAAAGGCTATCTATCCCAGACAGCCAATCTTTTTGTTAACCTTAAATCTAATACTATGAAAAACACATTGCAAATATACGGAGTTTTACGATATCTGCAAATAAATCAGGTAAAACGGGGCGATTTATAACATTGATTAAATAATTAAATCTTTGATTCAATCTTTATTAAGGTTTCAGAGGGCGGTAGAGTGTCTTTTTAATCTGTATTTTGATAAATCAGGTTATTTATTTCAATTGTTTTTTGGGGGGGCACGGTGGTTGCTTTGGAGGGCTATGGAATTCATAGATATCCTGTGTGTTGGGGGATTTACCTCTTCCATTAGGTGAATTCCCCTAAATAAGTAGGAATTTTCAATTTCATAAGGAAAATTCATTCTATACTTTTGTGATATCGAAAGATAAATGATAGGATTAATAAAGGAACCATTAAAAATAAAGGAATATGAAAACGAACGCATTTAGATACTTAGGACTGGCTTTAATGGCTGTATTAACGTTGAGTCTGACTTCTTGTGAAGTAGAAATCGATAGTTTTTATGATGATGATAATATCGGTGGTGGTTACTACAATCGTTCTGCTGATTTATGTAGCCGTACATGGGTAAGCTTTTATCGGGATATGGACGGTAACCGTTGCCGTCAGGAACTCGACTTTTATTTGGACCGGACAGGTGTTGATTTTATACGGGTTGAATATCCTAATGGACGTGTGGAAACCTTTGAATATAATTTCCGCTGGAACTGGGAGAATTATGCACAGACTTCCATTCGTATGGATTACGGTCGCAATGATGTATCCTATCTGGATGATGTATATATCGGCGGAAATAGGTTGAGCGGTTATCTGGACGGTCGGAATAACTTCGTGGAATATACAGGTCGGTGAGAGATGCAGCCGGTAGGTGGAAAGGCCGGCAGATGGAAAGAAAATGATTACACAAAAGATAGCAGGTAGAAAGATCCCGGATAACAACAGGTAGAAAGATTACTCAAGGAATAGGTTGAAAAGGTAAAAGGCGATAGGTAGAGGTGACAGGTAAGAAGATTATGGATAACAGATAAATAATTTAAGGGATAACATATAAGATTTCAGGATATTAATAATTTAGAGAAGGGATAGGGCGCGAAATGAAAGCTTAAAAGTTTTGAATGGGACTAAATAGTTTTTATCTTTGCGCCCTATTAGTATGCTTAATTCATGGAGTGGTTATATAATCTGTTTCTCGAACATTCTGCCTTACAGGCTGTTGTGGTACTTTCGCTGATTTCTGCGATTGGACTGGGGCTGGGAAGAGTGCATTTCTGGGGAGTATCCCTGGGGGTCACTTTTGTTTTTTTTGCAGGTATCCTTGCCGGACACTTCGGGCTTTCGGTTGATCCACAGATGCTGAATTATGCGGAAAGTTTCGGTCTGGTTATTTTTGTGTATTCTCTCGGACTACAGGTAGGGCCCGGTTTCTTCAGTTCTTTCCGAAAGGGAGGAGTGACGCTGAATATGTTGGCGTTGGCAGTAGTCTTGCTGGGTACTTTGCTGACTGTTGTTGCCAGTTATGCGACAGGCGTGTCGCTTCCTGATATGGTGGGTATCCTTTGCGGAGCCACGACCAATACTCCTGCGCTGGGAGCTGCACAGCAGACATTGAAGCAAATGGGCATAGAAAGCAGTACTCCGGCTTTAGGATGTGCGGTTGCTTATCCGATGGGAGTTGTCGGTGTGATTCTTGCTGTATTGCTGATCCGTAAATTCCTGGTTCATAAGGAAGACTTGGAAATCAAAGAAAAGGACGATGCCAATAAAACTTTTATCGCAGCCTTTCAGGTACATAACCCTGCCATTTTTGATAAAAGCATCAAGGATATAGCCCACATGAGCTATCCGAAGTTTGTCATTTCCCGTTTGTGGCGTGACGGTCATGTCAGTATTCCTACTTCCGATAAGGTGTTGAAGGAAGGCGACCGTCTGCTGGTGATTACAGCAGAGAAGAACGTGATGGCTCTGACGGTACTTTTCGGCGAACAGGAAAACACGGACTGGAATAAGGAAGATATAGACTGGAACGCGATCGACAGCGAATTGATCTCCCAGCGTATTGTCGTAACCCGCCCCGAACTGAATGGAAAGAAGCTTGGCTCATTGAGGCTGAGAAACCATTATGGAATCAATATCAGCCGTGTTTACCGTTCGGGAGTACAACTGCTTGCTACTCCGGAACTGGTTCTCCAGCTGGGTGACCGCCTGACAGTAGTAGGTGAGGCGGCAGCTATTCAGAATGTAGAAAAAGTATTGGGAAATGCGGTGAAAAGTCTGAAAGAACCTAATCTCGTTGTCATATTCATAGGTATCGTACTGGGATTGGCGTTGGGAGCGATTCCGTTCTCTATTCCGGGAATCAGTACCCCTGTGAAGCTAGGCCTGGCAGGTGGACCGATCATCGTAGGTATTCTTTTGGGAACTTTCGGCCCACGAATACACATGATTACTTATACTACCCGCAGCGCGAATCTGATGTTGCGTGCCTTGGGGCTTTCCATGTATCTGGCCTGCCTGGGGTTGGATGCCGGTGCCCATTTCTTCGATACTGTCTTCCGTCCGGAAGGACTGCTCTGGATTGCTCTGGGAGCTGGCCTGACAATTATTCCGACAGTTCTGGTCGGCTTCATCGCCTTTAAGATAATGAAGATAGATTTTGGAAGTGTATCCGGAATGTTGTGTGGCAGTATGGCAAATCCGATGGCCCTGAATTATGCGAACGATACGATACCGGGTGATAATCCCTCCGTCGCTTATGCTACGGTGTATCCGTTGTGTATGTTTCTGCGGGTGATCATAGCGCAGGTGCTGCTGATGTTTTTATTAGGTTGACGGTGAACATTAAGGGCTGGAAATTGTAATAAGTAGATGATAAATCGTTATATTTATAGCGAAAAACGATAAGTCGATAAAAGCATATTGTAAATAGTTAAATTGTACATATAATGACTGCTCAAAGTAATATAACTCCCGAAAGCATAGTTGGCGATCTCCGCTACTTGCAGTTGCTTTCCCGGAGTTTTCCTACTATTGCCGATGCAAGTACGGAAATTATTAATCTGGAGGCTATCCTGAATCTGCCTAAAGGAACGGAGCATTTCTTGACAGACATACACGGTGAATACGAAGCCTTTCAGCATGTGTTGAAGAATGCTTCGGGTGCGGTAAAACGCAAAGTGAACGAGATTTTCGGCAATACCCTGCGTGAGGCGGAGAAGAAAGAACTCTGTACGCTGATCTATTATCCGGAAGAGAAAATTCAGTTGGTAAAGGCCCGTGAGAAGGACTTGGATGACTGGTATCTGATTACTCTGAATCAGTTGGTAAAGGTTTGTCAGAACGTATCTTCCAAATATACCCGCTCCAAAGTCCGCAAATCCCTGCCCTCAGAGTTTTCCTATATCATTCAGGAGTTGCTGCATGAGTCGACTGTCGAGCCCAACAAGCATGCTTATATCAATGTCATTATCAGCACCATTATCTCTACCAGGCGGGCGGATGACTTTATCATAGCCATGTGTAATCTGATTCAGCGGCTGACGATTGATTCTCTTCATATCGTAGGCGATATATACGACCGTGGTCCCGGAGCACACATCATCATGGATACTTTGTGCAATTATCATAACTTCGACATTCAATGGGGCAACCATGATATTCTGTGGATGGGAGCCGCTTCCGGCAATGATAGTTGCATAGCCAATGTGATACGTATGTCCATGCGTTATGGCAATCTGGGTACTCTTGAAGACGGTTATGGAATCAATCTGCTGCCTTTGGCAACTTTCGCCATGGATACTTATGCAGATGATCCGTGTACTATTTTTATGCCGAAGATGAATTTCGCCGACGGCAATTACAATGAGAAGACTTTGCGCCTGATAACACAGATGCATAAGGCGATCACTATCATCCAGTTCAAGCTGGAAGCCGAAATTATAGACCGCCGTCCGGAGTTTGGAATGAGCAACCGGAAGTTGTTGGAAAAGATAGACTTTGAACGCGGAGTTTTTGTGTACGAAGGCAAAGAATATGCGTTGCGTGACACAAATTTCCCGACTGTAGATCCTGCCGATCCTTATCGTCTGACTGAAGAAGAACGGGAACTTGTGGACAAGATTCACTATTCGTTTATGAATAGTGAGAAGCTGAAGAAGCACATGCGCTGTCTGTTTACGTATGGTGGAATGTATCTGGTTTCCAATTCCAATCTTCTCTATCACGCTTCCGTGCCTTTGAATGAAGATGGCAGTTTCAAGCATGTCAAGATACGGGGCAAGGAATATTGGGGACGTAAGTTGCTCGATAAAGCCGATCAACTGATTCGTACCGCATACTTTGATGAAGAAGGAGAGGATGATAAAGAATTTGCTATGGACTACATCTGGTATATGTGGTGCGGTCCGGAAGCTCCGTTGTTTGATAAGGACAAGATGGCGACTTTTGAACGCTATTTTCTGGAAGACAAAGAGATGCAGAAGGAGAAAAAAGGATATTATTACTCTCTTCGCAATCGTGAAGATATCTGTGATAAGATATTGGATGAATTTGGAGCATTGGGACCTCATTCGCATATCATCAACGGTCATGTGCCTGTAAAGACTATTCAGGGGGAACAGCCGATGAAAGCAAATGGCAAACTGTTCGTTATTGACGGAGGTTTCTCTAAAGCCTATCAGCCCGAAACAGGGATTGCGGGATATACTCTTGTTTATCATTCCCACGGTATGCAGTTGGTGCAGCACGAGCCGTTCCAGTCAAGGCAGAAAGCTATTGAGGAAGGATTGGATATCAAATCTACTAACTTTGTGCTGGAATTCAATTCGCAACGAATGATGGTGAAGGATACGGACAAGGGAAAGGAACTTGTGACGCAGATTCAGGACTTGAAGAAGCTGCTTGTTGCTTATCGCATCGGCTTGATTAAAGAGAAAGTATAAATAAGTATTAAGTAATAAGTATTAGGTATTAACCGTAGCTGCCATTTAGAGACGTATCTGTCTGTCATTCAGAATCCTCATCACTTTAGCAAAGTGAAACAATTCGATAATGACGAGCATAAGTATCGGTCGTTTTGAGCTTGTCGAAGGATTTCCTCTTCTGTAGTCACAAAGAAGAGATTCTTCCTCCTTACAGTCGTCTGAATGACAGATAAATACGTCTCTAAATAACAGCTACGGTTAATACTTATTACCTATTACCTATTACTTATTAATCAGCCTTAGAAGAGGACAATACCTGCTTCTATGATTGCTCCTTTATCAAAATTACCGGATTTATTGTAATACCGTGTCAGCCCATAACCGCCAGTCGCAAAGATACTGAACTTCTTGCTGATCTGGTATTCCAGATTAGCTCGTGCCTGTAATGCATAAAGCCGTCTGGGAATCACTTCATCTTTATTGGAACACGTCTCTATATGCTGATATCCGAGGTCACCACTGATAGACAACCCTTTGTAAACGGGTACCGCCAGTCCGGCACGATAAGACGTACTGATGGAAAACTTATCATTCAGATTCTGATCAAACGATCCTACTCCCAGAATCGTATAAAACAGTTGGTTCTTGAACCGTACTCCTATATTGGCAGCTGTATTATTTCCGCCATATACCATCATCTGTACCCTTGTATCAGGGTTTGCATTCACAAGACCGAGCTGGAATCCCTTCATGTCTTCCCTGTAATAATTGACCAGACCGATCTGAAGGCCATGAGCCTTCGTTGCATAATTGCATAAACCGACCTGCACACCATTCAGACTTTTAGCGGTGATATTGGCGATACCGGCAATCTGCAAGCCGTTCATGTTTTCGCCTACCACATTCAGGAGCCCGGAAGTCATCATACCGTTGAAGCTCTGCCCTGTGATATTCGACACTCCGGAGAGCTGGAATCCCGAAGCCATATTTCCCGTTACATTCATCAGACCGCTTATCATTACCCCCGAATTATTGTCTCCACCGATGCCGGTAAGTCCCGAAATAATGACACCCTTTGAACCGTCCCCCGTGATATTCACCAGTCCGGCAGCAGAGAGTCCGACCGCATTATCTCCGCTGATATTGCTGACACCCGCTATCTGAACACCGCGCATCGTACCACCGGCAAGATTGGCCAATCCCGTGATCTGCACTCCATTCATATCTCCATGAATGACACTTCCCAAAGCATTGATGCCGACACCGTTGAGACGGTTCAGTGTAGATAGCAGACCGATGTTTACATAAGTCGTCTGAGTGCTGTCATACGGCTGTGTACAGATATCTTTCCAGAAAGAGAGGTTGATGCCCGCACTCTTGTTCTGTGCCGGCAAACAAACGGCAGCCATCAGAACAGCTGCCGTGAATATTGTCTTTATTATCTTCATCTTTATTATAACTCTTTTTTTCAGTTTAGGTTCACAGAGTACATTCCCTTATTCCTGCACTTTTCTTATCCTTTCGCTTCCTGATACAGATAGCGTTTGATACTCTTCTTCGGAGTCTTTTCAAACTCTTCGGGATAAATCTTCATTTTGAGGATTTGGCTGTATGCCGGTAACATGGCATTCAGTGCCACACGGTTTTCTTCCATTACCCGTTCGATATCCTCATTCTTCAGGCCGTGTGCAAACGCTTCGTCAAAGTCCGGATAAACCAGTCCGACGAGTTTCTCGTTCTGCTGTACGATGATGCTTTCCGATACATAAGGCAAGTTGTTCAGCTTGTCTTCGATTTCTTCCGGATAGATATTCTGTCCGCTGGCACTCAGCAGCAGGTTTTTGCTGCGTCCCTTGATGGTGATATTGCCTTCGGCGTCCATCAAAGCAAGGTCGCCTGTGTGCAGCCAGCCGTCTTTGTCGATCACGGCTTCTGTCGCTTCTTCGTTCTTGTAGTATCCGAGCATTACGTTAGGGCCTTTGCAGACGATTTCGCCGACGATATTCTCGGGATCGGAAGACAGTACCCGTACATCCATGCGTGGCGCAGCCTTTCCGCACGAACCCGGTTTGAATCTTTTCCAGTCTTCGTAGCAGATGATCGGCCCACATTCTGTCATGCCGTAGCCCACGGTGTAGGGGAAGTCTATCATTTTCAGGAATTGCTCTACCTCTTGGTTGAAAGCTGCTCCACCAACGATAATCTCCGCAAAGTTACCGCCAAACGCTTTGATCATTTCTTCGCGTATGGTTGCCTTTATCTTGTCGTTGATGATGGGTACTTTCAGTAAGATTTTCATGGTCGGTGTCTCCAGTTTCGGGAGTACACTCTTCTTGATGATTTTTTCAATGATGAGCGGAACGGCCACGATGAGATTCGGTTTCACTTCTTCGAATGCCTGGAAGATAATCTTCGGACTCGGCATGCGGGTAAGGAAATAAATGTGGCCACCGACGGAGAATTCGTAGAGGAATTCGAAAGCCAGTCCGTACATGTGTGCCATAGGCAGCATAGAGACGATCTTGTCTCCGGCTTTCAGTTCGAGTACTTCGTAAGCGAACTTGGTGTTCGACCAGAGGCTGCGGTAGGGGAGCATGACTCCTTTCGAGTAGCTCGTTGTGCCGGAGGTGTAGTTGATTACTGCCAGCTCTTCGGGCTCGTCTTTATGGTATTCGATGTGTTCCTTGCGGAAGTTCTTCGGATATTTCTTGCCGAACATTTCGTTCAGATGTTCGCGGGCATGTGTCAGCCGTTCGCTGCGCGATACCAATAAGGTGAAGTCGTTCATCATCAGGATACCTTCCAGCAGAGGCATTGCCGATTCGTTCAGGTTTTCCCAGACCATGTCTCCGACAAATAGTAATTTGGCTTCGGAATGGTTGACGATGTTGTGCACATTGTCCGCTTTGAACTCGTGAAGGATGGGGACGATGACTGCTCCATACGTTAGTGTGGCGAGGAAGGTGACTCCCCAATGGGAGCTGTTTCGTCCGCACACGGCGATTTTGTCTCCCTTGCGGATTCCGCTTTCTTCGAAGATGATATGGAGTTTTTCGATTTTTCGAGCAACGTCTTTATACTGAAGGGTGGCCCCCTTGTAATCTGTCAGGGCGTCCAGGTCCCAATTGTTCTTGATACTATTCTCAATGTAAGCTATAAAACTCTGTTCCATTGTTTTTTGCACATTTGGTATTAAATTGTGCAAATATAGTAATTAAATTAAGAATGAAGAATTAAGAATGAAGAATTTTTGGAAATGGGGAGTCTTGGAGTAATAAGAAACAAAGATGAGGAAGTTAAGGAGAAGAGGAACGGGGATAAGCGCAAAAGGGGTGTGCCACGCCTTTGGCACAAGTGTGCCGCACCGATGGCATAACCGTGCCAAGCCGGTGGCACAAGTGTTTCCGGCGTGTGGCACGATTGTTTCCGGCGTATGGCACAGTTGTACTCAGTGGAAGGCAGGGGAGTTATCAATGCTTGTTAGTGTCGTTCACAATGCATGATATGATGATTCACAATGCATGTTACGGACATTACCAATGCATGATGTGAGTCTGATAGTAGATCTATTTCAAGTACCATTCGTACATTTTCCGTACCCCTTCCTCAATTTCAATTTGGTGGTGCCATCCCAGGGAGTGGAGTTTGGAAGGATCGGTCAGTTTGCGCAGGGTACCGTCCGGTTTGCTGCTGTCGAAGGTTAGCTTGCCTTGATAACCTACCGTTTCTACGATTCGTTCGGCAAGTTGGCGGATGGTGATTTCCTTTCCGGTTCCGATGTTGATATGGCAGTTGCGGATATCCTTGTCACCTTCCTTATAGGTATCCTTGAAGTCCACATGTTCCATTACGAATACACTGGCGTCGGCCATTTCTTCGCTCCACAGAAATTCGCGCAGGGGAGTGCCGGTGCCCCACAATGTCACTTCCGTGTCACTGATGCCGTACTTGCGAAGGATATTCAGTATGTCCTCTTTCGGGCTGTCACCGTTGATGCCTTCTACGGGACGTCGGTTCATATCCTTGCGGACGGCTTCCCAATCTCCTTCCTTCAGACAATGTGCAAGGTGAATTTTGCGGATCATGGCAGGCAGAACATGGCTGCGTTCCAAGTCGAAGTTATCATTCGGACCGTACAGATTGGTCGGCATGACAGCGATATAATTCGTGCCGTATTGCAGGTTGAAACTTTCGCACATTTTCAGACCGGCAATTTTGGCGATGGCGTATGGCTCATTCGTATATTCCAGTGGTGAAGTCAGCAGGACTTCTTCTTTCATCGGTTGTCCGGCATCGCGCGGATAGATGCAGGTGCTGCCGAGAAACAGTAATTTCTTGACGTTATGGCGGAAACTTTCACCGATAACGTTCTGCTGTATTTGCAGGTTCTTATAAATAAAGTCGGCACGGTAAATGCTGTTGGCCATGATACCGCCCACAAAAGCAGCGGCCAGAAATACATACTCCGGTTGTTCTTCGTCGAAAAAACGGCGGACAGCCACACCATCCAGCAAATCCAGCTCTTTATGCGTGCGTCCGATCAGGTTGGTATATCCTTTGTCCTGCAAATTCTTCCAGATAGCAGACCCCACCAGTCCGTGATGTCCTGCTACATATATTTTAGCATTCTTTTCCATGATTGAGTAATGATATATATGAACACGGATTACGCTGATTAAAACGATCTTCATTTTAGATGTAAGATGCGCATAATCGGAGTAATCCGTGTCTGATTCGGGTTGTATTAGTGCTTGGCAGCAATCATTCTTTTTACTTTTTCCATGTCATGGCGAACCATGATGCTTACCAGTTCTTCGAACGAGGTTTTGCACGGATTCCATCCCAGCAATGTTCTGGCTTTGGTCGGGTCTCCTAACAGTTGTTCCACTTCTGCCGGACGGAAATACTTGGGATCAACCTCTACCAATACTTTCCCGGTAGCCACGTCGATACCCTTTTCATCCACACCTTCGCCTTCCCAGCGCAGTTCGATGCCCGCTTCCTTGAATGCCAGTGTGGCAAATTCGCGTACGGTGTGCATTTCTCCGGTGGCTATTACGAAATCTTCCGGCACGTCATGCTGGAGAATCAGCCACATACATTCCACATAATCTTTCGCATACCCCCAGTCGCGACGGGCATCCAGATTACCCAGATATAACTTGTCCTGCTCTCCTTGCGCGATGCGTGCGGCAGCGAGGGAAATCTTGCGGGTAACGAACGTTTCGCCACGGCGTTCACTTTCGTGATTGAACAAGATACCGTTAACGGCAAACATACCGTAGCTTTCGCGATAGTTTTTCGTGATCCAGAAACCATATTGCTTGGCTACTCCGTAAGGAGAACGGGGATAGAACGGAGTAGTTTCCTTCTGCGGAACTTCCTGCACCTTGCCGAAAAGTTCGGAGGTGGAAGCCTGATAGATGCGCGTTTTCTTTTCCAGTCCCAAGATGCGTACGGCTTCGAGCATGCGCAGCGTACCGATGGCGTCCGCTTCGGCTGTATATTCGGGCACGTCGAACGAAACCTTTACGTGACTCTGTGCGGCCAGATTGTAGATCTCATCCGGTTGTACCTGCTGTATGATGCGGATCAGTGAACTGGAGTCCGTCATGTCGCCGTAGTGAAGGTTGATGGTACGTTTTTGTTTCATGTCGCGCACCCATTCGTCAAAGTACAAATGTTCGATACGTCCCGTATTGAATGAAGAAGAACGACGGAGAATACCGTGTACTTCGTAACCTTTTTGCAAGAGAAATTCGGCAAGATAAGAACCATCCTGCCCGGTGATGCCTGATATAAGGGCTGTTTTCATATGCTATTAATTCTTTTATTTGAAAATATGGGGACAAATTTCGTTATTTTATGCTGTATATGCAAACCAAGTCCGTTTTATTTTCCCGCTCCTTTTCCCATCACTTTGTCTATGATGAGCGCGATGGCTCCGTCGCCCGTCACGTTGCAGGCGGTTCCGAAGCTGTCCATAGCGATGTATAGCGCAATCATCAGTGCTTGTGCCGATTCGTCGAAGCCCAGCATCGATTGCAGGATACCGAGTGCTGCCATGATGGCTCCTCCCGGAACGCCCGGTGCGGCTACCATTGTGATGCCCAGCATAAAGATGAATCCGGCAAACAGTGGGAAGTCGAACGGCATTCCCTGCATCATCATCAGTGCCAGTGCGCAGGCTACGATTTTCAGTGTGCTGCCCGACAGATGGATAGTGGCGCAGAGCGGAATCACGAATCCCGCAATATCGGCGGATACTCCATTCTTCTTCGTCTGTTCCAGCGTCACCGGAATGGTGGCGGCAGATGATTGTGTGCCTAATGCGGTGAAGTATGCCGGCATCATCTTACCCAATAGCCGGAACGGATTTTTATGGACAAAGATCGCTGCAATGGAATACTGAAAGACGAGCAGGAAAATATGTAACAGGAAGATGACTCCGATAATCTTGATAAATACCATCAGGATGGCATATACTTGTCCGGAATGAGTCATGTTCAGAAAAATGCCGAAGATGTAAAGCGGCAGCAAGGGCAGGATGACGGCGCTGATCATACGCACGATGATTTCCTGAAAATCCCGCGCTACATTTTTCAGCGAATCGCTGTTCAGTGCAGCCAGTCCCAATCCCAGTGTGAAAGCCAGAATCAATGCGGTCATGACATTCATCAGCGGAGGGATGGATACGGAGAAGTAGGGAAGGATACCATGCGCTTCGCTGACCTCTTCGAGCGGTGCGCCCACTTCGATGAGCGAGGGGAAGACGGCCATGCCTGTGAAGTAGGACAGGAAGCCCGAGAAGAGCGTTGCGCCGTAGGCGATAAGGGCGGTGACGAGCAACATCTTTCCCGCGCCTTTCCCGATGTCGGCAATGGCTATGGTGACCAGTCCGAGGATGATAAGCGGGATGGAGAAGTTAAGAAATTCACTGAAAATTCCGTTGAACGTAACGAATATTCGTACCAATGGGGCCGGAAAAACAGTACCGATGGCAATACCCAAGATGATAGCAATAATGATGCGTGGCAGCAGGCCGATCTTAATCTTCTTCATTCTGATATTTATTTGTTTGACTACAAAAATAGTATTTTAATCTAAAACTAGCGAACAAATGTGCTTTTCAAGTGTTTCTTACATAAACAATATTTTAAAATATATAAGATATGGCAAATCAGAATAAAACAGATATCGGGTTGATCGGTCTGGCAGTGATGGGTGAGAACCTTGCTTTGAATATGGAAAGCAAGGGGTGGCACGTCTCTGTTTACAATCGTACCGTCCCCGGAGTGGAAGAAGGAGTAGTAGACCGCTTTATGAATGGTCGGGCTAAAGGTAAAAACATTGAAGGTTTTACAGATATAAAGGCTTTTGTGGAATCAATAGCCACCCCTCGCAAAATTATGATGATGGTACGTGCCGGCAGTCCGGTAGACGAACTGATGGATCAGCTTTTCCCTTTGCTTTCTCCCGGAGATATTTTGATCGACGGTGGTAATTCAAATTACGAAGATACCAATCGTCGTGTAAAATTAGCAGAATCGAAAGGCTTCCTGTTTGTAGGAAGCGGGGTGTCGGGCGGAGAGGAAGGTGCTCTGAACGGTGCTTCCATCATGCCCGGAGGATCGGAGAAAGCATGGCCGGAAGTGAAGCCTGTTTTGCAGAGCATCGCAGCGAAAGCGCCGGACGGAACTCCTTGTTGCCAATGGGTAGGACCAGCCGGATCGGGACATTTTGTGAAGATGATTCACAACGGTATCGAATACGGTGATATGCAGCTGATCGCTGAGGCTTACTGGGTGATGAAGAATCTGATCGATTTGACGAATGAGGAGATGGCGGACGTGTTTGCCCGCTGGAATGAAGGAAAGCTCCGCAGTTATCTGATTGAGATTACTTCTAATATTTTGCGTCATAAGGATAAATCCGGCGGATATCTTATCGATAAGATTCTCGATGCTGCCGGACAGAAAGGGACGGGCAAGTGGTCTGTTATCAACGCGATGGAACTGGGTATGCCGCTGGGGCTGATTGCTACGGCGGTGTTCGAACGCAGTCTCTCGGCACAGAAAGATTTGCGTCATCTTGCTTCCAATCAGTTCATGTGTAAACATACATTGCCTATATATAATAAGGCGGATTTGGTGGAGGAGATCTTTTCTGCACTTTATGCTTCCAAACTTGTTTCATACGCGCAGGGCTTTGCTGTGTTGCAGCGTGCTTCTGATGCTTTCGGGTGGAATCTGGATTTGGCTTCCATTGCCCGTATGTGGCGTGGAGGATGTATCATCCGCAGTATTTTCCTGAACGATATCGCTGCTGCTTTTGAAGCGGCGGATAAGCCGAAGCATTTGTTGCTGGCTCCATACTTCCGTGAGGAGATCAAGACTCTGCTTCCCGGATGGAAGAATCTGGTAGCGGAGGCTATGAAGGAGGAATTGCCTGTTCCGGCATTCTCTTCTGCTCTGAATTATTTCTATTCGCTGACTTCTGAAGATCTTCCTGCCAATCTGGTGCAGGCGCAGCGCGATTACTTCGGTGCGCATACGTTTGAACGGAAGGATGAGTTGCGCGGACAGTTCTTTCATGAGAATTGGACGGGACATGGAGGGGATACGAAGTCGGGGACTTATAATGTATAGTGTACTTTTCTTTTGCCTTGATGCAAAAGAAAGGTACCAAAAGAAAAAATCAAGGCTGCACCTGCGGAGCTACTCCGGCTGTATCTCCGGCTAAAGGGCAGGAACTCGCTCCGCTCAAACAGCCTGCCCTTCTTGACGCCGGAGATACAGCCTCCGCTTGACGCTCCTTCGGTGAGGCCGGGAGACCGTTCGGATGTTAGTAGTGGGTGATTGTGTGTTAGGCTGGTCGGTTGAGGCTGGTCGGTTGAGGTGATGGATAGATAAAGGTAAAAAGTTAAAAATACGACGATGGATAAATTTGCAATGATTATTTTTGGTGCTTCGGGCGACTTGACGAAACGCAAGCTAATGCCCGCATTGTACTCTCTGTATCGGGATAAACGGCTGACAGGGAGCTTTACTGTTCTGGGAATTGGGCGGACTGTCTATTCTGATGAAGATTACCGTTCATATATATCGGGAGAGCTGCAGCAGTTTGTAAAGGCTGAAGAGCAGGATTTGGAGATGATGTCTTCTTTTGTTTCTCATCTGCATTATTTGCCGATGGACCCGGCGAAGGTGGAGGGGTATTCTGAACTGCGGGAGCGGTTGGTGGAACTTACGAAGGAGGTTGATCCCGATAATTTGTTGTTCTATCTGGCTACTCCGCCTTCATTGTATGGGGTGGTACCTTTGCATTTGAAGGCTGCCGGGTTGAATACTCCGCATTCCCGTATTATTGTGGAGAAGCCGTTTGGATACGATCTTGAGTCGGCGCGTGAGTTGAATAAGATTTATTCTTCTGTGTTTGCCGAGCATCAGATTTATCGTATCGATCATTTTCTGGGGAAGGAGACGGCACAGAATGTGCTTGCTTTCCGTTTTGCCAATGGTATATTTGAGCCTTTATGGAATCGCAATTATATAGATTATGTGGAGATTACTGCTGTAGAGAATCTGGGCATTGAGCAGCGCGGAGGTTTTTACGAGACGGCGGGAGCCTTGCGGGATATGGTGCAGAATCATCTTATTCAGCTGGTGGCTCTTACAGCTATGGAACCGCCGGCAGTGTTCAACGCAGATAATTTCCGGAATGAGGTAGTGAAGGTTTATGAGTCATTGACTCCGCTTACGGAGACGGACTTGAATGAACATATCGTTCGCGGACAATATACGGCTTCGGGCAATAAGAAAGGTTATCGTGAAGAAAAGGGCGTAGCTCCCGATTCGCGCACGGAGACTTATATTGCGATGAAGCTAGGTATCAGCAACTGGCGTTGGAGTGGAGTACCGTTCTACATCCGCACCGGTAAGCAGATGCCGACGAAGGTGACGGAGATTGTCGTTCACTTCCGCGAGACGCCCCATCAGATGTTCCGCTGTTCCGGTGGCAACTGTCCGAGGGCCAATAAGTTGATCCTTCGTTTGCAACCCAACGAAGGTATTGTGCTGAAGATCGGAATGAAGGTTCCGGGTGCAGGTTTCGAAGTCCGTCAGGTGACGATGGATTTCAGTTACGCACAGTTGGGCGGTGTGCCGAGCGGTGACGCTTATGCCCGTCTGATTGACGACTGCATTCAGGGCGATCCGACCTTGTTTACTCGAAGTGACGCTGTAGAGGCTTCCTGGAATTTCTTTGATCCGGTCTTACGTTATTGGAAAGAGAATCCGGACGCGCCTTTGTACGGTTATCCGGCAGGTACGTGGGGACCTCTCGAAAGTGAAGCTATGATGCACGAGCATGGGGCAGACTGGACCAACCCGTGTAAGAATTTAACAAATACAGATCAATATTGCGAACTATGAAACTATCTGTTTTCCCGTCGTCTATGGAAACGGCCCGTTCATTGATATTTCACCTGGTGGATATCATGAATGCTGAACCGGATAAAACGTTCAACATAGCGGTGAGTGGCGGCAGTACTCCCGCGCTGATGTTTGATTTATGGGCCAATGAATACGCTGATATCACTCCTTGGGGGCGTATGAAGTTATATTGGGTGGATGAACGCTGTGTTCCTCCCGAAGATTCCGATAGTAATTATGGAATGATGCGTTCCCTGCTTTTGGGGATAGTGCCCATTCCTTACGAAAATGTATTCCGCATTCGCGGAGAAGAGAAGCCGGTAAAAGAGGCTGCCCGCTATTCCGAACTTGTCGACCGGCAGGTACCTAAAAAGAATGGCTGGCCCGAATTTGACATTGTGTTGTTGGGAGCCGGAGAGGACGGACATACTTCCTCTATCTTCCCCGGACAAGAGGCTTTGCTTTCTTCCGACCAGATTTATGTGACCAGCATCCATCCCCGCAACGGACAGAAACGTATTGCAATGACCGGATTTCCGATTCTTACTGCCCGTCTGGTTATTTTTCTGATTACCGGAAAAGCCAAGGCGGAAGTGGTGGAAGAAATCTGTCACTCGGGAGATACGGGGCCGGCAGCTTATATAGCCCATCATGCGGAGAATGTGGAATTGTTTATGGATGCCGGAGCCGCGATGTATGTCCGGAACGGCTGAAAAGAGAAAAAACAACAGAAGAGAGACAATATAAAGACAAAGTAATAATATATAAGGAGAGAGAGTAACATTAGCGAAGAGAGAAGCTCACGGAGTCGAAACCGGGGGCTTCTTGCTTATGTAACCTATGCGGTCTCTTTTTCTTTCATCAAATAATAGAAGAGTATGAATCCATTTCAAAATTCGTTCGGCGGCCATATCCCACAGGATGTAGCCGGAAAACAGGGAGAGAATGTTATATTTATAGTGTATGGCTTGACTGATTCCCCCGATGCTGCTGATAAGGTAAAAGATGTATGTGCCAATTTCCCGGCGATGATCCGTAGTATGCGCAATCGTTTTCCCGACTTGCAATTCAGTTGCACGATGGGATTCGGAGCTGATGCGTGGACACGGCTTTTCCCCGACAAGGGCAAACCGAAAGAGCTGAGTACTTTCTCCGAAATAAAGGGGGAGAAGTATACCGCTGTTTCTACTCCCGGCGATCTGTTGTTCCATATCCGGGCGAAACAGATGGGGCTGTGTTTTGAGTTTGCTTCCATTCTTGACGAAAAGCTCAAAGGAGCCGTGGTGCCTATTGATGAGACTCACGGATTCCGCTATATGGATGGTAAGGCGATTATCGGCTTTGTGGATGGAACGGAGAATCCGGCTGTCGATGAGAACCCGTATCATTTTGCGGTGATTGGCGAGGAGGATGCGGACTTTGCAGGAGGCAGTTATGTGTTTGTGCAGAAGTATATTCATGATATGGTGGCGTGGAATGCGCTTCCGGTAGAACAACAGGAAAAGGTGATCGGTCGCCATAAGTTCAACGATGTGGAGCTGTCGGATGAAGAGAAGCCGGCGAATGCACATAATGCTGTGACTAATATTGGTGATGATTTGAAGATCGTACGTGCCAATATGCCGTTTGCCAATACCTCGAAAGGGGAGTATGGTACCTATTTTATAGGGTACGCAAGTACGTTCAGCACTACTCGCCGGATGCTGGAGAATATGTTTATCGGTAGTCCGGCAGGCAATACCGACCGTTTGCTCGATTTCAGTACAGCGATAACGGGGACGCTTTTCTTTGCGCCATCGTATGATTTGCTGGGTGAATTGGGAGAGTAAAAAGGGCCTGCGAACCGACTTAAAAGGCGGTGCGAGCGAAACAGATAAAAACATAGTGGGAAATTCGGAAAAGATAATGAGACTTTCCGAATTTCCCACTACGTTTTTTAAAGACAGAGTATTGTTTTTCTTCCTGTTTTATCCCGATCTTAATGAAATAAGGGGTAAAAAGTGAGAGGAGTGAGAGAGGAATTACAACATTCGTATTTTTTTTTTGAGAGATATAGAGTAAAGAGTAGGAATGAAAAAATATAAAAGTTACGAATCCTCTCTCACTCCTCTCACTTTTACAAGACCAATTTATCTTTTTTACATTCTTTGTATGATTGTCGGGTCATTGGAGGACTTCTTTAAGAAATCATTTCTGATAACGTACGCATCCATCTTTTCTGTATCGAAAGGCTTTAGGAAAGAAGCTATTTCCGCTTTACTCAATGAAGCATCAAGCCATTTCTCTTCATCCTCTTTGGCGAGGATGGCAGGCATCCGGTGCTTGGTGTTATCGATATAACCGGTGAGCGAATTGGTATCAGTGGTGATAATGGAGAAAGTTTCGTGTTCTTCTCCCGTATCCTTGTCCAGCCAGCGGTCGTAGATACCAGCCATAGAGAAGATGGGTTCATCTTTCAGATATATATAATAAGGTATCTTATTGGCTCCTTCATGCCTCCATTCAAAGTAGCCGGTACTGGGCACTATGCACCGTTTTTTCATGATCGGCTCTCGGAAAGACGGTTTCTCGAAGATGGTGTCTGCACGGGCATTAAGTGTCATCTTTCTTATTTCTGTCGCATCCTCTTCGGTTCTTACCCAAAAGGGGATTAGTCCCCAGTTGAAAACCTGTACTTCATCCGAAGAAGTAATGATGGGATATTTGGGGAAGGTGAACGCATTCACATGATACTGTTCGTCAAGAATACTCTGGTAAATCCCGACTACATCCGATTTGCGTCCGTAACGGGCGGCAACTTTGATGGCTTTGGCTGACATTGAGTTGTGGAAGCACATATTATTTGCAATTAATGTTTATAATGGATCAGTCTGAAAACCCTGTTTGAACTGCATACTGTACGGAAAAGAATATATTTAGGCACGGATTACACGGATTAACACGGTTTTAGTGCTATGATTACGTAAAACAACCGTGTTAATCCGTGTAATCCGTGCCTAATCCTCAATTTATAATTTAGTTCATTTCCGTACAGAAAGAAGCAAACTGAAAACAACCGGGGTTTCGGATTGATCCTTTTTAATTTGATTGTTTGTTTATTTATTACTGATGTATATTATCTATAAACAAACAGAGGCAGGTCTTTGATCGCAGAAAGGAGTATATTAAGAGATAATAGAATATAAAAGTACTTTATATGTAATCAATTTTTATATAATTTTTCTTTGATTTAGTGCTATAGTCCACTATGTTCTATAAATATAGAAATAAAAAAGTGCTTCCTTGTTCGTCCGCCGACGAGGAAGCACTCAACACAAAAACTAAACTAGACTTAACTAAACTATTCTATTCTTGGAATTTCACAATCCCTTTCTGTTCGTTGCAAAGTTACATATAAAACCGATTTCTGACAAACTATAATCGACAAAATTCACTTTTTTGTCGATAAATTTGGCATTCATCAACTTCTTTCGTCCAAAAAAGCCTGGAAAACCTGTTTGTAGCTATCACTAATGGGGATATACGTTTTGTCAAAGACAATACGGCCACGGTCGATCACCCGTATTTTGTCCTTCTGAACAATGAATGAGCGATGTACACGGATGAATCGGCTTGAAGGCAAAAGCTCTTCCATAGCCTTCATGCTCATAAGTGACAAGATAGGTTTGGCATCCTCTTCTGTATAGATTTTGATGTAGTCTTTCAATCCTTCGATATACATGATCTTTTTCAGTTCTACTTGCACCAGCTTGTAGTCACTTTTTACAAAGATACTGTCTATCTCTTCCGGTTTCTGCACCAGTTCAAACCATTGCAGGGCTTTATTTGCCGCTTGCAGGAAATCGACATACGAGATAGGTTTCAGCAGATAATCGAGTGCATTGACGCGATACCCGTCGATTGCATACTGACCGAATGCGGTCGTAAATACGATACGCGTGCGGGGATCTACCATCTTCGAGAACTCCAGTCCGTTAAGTTCCGGCATCTGAATGTCAAGGAAAAGAAGATCGACCTCTTCGCCCGGTAACTCCTTCATTGCCTGCACCGCACTGGAATACTTTCCTGTAAGTTGCAGAAACGGTGTCTTGTTTACATAACTTTCTAATAGGCCAAGAGCCAAGGGCTCATCATCTACAATGGCACAACGTAATATCATAATTCTCTCTATTTTATTGCTTAAATCTGATGTTTCTTATTCAGCATCCAATACTTAATATTTAATACCTGTCTCTCACACGGATACTCAATCTCGATTTGTACTCCTTGCCGTCTTCCGAAATTCCTTTCTGCCAAGTATATTGGCCGGGATAAAGAATCTCCAGTCGTCGGCTCACCTGTTCCAGTCCTATACCCGAACCGCTCTTGTCCGTTATGTTTTTGGGGTGATTGCTGTTACTTATTTCGCAGATCACTTCCGTGTCATTTTCTGCAAGATGGATATGGATGAAACTCCGTTCCGTAGGCGATATACCGTGCTTGAAAGCATTTTCGATCAAGGAGATAAAGATCAGCGGTGCGATAAGCGTCTGACTGTCCGGCTGGATGTCGATCTGCGTTGTCATCTGTACATTGGCGGACAGACGGATGCGCATCAGTTCGATATAGTTGCGGATAAAGTCAGTCTCCTTGCCCAGAGGGACATAAGTCTGCTGATTATCATACAGTACATAACGGAGCAGCTTACTTAGTTCCTGCACAGCCTGTTGTGCTTTGTCCGTATCGAAAGCAATTAATGCATAGATATTGTTCAATGTGTTGAGCAGAAAATGCGGATTCAGTTGGTTCCGCAGATTCTTCAGCTCTGCTTCCGAACGACTCCGTTCTGCCTCCTTGCGGGCTGCTTCCGCTTGCGTCCATCGGGCACTCATACGTATTGCGGCACTCAGTCCGATGGTGAAAACGAGGCTCAGCATATCTCTGACAAAGAACAGCCATCCCGGAGGAACTCCCGACCGGTGCTTGGGAACAAAGGAAGGGTCGAATGTCAGACTCCGCCAAAGATGCAGCATCAGACCGATGGCACACAACAGGAGAATATTGTAGGTAATATACCTCTTGTTCTGGCTCTGGAAAAGATACCGGGGAACCAGCAGGAAATAATTGACGTAGAACACGATCATAAAGGACAGCGGTACGGCAGAATGACGTACGTATGCCATCCAGTTGATGTTTCCGTTTTCGCGCTCTACGAAGAAGAACGGAAAACCGAACATAATCCCCCAGCCGATCACATGTATCAGTGCTTCCAGGGGACGACGTGCGGATGTAAGGGTTTGTTTCATAAAGACAAAGATAGTTTTTTATTCGTATCTGATAGCCTCTATCGGGTCTAAATCTGCAGCTTTCTTTGCAGGATACCATCCGAAGAAGACTCCGGTGACAGTACAGACGGCAAAAGAAAGGAAGACACTCCAAGGCTGGATGAAGATAGGCCAGTGTGCCACACTCTTTACTATCCAGCTGGCACCGCAGCCGATGACGACTCCGATAAGACCTCCCGTGATGCTGATCATGATCGCCTCGATGAGGAACTGACTCAGAATATCAACGCCACGTGCGCCGACGGACATACGCAGACCGATTTCGCGGGTACGTTCGGTGACGGATACGTACATGATATTCATGATACCGATACCACCTACCACCAGAGAAATTCCGGCAATGCAGGCGAGCAGGGTTGTCATCAGATCAGTGGTAGAGTTTAGCATCGTGCTCAACTCCTGTTGCGTACGGATGGTGAAATCGTCTTCGTCCGAGGCTTTCAGTTTATGGTTGCGCCGCAGGATTTCCGTGATTTCATCCGTAGCATACTCCGTCATGTCTTCGGTGAGGGCAGAAGCAAAGACACCCTGAAGATAGGTGACGGCAAGTAAGCGTTTCATAACGGTGGTATAAGGAGCCAGTACGATATTGTCCTGGTCCTGTCCCATAGAGTTGTATCCCTTTGCTTTGAGTACGCCTACTACCCGAAACGGTATTTTATTGAAACGGATAATTTTCCCTATCGGGTCGCCTCCATCCGGAAAGAGGTTGTCCACAATCGTCTTACCGATCACGCAGACCTTAGCCGAACTCTGTATGTCGGCTTCTGTAAACATGTCTCCGGTTTCTACGCTCAGCTGGCGGATTTCCAGATACTCCAGTCCGACACCGCTGACAGATGACGGGTAGTTGTTGTTACCCGCAATGAGCTGTCCCGATGAAGAAACGTTGGGGCTGATGGCAGACAGGAAATTGGTCTCATCACGCAAGGCTTCATAATCGGTCAGCTTCAACGTCTGCATGGCCGAAGGGTCTTGCCGGACACCACCCCGTCTGTCGGCTCCCGGATGGATCATGATCATGTTCGATCCCATCTCCGATATCTGTTGCTGGATGCTTCGTTTCGATCCCTGACCGATAGCGAGCATCGTGATGACGGAAGCGACACCGATAATGATACCAAGCATGGTGAGGAAAGCGCGTAGCTTGTTGTTTGCCAATGCCCGGAGAGCTATCTTAAATAAGTTGGTTCCATTCATAAACTATTGTTGCTTATTACTTAATACTTTTATTTTCAATCCTCGTCGCTCTTGGGCAATGCGGCCAGTGCTTCGGCTGCGGACAGAATATGTGAATTGACAGTATCTTCAATGACATGTCCGTCGCGCAGGCGGATATTCCGGCTGCTATATTGCGCGATTTCAGGATTGTGCGTTACGAATATAATGGTACGTCCTTCTGCATGAAGTTTCTGGAACAGGACAAGTATCTCGAAAGATGTACGTGTGTCAAGGTTTCCGGTTGCTTCGTCGGCAAGGATTACCGCAGGATTGTTGACCAGTGCACGGGCGATGGCTACACGCTGCATCTGTCCGCCGGACATCTGGTTGGATTTATGTTCCAGCCGGTCGCCCAGCCCCACAGCCTGCAACGCTTCGATGGCACGCCGGCGACGTTCGGCAGCGCTCACTGATGAATTATACATCAGCGGCAACTCAACGTTTTCTACAGCCGTCGTTTTTGGGAGCAGGTTGTAGCTCTGGAAGACGAAGCCGATTTTCCGGTTTCTCAGTACGGCACGTTGAGGCTTGCTCATCGTACGTACAGAGATGCCATCGAGCAGATATTCTCCGCTGGTAGGAGTGTCCAGGCAGCCCAATGTGTTGAGCAGCGTGGACTTTCCCGAGCCGGAAGTACCCATAATGGTCACATACTCGCCTTCGTTGATGGTGAATGAAACGCCCCGTAACGCATGGACGGTTTCTTCTCCCACCTGAAAGTCTCGTTTGATATTTTGAAGTTCAATTACTTTTTTCATACTCGGCTACTTGTTGCTTTTCTTTTTATTGTTTCCCGGAGGGCCCGGCATGAACGGACTTCTTTCTCCGCTTCCCTGATTTTGCTCAGCCTCTGCATTTTCGCCCGGCATGGCGCCTATGGTAGCTTCCGTTACAACTTTGGTTCCTTCGGCAACGCCGCTGATGATTTCTGTAGAAACACCGTTGCTGATTCCGATTTCTACCGGATGAGCCGTGAAGGTGGTTCCTTCGCGTGTCCATACCTTATGCTCACCTTCGCAGTCTTTCACAATGTCGTTTTTGCCGATCAACGGTTCTTCGGGAGTGAAACGTAATGCTCTGCTGGGAACAGACAATACATCTTTTTTATCGAGAATATAGATTGTGACGTTAGCTGTCAGACGCGGTTTCAGTTTCAAGTCCGGATTCGGAGCAGAGATCACCACTTCGTAAGTGACTACCGTGCTGGTGCTTGAACTTGTACTGCTGCTACTGCTTGCGTCTCCCAGACGAATCTGTGTCACGACTCCGCTGAACACATCGTTCGGATAAGCATCGACAGTAAAGCTGGCGCGTTGGCCTTCTTCGATACCGCCTATATCCGCTTCATCCACGTCTGCCACTACTTGCATTTGAGTCAGGTCGGCTGCAATGGTAAAGAGGGTAGGAGTTTCGAACCCGGAAGCTACCGTCTGTCCGGCTTCTACATCACGGCTGATGACTACCCCGTCAATCGGTGAAGTAATAGTAGCATAAGACAGGTTCCGTTCTGCTTTAGCCAAAGACGCTTTGCTGCTGTCGAAAGCACTCATGGCTTTCTGATAATTATAGAGAGCCTGTTCGTAGTCAGTATCGCTGATCAACGATTTATCGTGCAATCCTTTGCTGCGTTCGTAGTTCTTTTTCTGATACTCGTATTCGGCTTTGGCACCATCGTAAGTTGCCTGTTGAGAAGCCAGTTCACTCTGTAGAGTGATACGGTCCATTTCAGCAATCAGCTGTCCTTTGGTTACTACCGAATTATAATCTACATAAATCTGGTCAATGATACCGGATACCTGCGTACCGACTTCTACTTCTGTCACTGGTTCGATTGTTCCGGTTGCAGTCACCGAATTGGAGATATCGCCTTTACTGACAGTAGCGCTGGCATAAGTCACCTTGTGCTTTGCCGGAGAACCTGTAAAGAACCAGATTCCTCCGCCTGCTACTACGGCAACTGCCACAGCGATCAGGATAATCTTTTTCGTTTTCATTCTATATTTTGTTTTTACTTATTTATATTCTGCTTTTTATAAGGAAGAAGGCTTATAGTGCCAGTTTGTCCCCCTGATAGAATTTGAGCAACTGGGTATTCAGTATCGCCATATATTTAGCCTGAAGCTGCTCCTGCTGTGCTTGCAGCAGGTTGTTCTTTTCCGTTAACAGCTCTACTGTGTTCTTCATACCCAAGTCGAACTGTTCGCTGATCAGGTCGTAGCTGATCTGCGTACTTTTCAGTTTCTCATTCGCTGCCGCATAACGCTGTTGTGCGCTGTTTGCATCCAGCCAAAGTCCTTCGATCGTTTTATACAGCGTTTTCTGTTCGTCAAGTAGCGACAGCAGGCTCGTCTCACGCTGTAATTTAGCCTTCTGTACGGCACTCTTAGTCTGCCGGTTATTAAATATAGGAACGCTGACGGAGACACCGATGGAGTTGTTCCATCCGTTCTTTACCTGTTCTCCAAAGGTGAAGTCGCTGCCGCTGGTATGGTTGGTCCCGATTCCGGCGCTAAGGCTGATGGTGGGAAGGTAGCCCGCTTTGGCGATGTCGATACCCAGTTCCGATGCTTCCACATTAATCTTGCTCGCTTCAATCTCGGGACGAAGAGTGAGCGCACTCATATATACATCTTTTTTAGCAGGCAACGGCAACAGTACATTCTCGTCGGACAGGACGGGGAGATAGATGTTCATTTCATTCTCCCCATCGAGTTCGAGCAATTGTTTTAGTTGTAATTTGTAGTCCTGAAGAGTGGCTTGCGCTGTTACTAATTGATAACGGTCGGTGCTGACCTGAGCTTCCAACTGTGCAAAATCACTTTTAGCAATGCTTCCGGCATTCAGAAGTTCCTGTCCGCGATCACGCTGCGCAATGGAAACTTGCAGCGTGTTTTCGTTGACCTTGACAGATTCGGCTGCATAAAGAATCTGTATATAAATCTGGGCAATAGATTCCTGAATACTATTCTCTGATGTTTCTACATCCAGATTTGCGACCTGATTGTTCAGCCTTTCCTGCTTGATGGTGTTCAGTCGCTTGCTGCCATTGTAAATGGTCCACGAAGCATTCAGACCGTAATTGCCATTGTAACTGGTCTTGCTGGTTGTCTCGATCACTTCACTGCCGCTGACTGTTTTGCTCGATTCCTGATACGGACGGTTCACCATATTCTGGCTTGTGGAGAATGACAGACTGGGGAACAAGGCAGCTTTTGCCGTCTTCACGTCAATCTGTGTACTTTCCGCATTGACCCGGTTTTTACGGATCGTAATGTTCTGTTGCAACGCATAGTCGATGCACGACTGTAAATCCCATTGAGCGGGGAGATTCACCTCACTCCGGACATTGTCCTGCACAGAAGATTCTTGGGCGGATATACCGGGCAGCAACCCCGCTCCAAGAAATGCTATCACTGTCAATCTTCTTACATTTATCATATTCATATATTTCTATTGATTTACTGGAACGAAGGTACGTACATCTTATATTAGCTGCAAAAGTGATAGACAGATGGCGCTTTTTCGCCGTTAAATGTTTTTTTTCTGTCGATAGGCAGGTTTTCTGAGAAAAAACATACAAATCGCGCAACATTTTGCCTTACTTGTTTGTTTTAATTATAAAAATTGTATATTTGTACTCATTACAAATTATAGAGTCCGCTTATGAAGAATACACTACTTACGATCTGGAACTTTTATCTGGAAGGTTTCCGTAGTATGACATTAGGTCGTACCTTGTGGCTTATTATCTTAGTGAAATTATTCATTATGTTCTTCATCCTCAAAATTTTCTTCTTTCCCGACTTTCTCGGTGACCATCCCACGGATGCCGACAAGGGAACGTATGTGGGAAATGAGCTGATACAGCGTGCCCTTCCGGAGAAAACTACTGATTTTTAACTCTTAAACTACATAAGATTATGATTGAAAGTATTGACACCTCGCTGGTCGATTGGTCGAGAGCCCAATTTGCGATGACAGCCATGTACCACTGGATTTTCGTTCCGCTCACCCTCGGACTGGCTGTGGTGATGGGAATAATGGAGACGCTGTATTATAAAACAGGCAATGAATTCTGGAAGCGGACTGCCAAGTTTTGGATGAAACTTTTCGGTATTAACTTCGCCATCGGTGTGGCAACGGGGCTGATTCTGGAGTTTGAGTTTGGTACGAACTGGAGTAATTATTCTTGGTTTGTGGGGGATATTTTCGGTGCGCCGCTTGCTATCGAAGGTATTCTGGCGTTCTTTATGGAAGCTACGTTTATTGCGGTCATGTTCTTCGGATGGGATAAGGTAAGCAAACGCTTTCACCTTGCTTCTACTTGGCTGACAGGCTTGGGAGCTACCATTTCCGCTTGGTGGATTCTCGTTGCGAATGCATGGATGCAACATCCGGTAGGCATGGAGTTCAATCCTGATACGGTGCGTAATGAAATGGTAGATTTCTGGGCGGTGGCAACTTCGCCTGTGGCGGTCAATAAGTTTTTCCATACGGTGTTGTCCGGATGGGTGCTTGGCGGTGTGTTTGTTGTAGGTATCAGCTGTTGGTTCCTGTTGAAGAAACGTAACCGTGAGTTTGCACTTGCCAGTATAAAGATCGGTGCTATTTTCGGACTGGTCGCTTCGTTGCTGGCAGTGTGGACGGGCGATGGTTCCGGCTATCAGATTGCACAGACACAACCGATGAAACTGGCGGCTGTAGAAGGACTTTATGAAGGAGGTACCAAGGTAGGTCTGGTGGGAATCGGAATGCTGAATCCCGAAAAAGAGACTTACAATGATGGTAAAGACCCTTTCCTGTTCCGGATTGAGATACCCAGCATGCTTTCGTTCCTTGCCGAACGGGATGTGGATGGTTACGTTCCGGGAATTACGAATATTATCGAAGGTGGCTATCAGCTGAAAGACGGCACGACTGCCCTGTCGGCAGCCGAAAAAATAGAGCGGGGTAAGACCGCTATCGGTGCATTGGCAGCTTATCGTGCGGCAAAGAGTGCAGGACACGAAGAAGATGCCGCGGTTGCCTATAAAGTGTTGCAGGAAAATATGCCATACTTCGGATACGGATATATTAAAGATGTTAATCAGTTGGTTCCGAATGTTCCTCTGAACTTTTACGCTTTCCGTGTAATGGTGATCTTGGGCGGATATTTTATCTTATTCTTTATCGTTGTGCTTTTCTTTGTATATAAGAAAGACTTGAGTAAGATGCGCTGGATGCATTGGATTGCTTTGCTGACTATTCCTTTGGCTTACATCGCCGGACAGGCAGGTTGGGTGGTTGCCGAATGCGGTCGCCAGCCTTGGGCTATCCGTGATATGCTTCCTACGACGGCGGCTATCTCTAAATTGGATGTAGGCTCCGTTCAGGCTACTTTCTTTATCTTCCTGATCTTGTTTACCGTGATGTTGATTGCGGAAATCGGGATTATGGTGAAGGCGATTAAGAAAGGACCGGAAGAAGAGGTAAGTAATAGGTAACAGGTATTAAGTAATAAGTATTAAGTATTAATCGTAGCTGCTGGCTGATTTGTCATCGTGGTTGACGTTGTTACTTATTATCTATTACTTATTACTTGATACTATATATTGCTTATTACTTGAGCTAATACTTAATACTTAAAACTTAATACTTACATATTATGTATATATTTCTACAACAATATTGGTGGCTGGTCGTTTCCTTGCTGGGGGCCATACTTGTGTTTTTATTATTTGTGCAGGGAGGAAATTCTTTGTTGTTCTGTTTGGGTAAGACGGAGGAACATCGTAAGATGATGGTGAACTCTACCGGGCGTAAGTGGGAATTTACGTTTACTACGCTGGTAACGTTTGGAGGTGCTTTCTTTGCTTCGTTCCCGTTGTTTTACAGTACCAGTTTCGGTGGGGCTTACTGGCTTTGGATGATTATTCTTTTCAGTTTTGTGTTGCAGGCTGTGAGTTACGAGTTCCAGAGCAAGGCAGGGAATTTGCTGGGTAAAAAGACCTATCAGACTTTCTTGGTAATTAATGGGGTAGTGGGACCTCTGTTGCTGGGTGGAGCAGTCGCTACTTTCTTCACCGGTTCTGATTTCTATATCAATAAGGCGAATATGACGGATACGATTATGCCGGTTATCAGTCATTGGGGAAATGGATGGCACGGACTGGACGCGTTGACTAATATCTGGAATGTTATTCTCGGACTGGCTGTATTCTTTTTGGCACGTGTGTTGGGTTCGCTCTATTTCATTAATAGTATAGCGGATAAGGAACTGACCGATAAATGCCGTCGTGCAGTATTGAATAATACTATTTTCTTCCTTGTATTCTTTTTGGCATTTGTAATCCGTACATTGGTTTCTGACGGTTTTGCTGTCAATCCGGATACGCTGGAAGTGTATATGCAACCTTATAAGTACTTTATCAACTTTATAGAAATGCCGGTAGTTCTGATCATCTTCCTGACAGGTGTAGTATTGGTACTTTTTGGAATCGGTAAGACGGTTCTGAAAAAGACTTTCGACAAAGGAATTTGGTTTGCAGGGATAGGTACGGTGCTGACAGTCTTGGCTTTGTTACTCGTAGCCGGATATAATAACACTGCTTATTATCCTTCATATACGGACTTGCAAAGTTCGCTGACATTGGCTAACAGCTGTTCGAGTGAATTTACGCTGAAGACCATGGCTTATGTCTCTATTCTTGTTCCGTTCGTGATAGCTTACATATTCTATGCATGGCGTAGTATCGACCGTCATAAGATTACGGAGAAGGAGATGGATGAAGGAGGACATTCTTATTGAATATAACTTTTCCTAAATGGAATAACCGATTGAATATTTTATTGGGATTTACCGGAAATTCCCCTTATATAAGGCAATTTCTATGATATGGAGTTGACTTACATGAGGGGAGTTCTTTTAATTATAACATCCTCTGTAATAGCTTTTTTTTATGTAACTCATCTATCGTGTTTCAAGCAGAGATGTCTTTTGGGGTATTGTCAGTACTCTTGGCAAATAATAAATATACTAACAGGAAGATATTCGCTATTGGAACGACTAATACCAATAGCCACAGACCGGATAACGAAATATCACGCAATCTTTTCATACATTGTGCAAGAAAATACCATAATGTTATGAGAATCATAACTGTAGTTATAAACAGAATGATTCCTCCCCAAAAACTTAATGAAGGTGTTGTTCCCGGTTTGTAATCGCCTCCAAAGTGTATAAATAGATCGATCATGGATATTGCCAGACATACAATGAAATTTATAATTGACAGAATCATGGATAGCAGAAACTCTTTTCTATTAATTGTGCCTTTCAGGTTAAACTTTAATTCGAACATATTCGTGAGGTTTATTAGTATAAGATTTAATTTCCTTTTAAGGAATGGTAAGATGAGTTAGAGTATAAAGGCTGTTTCAAAATAAAAAAGAAACAGCCTTTTCCGTATTATTCAAATATATAGTCTTTTACTTATTCACTACATTTTCCGGTGTTCCGGAGATATAAGCCTGTAGATTGCTAATGGCAATATTCATCAGACGTTCACGAGCTTCTGTGCTTGCCCACGCGATATGCGGAGTAATGTAGCAGTTCTTTGCAGTCAGCAACGGATTGTCGGCACGAGGAGGTTCCGAAGAAAGTACATCTACTCCGGCAGCATAAATCTTGCCACTGTTCAGTGCATCTGCAAGGTCTTGTTCGTTAACCAATGGGCCACGACCTGTATTGATCAAGATAGCATTCGGCTTCATTAGAGCAAGGCGGCGTGCATTCACCAATTCATGAGTTTCCGGAGTGAGCGGGCAGTGCAGGCTAATGATATCACACTCGCTGAACAACTGATCCAAATCCATTTTCTTGATTTCCGGCGGCAACTGGAAGTGAGACTTTGAAGTCAAAGCATATACCTGCATGCCGAAGCCGATGGCAACGCGAGCAGTCGTATATCCTGTATTTCCCAATCCGACGAGACCGATTTTTTTGTCTCTCAGCTCTATCAGCGGAGTATCCCAGAAGCAGAAATCCTTGTTGTTTGCCCAGCGGCCTTTATGCACTTCTTCCGAGTGGTGCTGTACTTGCTGGCAGATATTGAGAATATGCGCAAATACCATTTGTGCAACAGAAGCTGTGCTGTATGCGGGGATGTTGGTGACAATGATGCCACGCTCTTTTGCTGCTGCCGTATCCACTACGTTATATCCCGTAGCGAGTACACCGATATATTTCAGCTCGGGCAGAGCAGCCATGTGATCGGCGTTGATGATTACTTTATTCGTCAGAATCACTTCAGCTCCGGCTGCGCGTTCCAATACTTCTTCGGGAGCAGTACGATCATAAATGGTACATTCTCCGAGAGCTTTCAAACCTTCCCATGATAAATCACCGGGATTGGCGGCAAAGCCGTCTAAAACTACTATTTTCATTTCAATTTAACTAGTTATTATAAGTTGCTTATTGTCTTATTTGCATTAGCTATTAGCATATCCTCTCATAAATTAATAGTTCATTCATGTGGTGTAACAGCTAATTTATGGCTTATTTTTTGAATCTTTCTCCCCATAGCTGCTGCATCCGTTCTGCATGCTTTTGTTCCGCAGCATTATTCTGTGGTTGCCAGATTCGTTTTTCTTTCAGTTCGTCCGGTAAGAATTGCTGTTTCACAAAATTACCTTCATAGCTGTGGGCGTACTTATATTCTTGTCCGTATCCCAGTTGCTTCATCAGTTTGGTGGGAGCATTACGCAAATGCAGGGGAACGGGTAAGTTTCCGGTAGAACGCACTAGCTCTAATGCATCGTTGATGGCACTGTATGCCGAGTTGCTTTTAGGACTTGTTGCCAGATAAATGGTTGTTTCTGCCAAAGGGATACGTCCTTCGGGCCAACCGATTTTCATTAGAGTCTCAAAACAGGCATTAGCCAGTAGCAGGGCATTCGGATTGGCCAGTCCTATATCTTCGGCAGCAGAGATTACGAGTCTTCGTGCAATGAAAGCAGGATCTTCACCACCTTCTACCATACGGGCGAGCCAGTAAATAGCGCCATCGGGATCACTGCCGCGAATGGACTTGATAAAAGCAGAAATGATGTCGTAGTGCATTTCTCCATCCTTATCATAAGCCAGCGGATTCTGTTGCAGACGTTCGGTTACCATGTCGTCAGTGATGACCACCGTTTCTTCCGTGTCCGATTCTACTACAAGTTCGAGTATATTGAGCAATTTGCGGGCGTCTCCACCGGAGAAGCGCAGCATTGCTGTCGTTTCTTTGAGTTCGATCTTCCGCTCTTTCAGTACCGTATCGGTAGCGATGGCGCGTTGCAGAAGCTCCAGTAAGTCTTCCTTTTCCAAAGACTTGAGCACATAAAGCTGGCAACGGGAGAGGAGAGGGCGGATTACTTCGAATGACGGGTTCTCGGTTGTTGCGCCGATCAGCGTCACAGTGCCATTTTCCACTGCTCCCAGCAAAGAATCCTGTTGAGACTTGCTGAACCGATGGATTTCATCAATAAACAAAATCGGGCTGGATTGCGAGAAGAAGCGGTTGCTCTTGGCACGTTCTATCACTTCACGTACGTCCTTGACTCCTGAAGTCACGGCACTCAGCGTATAAAACGGAGTTTCCAGCTTATTGGCGATAATCTGAGCCAACGTGGTTTTTCCTACCCCCGGAGGTCCCCAGAGGATAAACGAAGAAATGCGTCCCGCATCAATCATCTTGCGCAGGATAGCCCCCGGTCCAACTAAATGTTTCTGACCGATATAATCATCCAATGTCTTTGGTCGTAACCGTTCTGCTAGAGGTTGCATAGTTTTAGAATACCATTAATACCATGAAACGAATACCGTTCTTATTGATACCCGGGTTGTCACGGTAGGTGAAACGATGTACATATTCAACGTGCAGCAGCTTGAAAATGTTGTAGATACCTATGCTTCCCTCGATATACGGCACTTTGGGGTCCATCACGAAACTGGTGAACTTGCCGTCGCGTGTCGGGAAGCGGAAGAGATCGGGATTGCTGCTCTTGAATGGATTGTTCTTGTCGGTCAATGTTCCCCACAAGGCGCGGACACGGAACATTTCTCTCCATTTCAGATTCTTGATCAGCGGAATGCGGTTGAACAACTTTCCGTTCATGTCATAAGAAAGGGACATGGATGCATAACGGTCGTTCAGGAACTCCATATTGTTGATCAGGGAGAATGTTTCACGTTGAGTGATATATGACAAGTTGGCTTCCGGCAGAATCAATAACGGGAAAGGGACGACATTCCATTCTGCACCCGCTTTTACGCTGCAGTCTATCTTTCCCCACGAAGCGGGAAGCCAGAAGCGTTTCCAGATGCTTGCTTCCGTGCGGTTGAAGTTGTATTCTCCACCCAGTACGCCTTTGAAGCCCATGGCATGAGTCAGTGTAAAGATAGGAGCGTCCAGCGATACCGGAACACGGCGCTGCTTGGAGTTGACAAAAGACTCTCCCGGAGCATAACGCAGCGTCACACTTGCTTCGGAAGTCGTCACATCATGCACACGGGTTTGTGCAGCGTCATTCCGCAGGTATTCCAGTTTGCCGGCAGGCTCGTCGTTTCGATGACGGAGCATAGCTTTTACTCCGAATCCCGTAAGCGTTTCGAGTTCGTAGTTGATGGTGGCATCGCGCATATATGACATCTGGTCTACTGTCGTTGTTTTTATCGAAAGGAAGATGTTGTCTTTGTCCGTAAACAGGAACTTGTCCATCGGAGACATTACGTCATAACTGTATGTAGCAGATATGAAATGTTTGGGGAATTCCCACACCACATAATCCCGTTTGTTGAAAGAATAAGTCAGCGTTCCGCTATATTTCCACTTCTCATCTTTCAGACCGTAGGCTCCGTATCCGCTCAGGAACCAGTGTTTGTCAAAGTGGGCAGTAGTCATACCACTCAGGCGGAAGCGGGTTCCGTCGATGTAGTTGCTCGAAATCATCGTGTTGATAGGACCGATATCCACTTTACTCTTATGGTCTTTACTACCGGTTTCCACGAAGTTCTCGATCAGTGCTTTCGCACCAAAGATGATATATTTGAATCCCGGGATTTGTTCCAGACGATTGACGAATACATCCATATTGCTTTCCTTCTTGGTCAACGGTACTTGGCGCACACTCGCCCAATATTCGTCACTCTTCGAAAGCATATCGGCTTCTTTGATCACAGGGCCTTTCAGGCGGAACAGCCGCTGCTCTATCGGGTCAAACTTATAATTGCTGTATTTAGTCGTTCGTTCTACCTGTAGTCCTCCCGCTGTTTTGTTGGAGCTCCATGAAAGGTCTACTGTCATGTCGTCATCTGCCAATACCCAGTTTCCGTTAGGAAGTTGCTCGTACTGTTGCACGATGTCCATGCGGTTGACGAAGTTGACGCCACTCTTTTTAGGCAGGTTCATCGTACACTTCTGAACAGCATAGGTCGAATCTTTCAGCACATAAAGATGTCCTGTAAATCCGAAATCCTGTGAGTTCTGCGGTACGAAAGTCAGATGTACGCATTCGCGCTTGTCTACCATCAGCGTATCCATCAGATAGTACTTATAAAAGGAAATGGCATTGTTGCCGATAGGACTTACGAAACGCTGTTGGAGCAGCCGGATGTCATCGTCGTAGATGTTGATATCTGCAAAAACGTCCTTCAGCACAGTCCCCAGCATGTCTCCCGTAGAGAAAAACTCTTCGATACCGTTGGAGTTCTTTCCTTTGATGATGGTCTTTTTGCTTTCAGGGTCTTTCCGGAAGATGGTCTGTGATGCCGTCTCCTGCACGGAGATCGGGAGAATCAGTTTGTTGGTAGTCTCCGATACTTCTACCTGATCTTTGAGGAATGAGTATTTCTTGTAGATACCTCTTTCCAGTTTCTCCGGTGTCAGGTCGTTGATGGACATCTTCATTTTCTCGTACTTGTCGTACTGGTAGTAATCGTTCACTTCGAGCACCTGTGCTTTTTTGTGTTCGATTACCTTCTTCATGAATTCAACTGCCGGATTATTCTTTCGGGAATATTTTTCTTTCTGGGGTTTTACGACTACTTCAGTGAGCATTACATCGTCCGGAGAGAGCTTGACATTGACGGTCTGATTTCCGGAGCCTACTTTGACAGTTTTGCTGACATATCCGATGGAAGAGAAAATAAGCGTTCCACCGTTTCTTCGTGCGTCGAGCTTATATTCTCCGTCAATATTGGTGACAGTACCCATATCTCTCTTGTCTTGATAGTAGACAGAGATATACATTAGTGGTTCATGAGTGACTGAATCAGTTACAACCCCCTTTATTTGCTGCGCAAAAGCATTTGAAACTGCAAATACGACTAAGAGCAGTATTATTATTTTATTATATCGTTGTATCATAACGTTCGTAGTAGGGCTGCAAAGTTAACAAATAACTCTGAGTAAAATAGAGTATATAACTTTTTTTACCCATCGTTTTTTGTTATTTAAGCGAATCAGCCGTTGATTTTTGTTCATTTCTGCGTCATCCTCATCTCGGTGGTGAGTAATTTTCACCTCGGTGGTGAGCTACTTTCACCTCGGTGGTGAGCTACTTTCATCTCGGTGGTGAGTAGCCTTCATCTCCGAGCTTACAGAATTCGGTCCGTATGTGGAGCCATCATAACTTGTATGTAGAATACTTTAATAGAAGTTTGATTCATCCTTGCATGGGAGATTCGTTCATACCTGTTTAAAAGGGGCAGTCTCCAAAAACTGTTTGAGCTCCATACGAATCAGAAAAGAATATATTTAGGCACGGATTACACGGATTTCACGGTTTTAGTGCTATGATTACGTAAAACAACCGTGTTAATCCGTGTAATCCGTGCCTAA
>CDYK01013215.1_pt1 | contig 165276 bp, 152 predicted proteins | sample 554841 | NCBI WGS metagenome assembly CDYK01 (sample SAMEA3182102, study PRJEB8094) | gut metagenome | biome: human; feature: gut; material: Stool; isolation source: human stools | place: Canada | collected 2013-02-18
GGGTTCGATTCACATCACCCTGAAATAATTCACTTGAACAAAAAAATAGAGCGGGTGATGGGGTGCCAGGTGCCTGTGGCACCTGCTTGGCACCGACCGGAGCGAAGCGGAGACCGAACCCGTGGGTTCGATTCACATCACCCTGAAATAATTCACTTGAACAAAAAAATAGAGCGGGTGATGGGAATCGAACCCACGTATCTAGCTTGGAAGGCTAGTGTTCTACCATTGAACTACACCCGCATAATCACTGATATCTCAGTGCTTTGTTAAGATATCATAATTATATTATAAAGTCAAGTATTTTATGCCAATATGTTCTTTCTGACATGTTTTATCAACATATATACTTGACTTTATCTGTTCTTAGGAATAAATTATGTTAGTTGCATTTTAGTTTGTAAAATATTATGGAGTAATTTCAATGACTAACAATTCAGACCACATTTTTTCTAATATAGATATAAGGAAGCTTCTAATTCCTATCATGCTGGAAAATCTCTTGGCTTCACTTATGGGAACTGTTGATACTATGATGGTAAGTAATGTAGGTGCATCTGCTGTTTCAGCAGTATCGCTTGTTGATTCCATCAATATTCTTGTAATACAGGCCTTATCAGCACTTGCTGCCGGAGGTGCAATCCTGTGTTCCCAGTACATAGGAAGCAGCAACCCTAAAGGTGCCAACCGCGCTGCGAGACAGGTATTTCTTGTCATGACAGTGCTGTCGGTTTTCATATCAGCAATATGTCTCATTCTTCGTGTACCAATGCTTAAGTTCATCTTTGGTTCGGTAGAAGCTGAGGTTATGGCTGATTCACAGGCGTACTTCCTGTTTACCCTGTTGTCATTTCCATTCATTGGTCTGTATGACGCTGGTGCATCCATTATGAGAGCCCAGAAGGACAGCAAAAGCCCTATGACAATATCAATAATATCCAACTTCCTTAATATAGGTGGTAATGCGATTCTTATATTCGGACTTGGCATGGGTGTTGCAGGGGCTGCACTATCAACACTTGCATCAAGAGTTTTCTGTGCAGTTGTTGTAATTATTAAATTAAGAAACCCTTCTCAGACTATCTGCGTAAACAGATATTACACAATCCGTCCCGACTGGGATTTAATTAAGAGAGTCTTATATATTGGTATTCCTTCAGGTATTGAAAACAGCATGTTCCAGTTTGGAAAGCTGGCAATTCAGTCAACAGTTTCAACGCTTGGAACTGCTGCCATTGCTGCAAATGCTGTGACCAATATTCTGGAAAATCTTAACGGAGTTGCCGCACAGGGTGTAGGTATCGGACTTATGACTATAGTTGGCCAGTGCATTGGAGCCGGAAGAAAAGATGAAGCCATATATTATATAAAGAAGCTCAGTAAAATGGCTGAAGCTGCCATTATTATAAGCTGTCTTGTTGTATTTGCATTGTGCAGGCCGATTACCATACTCGGTGGAATGGAAGCAGAAAGTGCAAGAATGTGTTTTGAGATGACTCTTTTCATAACAATAACCAAGCCAATATCATGGGTATTGTCATTCATTCCGGCGTACGGAATGCGTGCCGCCGGAGACGTGAAATTTTCAATGATAACATCATGTGCAAGCATGTGGTTATGTCGTGTAAGCTTTACTATATTCTTATGCCGTGTATATGGCTTTGGTCCTATTGCTGTATGGATTGGAATGTTTGCCGACTGGACTGTGCGCGGTATCGTGTTCACTATACGTTTCCACTCCCGCAGATGGCTTAATCATCATATAATTGACTGATCTTAACGAATTGGATTAACGATAAAAAACGCATGCCAGATTGAAAAAATCGGACATGCGTTTTATTATTTTGTTATAAATTATAATATTGTATTGTAAACCATATTATTACAATCAGCCATTATCCTAGAATCCCTTGCAGTTACCCTTAAGAGTTGCTCCTGTAATATTAACTTTTCCATTAATATTAGTACAATCTTCAATAATAGCCTTGCCAAATGTTACTTTATAACCAAGTGCAGATGGTTTACCTGTAAGTGGCCAGTGATAATTATTACCCTTATTAGAATCTGAAATACAATTCTTCATTGTTACAACACCACTCTGGTTGTTTCTATCGAAACCATTAGCATAGTTTCCCTTAGCTGTACAACCTATAAGCTTATGATTAAGAGGATCAAGGTGAGCTGCCTTTCCTGGTGTTTTATTATCTACTCCACCCATCTTAAATCCATTACCATCACCATATATTCCATCACAGTATCCATTGTAGTTAGCCTGACAGTTTACAAGTGTTACTGCTCCATGAGCTGCATAACAATCCCAGCCATCATCACTATTGTATTCAGCTACACAGTTTTCAAAATAATTGCCTTCACCTGAATGAAGTTTTACTGCAAAACCATCAGCATTCTCACCCTTAGCATCTGCATTATGATGAGACTTGCAATTATAAAACTTGTTATTAGCTCCTCCGTTGCTTACCTGAAAACCTGCATCTTCATTATAACAGCATGTTACATACTTTAATGTATTATTAGAACCTGAAATAAAGATTCCATTGTCAGAAGCATTCTTAACTGTAATGTTAGAAAGTGTGCTTCCATTACCTGATAATGTAATTCCTCTTCCTGAACTTCCGCTTGTCTGTGAGAAATCTATTGTCGCATTATTCTTTCCTGCAAGATTAACACCTGCTGGAAGTGAAACAGCTCCGGACTTAACTGTTCCATCAATAACTACTGTCTGTCCTGACTTAGCCTTCTTAAGTGCATCTGCTAAAGACATTCCACCAGCCTTAACCACATAATTACCTGATACAGATGAACCTGAAGATGAGCTGCTTCCTGATGAAGAGCTGCCTGAACCTGATGAACTTCCTGATGAAGAACCAGATGATGAGCTGCCATTAGAATCAACCTGTACTTTGTAAATGTTGATTCCGCTGTTCTCTGAATACAGATATATGTATCCCTTAGAACCTGAATATGAATATGTTCCTAAAGAAGCTGTCTTATTAGCTGCAATAGTTCCAAGCTTCTTTCCATTAGAATCAGCTACGATTAAATTACGGGTAGAGCTTCCACTGCTTCTTAACACTACCTTTATTGTATCAGAACCTGACACTGGTACCTTAACTGAACGGTATGATGTAGTGCCTGTACCAGAAAGAGCCAGACAATATGTATATGCTGTGCCATCTACTGTTACAGATTCCGCCTTAACCTTCATATTCTTACTGCTTGTTGCCATAAGACCAAGTCCGTCTACTGTAGTACTTGATTTAATAGTTCCTAACTTCTTAAAATTAGAATTCTTGAAATTCCATGAATTCTGTGTTGCCGCATTAGCTGACAACACTGGTGCTGCTGTAAAACATACTAATAATACTGCAACAACAGCTGCAAAAACCCTTCTTGCCTTCTTAATCATTATTAACCTCCCATACATTATAGATTAAATAGCAAAAGAGGCGTTATTTTGCTGGCAGTGTCCGATATCATGCAAAATAAATCGCCTCTAATGCTAAAAATACCATAATAAGGATAAAAATGAAATGGCTTAAAATTACAAAGATTTACGCAAGTGTTTGTGCATTTTGTATAGTTAGTTCCGAAATATACCGTTTTCTTAATACATTTTTACTTAAAAACTGATTTATTGCTATTACACAATCACTCTCTATTATCTTTCAGGCTTTCAACCATATCAACCCTGTCAGCCTTTCTTCTCACAGTAAGAAGTGATACTGCATAGCATGCAATCACTATTACTATAGTCAGTATTATGCTCTGTGCTGTTATTACCGGTGTGTAAAGCACCCCCTCCATTCCAGAATATATCCTGAATACCTCAACCATCATAAAATACCCTGTAAGCAATCCGACTGCTATACCAAACGGTATTATTATATGGTTTACATCAATAATCATTCTGTTAATTTCACGGTTCTTAAGTCCGAGTACTTTAAGCATTGATATGTTGTGGCGGTTCTCTGAAATAAGCATATTTACAGATACATACAATGCCGCAATACATATAATCGCACCGATTACCGCAAGTGAATATATAATTGCACCCATCTCTGTAAGAATAGTCTTCATCTGCTCCCTGATGTCATCTGATGTCACCGTCTTAGATATCTCATCGCCTAAGTCAAGCTTCTTCTCTGACAGCAGTCCGTTGTATGTTCCGTCATCCCATACGAGCAGTTTTCTTGCATTGTTCTGGCTGCACACAAGCAACTTCTGGCTGTCATTCATTATAATTCCGCTTATTGTGACTTTCTTTTCTTCCATTGTAATAGGATTAACAAATGTAAATTCGTCCCCGGCTTCGAGCTTATAGGCATATGCCATTACATTTGTAACATAATATCCATTGGAAAGGTCTGCCCTGCTACCATCCTCAGTATCAATATTCAGATACTTCACATCTGTATCCGCGCCTATCAGTGAAAATGAAGAGCCGTCATGCTCGTATTTTCCTATAACAAGCTCATCTGCTCCTGCCACTTCATCTGTCTTTAGGCGGTTAAGCACATATTCATACTTAAAACTTCCCATGCTGTCAGCACCTCTGTCAATTACATTATTGATAGAGTCTATAAACATAAACGCAACTGTTATCATCAGTGCCCCTAAAAATGCACCTAAAAATACAACAAAGCTTCTTCCCGGATTGGCAAGTATGCTTCTTAATGCGAACTTATTTCTTACCTTGCCCTTCTTACCGGCTAATACATGTCTTGTTCTGCTGTCACCATCTGCATTGCCATTAAGCATTTCTACAGTGTCTTTCTTTAAGAGCTTAGACACTTTATGTGCTGCCTCAAGCATATAGATAGCCGTAGGAATTATTATTCCTATAACCGCTATCGAAATTGGAAGTGTGAAATGGACCGGCATTGGCTCATAATCTGCAAGGCTCATTTCGCCATATGGCTGCTGTATTATCTTGGTAATAATTGTAACAATAATTCCACCGGCAAGTCCCGGAATCATGGCAAGCACACTGTAATGCCACATAAGTTGTCTTTTAGTGTAGCCAAGTGCTGACAGTGTACCAATCATTTTCTGTTCCTGCTTTATCTTTCTGCCTATTATAATAGCTATAAGTGCAACTGTAATAAGCGGCAGTGTAAACAGAAATACAAATGCCATAATAAGAAACATTATTGCCTGATCATCAACCATTGTAATTCTCTGGTTATTGTCTTTAGCAAGATAGCTGTTTATCTTGTACTGCTCGTTCATGTCTTTTCTGAACTGTGTCACATCACTGTCGTCACTGTATACTACCTTGTACTGACATGAGCTTGCCTCAAGCGCATCGTACGCACTATCTGTCATGTATGCAAGGAAAAATGATGTGATATTCTTGTATGAATCATCAGTATTCTCAAGCATATACAGGTAATCAGGTCTTAAGAAATATCCTGTAACCTTGTATTCTTTTCCCTTAATTGTGAGCCTGTCGCCAATACTTACATGCTCACTTTCAGCATATCCCTTTGATATAACAATCTCATCATCGTTAAATATGTCATTTCCATCAATCACCTCATAAAGGTCGATTTTCTTATTGCGTTTGAAAACCCTTACTTTATATCCGTCCTCATTAATATTTACATAATGCTCTTTCTCAAATGTAACATTATATTTCTTCTCTATATTACTAATCTCGTTATCCGGTATCTCCACATATGTTGTAAATGTGGCATCTTCCAGCTTATTATCTATAAAGAATTGGTCACCATATGATTTAATTCCTGTTCCTGCTATGTAAAAAAGATAGAACAGCAGCAGGGCAACTACGGTAAGAACTGCCGCAGCTATATAAAACGACAGATTCTCTTTAACATTTCTTAAATATCTCTTGTTAAGAGTCATAACCAGCCTCCTCATAATCACATTTTTTATAATTCAGATACTTGTTCTTTTACAATTCAAGTTCCTCTGCGCTGTGCTTACTGTTGTTATCTGTGCAGGAAGCAACCTGACCATCTTTAATTCTTATGACTGTATCCGCCATATCAGCTATCGCTTCATTATGTGTTATGATTATAATTGTAGTCTTAAATTGTTCATTGACTTTCTCTATGAATTTCAGGACATTTTTTGATGACTTGGAATCAAGCGCACCTGTAAGCTCATCGCACAGAAGAATCTTAGGATTCTTTATTAATGCTCTTGCTATCGCAACTCTCTGTTGCTGTCCACCTGAAAGTTCCTTAGGAAAACGATTCTTGTATTTGTCAATATCAAGTGCTTTCATTACCTCTTCTATATCCATTGGCTGCTTTGCAATATCAGCGACAACCTGAATATTCTCCTGCACAGTAAGGTCTGGAATCAGATTGTAAAACTGGAATACAAATCCAACATCTTCCCTTCTGTAGTCTGTCATTTTCTTCTTGTCACTTCTGCTTATGTTCCTGCCTGAAATCGTAATCTCTCCTGAATCAAGCGAATCAAGCCCACCAATCATATTAAGAAGTGTACTCTTTCCTGAACCTGAAGGTCCAAGAATTACATATATCCTGCCTTCTCCCAAAGACAGGCTCACGCCGTCAAGTGCGTTGACAAGTGTCTCACCCTCGCCATAATGTTTTCTTGCATCTTTAATATCTATAAACATATATTCCCTCCTATCATTTTTGCAGCTTTAACCAGCTTTTGTTATAATAGCGGTCAGTCTTTGCTGTAGTCACAACTCGCTTCCGTTAGTTCTCACTAACTATACTATGATAATAACACTAGTAATCGCAATTAACAAGGGAATTTAATAAAATACGGCGCGCCAGTTTTTCTGACACGCCGCATTTTTAAGTAATTCATATTGTCACCTACCTTGATGTAAAAGTGGTTATCCTATCGATATTATAAAGAGGTATGTTAGTCATCCAGTCCTGCTCCCGATAATCTGACATAGATGTCCTCACTGCATAATCAGGATTATATTTATCACAAAATGCTCTTAAACTCTTGGCTCTTAGATTTTCCTCTGCCTTTACTTCAATTGGAATAACAGATGTTCTACCCTGCACAAGGAAATCAATTTCTCCTCTGGAATTCTGCGCAGAATAGTAATAAGGTACAATCCCTGCTTCACTGATAAGCTGCTGCAATACATACTGCTCCGTCAACGCTCCCTTAAATTCTGTAAAAATCCTGTTGCCATCAATAATAACTCTCGCATCTAAGTCCGTCATGGCAATAAGAAGCCCTATATCAAGCAAAAACATTTTAAATGAGTCTAAATCCATATATGCCTTCAATGGAAGTGCCGGCTTGCTAACCCTTGCTACTTTATGAATAAGTCCGCAATCAAGCAGCCACTGTATTGCAAGTTCAAAATCTTTGGCTCTCGCGCCCTCTCTGACCTGTCCATAAATGTATTTCTTATTTTCTTTCGCAAGCTGCATAGGAATTGAATCCCACACAAGATTAAGTCGTGGAACAAGATTAATCTCTGCATGTTTTGAAAAATCCTGCCTGTAATAATTCAACAGATTCTTCTGTATCTCACGAACCCTGTTAAAGTCCTTATTCTCTACATATGATGCTACAACTTCTGGCATTCCTCCAACATAATAATACTCCCTAAGTCTGTCTATATATTTAGAACTAAATGCACTTACCATTGATGTATCTTCACCCTTAAGTACATCTACATATCGCTCTTCCCCTAATGCACATAAGAATTCCTGATAGCTTAAGGGATACAAATCCATAAAGTCAACCTTGCCAACTGGAAATGAAGTGCCTGTGTGAAGTGCAACCCCCAACAGAGAACCTGCTGCAACAACCGCATACTCCGGTGCATTTTCACAGAAATATTTAAGTGACGAAAGTGCTTTAGGCACTTCCTGTATCTCGTCAAATATAATAAGTGTATTATGACTGTCAATTGTCATTCCTGTCTCTATACTTATTGCCATAATAATCCTGGGAATGTCAATTTCACCATCAAAAACATTCTTCATTCTTGCATTACTATCAAAGTTCACATATGCAACATTTTCAAAACATGTTCTTCCAAACTCCTTCATAAGCCATGTTTTTCCAACCTGTCTTGCTCCTCTGATAATAAGAGGTTTTCTGTCTTTTTTATCTTTCCATTGCTTTAACTGTTCAATTGCAAAACGCTTCATCAGACACCTCCTGAAAAATACTATAACCTGTGTATAATATTTTATTCCTTTAAGAGTGTATGGTCAACATTTTTATGGACGTAAAAATGTGTTTTATCACACTTTTATGTACGAACTTTTGTGTTATGTTACATTTTTCTGCACGAACTTTTCTCAATCCACTCATCTGGCATCTCAAAGTGCTGGTAATCTTTTGCATGTTCCCAGTCGCCGCCCCACTCAAATCCATGTTCTGCAAACACCTTATAGCACAAATCGTCATGGTCGATTTTGTGTGGAAATTCAATGCTTCTGTCTGTATACTTTTCAGCATTGGCAGGCTCTACATTTCTTCTGCCATCAACATATTTCACATAAGGATTATAAAGCGTGTTGATGTCAACCGCCAGCCCTAACGCATGCTTTGACAGCTTCGTTGAATAGGAAATGTATCTGAAATTAAACGCTGAAGAATTATTATCACTCATCGACTTCTCGTCATCAGCATCATATTCATCAATAAGTCTGATTTTTTCAATCTCATAGCCAGCCTCGTAAAGCTGCTTAAATATATCAAGCACATCATCAGCAATCAGCCTGTTCACAACCAGCTCACCTATGTGCGTTTTCCCATCAAATCCGACATGCAAAACTTTAAGATACCGCAAATCTTCTCTTGGCACGGTGCAGTTGTCCTTAAATGATTTCCCCTGCATCTTTGCAAATATGTCGTCTGGAATTGGTGATATGGTAAATGGTTGGGTGTTCATTTGTGTGCTCCTCTGTTTTTTATCTAATATTCAAATTCTACTATCCTGCAATTCTCACATATGCATGCTTCCACTTTCGTTCTGTGGCTCGCCTTAAGCGGTGTGATTTCAACAAATCCTTTAGCTGTTTTCGCATTTGTGAATACTCCCGGCACTTCGTCGGCAAAGCTAAATGCTCCGTCTTTACTGCTGAAAAGGTATCCTTTCCGCATTTCCTTATTACATTTTGGACAAATCATACATAACACCTCATTCCTTAATATCTTTACTAAGAACTGACATTGCCATGCTAAGTTTCTCTTCAAACTGCTCTGCTTTAACAAGCGCTATGCCCTCATTGTCATCGCCAAGCACAACCAGCCTGCTGCCGTTCCCAAGTCCAAAAGTCTCTCTAGCCTCTTTAGGAATAACTATCTGCCCACGGTCATTCACTGTGACAACACCCCACATGTGTTTGCCCTTCGGTGCTGGTGCCATCTTCTGCCCTTCAAGCTGCACATCATCCTTTATTAAGGAATCCATCGTCACCCCATAAAACTCTGCAAGCCTGCCGCATTTTTCAATATCAGGAATTGTTTCACCACGCTCCCATTTGGCATACGCCTGCCTCGATATTCCAATAACCTCTGCGATATACTCCTGCGTCTTACCGGCAAGCGACCTCAGCATAATAAGATTCTCCTGTAGCATAATGTCAGTCCTTTCTGTTGTTATATATGTATTATAATCCTTGTAAATGCGGATTCCACCAATTGTAGTTGTCAGAAAAGTGGGAATTGTGTTGGAGTTGGTTGCGTAATATTATTATTTTATAATCTTACACATATCTACATATTTCTTTGATATTTTGCTATACATTTCAAATTCTTCATTATCTGGTTTTATATATGGATTATTCTTTGATTCATAAAATGTATCTGTAAACATCCATAATAATTTACCATAAAAATTATCTATTAAATACTTTCTTGTACCATCAAATGAAACACTTATCACTGAACCTCCACATGCGTGTTTCTGTAATTCCTTCAGCCATTGAATCTTATCTCCTCCCAAATTTTTCATTTGCTGCTCATTTGTCCTATTATTTATTATAGCTACCATTTTAATATCACCAAAATGTTGTAATATTAATATCTCATATAATATCTCGAATGCCATAACTACTATATCCACTTTATCCTTGCAAATTATAGAGTGTATAATATTAGCCTTCTCTATTAACTTTTCTTGGGTTCTTATATCAATATTTTTAAACATAATTTTTAACATATCATCAAATATTTGTTTATCATTTAAATCATCATCTTTTATAAACTTATTTGTATAAAAATTATATTTATCTAGGAAAGAACTATTGGGCAGGCCATTATCTAACTTTAACGAAAAATCAATAAATTTCCTTAAATATTTATCAACGTTCATTTTTTGACCCGCTCCGAACATTTCTTCCACTGAGTGATTTAGTTGTTCTCTATCAATTGCCAATATTAAAATTATATTATCTAATCCATAAAATATATGATGTAATCTTTCTAATACTTTTATAGCATAATGTGGAATACATCTATCTAACTCATCCACTACTAAAACTATCGTTCTCTCCTTTGCAATTTCTTTTATATTCTCCCTTATTTTTTCTATTGTTTTGCTGTAATTAAAATAATTATTAAACCTGTATTTCTCTGAGTCCATATTAGCTTCTTCTGTTTTTATATCTTCATATAAACTTATTAAATCAAGTCCTATTTTGTTTTTTATACATTCATTTGCTGCTCCAATAAGATTATCTTTTGCTATTTTCCAACCAGATTTAATTTTTTTATCAATTCCTTTGTCAAACCATTTTTTATCAATCTCTAACGATTCTAACATTGAAGAAATAATAGCAACTGAAGGCTCCTTATAATAATCATATTTCCAACAATTATAATTAAACACAAAATATTGATTATCAAATGTTTCCTCAGATTGCTGCAGTTTTAATCTATCAGATACCTCCTCTATAACAAAAGTCTTACCTATTCCCCAACCGCCTTCAATGGAAAAACAACATCCTTTTTTTATTTCTGAAAGTTGATTTACTATTTTAATTACATTTTCAATAAACTCATTTCTATCTAATAAATCAATTTTGTTATTCATACACAATCCTCATACTTCAGAATTTTCCTATAAATTTCTTTAATCAAATATTTTTATAGCTCTTGATATTAATATTGCATCCATAAATCTGCATATAATAAAATTAATTATATTATCTATAGCTATTATGCTAAATTCCTCCATTTGAGGAAGATTATATAAGCAAATATATTCATTATAAAAACCAATCAAACATTGGTTATTAATAAAATTATAGCTTAATATTGTTATTATTGTTAAAAAAAACATATACAAAAAAAGCATGAGAATAAAGTTTTTAAAACCATTTCCTTTTATTTTTATATTCCATAAAATATAAATAGTAATCAATATAATCAATACTTTAATTATTAAAACTGGTATTAATATATAATTTTCACTAAAAATCAAAATATAATATAATACACATAAGAAAAAAGCAATTGCCACTATTGTATACCACTTAAAGAATTTTTCTTTCTCTTTTAGCGCTTTTATATATTCAAATATGGTAAATCCTATTGTTCCAATTAAAATAATTAATGCTTCTAGAAAATTCATCTCGTTTTTCAACCTAGTTTGAATATATATTACAAAATAGTATTCATAAAATAAAAAAATCAAAAACTTCAATTTTTTTATTCCTTCCTCAACTAGTAAGGCTTGACACATTTTGCATGCTACAAATATTGCGTAAATAAATGTTAAAATGTACTCCATATTTCCTCCTTTTTATATCATTATCCCCCTTTTCTCCCCTCCCTTCAACATCTTTTTTACGACAAAATTCGACAAACCACATTATCTCTACTCCCCAAACCTTTCCATTGTTATTTTTCCCAGCCTATATTATAATTTTTATTAATTACACCAATGAAGGAGATTTATTAAATGAAGAAAAATAGTTTTTTTCGCAGCCTGCCGTTTAAATTGCTGGTTGGCGTTATTGCTGGCGTCCTGGTGGGACTGCTGTTAAGTTCAACTGATGGCAATGCATTTTCACGCGCCATTTTGAATATCGTTGTAACTCTGAAATATATTCTCAATCAGATAATTAATTTCTGCATACCTCTGATAATCATTGCATTTATTGCACCTTCGATTACTCAGATGGGTAAAAATGCATCAAAGCTTCTTCTGATTGCTGTTACAATCGCATATACATCATCAGTTGGTGCTGCACTTTTCTCTACAGCATCCGGATATCTTTTGATACCACATTTGTCAATATCCTCTACTGCTGATGGATTGAAAGAGCTTCCGGCTGCGGTTTTCGAATTATCAATCCCACAGATAATGCCCGTTATGAGCGCACTCGTGTTCTCAATTATGATTGGACTTGCTGCCGCATGGACAAAAGCAGAATTGATTTCAAATATTCTTGAAGAATTCCAGAAAATCGTGCTTGCGATAGTTTCAAGAATCATGATACCGATTCTTCCATTTTTCATCGGACTTACTTTCTGCGGACTCTCATACGAAGGTTCAATAACAAAGCAGGTTCCTGTGTTCCTGAAAATCATAATTATTGTATTAATCGGACATTACATTTGGATGACTCTGCTTTACACAATCGCAGGATTGTATTCTAAGAAGAACCCGATTGAAGTAATCAGACATTACGGTCCTGCATACCTGACATCAATTGGAACAATGTCATCTGCTGCCACACTCGCAGTTGCACTCCAGTGTGCCGGCAAATCAAAGGTTTTGAGAAAGGACATGGTCTCTTTTGGAATTCCTTTGTTTGCAAATATACATTTGTGCGGCTCAGTGCTGACAGAGGTATTTTTCTGCATGACTGTATCAAAGATTTTGTATGGCACTATTCCATCAGCCGGAACTATGATTCTGTTCTGCGTGCTTCTCGGAATATTTGCAATCGGTGCACCTGGCGTACCTGGCGGAACAGTTATGGCTTCGCTCGGACTTATTACCGGCGTGCTTGGATTTAACGACACTGGAACTGCCCTTATGCTTACAATATTTGCACTTCAAGACAGCTTCGGAACAGCCTGCAATGTAACCGGCGACGGTGCGCTCACACTTATCCTGACTGGATATGCAGAGCGCCACGGCATCAAAGAAGGTACTGACAATTAATATATTTCTTTGACATATGTAAAGTGCTATAATCATCACATGAATACACGCGCCTGCGGCGCAGAAATGAGGTAACATATGCCATTTATTAATTCTAAGATAAGCACATCTCTTACAGAAGCACAGGAAACTGAAATCAAAACCCGTTTAGGTCAGGCTATACAAACAATTCCCGGCAAGTCAGAAAGCTGGCTCATGGTCGGCTTTGAACCTGACTACAAGCTCTACTTCAGAGGAAGCAATGCCGAGCCTATGGCAATGGTTGAAGTAAGTGTCTATGGCAGCGAGAATCCGGCTGCATTCTCAAAACTTACTGGACAGATATGTGACATTTTCAATGATGTTCTTGGCATCTCACCAGATCATGTCTATGTAAAATATCAGGCTGTTTCTAACTGGGGATGGAATGGGGATAATTTCTGATATGTTAATAAGCGGGACACTCTTTTATGAATGTCCCGCTTATATATTTAATCTTCTTCAACCATATCAAATAAACTAAGCTGTTCTGTCTTAAAATCAGACAACACCATCTTCTTTACTTCTTCTCCCTTAATATGCTCACCTTCAACCCTTTGAATACCATTTCGAATATTAGAATCGACCAGCTTCAATACATATATATTGTCAAATCTGTTATATATTGAATCTCCTCCTAATCCTGATAAGCATATGAGCTGCGTGTTTGTTTTCTTTGCCATCTCCATAAGAGGCTTTAACAAATGTGCTGAATAAGTCTGAGCAAATGGATTGTCCATTATAAGAACTTTTCCTTCCTCTGCTGTTGAGAACAAGTCACTTTCATCCCTTCTCATATAGCTAAGCAGGCATGTAAGAATAACGAATGCTGACAGGAATCCTTCGCCGCCTGAATTAGATGAAACTTCTGCCCACGATATTGGCACCTCTTTTTCAGCCTCTATTTTATACAGTTTTATTTTAATATTGCGAATACCAATTACATCATCATACAGATTTTTTGTTGATATTGTATTACCTAAATATTCTGTAAGATTCTTATTACTCTCTATTGTTTCAATACCATGTTTTACAACTCTTTCAAAGAAATCGTGAAGCTGTATCCTGTAATGCTCCTTCTCGCTATCCCAGTCAGGAACCTGTATTCTTAACATTTTTATATTTCTTCCCCTGACATTTATAGTAGAATTCTTATCTATCATTGCAATATTGGCATTAACACTTTTTATGTATTCAAGAAACATTTCTTCAACATTTTTCTGTTCACTGTCAATATTTGCCAGATCAATTGTAAGCTTCTCTAACTGACTTTCATAAGTAGCTTTATTAACATCATACTGCAGTGAAAGATTATGTGGATTACTAATCTGTGTCAAAAGACTTTCAAATGTTTTCTTAAAATAAACATCCTGATATTCATTCTTTCCTTCAATATTTCTTATTTTCTCTGAAATATTGCTCTGTTCATTAGAAAGTGACTCTTTCGAATCAGCAAGTTTTCTTCGTATATCCGCCTGATATCTGTCTAAATCTGACTTTGCTATTGTAAGCAAATCAGGAATATCATTGAATAATTCGGACATTTTATCCTGTGTAATCTCAGGCTTGATATCAGAATATTCTGACACGCCACTTAATTTAGCAGATAAATCATTTTTTCTTGATGTCAGATTATCAATTTCTTTTCTTATAACACCAATATCATGCTTCTTAAGATTTATTCTTTTATCAAATTCGACATCTGCAATCAAATCTTTTGGCAGCAGTTCTTTATATCCTGTTTTTTCTTCAAGCTGCTTATATCCATAATCAATATCCTTGTTTATTCCCGCAATAACACCCGCAAGCTTATCATTATTCTCAATTGCTGCATTAAGTGCAGTTCCTGTCTTATTTATCTGCTCCTCTAAGTGTTCATACTGTTCATCAGAAAAATATACATTTTCATATTCTTCTTCTGTAATATTATTATTGGTCTTTTTAGAAAGGTCATTCTCTTTATTGGTAACTCTATGTGTAAGCCTTTTTAATCTGATATTAAGTTCGTCTAAAGAGTCTGATACTTCCTTGGTAAGTGCGTTATACTTAGCTTCAAGCTCCTCTGGTACAATATTATTGTAAGCTTCTGCATTTACGCACAATTTATATGAATTAAACCGCTCCATTTGAATCTTATTTTCATTGATACTTTCTTTAAATACAGTTCTTTTTGATTTCAGATTCATTAAGACATTTCTTAAATCACTTATCTCATTATCAACAGCCTTATTCTTCTTTTCCAGTTCCTGAAGCTCATTTTTAACACGAATAAGTGAATTGAGATTAACATTATAACTCTTATATTTATCACATAATTTATCAAATTCCTCAGACCTGATATTATATTTTACTATCAGATTCTCACTTTGCTTAATTAATCTGTTATTTCCTTCATTTTCATCTGATAATGTATCTTTTTCACTTCTTATCTGTATCTGTCTCTTCTTTAACTGTGCCTCCTGCTCCTTATAATCTTCAAGTTTTTTCTCAGTGGTCTCATACAATCCTATAGAAAATGTCTGATTTTCAATTTCAATTTTATATTTACTGAATATTTCTACATCATCATTCTTTGACTGTATCTGAACAGACAAATTATTAATTCTGCTCTGAATATCAGCAAGCATTTTATCTAACTCCGCCTTATCAAGCAGATGATTATTGAACATAATAAAGAAATGTATATTTCCATATGTTGTAAAGTTGTTTTTAGCTTTATCAAATGGCTTCTCCAATTCTTCTCTTATTATTATAGGTATTGGAAAACTTGTATATATTTTTTCATCAATAAGCTTTATTCTTTCAAACGCATTTTTGTCCATTATTATAGAATACGGAATAAACGGATTATTTTCTACTAGCTTACCATTACTCTCCTGTGTTCTTCCATTCTTATTAAGCCATTCCATACCATATACATATCTGATATCGTTCTGCTCGCAATAGTTTCTTACATTATCCGGAAGTTCTATTGTCTTTCCTTCTTTTAATTGTGCATACTGTTTTTCCAGTTCACTCTGTGACATAACAAGCTTCTTCTTGTCAATTTCCAATTGATTAATATTGTTCACAAGGCTGCTTATAATGACATCTGGTCTGTCCAGAGCCAGCTCATCCAGTCCTGCATATTTAAGGATTTTTATTCTGCTATTCTTCTGATGTTCAAGGTCTGTCAGAATATTTTCCTGTTCAGACATTTTATGCTTCACATCACTTATATCAGCTACAATATCCACTTCTTCCTGTAAAAGTTTTCTTGCTTTTATATCAAGTTCGTTCTTTTTCTTATATAATCTTGAAAGTCTGTTATTCTCTTCCTGCTTTTCTTCATCCAATTCTTTTTGCTTTACTTCAAGTGTTCCTTCTTCATATAATCCAAGGATGTTTCTCTTTATGTCACACGAAAACTTCCTGTTAAATGCTTCCTCAATATCATTATATGATTCAACCGAATTCTTCAAACTTCCGGTTTCAATGCTTTTCTCCAGTTTAATTCTTTCATTATTCTTTTTATCTGTGTCAAGATTATCCAGCATATGCTCTTTATCAGATATGTCTTTATCATTATTATCCCGTTCTTTAATACTGCTTTGCATTTTTATGGAATAATGCTCATACAATGCATGTCCGATTTGTTCAATTTTATCCTTATTAGACTCTGAATTTTTTAAAAGTATATCTATTTTTCCTTCTACTTCCACCTTTTCTGCTTTTATATCTTTTAATTCCTGATACAGTTTATTGCAGTCATATATAGATAACTGCCTTGTTAATTTATCCTGTGCATTTTTTAATCTTGTAATTTCAACTTCCTGTACACTTCTCTCTGACACAGTTTCATCTTTACAATCAATATACCTGTATATTTCATATGATATTTTTTCATACAATATCTGATTAATATATTTTTCAATTTCTAAAAGCAGATTACTTTTATCGTCAAGATTAGCCGCAAGAATCTCTATTGCCTCATTTAATTTCTTTACATACAGAGCCATTCTCGCCGTATGTTCGCATCTGTCCTCATCTAATCTGACATATCTGTCTATGTCTTCTTTAAATGATTTAGTATCTTCAAAATATTTTTCTATCAGTGCCTTTTTTTCTATCTTTGACTGGTTGCTCCTATACTGTTCTATAAATTGGAATGTCAGTTTTCTAAACTCGTCTATCCTGTTCTTTTCCTGATTAAGCTTGTCCTCTATCGGCTTTAAAAACCAGTTTTCAACAAGATCTTTTTCATCTTTAGAATTGCTAAATAATTCTGATAAACCAGATTCTTTCTGATTAACTTTTCTTATAATACTTTCCCATTCCTTATTGTTAATCTGATACTGGCGCAATGTCCCAAAATACTGTCTTCTTCCATAACTGCTGCCCATATCGTAAATTCTGAAATCGCCTTTTTTATCTTTACTTATATCTTCAAACAGCTTTTTACATTCCATAAACCCTTTTAATATTTTTCTGTTTCCATCCTGTTTTACAACTGGTATATTATCAATATCATAATGGCATCCTTCTGAATAACTTCCTGTAAATGTATACATTTCCAATTCTTCTGCATCATTGTCTTCTTTCTGGTTCTTCCTTACCATCATGCCTGATAAAAATCTTGTAACATTATTATCAAGCTGCCACTCTGTCATAATAAAAGTAGGTCTGTTTGTTGTAAAATAACTTTTGAACTGTCTGTCGCCAAGATCTCTGTAAGACTTATTAACAAACTGACTCATAATCATCTGTACAAGTACACTTTTTCCACCACCATTGCGCAATGATATTAATGTACTCTCTCCACCAAAATCAAATGTCTCATCATCAATTTTTATTGTGTCATGATTGTATGAAAGATTTAGTATTCTGATTCTTGAAATCTTACTCATTTTTTACCCCCAGTGCTTCCATTATTCTTTCATAATTATCTTTATTTAATATCTTGTATTCCATAATATTATCCAGCTTTGATGTAGTCTTTATCATTTCATCTTCTTCAACAAAAATAATCAACTCTTGTTTTTCAAGGAATTTGCATATTCCACTTACAAATCCTTCTTTGGTTGTCTTCATTTTAGTATTGATTTCTACACTTTTTAATGCCTCATATGCTTCACTCATACTTTTATAATCCAACACATTTTCATATAATTCTGTATATATATTTCCATCTTCTGCCTCTCGTTCATTCTCAAACCCGACGCCTGCTTTAAGTCTCTCAGATATAATATTCTGCAATTCTCCCAATTTAAGAAATTCTCTTGATTTACATGAACTCCCCTGGCCATCATAGAACTCTGCCATCAATGTAAGAATCACAAACTGTGACAAATAATAATCTTTATCTGTAGCTTTAGATTTGCATAATTCTCTCTTCAAATCTGCTTTAGTAAACCCAAGATACTTATTGTCTATATCAGGCATCAGATATATTGTACTTCCGTATCTTTCTATCTTACTGTCAGCAATCTGTGCCTGATTCTTCACGAGATTCATCACTTCTTCTCTTTCAACATATGCCCTATATAAATCACTTGCATTACTATCATTATCGCTTAATGCCCCATGACACAACAGATAATAAAATATTTTCTGACTGTATGTTATATTCTCCGCTTCGTATGCCATCTTTTACCTCTCTTCGTATCTAAATCCTACATTAGAACATTTAAAATTCTTTAAATTACCTGCCTCATCTTTTACATGCTTAAAATGTATATACTGTCCATCTTCTATCTGATAAACATATATTTTCTTTATATTTCTGTATTTAGGATTATCCATTATTCCCAGCAGCATTTCATTTAAAATAAATCCATCTGAGGTATCCATAAGATATTCGGTCTGTTCTTTCCTGAGTTCGCCTATATCTATATTCCCCTCCGTCAGAAGCTCAATTATCACCTCACGGAATATTTCTGCAGTAGGAATAAGAATTTTTCTTTCTTCTTTCGTAAATCTTTCATTGAGAAATTGAAGGGTGATTTCTTGATTTTCCAGCAACATATCAAGAATTACCGTGATACATTGTTCATATTTTTTCATTCTTTCCTGCCTTTTTCTCTCTTTCTCTCTGTTAAATTCTTCCTCGTCAAAATCCAATTCAAGGTCTTCTTCATCAATGTCCGATTTTTTCAATCTCTTCTGATATTCAAGCATTTTCTCTGGATTAAATATTTTATCAGGCATACTCATAAATAAAGGATTAAAAATTTTATCTGCGTTCTTAAGCAGGCTTGCATCTTTTAGTATTTCATCATAAACATCACTTCTAAACGGAAAACGCTGAACAAGCGTCATGTTAGAATAATTTTCAAGTTCATAATCATACAGCTTCTTTAAATCAAAATGCTGACCAAGAATTTTCTGATGTTCATCTAGAGTTCCTGTAAGATAATGACCTATAATTTTCAGATTATTTAGATTTTCTTTCTCTTTTTCTGAAAACTCATCAGTATTCATCTCTTTTTCTTCAAATTCTTTAATTTTCTCATCTATAAATTCCCTGTGCATATTAAATTTCGCACGTGTGTCTGCAACAGTACTTATATTTTCTTCCATAATCTGTCTGTAATCCTCTACAGAATATGACAAAGCATTTCTTTTTATAGACAAAGCAGTCTCCTGTATTTTCTGGCTCTGTTTTCTTAACTGGTTAAAAATGTTCTTAATATCATCAACAGCTTTATTATAATCTGCCTTTTCAAGATGCAGTTTAAAAAGCATTTCATTTATTGTAAGTTTAAGATTATTCTCTACTTCCATTGTCGAAAGAATCATATTATAACCTTCATCTGTAAGATAATATGATGTTCTCTTGACTCCTCCGTCCTGATAAACGACCTTATTATCTATATATCTGATATTAATATCCTTATATTTTCTATTATCATAATCATATGCTTTGAAATACATCGAGACACCTGTATTTCCCAACACATCTTCTACTATAAATCTTGCCAGATTCATACTATTTTCATATTCCAATGAATGCTCATAATATTCATAATTAATCTCATCAACAAATGCAGCTATGTCATCTATTGTACAGTCTTCTTCTTTTAACGAATACTCCATAATATATAAAAGAACACTAAAAAGCATATTTATCTGTTCATCTCTTGTGTTAATTCCAAAACTTCTCCACTTTACCACTCTGTCTATACTATTCCCACACAACACAGAATATCTTGCCACAAACTGCATTCGTTTTCTAAAACCTTTAAGAAAATCCTTTTCCATCATCCTTGCTCCAATCATGCTCATTTAATATTTCCTGTGGTATATATTTTCCTTCTTTCAGCAAATTTAATATCTGTGCTTTCCTGTTTTCACTAAAATAATCAAGAAAAATATTTTCTATATTGGAATTCTGTTTTTCCTTTGTAAATGGCATATTGCTAAAACCCATCTTCTCAGCCTTATCAAGCATACTTTCGTATGCTCTTACAAAAGGCTTTATATCTATACTTTCCCCTGTACCACATTTCCACTGTTTCTTTACAAGATGCTCATATATTATAATCCCCTCATAATCAATGTCACCAAAATACAACAATTCATTGCCAGCTTTAAAATACGACTCCGCACCAGAAGCATAATCCGCAAATGAGTTCCATATTCCTTTACCAGCACCGTATATTAATGTATTGAATCTTATGCCAAGCACATCCGCTTCATTTATTCTTAGATACCTTCTTATATCATAAAATGTATCCTTATTCTCTATTATTAAAATATTTTGTGGAAAATCCTTAGAATGTGAATAATAAGATAAAGGCTCTGACGTTTCATAATAATTAAGCTTGTTTCTGTCTATTCCAAGCTTCTCACAGAACTTTATTCCGCCTTCTTTTTGAAAAAACTTTTCTTTTTTGAAAATCTCGAAACTACGCTCATTCATAGTTTCCTCGACAGACAATAATGACGAATTGTCTTTAAGATAATTACTGAGAAGACGCACCTTACCTGCATCTTCTTCGTATTTTTCCGGGTGCTTTCTGTAGTACTCCGTATTAACTAATGGATGAATACCAAAATCCAGTTCTTTATATATATCTGTATAATCTTTCTCGTCCTCATGTTTCCAAAACATCACTGGAAGTGCCGGCTTTCTTCCATTAGTTAAAGCACTCTTTACAGGAGCCAGCTTTCCATCACTTATTAATTCAAAGATATAATCATATAATTCTTCATAAGACAGATCTGGATGTTCCTTTTCAATATTGGAAAGATATAGCTTTGATTTCTTCATGTAGTGCTCCTTGCAGACTAAAAATGTAGAGTTAACTTTTAATTTTAGAATAGCATTTATGAGTTATATTTACAATAATTATTGTTGATAGTTTTTCAGACGTAGGAAGTAAAATATGTAACGATAAACGTCTACCCATTTTTCATTACCTCAGCTGTAACATTTTTATCATCATACCAGCACGTGCATTTTTTGCACATACTGCTTTTATGTCCAGATTATACATATCATTGAGAATAACCCAAACAAACCCAAACAAATAATTTATATTTTTTGTATATATCAATATCAATCATTTTCTTCATTGCCATCAACATGTGCAAAATTTGCACATGTTAAATCATTTCCTGCCTCTTCATACATATCCTTATATGTATATATTTCAGATGTAACCATTTCCGAATATAAAAATATATACTTTTTACATACACGCTTGAATAGTTCTAACATCCTGTCACTGTTGCACATTCCAACCATATAATCCAGCAAATATTCTACTTCTGATTCAGATGCTTTTCTTGCACATATTTCTTCGACTATCGGTTTATATGTAGCATATGCTAAGTCATCAAGTTCTTTTATCATGCATACTATTTTCTTAATTTCGTCATCCATAGCTTATACCATATTATCCAACTTTCCTGATATTACGCACATTTGTTTATATATAAACGTTTCCAGTACTCAGATAATCTTTTATAACTTGATGTACATACACACATTTCCACCTCTCTGATACTTTCACATTGGGGCACAAGCAAATCTTCCATATGTACCTTCAGCAACCTGCTCAATACATAAAGATGATCAACAGATGGCAGAATCATTCCCTTAAACCAGCGATATATCGGCTGTGGACATGATAACTGCAATATTTTCTGTATATCCTTTACTGTATAACCTGCTTTTTCAATCCTATATTTTAATAAGATGCCTGTTTTCTTCATATCAATATGTTCATACATATGTTGTCAACTCCTTTAGCAAAATTCACCCTCTGTCCAATCGAATGCATAATCTGGATCTTCCCAACTCTTCTCATCACTCCATATTCTTTCATGCACATGAAAACGTTCCTTCGCCAATTTTTCCTTCTCGTAGTATTCTCTATGACAGAATGGCATATATATTTCCGCTTCTTGCTCTGTACATGATGCCATATGTAATCTAGGACCATTATCTGGAAAAATAGGATCAATATCATATATCCATTTCCTTGGCTCTGCCTTACGCTGACTATGATTGTACACTTTTTTGAAATATTGTTTCCATGTGTATCTCCTGCCATATTCATCATAGATACTTACCATGCTCTTATTTTTCAGGCAAAATTCTTCCAATTCCTTAAATGTACTGATAGTCTTATGTCTTTGGAATAGTGGTCGCCAACCTGCACTCAGTTTACAAAGATGCACCTCATACCCTAAATATGGCTCATCTACAATTTCATATTCGATATCCTTGATTGTATATTCTGTTTCGACAGCAAAATGCTCCCGCATTAGCTTTTTATTTCTACTCATCAAATAAAAATTAGTTCCCATAAGATATACACCAATCCTTTCTTTTGATTATATGATATCCTATAGGAACTATAATTGCATTGGACTGTTAGTCCAAAAGTTTATCCCTCTCTGCTTCTTTAAAACCTATACTTTATATTCACTCTTTAATCTCCCAATGACCACTGTAGCCACTTCCTTTATATGATACATTTGGCATTTTCTTAATCTTACGCTTTACTGTTGCAATACTAATTCCCAATTCCGATGCCATATCCGCTGTTGATATTTGAGGATTTACTTTTATCATTTTAATTATTTTTTCTTGAGTGTCATCTTGGGTATCACCTTGAGTATCATCTTGAGTGCCACCTTGAGTGTCATTTTCGTTCACCTGTGTTGCATAATTAGTGCCATAATTCAGATTATATAAGGTCAATGTAAAATCATCATTATCTGCATCAAAGACTGGCATCTTAGACTCATCAAATTCAACCTATCCCTCATAATCTGCTAAAGCAAAAAACAAGCTCGCAAATGCCCATTTTACTAAGCTTTGCGAGCTTTTGAAAATTATTCAAACTCGATTTCGGTAACTATATATTGTGTCTAATCAAGTGTTGCATCACAATATTTTGTATAATTATTCTTGATATTCTATGTATTCTTCATCGTTTCGAAACTTTTTGCAAGCATTTTGCAACCATGTTATGCCTATAACGCAAGAGAGCCGGATCACTCCGGCTCTCTCAAGTATGCATCCGCAAATGCATACCCCAATTAGTAATTATAATATACAGCAACCATTGAAAAAATGCAAGTTTTTATAAAAAATTTTTCAAAATATTCATTCTTGATGCCAAATCCGGATGAATCACTATCGCAGCAACATTAGGATTAACAGCTTGTCTATAATTATCTGTTATCTTTTCAAACTCCCGAATAAATGCTTTTATTTCTGTCTTTGATACCTTCAGAAGCTTCATATAGTAGCACATAAGAATAATATAGTCGCCAATTGTCTTGAAATTCACATATGGCAATCCAATTTCAAGTTTCAAACACTGTTTCATTGCACTAGTAGGATCAATATTTCTGAAACGAGTATCGAAAACTACTGCATTATGTGCAATAGCATTTCGTAAATCTTTTAATGTATAGATGTATTTGTATATCAACTGTCTATCTGTATCACAAGACACATTGAGAGATAAACGCTTTGAAATATCATCTCGAACATCATATGTAAGGCATGATAATAAATATCCCAAATCACTCATTGTCATTATTTCGAATAAAGCCCATACCGGAACATCTGAATATCCAATATTATTATAGAAATGCGTTATCTTTGGATTATTCTTTTTATAGGCATACGCAAGGCTAGACTGAATAGAATTCTGTAAATTCAGCTTATTCTGTTGCAATTTCCTTTTCTGCTCTGTAGTTGCTGATGTCGGTGCGTTGTTGTATCCACTAACAACCTTGTCATACATATCCTGAATAGATTCCGAATTAGCATTTACAAGTATGCTTTCCAACGCAATATTTTTTACTGCTGTTTCAATAAACATCATTTTCCCATACAACAACGCCTTCAAATCAGAATCGTATTGGATAGTAGCATAGACTTCATCATATGATGTAAATGGTAATCGTCTATGCGCATTTCCAAAAAAACGATATCCCTTGTATCCATGAAAATATCCTGTATTAATAAGTTGACGCTTCTGTTTGGGTCCCTGTATTGAAATTCCACTATCTCGTAAATGTCTCATCAGAGCATCTGTTTTTTTATAACTCATAGACGCCTCCCAAAGTTAATTTTAATACAATTATAATGCGATTTAATATCAAAAACAAGACAGTTTAAAAAATGTAGAGCCTATTCTATGCCTCCAAATCACCCGACATAACATCTACTGTCTCTAATAACGTTTTAGCATAATCAAATGCATTCCTCTTTACTGTCTTTTGAGAAACAATCGAACAAAACAGAATGCTCCAAACAACCAACACTAACAACATTGTATACTTTGGAACCGGATTTCGAAATATATCCGCAATACCAAATTTATCCACCATTAGTATTTCACGAATAGCCAAAATAGCATATATCGATAAAGCATACCACTTACACCCATATAGATTTCTCCAATAATTATATTTCTTTAGTTCTTGATAAACTCTCGGGAATTGTTCTCTATGCGAATTTGCATAAATACGTAAATGTTTTGTTACGCTCTCGTATTTGCTGTCGCTTTTAGAATCTAAATTCTCTTCTTCCTCCGATTCAGGCAATTGTAGATCAGGGATTTTTTCATTTAACCACTTATGGTATTTAACTTTTGTAATATCATCTATAGTATCATCGCTAAACCTTAATATTATAGTTGTTGGCATTCCTCCCAAAGCCTTATAGAATTTCTCTTCATATGTTTTTCCCAGTTCTCGTACTATATATGCGGCAAATGAAATCACTACTAAAGATAATGCCAATCCTATTCCTGCCTCCATCCACTTACACTTCACGACACCATTAAAAAACACCATAAGCAAAAGCGGAATTCCTGCCGTTATGGCTGGTTTAATTCTTGCTGCAATAACAAAATCATCAAATGCTTCTCGAATAGCTTTTATCACTTATCCCACTCCTCAACTTTTTCCTCAAAATTCAACTTTTCTAATGCACTCCAACCTTCTCTAGCTGGCATATTTTTATGATGATGAATTATGTTTCCTTCAGTTTTATATACTTTCACTCCTCTTCTTGTAAATGCATTAACTACCATCTGAAGCGGATGATCTGAATCTTTCGCTACAGATACAAATGCTGTTTTTCCTATAGTTTCATCTTCATCAACGATTTCTCCAATAAGTCTATCCAATATTGATGGACTTACATTATGTCTTCCTCCATGATGAGGTATTTGTAAAAATTTCACAGTATCCTTGATAGTCTCATCTTTCTCGTCTGCATACGAAATAGCCTTATCTAATGCACGTATTCCGGCATCCCCTGTAAGAAGAAAATTCTCTTCATCCATTTTTCCAAGAACAACTACACTCATTTCATTCTCCGATGTAGTTTCAACATCTTCTCTAAGTTTTTCATCTGTCCATGATTCTATTAAATTTTTCACATACTGTACCAATTTATTAACAATCTTCCTTGCTGCACTTTCATGAACATTACTCTTTTCTAACGGCGTTTTATTTGACTCAATCATTAATTCAAGATAAAACTCCTTACTGGGAGATAATATTTCTAGCTGCCCTTCTATAATCTTTCCTTGAAAAGCTTCACAAATTTCAATTTTTTTATCTTCTGCCATTTTTTCCAAATCGCTAATATACTGGTACTCTTTTTTTAAACGCTCGCAAAGACTTTCTTTTGTAATTCGTCCGTCACTAACCGAATCCCAAACATCATCAATATATAGCCACGGCCTGTTCATATATAACTTCTTCACTTCAAACTCTTCCAATATTCGCTTTAAACCTGACGCATGATCCAAATCCGAGTGTGAACATATAACGCAATCAATAACCTTATCTGTTGAATCAGAAAAATAATATTCATTCAAATGCTCAACTATTTTATCACCATGAGCCTGAAGTCCACCATCATAAACAGCAATTTTATAATCTCCATTATCATCCTTCCAACGAATTGTAATTGCGTCTGCATCTTTTTTTACTTCATCCCCAACACCTATAAAGTCTATCTCATATGCCATATACGAACCCTCCTTTTAAATATCTTCTGTCAACTATCCTCATTTTCGTGTTAGCACTCTCTCTCTCCGAGTGCTGATATATATTATATTAGCATTATTCTATATAATTATCAACATCAAAATATAGAGCAGTTATCCTGCTCCACATCCATCACACATACACCAACTCCTTCACCACAATCTCCTCCGCACAAGCAATAATATTATTCATCTTCCCCACCCATAGCATCTGATTTTCCGCCTTCAACTTCTCCGTCACACCTTGTTTCTCCTTCATCTGTTCCACAAGCCTATCCATCATCTCATAGCATTCCTCATCAATATCATGCAGATATTCATTCAACTTTCCTTCAAGCAACAGCTTCATATAATATCCATGTTTGAACTCTTTCAGATACTCACATCTCATATGTCCAAACTTTCCGATATTATAATTTGTTCTCTCTGGCAACTGTAAATCCGGATAATAAATATCACCCTCGCCCAGCACATAAGTAATTCCATTCTCTACAATAACTTTCTCCTATTTTCCCATAACTTTTATCCACATTTCTGCGATATTTCTCGCACCTCAACATCAATAATAGCCTCTGGCCCTTTTACAACCTTTCACATACGCTCTGATTCCGACATATACTGCCTGAACTAATAACAATAATGCAACAAGATTCAGCTTTACTAAGACCTTTATCCAATCTCCAAAATACACAGCCATAACTAAACTTATTACTACTATTCCAACGCTAATCACATCCCAACAATTCTCCTGATATACTTTTGCAACTTTCTTTTCTACAATTACTGTCTGTACACCTACAGCTCCCACACCTCCAATAATTACTATAATAAACAATAACCAATGCACTATAATTGCTAACATCTCATTCGGTATCCTATCTCCCACCTGTGCCAACACATTTCCTATATCAACAATCCACTTGCCAGACCTGCAAATACCATTCCATATGGTATCAACAAATGCAGTAAAATCGCCTAAAAATATTTCAGACCTCATTGCCGCAAATATTGTCGTTACAATTGCATACCACCATAAAACTTTAATCATTACATCAAATCCAACAGTCTTTGCCTTATACTCCTTTTCCAGTCCGTTCCTTTGATGTTCATACCTCTCTTTTGCCTGCTGATATGCTTTGTGGTCGCAGTTCTGACACATTTCGTAGAGTACCGGCTTTTCAACCGGTATCTCCACTTTCTTCTGATACGTGAGTACATATTCCTTTTCCTGCTCAGCCTGCTGCAGTTTATCTTGATATTTTTCTACTGTGTTGTCGCCTCTTTTCATTTTCTCTTTCTCGCTCTGCAACAATTCTTTTGTTTGCTTCAATTCGTTCTTTAATTTCAAGCTATCAACTGTAAAGCTCTCATTTAAGAACAACCTCATCAATAAAAAACTCTGTACCTATATGAAAGCTCTGCAAATTCGTGAAAATATGATAAATGCTAAAGATGAATATTCAGAAGAAGAGTATGCTGACAGTTTACAGCATATCAATGAAAATATCGAAGAAATCAAACAGCATCTGCTTGATGACAATATGGTTGTCAAAAAAGGCACTGACCGCCTTACTGTAAAAAATTATCCAAATTATCCAAATTAGTGAAACTTCTTAAATTATCAGACATAAGATGATAATATTTAATTAAACAGAAAGCACCACTCCAAAGGTGGATGCTCCGAGTTTAGATTAATGAATGTCCTTAAGGACACCGCCTATCCTGTTGGCAGACAGGATAGGCATTTTTATTTTCGCCTACTCTTCATCGAAGAGCTTTTCTCTTTATCGAGAAAGGCAAGCAACGCTACAATCAAGCTACCAAAGGACATCAGCAATGCTAATATACCAATGAAAATCGAAATGATCTCATAAGCCGTCATCGGCGCCACGTCTACACTCCGTTTCGGTCGGTGCTAAGCAGGTGCCACTGGCACCTAGCACCCCTTCCTATGTATTTCGGTTGCCCGGTATCATAAAACTCTGGAGGCTACCTCTACGCTCCGCTCCGGTCGGCGCTAAACAAGCGTCCCCCGGACGCTTAACGCCCTGTCATGGGTACTATGCTTCAGCAAGGATAACTATGTTTTTTTCAATTTCTTTTATTTTTTCCCAATTATGACAACATGATTACTTGCACCTAAAATTGATTGTTCTCGACATACACTATAGTGATAGTCGCACCATGTTTTGAACTGATTTTCATCCCATTTGTCAACCTTTTGCGATAAAAGAGGAGCTAAACCATCTTGAGCGAAATGGTCTACAATTTTTAATCCATATCTTCGATAAATTGATTCCATTTCATCTTTTGATGAGTAATAAGTATCTGTCCAAAAGCACTTCTCATCATCATGCTTCAGCACACCAGTTTCAATAAGTTGTTTTGCCAAGTGTTCATCCAAATATTTTTCATTGCTCGTAGCAATATATTGAAAAACATAGTATCTTGGAATGTACGCAGTAACCAAAAGCCCGCCTTTCCTTAACACTCTTAGACATTCCTTCATGCATTTTTCTCTCTGCTCTTCTGTAATCAAATGATAAAATGGTCCCATATTGAGAACAATATCAAATGAATCATCTGCGAAACAGGACATATCTGTAGCATCCAAAACAGAAGTATTCATATGATAATTTTTATTGGTAAGAGTTCGATTAATAATGTCTATATGCCTTGGCGTAATATCTGTAGCAGTTACATCATGCCCCTTATCTGCAAACCAGAAAGCATAAATTCCTGTTCCTGCTGCACAATCTAATATTTTACTCTTGGTGTCGATAATCTCATCCAAAACTCTTGTAGTTGTTACAAATTCAATTCTTCTTGCATTATTTGTAGTCAAACGATTTTCCTCTTTGTAATTCTCGTAACTGTCAACAACATAATTCATCACTAATTCCTCCGATTCTATTATTTTTATGTATTAAAAAAGCTACCCTCCTTAAATTAACTTTAAGGACGATAGCTAATAGCTTCGTGTTACCACCTTAATTCATCTATATTTCGCAATATAGACCTTAGCAAGTACGGAAATTTCTTTCGATACTCTGACGCTGTAATGGGCGTTCCCAGTGTAGCCTAATGAATAAATCAGTTGGTACACGGCTCCAAGACTGGTTCAATATTTCTTCAATGGAGTTTTCCACCAAACAACTCCTCTCTGCAATATCCAAAATATTTACTATCTCTCTTCATCGCTTTTTATCAGAATAGCCACATAATAATTATTTGTCAAGCATATAATTTATTGATCATTAAGAATAGTATCTATCATATCTTGCTTGCCATTAGTGTATGCAACCCTGTCATCTGCATACTTGCTTTCCAGTTCTTCCTTTAACTTCTGATAACACAAAGCCACATTCTCATTAGCATTAAGATAATCTCTAAAATGTATATAATTTTTCCACTCGATTCCGTTCCATTTCACAATATGAATATGGTGTGTTCTTGTATCACTTTCCTCATCACCCATTACATAAAGAAGTTGATGTTCCACATCTGAACCGCGATAAAAGATTCCTTCCTTCTGTAATTGCTCATTATATGATATTATTCTATCAAAATCAGTCACTCCAACAACAATATCAATAATCGGTTTTGCTTTAATTGCTGGTATTGCTGTACTTCCAATATGTTGTATATCAACAGCATCATCACCTAATATAGATTTAAGGTTTTTGATTGTTTGAATGGCAGCCTCATCCCACTGTTTATCATGTGGTTCAAGCTGCACTGTTCCTCTTTTTAATCCTAATGACATAGCAATCTCCTTAATATTACATCACAATTTCACTGTCGAAATATTGTTCCTGAAAATGAATCTGTCTCCTGATTTCTTCCTTTGAAAAAGTTACTCCGACTGGCACAACTACCCACTTTTCTTCTATATCATCTTTTCTATAAACAATGGCAATAATTTTACCTGTAAACTTGCCTACTGGTTCATTTACACCTAATATATAAGCGTCCTGCTCTTCTCCATCTGGTGCCATAACTCCTTCAATGTAACCATAATTTATTGGATTATACATATCCTTATATTCAGGATGATAACTTCCTAATGGTCTATCGACCGTGACAGTTACTGTTGCTCCGATTATAGAATTATTTTTTACCCGTAAATACTTTTCTATCAATTTCGGCTGTATCAACGGATATGTCCAGTTCTCAAGCAACTCATCCATAAGCACAACTTTCTCCATCTCGCTATGTAATTCTTTCGCAAACTCTGTTATCTCTGCAAAACAAAGCAGTCCAAATGTTTCTTCACCAGTATCATTTACTCTAGTCTTACCTGTCACCGAATATACGCATATTGGTTTTATCTCAAATTTGATAGCTCCTGTTTCTTCCTGCAACTCTCTTTTAGCAGTTTCAAGAATATTTTCCCCAGCTTCTCTATGCCCTCCCGGCACTTCATAGGTATCTCTTTCTTTATGCTTGCAAAACACCCACTTGCCGTTGCTCTGTGAAATTATTACTGCAAACTTCAGTAATGAATCATCTACTGTATCATAAAATTTAACTTCTAACATATTTCTTCTCCATCGACACCTATAATCTCATCTTCTAAATTTGCTTTGAAACAAAATGTACAATTTCTTTCTTCTGTTCAAGAATATAAGGTACCAGCTCCTGCGGATATACCTTTACGCTATTCTTTAAATCCTCAAATGGAACCCAGCAGAAATCTAAATCAATCCTTTTATCATCCAAACCATCATACCCATAAAATACTCCATCTAAAGGAATATCATCATTAACGAGATGCACATTATAATATAAGCATATCTGATGACATGGTCTTTTACCCCATGGAAAATATATTTCACCAATCGCTAGCAGATTATCTACCTCTATTTTAGTGTGAAGTTCTTCTTCAAATTCCCGCTTCAAAGTTTCTATACTTGTTTCCATTGCTGCTACATGTCCACCTATAATGGAATAATCATCATTCTTAGGACGCTGTAATAGAATTTTTCCATTGCGTATCAATATTCCACCAACTCTGTATGAAAATACAAAGTTATCATTCTTAAATAAAATATCCACTTAACCGCCTCCAATCCATATATTCAAATGTTAAACCCATTAAAATATAGACAAAGCATTTCATTAGAAATTTATGTAGCGATGATATTGGGACAAATATAAATAAGAATTTTTATCATAAAATATTTCATCAAATATTTTTATTTTTTCCCCATACTTAAACAAATATAAAAAAGTTATAGGTGTATTGTTTTTATTACTAAAATGATATAAATTATAAAAATAATCTTGCACTTGACTATTCCTTAAAATACGATTAATTTCATATTTAAAAAAATTGAATTCTTTGTCTGATATAATTTTTTGTTCTCTCAAATAGCATATATAAGAAAAATACGATAATGTCTTGTCCACTTTTAACTCAAGCTTACCACTTCCATGAAACTGCTCTGTATACCATTTATAATTATAATCAAACATATATATCACATCTTTTATATATTTATCTGTCCTAATTTTTTCTGTTAATTCATTGATATATTCTGCCCTTCCTAGCAAAATACTTTTTCTCCATTGATAATATCCAAATATACCTCCTGCCATCACCAGTATGAGGGAAATAATAGATATAATATCCGATATTTTTATTTCATTTATAAAAACCATTCCGCATTTTATGCTAACTAAAATGTTAATTAGCATATTTCTCCTTATTTAAAATAATCTATCCACTTGTGCAAACTGTCAATGCTTTGTATCTTCATTACTTGAAATAAAGAAAGTATTTACCATAATCGGCAACTAATTCCAATATCCTTCCTTCTTGAGAAAACATAAGAAAATTACAACCTGAATACACTAATATGCTAATAGCTATTATTGATATCACCATTAACAAGATGCACATTATAATATCGTGTATTCATCTATTCCTCACCTCTTCTTGTGTCTTCTATAGACGCTTTTTTATATTCCAAAATGTTATCCGGTAAACAATTCAGATACATATAAAGTGCATCCGTATTTTCTTCCAACACCTGCATCAATTTATCAGATGGATTTGCATAAACAATCCCATAATCCACCTCTCCAAGCTTCTTACGTATCGGAAAAGCCAACCTTTCCTTCTCCAAATTAAATTGTGCATCTACACCAGTTTTATTTCCTCTTGCATCTAAACGAATCCATCTATCCAATGATTTGATATAAACTGCATTTAGTGCATGGATACAAAATCCTGTTTCCGGCACATCTCCTAATGTGAGACGTTGATAACAAATTCCAGTCGGTATCCCACATGCACGAAGCAACGCTGCAAGAAGATTCGCCTTTGCCCAGCAGATACCAACTTCCTGTTCCAACACTTCTGTTGCAGATTTGGTCACACGCTTGTCCTGAACATCCCACGAATGCTTAATTTCATCACGCACAAACTCATAAACAGTCTTAATCAAAGAAATTTCATCTGCAGCGCTTAGCTTAAATTCATCCGCTTTTGATAAGATGCTGTTGTCCTTCCAGTTTATATATTTTGATACTGATAGGTATTCTCCTATTGTATCCTTGATAATTAATTCTTTCATAAAATTCTTAATTCCTCTTTCTCGTACTCATGATCCGATCAATAATATATGGAGTTTGTCCTTAATTTTTGCCTTATATACTTTTTCTCACCGTTCTTCTCCTGACACTTCTCCTATTGCATTCAACATATCTACATTCAATTCTTCAGCAACAATATTTCTGTTCTTGCCATTCGTAATACCCTTATCCTTCATTTGCTGAATCCATATATATCATTTCAACAATACTGTCTGCATCAATATCAGATGTAATAATTTTTTCATAATTTCTCCTTAATCTTGCTATTACTCTCCCCACAGATAGAGCCAAACTAGAGCCATTTGATAAAACAAATGCCGGAAACCCGCATAAATACAGGCTTTCGGCATTTTAGTCCGTTATTCAAACTCTTCCCAAAGGAAGTATTATCAAATCAAAAATGCTGATTTTATGCGGCATTCCACCACATCTATTTCATCAAATGTTACTCTTTTCATATCGTTTTTAAAAACTTTAGTAGCAAATTAGTTGCAATTATTAAATATTGCATCTACAAAATCCATGGCAGATATAATCTACTTTTACTACTAAAAACGAATAATCAAATGTGGCTTGCGGGTGCTTAACTGTGCCTGCTGCCGCCCCCACTATGAAAGGAGCTTTTCTATGAGCAATCAACACAAACATCCAACTATAAGTTTTAGAATCAGCGATGCTGAACGCAAGCAAATCGAAGCCCGTATCCTTGCCAGCGGCATGATGAAGAAAGATTACTTTGTCCGTTCCTGCATCTATAACCGCATCTGCGTTGTCGGCAAGAAAGAAACCATATATCCTCTGGTACAGACTGTGAATGCATTGTATCTACAGATACTTGATATGCAAAAAGCATTTACATCATCAGACCGAAATATTGATACACTTCCTTCTTCCGATGATATTAAGGAATTACATACCGAATACACCAATATGCTTACAGCTATCATTGACCTGCTGGATGGTGCAAAGTATCTGTGGGAAGGAGACCGCAATGAACAACAATCTTAATTTCCTGTTCGGTATGTATGATTCTGCTACCGACTTCATCATTGTCAATATTAGTGAGAATTCCGTTCTCGTTATCTGTTGTAAGGAATGTAATTCTTCCGTTATCTTTGAAGAACCGAATGATATTGTATATCTGTACTGGTTGGCAAAAGACTCACCTCTTACATATGCCAAGCTCGCACTGAAAGCAAATGGTCTGCAGGATTATGTGGATGGGATGAGTGAGTTGAATTAAACAATCTCATATGGCTGTACAAATAATTAAATTGTGCAGCCACATATACACTAATTTACCATGCCCAAAGAATCTTTTTATCATCTATATTTAACATATCATCATGCTCAAATCTAAATATCTCTCTATCTTCATTGACATATGCTACTTTTAAAGATTTTTCAAAATCTTGTTCTTCAATTCTACTATACGAAAATCCTATTCTGCAAAAACCATACTCAGTTCCCCTAGATAAATTAACTTTTACATCTACACTGCAATCTCTATCCCACCTTATCCAATTTTCACCATTTTTAGGATAATACACTCTGATTGTGTCCTTTGCCATTTGATCATTATACAATAAAAAATATTCCCGATACAATCGTTCTCTATCATTTACAATTCTTACAATTTTATCACCTACTATTTGATTCCTTATATCATGATAATCCTCATTGTTTAATTCAAACCAATTATCTAAGATTGCCATTCCCAATGATATTGCAAGTTTTTTTTCGTCATTAAATGCACATCGTTCAACAGCTATCGTAAGAATAAAACTTCTATACAAGTCGTTTAATGATTTATTTCCCATAATCCATACAAAATGTCTTTGTATCGCAGGAGATTTTATAATATAATCAGCAAACGAATCATCCACTCCTTCCGTTGCTTCACAAGCTTTCTTTATAGCCTTTTTCCATAACTCATTATTCTTTAAGACTTCAAACGAGCTACATATGTACTCCGTCACCAAACTTGTAACTTTTTCACTTATCTTGTCATCTATTTTCTTCACATGAATCACCTCTTTTTTACAATCCCATAAATGAAATCATGTCCTCAAAACCTTTTTCAATATGCTCCGATAATGTAAGTCCCTTATTATCTCTTATAAATTCCAAGAACTCTGGCATATCTAACAATATTTTTTGTACAATTTGTTTTTCTTTAATCTGTAAAATTGCATGCATCGGATCTCCTATTTCCTCTATCTCAATTTCCAATTCTTTATCAACAGAACTCCAATATTTACTATATTTTGCCTGTCCTAACGCAGAGTAGACATCCGCACTAATACCTTCTTGGGGAATATTTTTATAATATTTTGCATCATCGTCTCCCAATACAATAAAAAGTAGCTTTTTTGAAAAGTAACTATCTTTTACAACTTCCAACATTTCAAACATACAATTCCTAGATTTCAAATAATTATCACTTATTATTGTTATTACATAATCGTGTTTCTCGATTGACTGCATAAATCGCTTAAAACTTTCATGATACTCAACATCTCTAATATCCCTTGAAATCTTTGCCTTATCACAAATATAAGGTGCAATGTTCTCTTCTAAACAATCCGCAATATCCATATCTTTTTGGCAATATGACAAAAAAATAGTTACCACTTTATTTTCTTGATTTTCAGCTACATCTTCACAATCTATAAAACAAAGCTCTATATAGGTTCTGATTGCTACTACAAATGGCTCTATTGATTTTCTCACAAATGCTTCAATATTATCTGAGAATTTATTACTTCCTGTATATCCCATACACAATCCTATAAGACTTTTAGGTCCATCAAGTATATATTGCAACAGTTGATATCCATAACTAACCAATTCTTCTTGTTTCGCTGGAAGCATAAGCACATTTCTCCATCCTTTATCTGCAAAAATTTGTTCAAAATCATACTCTTGTGTTTTGCATTCATTTATATAATTTCTAATAATTTCTGTTTCAGATATAAAATCAAAAAATTGTTGAATACAATACATTTCTTCTTGTGAATTCATTTTTAACATTTGAGAAGACAAAGTTCTATATTGTAAAGATATTTTCTGTATTTCTTTTCTGTTCATTATTCCATCCTCCCGCATACAGGACAATATGTTCCCGTTTCTTTATCCATGTTCGTAACTTTTATATCAATGTTACAACATTTCTTTGCACACTTTGTATAATCATCAGATGGTGTGTACAACTCCTTCTCATGTTCTCTTTTAGGACTTTTCATAGACATTTTAACAAATCCACTTTTATTGATCTTTTTAATACACTTACCCACTGTCCGTTCTAACTCATCAAGCATATAATTCATCGCCATCTGCTGTGCTTTTTCCAAAACTTCTGGCACAAAAAATGTATTTATTTTATTAGGTAAACCACATATCGGACAAAAGAAATTTATATTATCATCACTCTCATATACATCTTGATGTAACATGAATCTATTTTTACAGAAATCACATTCCAGCTCTATAAAATTTTCTTTGTCTAGTGGAACTGATATCTCCATCAGGGTGTTTCCCATATTTGCCTCCATTTCTGTCGATAGAATCTATCATAATACCTCTTTCATAAGTCTCAAGTCAGTCTCAAAATTTCATCCACAAAATGAGACGGAGTGAGACTATCTTGAGACTGAGTTTTTCTTACAAATTGAAAAATCATTGATTTTACTGCATTTCTTCGATTTATCCTAGTCTCATCCAGTATCAAATCTCATGAGACTTGGTTGAGACTAACTTGAGACTTGGTGAGACTAAGCGGGTTACAAAGTCCATGTTGATGTCTTTTTATCATACATCGCACCTGTAACTTTTTTAATTTTTGCGTAATCTCTGAACACTGTGGCTCTTGATATGTCAAGTTCCACCATTACCTGTTCAACTGATAAATGAATATTCTCACATATCATATTGTAAATTTTTTGTTCTCTTTCAGATAATGTCTTCTGCTCTCTTGCTTCATCTGCTGCCATTTTATCCAGCGGAATGGTTATTCTAAAAACATCATCCTCAATTAATTCAGGTTTTCCACCATCTGAATAAATCGGTGTATACTTGTACAAATTTCTCACACCTGAACCAATCGTATCTGTTCTACCAATGTTAGCAAAAAATTGCTGGATTAACGGATTTTTAGGATATGGTGTGAATTCATCACTCATAATATTTCCGTGTCGTCTTGGAATACACCAGTTTTCTGTTTTTAGCCAATCTTTTTCAATAATTACCTTTGCCGGAAATGCACTAGAATAATCTCTATGAACAAGTATATTGCCTATAACTTCTCTGGCAATAATTCCTCTGATACTTGTATTTACATTATCAATCAGGCAGAACTTATCTGATGTGTGTTTTGCCACAAATTCCATCAAAAGGTCATATGCTTCTATCAGATTTGTTGTTACCTGTAATCTGTCATCATATCTATCCACATTTTCAACTCTGTAAATTGCATCCGTAATATATCCCGGACAGCAGGAACGAATCACTTCATCTTTTCCAAGCAATAGCACGCCTGCCAGATTATATCCTTGAATACCTGACGAAAAATCTTTTTCCCACAAACCTGCACTTGTAAGTATCTCTTCATCAGACATTGTAAGCCACTGGTGATCCGGATTTTTGCTTTTTGCAAGATTACGCACCTTGTCCATTAAGTCAAGACACAGATCTTCCTTTGTTACATATGGGAAAATCTTATGTTCCGCATATGTAGTGCTCTTTCTGTTGTACATATTCTGTAACTGAATCGGTGAATCAGTAATATCCATATCACCATCTTCATTTCGGTCATATATTCTGTTTCCACACTTTTCCACAGTCGCTGTCGGCGGCACATATACCCATAATAATATCTTTCCTTCATATTCAAAATCCTCAATTGAAAGATATAATGTTGGCGACATTTTATCTGGATTATTTAGCTGATTCACAAAATTCCTCTTCATATCCTTAACCATATTTTGCTTAACACCTATTGGAGTACCATCATCCTCTGTCCCCATAATAATATATCCACCATATCGATTGGAAAAGGAACACACCGTTTCATAGACATCCTCCTGGATGCCAAATTGACAGGTTTTGTATTCTACTGTTATCTTTTCATCTTTCGAAAGCAAATCTCTCATAAATTCACTTGTCATTTAATCGCCTCCAATTCCTACATTTTCATCATCATTTCCCAATGAATGTTGCCATTTAAATAAACACTGTACAATTTATTCACTCATATTTTCTTCATATTGTTGAGCTTGGTATTCCATGTACAAGTCTTCCTCATAGCATGATAAAATATAATTAATTCTTGATTGAACTACTGGATTATTTGCGTTTTTTGACTTTTCATCATAAAATCTATTTACTTCACTCCTATCAAAACGCATAGCAATTGTAACTAATGCATTTAATACCTTTCTTGTATCAATTGTTGGAGAATTCATCTTATTTAAAGCATACTGAAATGTCTTATCATAATCATCAATAGAATATTCCTCTTCCAATTTATCAGGATGCAATAATCGATTTTCCTCTTCTTCTGATTCGTTTTGTGCAGGAAAAACTTGCCTTTCATACTGTTTTGCATTGTAAGCATTTATTTCACTAATAAAATGTGCTGTTTTGCTATCACAATAATGATGACCATCATAATCATCATACTCCCATTGTGATACATCTATTTTTACCCTTTCCCCTTTCATTTTATCATCATAAATAACCTTGGCGAACGACAACAACTTGCTTTTGTTCTCTTCTGCCAATCCTATCTCTTGTAATATATCAAACATATTAATAACATTTATTTGGTTTCCAAAATATGAAATATTGCATTCATCTATTTTCCCAACCACACTATTTACAATTTCTTGTGCCTGCATATTATTGTATTCATGCAGATGACGGAGTTTGTACATATCGGATGCCACTTCAAATTCACTATTTAATATTTTTATATGTTCTTGTTGCTTTTTAAAGATAATACTTGGATTTTTTCCATACACTTTACTAAGTAAAATATCCTGTCCTAATAATGCAACCAGATTTGCAATCTGATTTCCATAAATAACATCGTCATAATAAAATATTGTAACTCGCGTATTAGGGCAACTAAATATAGTTGTCAATATATCTCTATCTGTAATATCTAAAGAGTGGCCAAAAATATACACCTCATTATCATATTTCTTAGATTTTTCAACCGATTTGTTCTTATCAAACCAGTAGACATATTCACAATCTGTTCTTTTATGGATTCTTTGATAGTATTTCTTAAACTGAATAAACTCAGTTTTCTTGTTTTTTCTAGACTCATCCAAATACTCATCTATACCCAGTACCATATTGCATGTTTCAACTGTGTGCTCAATAGAAGCCTTTCCATGAATATAATTATATCTAATAACACTTCTTTTATTTGAATACATTTTTTCATATGTATCCGTATAATTGAATGAAATAATACGATCTGGATTCAACTCAAAAATATCTGGTGAATAATATTCAATTTTAATATTTTGAACATAATCACAAAGATATATTTCTAGTAAACGTATCATACCATTCAAATCATTTACCCATTTTGAAATGTACTCATTAATAGTTTTATAGCTTCCATCCTTGTATATAGCTACTGCATCAAAAGAAATCTTGTCCAATTTTCTTTTCATATAATCGGGAACATTGATATTTGTTGTTCCTTTTTTCATTTCACCAGCCACATAATCTTTAACATTTTCTAATTCTTGAACAACCTGTGATATCTCCGATTCAAAATCTATCCAATTGTCTCCAAATTCTTCTTTAACTCGCAAAAAATAGTCAATCCACATATTTGCTTCAAGCAAAGATATCACTTCATTTTTAACCTGCGTTTTTTCAGATGCAAGAAAAAGCTGTTTTATGTAAGTTTTCAAATCGGAGTCATCCAAATAAATTTTTTTGATTTTATTGTCGCTCATTCCTTTAACAACATTTACTTCTTCTATGAAGCAAAGAAAATCCTTGTATTTTGTTGGCAAATTATGATCAATATCAAATCCATTTCCTATTATCAATGTTTGCATTCTATACCTTCTTTATCCATACAGATTTATTATTCCTTAGCTGTATTTATTTTTTCTAAATCGTTAAAATATATCAATTTTAACAAAATCAAAGCAAAATTATACGACAACCACCTCATATCCAAACGATTACCCGCAAAATAAGTTTGTTTCTTATATTCAGGGAATCGAAAATATTCAGCATTTCTTCCTTCAACATACTCACAAAACATTTTACAAAATGAATCCACATAATTCATATAATTGTCTTTAATATCGTATTCCTCAAACACTAACTCAGCTAATTCCCCTAAATCATGAGTTGTTTCTATTTTTCCTGCTTTTTTAAGAAGCAAGTATTTGAATCCAAGTTCAATTGCATGCCTACCAACATAAATTGTGACAACAGAATCTGGCAATATACCACAAAGCCTATCAAATGCATTTATATATTCCAACCAATAAATTTTCCACAATTGTATCCTGTCTTCTTTTTTGTAATTTTTCTCTGTTCCATCAAAGGAATGTAAGCACCCATAAATGTCGTCAATCTTATTGTTTAATGACACACCATTTTTTCTCGAATTTCTAGCTATGTCCTTACTATCAATTCCATTAAAAATTGGTGATTGGTCATAATTTATATGAGCTACCGAAAATGCACCATCAAATTGTAAAATATCTTTGTAATTTAATTCCTTTCCTAACGATTCGAATAATGACATTTTTTGCCCCTTCCTCTACATATAATTTTACACTACAAATACAAATCTCTTACCAATTCCATAACTTTCTCTGTCAGCATCTCCAAACACATTCCTTCAGCCATAGAAGCAATATCTTCTTTGTTTTCAAAGCACTTCTTCAGAATTACCTTAACCACTTTTTCATCCTGTAGTTCCTGTTCTGACAAGTCTTTTATTATCTTCTCTATTTCAATAGCAGCATCTGCTATCTGACCACAGCGAACATAAGAGTCCCCTATATCTTCTGCTACCATGCCGCCATAAGTTTCTTTTTCATATGGATCAAATCCATAAAATGCTTTACTGGCAACCGGGCAAATTGCATCATAAATAATTTTGGCTCCGAGTTCTCTTTTTATCTGTTTTGGATATATCAGATTTCCTCGTTCAGCTTTCATCTCAAGCTTCTTTTCTGCCATTTTACTGGCATTTGTAATTCTTGTAAGATATGCCAGCATTCGTTTTGCAAAATTTTTGTTCTCTACTTCCTGTATTCCAACTACCGGAATATATTTTCCAATCTCTCTTTCATCAATTGTTTTGTTTTCAAGATAAATATCATACATCTCTGATGCACATAACTTAACAACCGCAATATTTTCCAGTTTCTTATCTCCAATTTGATGTAGCATGTCCATCTGTACCCAGCCAAAATCCCTATCTGCTGTTTCACCTGGGCAAAAAAACATATTTTGAACATATCGATATCCCTGTTTTACGATAAAATCATCAAACGCAAGCTGGTACAAATACTGCTTTGTCACATCTCCTACTCCGGGTTGTCCCGAAATTTTTGCTTTATTATCTTTGACTTGATAATCTATACAGTAATATTTAGCATCATATATGCCAAAGCAATAATCCTTCTGTTCATCGTCAACAGGATATATACATACCAAATCCGGCTTTAATGTTTCTACCTTCGGATCTTTCACCATAGGGTATTCACTTTTTCTCCATATCGGAGTTTTTATTACATCTCTTAGTGTAGTTTCTTTTGTCTCTGTCTTATTAGTCTTTTCTTTATATAACGGCAAGTCTACGATTGCTGTATCAAGCACACTTCCGAAGTTTTCAGCACACACTTTTTCCCATACCAGATTAAAACTGTTTGTGCCATATAGACTATAACTTATATCATCCTTGTCTGTCTTATCATTTGCAATGTATGTATAAATAGTCTTCAAAAGATTTTGCTTTCTAGTAACATACTGTGACTGTATTTCTGATTGCAATCTATACAAAATATAATTATCATCCCCAAAATCCGAAAGTTCTTCTTGCGTAAGATTCACTTCCGATAAATCAAATAACTGTAATAATCCAACACTTTTCAATTCATTGCTACAGGTTGTAAGCACACATTCATGCAATCTTCTGAAATAATCAAGGTCATTATTCACAGTATTTATTGTCTGCAATTCCACATAATATGGTTTATTATTTTGTATAATAGCAAAGGTTTCGTTTATAGTCTTGTCCCATAAAATCTCACCTTCTCCATTTGTCTCAATTATTTCTTTTTGATTTGTGTAAAGTCCATCAGCATAGTATTCTTCAAGCAAATGTAACGCAACCGCTAATCTATTAAATATTCTGCTATCATCCTCACCATTGAATAAATAAATTAGCTGTTCCGACGAATTGTATTTTTTGATTACCTTTAATACTTGTTTTAATTCCTCAAATGGTTCATCTTCAGTTTCAATATATTTTGGATAGCATTTGAATACATGCCCTTCAAGCATAACAACACCAACATAATCAAACACATACTCAATGTCATTGGAATTATCCACAACATCCGTCAAAACAATATCTTCATTTGATAAATCATCAAATTCTGGTTTTGTTCTTTTTACAGCTTTAACAACTCCATACTTTTTAAGAATACCAACAAGGCGTCTGGTTTCCTCTAAGTCAGCATTTTCCTTTTCATATAGAATGTCTGCTATATTTTGTAATGTATAGTGTTTTCTTTCCTTGAAGAAACCTTTCGCCATGCTATAAAACCTCTTTTCCTAAATGTTATCTGTGTCTTTAATACCCAAATGTCCTATATCTACAATTCCAAAAATATGTTCACCATCTTCCTCAAACGCTTTGCATATTTCCGAAAATATCATTTTCCCTTTCTTCTGAGCATAATCAATAAATATTTTCTCTGCCCGCATTTTCATGACATCCTCAAACAAATACATAATTACCTTGCTTTCAAATGCTTTCATGTAAGATATTTCTTTTTTACATATCTCTGCCAAGATGTTATTATCTTCATCAGAACGAGATTCTTTATCTATTGCTAATATTCTGTCCTTTTCGTCTTTATTAGCTTTTATATCATCCAATACATTTTTTGAAATAAAGAATGGTCCTAACAATTTATCCTCATTCACTTTGCAATTATCAATGAGAATACTGTTAATTCTCGTTCTCAAATCATTCCAGTTTACATAATAACCTTGTTCCGTATTCGCACACATAGGAATTACATACTTTTCTATTTTAGCAACCTGCTCTGGTTCATTGACGCTTATGTACTCAAATTCCCATCTTCGTTTAAATGCAGTGTCCATTGGAAATACTCCCTGATCAGCACTATTCATGGTTGCCCATATATACATATTTTCTGGAATTTTCATTTCAAGGTACATCTTTTTTTCTTCATCAGATAACTCATTTATATCTTGATCTTTCAGGCAGTCCAATTTTTCCAATAAATGCTTCTTTATATCTTCACTTGTGGCTATCGGATATTCACTTACTCCATTTTTTCTATCGAGCAATTGAAAAACATCCCCAAATACCGCTGCAACATTTGCCCTGTTAATTTCTTCTATCAACAATAAAAACTTTTTCTCCGGATTATTCAATGCATTTACATATGTTCTCATAAAAGGTCCCGGAACATATTCATACTTTATGTCTGTAGGATTTTCACCCTGAATAGGTTTATACGTTCCCACAAATTGGGCATATGAATAATTTGGATGAAAAGTCACTCGTTCCGTATTTTCACCAAATTGTTTGCTATCTTCTTCTAATTTATGACTTTTTCCAGTTCCTGGTGCTCCAAAAATTATACGATTGTATGTGTTGTTATCGTCTTTCTTGAGTTCATTAGATACACTATCCACTACACTGTTCATATACGGTCTACTATCAAAATATGTAATATAATTTTTAAATGCATCTGTTTTTACAATGCCATTCTCTTGTATTTTGATAAATGACGCCTGATATATACCTGATTGATGAAAACCATTAGCACATCGAACAAAATCACTCTCTTTTCCCGCACCGATGTATTCATCCAAGAAATCATACATACTTCTCAAGTCTCTTCTTGAAGTTTCATTGTCAATATTTGTTTCAATTGCAACAATATAATCATGTGGATCATAATTAGAAATATTTTTTGCCATTGCATTATCTTTAGAAAAAATAGTAAACAAGAAGAATCTTTTCTGATTTGTCTTTGCATATTGATAAGAAACTCTTGTTTTGTCCATAAAAACACGTATTTGAGGTTTTGCTCTATCCGAACCAGTTATACTAATATCTGCATAGCTTACTACAATTTCTTCACCCGATGGCAATAATATTATATCCGTATTTTTACTATCTAATATTCCTCTATACTCATCCTTTTTCTCTAATATAGTCCTATCAAATTCAGCCACATTCTTTTCAATGTATTCCCTAATAATCGTTGTAGATGTCAAACCCATAAAACAACCTCCTTTTCTAATAGTTTGTTACAACAATATGCATAGCCTCAGCATTAAATCTATTTCTTATATTTACAGCGTACCTTTTTGGATACTGATATTGTATCAGGTCGCCATATAATTCTTCTGTTAATGCAGTTCGTCCAATAACCATCATCGCTCTACATGGTAAATTTCTGAAATTATTCGCCAAACGTCTATGTTGTTCCTCATCAAATCCGTTCTGCATATCCACATTTCCATAATCATTAAATACACAATCATATGGAGGATCCAAAAACATAAAGTCTCCATCATGAGCCATTTCAAATATATTTTCATAATCGACATTAAATAGCTCTGCCCTTTGAAGCAATTGACTATGTTCACGTGTTATTATTCTTGTATTAAAATGTACATATCGCCCAAACGGAACATTATATTCACCCTGTCTGTTATATCGTATCATGCCCGAATATGCTGTTTTGTTAATAAAATAATAAATAGTTCCTTCCATATATTCTCTATCTATCTGATTATTAAACATACTCCTAATTCTATAATACAATTCCTCATTCATGTTATCCACCCTATCATCTGGATGTAACACCTTTTCTCTTGCATATATTGCCTGATTTTCTTCATATATCAATTGTAGCTCTTCAAGCTCCGCGGTAAGCTGTGCATAATTATCCCTTACCTCAGTATAAAAATTCATAAGTTTTTCATTAACATCATTTATAATTGCACGCTCTGGCTCCAATTCAAAAAATACAGCCCCGCCACCAAAAAAAGGTTCAATATATCTATCATAATGTTCAGGAATGAACCGCCTAAATTCAGAAATTTCTCGGCTTTTCCCACCCCTGTATTTTACTAAAGTTCTCATATTCTATCTGCCTTTCAATCTACAATGCACTCTTTCCACTTTTAACCCATTCATCTACCTCTGAAAATTTAAATTTCCAAAGTCGTCCTACTTTATGGGCTGGTATATCCGTTTTTTTAATCCAGCTTCTAATCGTATCCTTTGTTACACCTAAGTATTCTGCCGCCTCTTCTAAGCTAGACCATTTTTCATTTATTTCTGACATATTTTTCCTCCGCTTTTATCAAATTAAGCATAGCTACCCTAATTTATCTCATTATAATACATCCTCCTTTATTTCTCAACATAATTTTATCGTTTTAAATATGATTTAGTAGTATTTAATAGCTATTACTTTTCATAATTCCACTCATAAGACTCACAAAATTTTTCTATCTAATACATAACTGGAAGAGACAGAGGAATTATCTTCCTCTGCCCCTATTCCACATCTTATCTTCTGCTTTATCTTCACCAGCATCTCTACCAACACTCTCATCATAAATTCTCTGGAATTCCTCATACATTTCGTCTCCATCCGGCTTTATCCCCAGCCTTTTCATTACATCCGAGAACAACCATATGCTTCCACTAACATCAGCAATATTAAATCCGAATATATCAGCCTTAACAGAATCACTAATATTCTCATAACCACCAAGCTCTGATATCCTCCTGACAATCCAGCCAGCTTTGTCCACAGACACTTTTTCTTCAGATTCCATAAATTCACTTTTACCTGTTACATCAGTAATATCTTCATCCATTCTTGCCGTATTTACATCAGACACATTACGAATATCTGGCATTACAGACGTATCGTTCTGATTATTGTCTGGATTCACTACCTCAACATTCGTCTCCGGCTCAACAGCCACATCTTTCTCTGACACAGCCTCCTTTTCCATCCCCGGTATCTCAACATCCCTGTCTGCAACGATTTCTTCTTTCCCAGACACCGCATAATAAGCCGTATACAAATCTTCTTTTATAATGCCATCAGCAAGCTGTATCTGTCTCTTAATATCCTTTTTCTCCTGCTTCAGTTCATCCAGTTCTTCCTGCACTTCCACATGCCATATCTGATATTCCCGGTACTGCTCTTCATTCTTAATACTGCGTTTCCGTCTTGAGCTTTCTCTGTATATCTCATGCTGTCTGTCCTCAATCTGCTGAATCTTTTCTTTCTGCTCACCTATGAAATCCACAAGCTCCACAACACTTTTGATGTCATTATTTACAAGTAGCAGATATTCGTCCTGTAACTGATGAAACCTTTTCAAATCCTCTGTATACTTTGCTCCACCTACTACAAAACGCTTTTGTTCTACAATCCTTAACCTATACAGTTTTGCATAAAACTTCTTCTGATATGGTGACAGCTTTTCCCTGTGCAATCCCCTGATATCTGACGAATAAAAGTAAGGCTTTGCCATCCAAGGCATATCCACATGATGCCGTAACATATCTTCTGAAAACATCTCGTCCAGCTTTGCCAGTTTATGATAATACTGAAATCCCGGTGCCTGCACCTCCATCCACGCATCTTTCTTAAATACATATCCAAGTCTTTTCATCAGATATTTAAAATGATCCACATTCCCGGCTGCATATGCACACATCTTGGCATCCCTGAGAATTATCTCTTTCATGGACATTTCCTTTTCCCATTTGTCCCTGCTAATATTCTTAGGGTTTCTGCTGTACTCTGCTGGCATAATGGAAAGTCCAAGTTCATCACAATATTTATTTGTAATAGGCTGGAGATGATTCTTCCAGTTGCCTTTCGGTGAATTGTATTTCTTGCCCGTCGTCATGCTGACGCTATTCCAGATAAGATGTCCATGCATATGCTCCCTGTTAGTATGGACTGCATACACAGCTTCATAATCATCACCAAGCACATCCTTCGCAAAGTGCTCCAGCACATACATTGCCTGCTCTGCAGTTACTTTTTCTTCCGGCGAAAACGATATAATCACATGATAGCCTTGTCTTTTACCTGTATTATGAAATATATTCTTTGTCTCTTCCATCTGCTCAAATGCAGTGTCTGGCAGGCAGTTGATCCCGCCAACCAGTACGCATTCTTCCGTCTTATCCGGATTCTGGATATATTCCAAAGCATTCTTCAGGTGCGATGCCGGATTTCTGCCCTCTGATTCCATAATATTCAGGATCTTTGTAATCGCCATACTTCCAGCATCTCCCCAAATGTTTTCTTTACATCATCCAGACTGTTCTGCAGCTTGTCAATGTCTCTGTAATACAATCTGCCTTGCGAATTGCCAAGCTTTACTGCCTGATTAATATTATTTGCAATACCTGCTATGATACGGATTGCCATTGCCCTATCATCAGGATAACTTGTATCAATGTTACCTCCTGTCCGGATTAATTCTCTTATATATGCACTTGCTGTCATCCCCGTCCGTTTAAGTGCCGCTTTTAGAATATCCATATCTTTTTCCGACAGCTTCACAGATATCTTATAATCTTTCCTGTCAGACTTGTATCTTCTCTTTCCATCTGCCATACGTTTCTCCCCTTTCGTAATTTTTCAATGCTGTATCAAACCAATCTCTTTTTATCTGTACCATTGCTTTTTCAACCTTTCTTAAAATAGTGTTCACTGGTTTTGCAAGATGCGGAAAAGGTCGGACCTTTTCCCGAAAAAATATAAACGCATCAGCGTTTACATAATTTTCCGTCTTGGCAGGAGCACCTGCACCCTGTATATGATATGTGGTGGTTAATGTACCACCACAATTACTGATATAGTGGCACTTTCTGCCGTCACTTTACTGTTTTGGTGGCATTTTCCGCCACCACTTTTGCATTTTGATGGCACATTCCGCCACCATGTCTTTTTTCTCTCTGATTTGAGTGGTGGCACTTTTTGCCGTCACTTTGCTGTTTTGACGGCACTTTTTGCCCCCACACTTTTTCAGCTCTGATTTGAGTGGGGGCGCTTTCTGCCCCCACTTTGTGGTTTTGGGGGCGCTTTTTGCCCCCATTTTCATGTTTTGGCGGCACTTTTTGCCCCCACACCGGTTTCGCCTATTCAGTTATCTCTTTTGCCATTGCATCCGCTTCCGATATCACATTTTCTTCTATATCTGCGTCCGCTTCCTGCACCCCATTTGTTTCAGGCGGTATATCCATTTCATCCTGTTCACTTATCACAGAATCCCCAACTGCCGTTTCATAATCCATTTCTTCTGCAACCTTGCTCCGGTTACGCTGCGGCTCATAATCCGGATTGTAATAATCTTCGTAACCATAGATTTTCTGTTCAAAGTACTTCCTTGGACATTTGCCCCGCATGGTGAAATAACCTTTTGCCTCAAGCTCTGCATTATATTCCTTTATAATTGCATATGCCTTTGTCATCCCGATACCAAGCATCTGGCTTATCTCACCTGCATCTATGAATGCTTCCTTTATACCCTTCATGTAGCTTCTCCTTTCATAAATTGTTATTTTAAATACGTGTTTTCACAAAGCAGCTATCCTGTTCTTTGCTTAATCCGTATTTATTGTTCGTGTTTATCTTAATATCCTTTTCAGAATTTGTCAATAGAACTTTTTATAATTACGCACTTGCAATTCGTTTTTGTTTATGATAAAGTAATCGTACAATCATAAATAAGTCACTTACTGATACGTATTTCATTTAATATCAATCTGATACGCATCTTTACAACGGACTATTTCATATAAAGGAGGGTGAACAGAATGGCTTTCTCTGATTCCATTAAATTTACTATGTCTTCTCCTGAGGAAATCGGAAAGGCAATACAGAAGCAGCGCAGGGCACAGAAAATCACGCAAAAGGAGTTTGCACAGCGGCTTGGTAAATCAGAACGTACTATCCAGAAATATGAATCTGGTGAAATACTATTAAAGATAGATGTTTTAAAACAGATTGCAAATGAATTAAATGTTCCATGGCAGGAGATTTTATTTGCAAAAGTTACTAATACTCCAAAAGATAATACGACCGCTGAATATCCGGCATATGAATTCCACACTATGTCAGATGTAATCAATGCTCTCTTTGCCATAACTGAACTTACTGATTTTTCATTTGAGCTGACCAACACCAAACCTCCTGAAAGTCCTGAATGGACTGCCGGGATTAAGGTTGATGGCAAAGGCAATGGAAAATATGATGCAGACTTCTGTCTCTTTATGGAAAACTGGATAACAAAGAAGAATATGCTTCAGACAGGCAAGCTTTCAAAAGAAAAGTTTGATTCATGGAAATCAGATATGTTAGCATATTATAAGGATTCCAGACTGGATAATGAAACCGATTCAGAAACTGAATAATTGCAGGCTTACACCTTTAGTAAAGAAAAAGCTCCGGCACACTCCTTCTCGCAAAAGGAATAACCGAAGCTATGTAAGTGATTGACCCGAAGGCTTTATAATCACCCTGAACAAGTAGATTATATCATAGCCTTTTGATGATTGCACAACAATTTTACAAAAAGGAGATGATATTTATGCCAGCTTACAAAGATGAAAAAACTGGTAAATGGTTCGCCAAGTTCTATTACACGAACTGGCAGGGAATCAAGAAACAGAAGTGGAAAAGAGGCTTCGCCACCAAAAAGGAAGCTTTAGGATTTGAAAGGGACTTTCTGGAAAAGCAGTCTGCCAATCCTGACATGACATTTCAAAACCTTTATGAAATTTATATGGAGGATATGGCTGCAAGACTTAAGCAGTCAACTCTTCTGACAAAAAAGGCGGTACTACAGACGCATATTCTTCCATTTTTCGGTAACAAGCCGATAAATGAAATCAAAGCCTCTGATGTACGAAGATGGCAGGCGAAGCTTATGAGTTCGCCGAATAATTACTCCCAGACCTATTTGAAAAAGATTAACACGGAGCTTAACTGCATCATCAATTACGCCAAGCGGTTCTATGATCTCAACACCAATCCCTGCGGCAAGGCAGGTACCATTGGAAAAGCAAAGGCTGAGGAAATGGATTACTGGACTTACGATGAATATATTGCTTTCCGTGAGGGCGTAAAAGACAAGCCATTATCATATATCTGTTTTGAAGTCCTGTACTGGACAGGTATGCGTGAAGGTGAATTGCTTGCTCTCTCACCTACTGATATTGACTTTGATAATAAGCTAATATCCATCAACAGAACATATCAGCGGATAGGAGGAAAAGATGTATTTACATCACCTAAAACAAGAAAAAGTAAGCGAAAGATTCCGATTCCGGATTTTCTCTGCCAGGAGCTATCAGACTATATCCAGTCAAGATATATGCTTGACGCAGATGAAAGGCTGTTCCCGGTAACAAAATCCTATCTCTCACACGAAATGATAAGAGGCTGTAAAAACACAGGTGTGAAAAAGATACGAATCCATGACATTCGTCACTCACACGCCAGCCTGCTCATAAATCAGGGCTGTGATGCATTAGTCCTCGCAGACAGGCTTGGACATGAGAAAGTATCCACAACACTGAACACATACTCCCATCTGTTTCCACATAAGCAGCAGGAGCTCGTGAACAATCTGGAGCAACTGGCAGCTGCAGCAAATGTTACACCAACACCAGAACCACCAGATGGAAATCCATTACTTAAAGCAGCAAATCTTCCATATGGTCCAGCACCATTAACAAAAAATAAGACATCTGCCAAAATAATACAGATGCCTCAAAGAAAGATAATTTAACACAAACCTATACTAATTTGCCACCAAAACGATGTGATACAGAGTAGTTGCTATTAGTAGCAAATTAGTAGCAGAGCAAAAGAAAAAGTCTCGGAATCCGCTTGTTTAGCGGATTCCAAGACTTGTGGCTCTTATTCAAACTCTTTATGTCCCAGAATTAAATTAACTTATTTTGTTTAGGTTTTATTCCAATATGGGACATATTTTTATATAAATTACAATGATTATTTCGACCTACTGAATGGTTGTTGCCAAACTGTTGCCATGAAATTATTATAGCTTTAATATAATTAAATTTCAACCAAATAATCATTTCTTGCAAAAAACTATATTTATAGAATGATTGCTATGGTGTTTTTTCATCTTTAGTCCCTCTAAGCAAATCATATCCACAATCAACATCAGCTCTAGTTATTTCGCATACGTTTTCTATATATTCCTTATTCTCCGTCCATGAGTCTTGTAGATTGCCGGTATCAATTATATTGACTAAATATATAAATCACATCATACATCCAAACCAATAAAACCCACCATTTCCATAGATGGTTTCAAATTTCCATAAAAATTTATAGGAGTTATACTTTTATTTCCCATAATCCAAGGCTCTAATGGTTGAAATTTCATAAGCATCCTCCTAATGGATAACACTATATACAAATCTAAAAGCATTAATTCTAATAGTGCCACATTCCTTAAATCCTAATTCCTCTAGAATATGAGAATCATAACCTCCATATTCATCCATATCAGCTTCAATACCTAATGCGTATGGGAAAAAATCTGCACCATATTCTTCAAATTGCCACCAAAAATATTCATCAGCTTCATCTCTTATTAACTTTTGACTTATTGGATCTCTTTTATAGCAACAATTTTCAAAGTATTCTTTCACATTATTATCAAAAGCTATTGTTCCTGGCCTGATTTTATATATGATGAAAGACTTTAAACTAAGCAACTGAAAACATAGTGTAATATAATATTCCAAGTGTTCCATCTCAATCATAACATTTTGTGGATTATTAAAAGGCATTGTATAAGAGTACAACTCTCTATATTCCTTCAAAACAACAAATATATCTATGATTTCTGGTGGCATAATTGAATTGTTTCCTTTACAATAAAAATCTTCAAAATATTTTTTTACTTCATTGTGCGACAAATCAAGTACTTTTTCGCTATCTAAGTTAGGGTTCAAGAACAATAATGATTGCATTGCATGAAATAAGGCATAATAACATAAAAAGAAATGTCCTATAATACAACCAACCTCTTTATTTCTTTTTGCTTCAATAAGCATTTGAGAAGAATTATACATTTCCTTTTTTGCTCTATAATACCTTATTACAAATTTTTCTATATCAAAATTATCTTTTTCGTCAAAAAATTTTTTATATCTTCCTTTTGTTGAGGAATAATATTTTGCTACAATGCCTTTACTGTTTGCACATTTGCTTATTTCCGAAAAATTAGAATTATAATCTTTTATATAATCTTCAAATCTTTGATTCATTAAATTCTCCAATAATATTTTTATAAAATCAAACATCCAAGAGCTAACTTCAAACTTTTGTTTTCCTGCTTAACATTAGATCAGATGCATATATAAAAATTTTTCTCATAAAATATAATACCAAATAAATTTCTAAATCAAAAAATCCAACTGCACCTGTATCCAATATGGTATGTTTTTATATTCTAATCGAATCTTTTCTCTTATTATCTGTTCTAACTCTAATCGATTCTCGACTTTAATTTCTTTTTCATCAAATATCTCTTTATACAGATACAATGCTGATTCCCTTGGAACTCCCATTTCAATCATGCATCTTTCTACTACACCAAAAGCTCCTACTTGCATGCACTTCAAAAAAGGACTCTCTGATTGTTTCATATCATAAAGAGGTTTTAGCAACAATGGTAAGTTGTACGAGATTGTATTTTGCAACAATTCTATAGTACTATCAATATTATCCGCGCCATCGTCTCCCTCATACCTTGAGTTGTTCAATATTTCACAAAGTGCCTTTCCATTAGCCCACTGCAATGATAAGCTAGACATTATACTACGCATTGTCCCCTTCCTATATGATGAAGGTATATTTTTATCATACATTTCAGCCGTTACATCATTTTCCCTAAGAAAACGCATTGCCTTATCCAACTTACTTTTTGCACCTTTCTCCATCGGTGTATTAGGAAGTTTTCCATCATATTCATTATAAATATAATCCAATACAAGCGGATCCCAATACCTGTTTTTATAACAAATTTCTTTAGGAACGTCTATTGAATCTAGTTTTAATATAATTGCTGCAACCTGTTTTTGTGTAAGCTTTATTCCAACATTTTTCATACGACCACGCGATTCAGCACCATACTTCAAAACAGATTGTCTTATATATGAAATAATATATCCATATTTTTTCATAGTTGCATCTACTGGCGTATTATTATCTAATGCTTCCTCTATAAAATCTTTATATTCTTCAAACTTTTGTTCATATCCTGAAGGAAGTTCCTTGGTAACATCTTCAAATAATTCAAGTTGCTCGTAGCCTTCCGAATCTATAAACTCATCCTCATCCATCACAAATGTTCGACCTATATAATCTTTTAACAATCTTCCTGCCCGACCTCGCAAATTAGCCATCTCATAATTCGTCAATTCAGAAGATTCCTTTTGTTTCTTAACATAAAGATGTGGGTTCCTAATAAAAACATTCTGAGCCGGCAAATTGACTCCTTGTAATAAGGTAGTCGTACACACAACCGTATTTATTTTTTTATCTGCTATAGCTTTTTCTAAGGTTCTTCTCACATGCATAGGTAACTTTCCATGGTGATACGCAACCCCTTTTTTCAATGTTTGACAAAGAGAATAATTTTCTCTAACCGTCATCCCATAATACTCAATAAGTTCTCCTTCAATCCCATTACTTGTGTCACCTAATGCCATTGCAATCTTTCTCGCGGAATCTGAAGTCGGTGAAAAAACTATATTTTGACAATTCTCACCTACTCCTTTTACTACATTGTTTAGATATGACAAATACCTATCCGTATACTGTTTTTTCCCATATCCCTCAATAATTTCTGCATTTTCAATTTCTAAAGTCAAAGGTTCATGCGTCAATGCACAATACTGTTTCAAGTAATATTTTTTATCAACTTTTTTTATGCTATATGTTAAATTGAGTACCGGACTAATATCCGTTGTATGATCTTTTGTTTCAATGCCAAAAATACTTTTACCAACTTTTTCAATTTCTTCTATTCTAGGTCCCGATATAATAATTTGTTCAACATTATCTTTATATCTAAATTCAATTAAAGTGTCATATAAAACTTTAGCTCTTTGATCCTTGTCCTCTCTTATTCTTTCAATATTTTGAATTTCATCTGCTACAAGTATTAATCTTTTTGTAAAGGCCTTCTCTGTATCAGAAAAAGCTGCTATGGCTTTTTCCTGTGTCATAATATAAATATTCTTTTTATTCGATAATTGTTGATCATCAAATGAATTTGAAATCCAATAATCTGTTACTCCAACTTTTTTCAATTCTCTATTAAAATCCTCAGTTACTTGATTTAATAAGCTTAAAGTCGGAACAATATATACAATATCTATATTATCATTTATCAATCTATCTACAAGTTTCAATAAAATAACAAAAGATTTCCCTGCTGATGTCGGTGCCGATATTCCCAATACCTTATCGCTATCCATACTATCCCATATCTGTTTTTGATAATCTGTAAGAAGATATTTTTGGTTAGCAACCATAATTTCATTTTTCATTTGATTAATCGTCAGAGAAACTTCATCTATCCAACTATCTAATCCTGAAAAAGTTCCGTTTTCTTTATCGAAATCTTTATCACATATTATTGCGGAAGTAGGATACCCGATACGTGATAAAATCTTAATAACGAATTTTCTCAAATCAAATTTAGTATGATCAACATGCTCCCACATTAAACCAATAACAGTAATAATATAATTGATTGATGGTTTTTCAACTATAACAGATTCATAATCAAGACAACGAATTGTATCCATAAGTAACTCTAAATTTACATCACAACTTTTGTCTGACAGTCCCATTTTTTTAGCAATATTAACCAGATCAATTTCAAGCCATTTATAAAGAACTTGCTTCATCTTCTCTTCCATAGATCATGTACCTCATTTTGAATCATATCATCTTTTGAAATTCTTCAACCAAACCTTTCAAATCCCATACGGGAAAAACAATATATGTTATCCGCCTCAGTATAGGATTATTCTCAACATCAATTTTATTATTATCAAACAAATGATATCTTTCTGCAATTATCGTCTCTATTTGATTTTTAATCCCTGTCTCCGTATCAAATTTCAATTTCTTATTTTCATTATAGGTAATTATGCTAACTAAATGAACCTCAACATTTTCAAGTGTATTATTCAAGTAATCTTCTGCAACCTGATTCATCTCATTATCCAAAAAGTCCTCATGCACATAAAGATTTAACTCTCTCCTATGCTCTTTATATGTATTAATAATACTATTTAATGCATCAGAAAATGCTGTGGCAAATTTGTAATTACTACTATATGTTTTTGCTTCTCCGAGGATTATAATATTTTTTGCATCCTGAATTTTATAATGAATTGCATCCGCACCAAATCTTTCATGTTCTGAAGATGTAGCTATTTTCATTTTTCTCAATAAAGGTGTTGCCTGCATAAATCTTTGTATAAAATGAAATAATAATAATTCTCCGAACTGCCCCTGGATTAACAATTCATCAGTATTATGGTCAGCTCTAAACTTCTGCCTTGCTTTTCTACCAACCTCCTGAGTTGCTGCAGCATCTGATTTTCCTTTATCCATTGCTTTTTGTTTCAACTCCGCAAACTTGTCGGAGCTATATATCCAGTCAACAATCGAATCTATCAATTCCTCCAAAAAATCTTCACGTAACTCATTCAAATCTTGGAATTCAATATAAGCTCCCATGTGATTTTTGTCCTTTGGAATAATATCATAATTTTGTGTTATTACGTGTATATTTCTGAACAAGGCATCATTCTTAACAAGCCTCTTCAATATATCCTTCTCCTTCAATAATCCGCCTCCGCCACTTTTCCTTCATAGTTATTTCAAATAATTTAATATTACTCAGAAATAACCAATTTACATTAACTCTAATATGCGATGTACTTCCTCCGACTGTATCAACATCCTCATCTTCTTATTCCCATCCTCAATCTCCGGCTTACCACACCTCAGATTATCTAGATGTTCCGACACACAGCAATCCTTATACCAACACTCACCCATAAGTTCCCCCTTAACTGACCACTTCTCATTTTGAGTAAATTCACCCACCAATGATTTCATCACCCGTTCTGTAGAGTATCTCTTAAAACCTGCCAAGTACTGCAATGTCTTCTCATCATCAATCTTTGACAAGTTGATTCTATGATTTTCAATCACTGATAAAACTTCTTCACGAATTTTAATTTTATCTGTCTTTCCGGTGCCTGTCCATGCCACTAGCTTATCAAAAGCAAGAATCAGATATTCAAAACAAATCATATCCAGAATGATAATCTTTCCTTCTGCCTTATCTGTTATTGATTTCAACATACGATACTTATTACGAATATCCTGATTATCAACCACATAGTCAAACGAAATATAATACTTATCGTCCTCTTTCATATCTATCTCTGCCAATGCATCCAATAAGCCCTGATTGCTTTCTTTACTTTCGACCACAAGTGCATCATTAAAGAAAAATTGGTTAACCAATTTCCAGAAGTGAAGTCCTGCGCCGGTATCTTCCGTCCATAAATACTTCATATCACAACTCCTCTTCCAGTGTTATCCTATTATTGTCAAACTTCAACACCTTAAAACTCTTATCAGATACATTTAGTCCGTCGCAATTTCGTAAGAAAAGCATATATTGATTCGACGGCTCAAAATTAATAAAACGTCTGACCTCATCATTAATCAAATTATCTGCATTATCGACTACAATAAAACTATCTCTGCACTGTTCAATCGATTCTGAGAAATTATCTGATTTGTAATTAAACAATTTTATAGCTTTGTATTCATTAGTTAATCGTAGATCTTCTAACATTTCATAAAGCACTGTTTTACCGGTACCGCTATTTCCGCCAACAAGAGTTATTCTATCGTCAAATTCCAGATTGTATGAAAATGGATCTGCTTTAAATTTAATATTCTTATAAATCATCTGCTTCTCTCCTTTCATACTCCTTGCCCCACCAGGCATTATATCCTCTCCCTCCGGTCACTATATCAGAATCATTGAATCTAATTTGCACATCATCCGGGATATCAAAAAGCGATGGTCTGGACATATAAATCTTTATATTATCCATAGTAAAAATTATTTTAAGCACATTCGGACCACATTCTTCTACATTCACCACCTTATCAGGATGCTTTACAATATTAAGTAATGTCTTGCAGCCAGATGACAAATTACGGATTGTACCTAAACCATATTTTGTTTCAATATGCTTATCTGGTGTCAACTTCGCCTCATCTACTTGCTGAATGAGATTTATTTCATTTGAGGACATTTCTTCATTACTTGTATTCAAATTGAAATACAAGTCGTTTTGAAGTATCCAGTCTTTGGAATCTTTTTTTTCTGTATATATATATATCATTCGGAGTCACTCCTTTATCAAATTCATCATTCAAATATTCTACACAATCTTACTAAAATCATATAAATATCAATTCCAGCCATATATCCTTCTTCAAATCTACAAAAATAATAATTTTACTGTTCTTTCAATCTCCTCTTCAATCTTCTTTAATTTATTTTTATTTTCCACTTCAACATGTGCTTGTTCTCCAAGTATAGCTAATCTGTGATGAACAGAATTTTCCGGAATAAAATTTGGAATACTAATATTCTCTAATATATGATTAGATTTAAACCATGATATATATGAATCAATAAATTCTCCAATTAGTTTAGAATTGACAATAGCACAAAAATAGTATGCTTCTTCTCTATCTTCAAAAGGAACCATTACATTGTTATGATCTGGTATAATTAATTTTCCCTTTTCAGAAGAAATAACACATGCCTCCATTCCTTTTGAAGCCAATGCTTTCCAAACCACTTTATATGGTGCACTAGTATATTCTCCTATATTATATAAAACATATTCTGGAACATTAACATTTTCATAATGTTTCTTATAAATACCTCTTGATGTTAAAATCTGCAAAAACATTTCAGAATTAGGATTAAAATTTGAATCATAAAAATACTTATACAAATTCTCACTTTCTGATTGCAAAGTATCTTTACTCACCGGCTTTTTCATATTCTCTTCATATGGAATTATCACTTTATAAGGCGTAACATATTTCCATTTGTGAATATCCTTTCCTCGTACTAACGGATAAAGATATTTTTCTTCAATTGCACCATTAAATTGAGGTATTGCTTTTTTACTATTCTCTGGCGTATTCCTGATAATAACTTTTCCTCGTAGTTTGTCTAACACTTCAACCCAATAGATTCCATTCGCACTTGTATCAACACCTTTTCTCGCCAAATAATTACATTTACCCTGCATTTTTGAAAAAATCTCTAATTGTTCTTCCGTTCCAATCATCCAAGACGAATTATAAATATTATTTACAGGTTCTGCTATTAACGAAGTAAAATCTACTTTGGTCAAAACAGACATTAATGTATCTTCAGCATCAATTATACCCTTTTCTAATTTATACCACTTATTATATTGAACAGGATATATTGTTTTTTCTCCTTTTTTCATATATATAACTGCTGTTCTATTACTTGCCCCTAGAGACAAAAATGGTTCAACCAAAACAAAATCATCAACTTTAATAACTTTTACTGGAGTATTACCTTTAATCAAAAACTTTCTAAATCCCTCTCCTCCTCCATACGCTTGAAGTAAGTTTTGGTTAATTATAAATGCAAGTGTTCCATTATCTTTTAAGAAATTATCCATAACCACGTATGTCAAAAGAACAGATATATCATCATGTGCATTTCCTAGCCGAGCTTTCAATCCTGTAAAATCAAAAATTTTATATTCATACCAATGTTTGTGAATACTCTCCCTATAATCTTCTGGTAGTGTTTGCCAGTTGACCCATGGTGGGTTTCCGATTAAAAAATCAACTTTCTTATGAAATAGTGGAATAAATGCATTTTTTATGATTTGCAACCAAACATTTAATATTCCTTTTTTATTTAATATTGCTAATTGTTGATAAAAATTTAACGTTAGTTCCTTTAATTTTAAATCTTGCGCATCCACCTTGAATTTCTTTGATATTTCTATCCAAAGTTCTTTTTCAAAATCTTTCTGCTTTATTATTCCTTTTCTTAATTCATCCAACAAGCTAAAAAAACTTGTTTTATGAACACAAAATTCTTTGGGTATTTCAAAAATTCCTGCTCTAGTAGCTATTTTTTTTACATAATGATCCTCTCTGTTCTCCTCCAATATAGTAAGCATTGCATCACAATGATAAATTGGAATTTCAATATCACATGATGTATCATTAATCAAATCCCCTAATGCTAACAAATAATTTGCTCTTGCAGTTATTACAGCTAAGGGATTTAAGTCGAAGCCATGAACATTTTCAATAATATGTTTTAATAACTCTTCATCTGGCATTTTTCCTTTATTTGTTTCTATCATTTTTTTTATTGCAATAACGATAAATGTCCCAGATCCACACGTTGGATCTAATATACTCTTTTGTATATCGCCATTAATTCCCACTTCATTATATGTTCTCTGGGCCAACCAGTCTGGACTATAATACTCTCCTAATGCATGACGCAAAGATTTTGGCATTAGATAATTATACAATTTTCTTAATAAATCTTGAGAACCACTATCATCTAGATTTGTGGTTTCATAGAAATTGTAATCACCTATCTTTCTTAAAAGCTGTTTTACTTCATCATATATCTCCGTATCCCATTCATCCAAATACCAGCCAAAAAAATCATTTTCTATAAAATTATTGATGCCAAACTGGACAAACAATTGCCCATTTTCTATATTTTGCAACTCTTTATATGCGCAATCCTTAGACGAAAAATTCATCTGCGTATTTATATTCACCTTCATTTTTTTCTGATTAAGCATTTCTGTTACTAACAATTTGATAAACATTGCATAATATGTCTGAATTGCAAATATAAGATGATCTATTACAATATTCGAACGTGTAAAATTATATGTTTCAACAATTTCTCCAATATCCAACTTCAGAGTTTCTTCATTATATCCAGATACTTCTCTAAATAAAGATTTCCACTGATCAAACATTATTTTTGTTTTACAATTCTCACATTCATTTAACTTGTTATAAAAACACTTTACAATTGATTTTGAGAGTTCCGAATCAACCCCAAAATCTTCAATCAAATTAGATACACATACTGCTTTTCCTTTAATATTAGAAGAAAAAAGTCTCTTTAGAAACTTTTCCATAGAACTTTCATTAACTTCCTGTGGTACAGAATTATGCCAATCAGTTGTCAAATAATATGTATATATTATACGTTTGCCATCAAAAATAATCCCAAGTATTTTCCGCTTATCTACTTTTTCTTTTATAGAATATCCTTCAATTTGTCTGTGAACTTCTTCTAAATAAGAATCATTCATTGATTTACGAGCAAAATATACATTTTGGGGTTCGATTGCACCTGGTACTTTATATTCCAAATCAATACAATTATAAAAGCAATCCATTCTTCCACTTTTTACATATTTTTCATATTTAGGATTAAATTCAACACCAATTGCATTTGCCACATCCATCAAAACCGGAGTAAATTCCATTTTGAAATCTTCTTCTGTTTTTTTTGTTTTATACACTTCAAATTTGTCTATTATATATTTCATTCTTGAAATTAAAGCTTCACCTTTGTCATTCATATATTGTTCTATTTCCAAAATTATGTCTTTGTCAGAATACGTATAATCCATATTTATCTCCTAGCTATATTTTTAGTTCCTTATTGTACTAGCTATATTAACACAAATCAGTTAATTTTTCAATTGATACTTACATTTAAGATATGTTAAAATTCGTATGTAAAAACAGATAATTCATATAAATTATCTGTCCAAAAATTCCTTATCTGCTCTGATTCCACCTTTTCTCTTTGCTATAATGATCAACTTTCTGTAGTTCACCCAACTTCTTCTTGTCCGTTGCATCTACAATACTCATATAATCATCATACAATTCCGAACTATACATTCTCACATTAAGCTCTTTTAATACCAATGAATGCAGTTTCATATCCGCTTCAAAATCATCAACAGAAAATTGGAATAGCTCTGCTTTCACCTTTACTGGCACATTATCATATCTGCCATAATCATTACGAATAACTGTTGATATTTCTTTTGCCCTTTCCCCGATAGTTAATGGTCTTTCAATAACCGGTTCCATGACCGCCACCTCTTCTACTGTTGATTCCAGTATTGAAATATCCTGAACCTCAAGATCTTCTGTAGGATTCTTTTCAATTCCAATTGTTTCTTCTATTTCTTCTGCATCCTTTACCACTACAGCATCCTGAACGTTTCCAACTGCTTCCACAGGCCTAGCACTTTCACGTTCCATCATTTCATTGAATTCCTCAAAAGATAGAATTGGCTCTTTTACCTGTTGTAAGGTAAGTGTAGAAGCCTTTCGATACCTTATCTCTTCTAAATAGTTCAGATATTCCCTCTTGTGAGGATATACTAACCCATCAATATTATTGAGAGTATCATTCCATAATTCATGCGCCTTCTTGCAAATTTCTTTCTGCTGCTCTTCAATCTGCTTTCGTTCGAATTCTTCCTTTGTTAAAATCGGTTTCGACAACTCTTCAATGCTTTTAGCATCAAAATCAGTAATCTTCTCTGCCATCAGATACTTCGCATAATCTGAATTCCAATCATCCGAATTAGAATTTGCCATAAAATACTCAAATTGAATACCATTTCGTTCAAATGCCAATTTTCTCTTTTTCTGTGACAGTTCTTCTTTTCTCTTCTGCTCTGCTCTTTCAGACATCGCCTTTCGTTCTGCTTCAATTCTGGCTTCTTCTCTTGCCTTTTCTTCTGCAATCCTCTTAGCTTCTGCAACAGCCTTCTCCTTGATAGCAACATCAATTCGTTCCATTAGTTCTGCTTTTCCATATCCATCTCCAAGCTTATTGCCACGGATACCCCGCTTCATATCCGGCATAGTAAATGTTACTGTTTTATCTGTTACACGAATCTCCCAACCATATATATTGATCAGACATTCCACCAGCTGATCAAATGATTTTACCGCCGGTATCAACTTATCAATGGTATTTCGTATCAGCTCTTTATTTGAAGTCATTCCAACACCATCCTTAGCATTGGATTTCATTAATCGTTTCTCTACCCAATAATCATCACGATGCTTTTTCGTAAGGAGATCCACCTGCTCGTATCCCTGAATCAAACATTTTCTCATTACCCACTTTTTAGCATAATGCATCATTTTTCCTGTACTTCTATGCTTACATCCCTGCTTCCACTCACAGGGCTTATAGTGCCACTGCTCCTGTTTCCCTGCGTATTTCCTTACGGAATTTAGCACAATATGGACATGCATATTTTTGCTGCCATGATGACCATCCGGATGTGCTGCAATCACTGCCTGATGCCCTGGAGCAAAGACGCATAACCACTCTTTTCCAAATGCAAGAGCTTCTTCCAGCGTTATATTATCTGTGGGATCAAAGGAAATAATATAATGATGTGCTTTCACATCATTCACTGCATTATTCTTACCATAAAACCGATTCGTCTCAATGCATTCTGCTCCAAAAGTATCCACCTCACAGTTCACACCCTCAATCAAATACTCTTCCCTTTCCATAATCCTTCCCTTTTCATCGAAAATCGGTTTGTTGGTGTATTCATCAAACTGACAGGTTAGATATTCTACAGCAGATGAATAATAACGGTTCTTAACCGGAATATGCTTTAATATAGCCATTTAATCACCCACTTTCTTTGCCGCTTGCTGTACTTTTTGTTTTCTTTTGATATTTCTTGCCACAGACTACATCCTCAAGTGCCGGTAGAATCCGAAACTTCAAATTCAAAAGCTCCCTGCAGGCCTCTCTAACTTCGCCTCTAAGACTATCCGATATAAATCCCTGGTTGAAACACCTTGCAATCTGGTTCAAATTTGAACCGATCTTACCAAGCTGCATAGAATATTCCTGTAAAAGTGTGGTATCTCCATAACACGGAAGACGTCTTCCAAGAGCACTTCTCCTGATAAACTCCGATGTGGTAAGACCTGTCTTTCTTGCCTTTTGTTCAATGATTGCCTTATCCTCTTTGGATATACGCATCTCGATACGTGTCATGGCTTCTTTCTTTTTATCTGTGTCTTTTATCATAATTTACAATTCTCCTTCCATTGATGGTGCAGACATTAAAGTCATTTCACTTTATCTGCTTATTTAACAGTTACAATTTTATTAATGCCGGATACGGCAATATTTTTCGCCGTCGCTGTTACTCCTCCCTCCGGTTATACGCTCGCTCCCCTATGGTCACTCACGGATAACTCGCTTCGCTCGTGATACACTCCACTGCGTTTCGTGGATATCGTAAACCGTGAAATGTTCCTGCACCACAAAACGGCTATTCGCCAGTGGTGCATATGGACAAATTTGTTAAACGCTTTGTCTTACAGAAATCACCGATATTCTATTTCCTATTGAAATCTTCCAATAGCCATTGCATCTTTTTCTATAAGAACTCTTTCATTCCCTGATGAAATCCGGCTAAAGCCGGCGGGTGCTCCATTAAAGTCGCTATTAGTAGAGCAAGTTCCGCCCTGTGTGTACACAGGGCAGAACTTGTTGGGGATTGCATCCCCAAGCCCCAGCTATCCCCGCCTGTGAGCTAAAAAATCCAGCTTTTTAAGCCGGATTTTTCACTCTTCGGCCTGACAATCCCCGTAAGACATTTCGTCTGATTCAAATTGTTCAAATAAAAAACTGCCTTACATTTTGGCTGACAATGAACCTTTTTGTAAGACAGTCTAGCTAACACCTTTATAAGTTTTTCTCTTATTTTTTGATTAATCCTCATTATCAAACAAACTTCCTAGAGCATTTCTTGTATCATCATCCATAGATTTACAATTATCCGCCTCAAGGTCTTTAACCTCAGCAACTTGTGTTTTTTTCGTCGTACTACTTATGGAATCTAATGCAGCTTCAGACGAGTATAATTGTTGTGGATATGCCGCCTGTAACGGTTTCTGAGTTTGTCCAATCATTGCAAGAGAACCGGCAAACATTTGATTTACCATAGATTGCATTACTTCTTTTACAGTATCCGAAAATATTTCATTTTCTTTTGATATCGCCTTCTGAATTTCATATTGCATTTTCAGATAATAGTCCGCTTCTTTATTATCGTGAATGACAGATACCAATGCTGATTTGAGGAGGGCAGTTTGACCACCCTCCTCAGCTGCATTTGCATCTAACCATTCCATGATTTCTCTATCCTCTGCATGTTTCGGATTCAAACGAAAGGTAATAGAATTTTTCATAGTGCCTCCTATCCAATATTATCTGCAAGATAACGATAGCCAATTGCATTTGCTTTCACATCTGTTACATATTGAATATTTCTTCCCTTAGTTCTTCCAAACTTTTTCATCACACTGGCACCACCACCCACATAGATGATATTTTCATGTTTCAAATCTACCTTAATTTCCCTAAGCTTTGCTTCAACATTATCAGCATATTCCTGCAATCCCTTTTCAATAATTGGGATAAATTCATCATTTACACTAGTCCCTTTAATATAATCTGTAATATCTTCTTCTGGAATTTCACAATGCACTTTTGGAAGTCCATCCTTTTTAATTCGTTCAAAGGCTGTGATAAGTCCCACTTCATAGGTGTAGGCATCCTTATCCATTGGTATCTTATCCTTTACACTTAAAACATCCATTGTCCAAGAACCTAAATCCACACATCGAAGCCTGTTCATATCTCCCATACGATTTGCAATCGCCGCATAACACTGAGCATAAATTTTCACCTTATCTAGATAAAAACAATAATGCACACCCTCAAAGTTAAAGGAAAGCTGTTCCTTGTGCCATAGATATTCCCGAAAGGCTTTTCTCTCTGCACCAAACATCGTAAGTGGTACCCCGGCATATAGTTCAACATGCGTTGTCTTTTCACGCTTCTGATAGTTAAGCTCCTTTGCAATTCCTGCAAGCGTCAAGAGAAAATAATTATCGTTTTCTGTCTTGGTTGCCTGCTTTCCTAATCTTCCCTGACCGATAATATATTTCCTGCCACGATACTCTAATAATCCGTTATTAGTAAGCGGCGTATAATCTACCTGTGTGACAAGATTCTCCATAAAAATGTGTTCTCCTTTTATAGAGCTCCATCCATGATCTAATGCTATTTTAATCGGCACGTTTACATCCACATGCTCTCCCTGCATAATAAGTCCATCAACTGCGTAGTAGTTTATATTTCTTTTTTCTGTCATAATTGCCTCTCTTTCCTTGATATATTATTCAATCTTTTAATGAAATTGATTTACAATTTCAGCAAAAATTATCTCTTCTGCCATCATCCTGGCTTGTTCTCTAAGCTTCCACATTTCCATTGTAGAATCTGAATGCTCCACTTTGCCTTTTAGATATTTATCTGTAATCTCATCAAGAATCCTATACGCTTCTTCGTTTACTTCTGAAGCTTTCTCTCTTAATCTGCAACATCTTTTCAGGCTAACATATCTCTGCAGATACTCAGATTTCATATATTCCATCCAAAGAAGTCCATACTTCCCCACATCGACATGCTCTTCTTCCATAGAAATGAGTGGATATAAGATTCCATCTCTTTCTTCATACTGCCCACCCATTCTTTCAAACATTGATACTCCCTCTGTGGTTTGCAAATTGCCATAATCCACTGCATCTGCTATAATTGTGTTGTTATACATATAGGAAGGTTGCTCACCGACTACGCCAACAGCCGGAGTATGGGCAACCTTTTCTTTTGTCTTATCCATCATACTCGTTCACCATTCCCTTCATAATTTTCGCTATCATTTGGGTAGTAATCAGTAGTTCCTCATTATCACCACTGACAGCTTCCAAGCGTTTCAATTCTTCGTATATCTGTGCCATTTGATGCTTCAAAGCCTTGAATACCTTTGGATTGCCCTGAACCACTATCTCTCGATTTAATAATCTTCGCAGAATATAATCCTGCTTTGCAAGTCCTGATAATTCCACTAAATTATCTAAAAGCTTTGCTTCCTCCTCAGATACTCTAAATCCCACATTGCGATTTCTCCGTCTGCCTTTGGCATCTAAATTCTTCTCCATAACTTTCATACCTCCTTAGTCATTCTCTCAACTTCCAGTTTCTCAGCCATCTCATTTTGCACAGTAGGAAACAGATGTGCATAACGATAAGTGATTTTTTCCGTTTCATGTCCCACGCGATTTCCAATAGCCAATGCACTAAAGCCCATGTTAATGAGAAGTGAAACATGACTATGACGCAAATCATGAATTCTTATTTTTTTCACGCCCGATGCCTTACAGCCTCTTTCCATCTCATGTCCAAGATATGATTTTGTAAAACTAAACATTCGCTCACTCTCACCTATCTCATAAAACATTCCAAGATAATCTTTAATCTCATCACATAAGAATGGGGGCAACGTAATAATTCGATTACTTTTTACCGTCTTCGGTGTTGTAATAATATCCTTACCCTTAGAGCGATGGAATGTTTTATTAATTCGCAATGTCTGCTTTTTAAAATCAAAATCACCCGGTGTAAGTGCCAACAACTCTCCTGAACGAATTCCTGTCCAATATAAAAGCTCAAATGCATAATAGGAACGTGGCTTGTCCATCATTTCTTCTGCAAATTTTAGATACTCTTCCTTCGTCCAAAATTGCATCTCTTTTGGCACCTCTTTACCAATAGTTCCTGCCAGTGAGGACGGATTCTTTGGAAGATTATAATATTTCACAGCATGTGCAAATATTGCTGTAAGTTGGGCTTGAATCGTTCTTAAATAGTCCTGGGAATATCTTTCTTCCTTTCCCTCGTCCTTAAAGGCTGCCAGAAGCTCGTTCTGCCATGCAATCACATCCCTAACTTCAATTTCATCAATCTTACGGTCTGCAAAATATGGTAAAATCTTTGTTCTTATGATATGACTTTTTGTTTCCCAAGTACTTTGTTTTAATCTGGATGCCTTATCTGCTTCATATATCTCATAGAAACTGCCAAAGGTCATATCTAGCTTCGCCTGAGACTTAAGCATCATCTCATGTTCCCAGGCTACCGCTTCTCGCTTTGTTTCAAAGCCGCGTTTTTGTGTCTGCTTTCGTTTCCCTGTGATATCCGTGTAACGGTATATCACTCGCCACTTGCCGGTGGCATTGTCTTTATAAACTGACATATAATCAACTCTTTCCTCTACTCTTTGCTATAACACATTCTTTCATAAAAATATGCTTTACTAACTCTTGCAGCTACTGTAATAAGTCCTTTCTCTTTCAATTCCTTATTAAGCTGTCTTACAATCTCATAAGCCTTTGACTTTGAAACTGTTAAGATTTCTGCAACTTCATCCACTGTTAAAAATATCTTTTCTTCCATATCTGTTTCGCCTCCTTTCATTGAAGATTTTGTTTGTTGTATTCTCGTCCCCGTTCTGACAGGCAACCCTGCTCGGCGCTGTGCCATCCCTTGTACCTTTCTTTATTTGTACTCAGGCGCTCGCTTCATATCGAAGATCTTGGCGGTTTGTTCGGTTTCGTACACTCATTTAGTTTTCACTTAACTTTTATTAGTTAAGTTTTGTACTGTTATTATATTAACTCTTTTTAGTTAAGTCAAGACCTTTTCTATAAATAATTAACTTTTTTTGTTAAAGTTCTTCTTGATTACATTATTTGCAGGTGTTATACTAGACTTAAACAAATTGATTTAACTATTTTGTTAATGGCAACATTAACAGACAAAAGGAGGCAACTATGTTAGGAAAAAGAATAAGATTATTCCGAAGCAGAAAAGGATTGAAGCAGAAAGAACTTGGCGAGATGGTTGGATTCATGGGCAAAACATCTGATGTTCGTATCGCACAATACGAAACGGAAGCCCGTACGCCAAAAGATGATCTTATCAAACAACTCGCAGATATCTTTGGTGTCACCCCCAGAGCAATCACAGTACCTAATATTGATTCATATCTCGGATTGATGCATACCTTCTTCGCCCTTGAGGACGAATATGGATTTAAGATCAGTACCGACAAAAACGGATTACCATGTATCACTCTCGACGAAGAGCATCAGGCTTATGACCAAATAGCGCCTATGCTATTCGCCTGGCTTACTCAATATTCCAAGTTAAAACAGGGCGAGCTCTCACAGGATGAATATGACAATTGGAGATATAACTACCCTAATATTGAACCGACAACCGGCTTTGTAAGAAATGCCATTTCTGATGATTTGGATGCAGAACTCCAGGATGCACTATCAGAAGAAATGAAAAAAAGTGGTCTGCTTTAATTCCTTTTCCAATGGCAACAGACCATACAAGTGACGGATAGATAAAAAGAAGACCTCACCGAAATTCCTCTCCAGTTTGGAAAAGAAAATCAGTAAGGTCTTCTTTCATATTGTAATTTACATTATTTTTTGCTTAACACTTTTGCGTTAGATTGTGTTGCCAAATCGTTGCCAAAACTTAACTTTTTTTGTTTGGAACGGTTGTAAATAATGGCTTATTTTTCACAAAAGGTCATTCAAACTCAATCGTTCCAGGTGGTTTACTAGTCAGGTCATAGAATACTCTGTTGACCCCACGCACCTCATTTATAATTCTGCTCATGACTGTCTGGAGAACCTCAAATGGAATTTCTGCACTCTCTGCTGTCATGAAATCAATTGTGTTGACTGCACGAAGTGCAACCGCATAATCGTAAGTTCTTTCGTCACCCATAACACCAACGGAACGCATGTTAGTGAGGGCTGCGAAATACTGGTTTGGCATCCATGCTGGAGCCTTGCCGTTAGCTTTCTTGTACTCAGCTACGGCCTTGTCAACCTCTGAACGGTAGATAAAGTCAGCATCCTGAACGATACGAACCTTATCAGCTGTTACCTCGCCGATAATTCTGATTCCAAGTCCCGGACCTGGGAATGGCTGACGGAATACAAGATGTTCTGGTATTCCAAGCTCAAGACCAGCCTTACGAACCTCATCCTTGAAAAGGTTGCGGAGTGGCTCAATGATTTCCTTGAAGTCAACGAAATCAGGAAGTCCACCTACATTGTGGTGAGACTTGATTACGGCTGATTCACCGCCAAGTCCGCTCTCTACAACGTCTGGATATATAGTTCCCTGTGCAAGGAAGTCAACTGCACCAATTTTCTTGGCTTCTTCCTCAAATACACGGATAAACTCTTCCCCTATAATCTTTCTCTTAGCTTCTGGCTCAGTAACGCCTGCAAGCTTAGAGTAATATCTTTCCTGTGCATTAACTCTTATAAAGTTAAGGTCGAACTGTCCTTCTGGTCCAAATACGCTCTCAACTTCATCTCCTTCATCTTTACGGAGAAGACCGTGGTCTACGAATACGCATGTAAGCTGCTTTCCAATAGCTCTTGAAAGAAGTCCGGCTGCAACAGATGAATCAACACCACCTGAAAGAGCAAGTAAAACCTTGCCACTGCCAACCTTCTCGCGGATTTCCTTAATTGTATTCTCAACAAATGCATCCATCTTCCATGTTCCGGCACATCCGCATACTCCACGAACAAAGTTGTGAAGCATCTTGGTTCCTTCCTGAGTATGAAGAACCTCTGGGTGGAACTGGATTGCATAAAGATTCTTCTCTGTACACTCTGCTGCTGCAACTGGGCAGTCTGCTGTGTGGGCAACAATCTTGAATCCTGGTGCAATCTGTGAGATGTAATCAAAATGGCTCATCCACACAATAGTTTTCTCTGAGACATCTGAGAATAAAGCGCTGCTCTTATCTACAAATGTTTCTGTCTTTCCATACTCTCTTACTGGTGCCTTCTCAACCTTGCCACCAAGCACATGCTGCATAAGCTGTGCGCCATAGCAAAGACCAAGTACAGGTACACCAAGTTCGAAAAGTTCTTTAGTACATGTTGGCGCGCCATCTTCATAACAGCTGTTAGGACCACCCGTAAGGATAATTCCTTTAGGGTTCATGGCCTTAATCTGCGCCAGGTCTGTCTTGTAAGAATAGATCTCACAATATACATTACATTCACGGACACGGCGCGCAACCAGCTGGTTGTACTGACCACCGAAGTCAATGACAATAACTTTCTCCTGATCCATGATCAATCTCCAATCTTGTGTATTTATATATACATTATAGTTAAACTTGCCACTTATGACAAGCCTTAATTCTCCCCAATTCCTATCTTGCTAATTCTCCTCCATACAAGCCTTATCTATGCATCTTTCTCCCCAATTCTCTTCTTCACATAAGAATCCATCTTCTCTCTGACCATCGCCATCTTTCTGTTGGTCTCCTCATTATCAGAATGAAAATGCATAAGCTTTGCAAGATAGCCCTGTTCCACAGTAATCCGCACGCTCTCATCATACACAAGCTCATAAGCAAGTGATACATGACCAATAACAGTATCAGCCGGTGTGCGTCTTATTGCTTTGAGTATACAGTGTTCCTCATCAAACGCTTCTAACACTTCATCTGTAATATCACTCTTCATCAGTTCTTCAGTCGTAGTGTTATATATTTCTTCAAGTGGAGTATCAATATTAACCTTAAATATATCAACCTTATCAGCGTCACGAAGCACATTGCAGAATGCCTGCTCGCGGCGATTAAGTCCTTGCGGAATTCTATACATATTGTGACACCTTATTGCAAGTTCAAGCATTTCCATGTCCGATTTATTCAATCTGTCATACAGAAATACTCCATCAGAACTATATCGATTCTCTAATGCTCCTGGCTTGTAGCCTGTACATTTGACCATTCCATTAAGAAAAGTACTGATAAGACCATCTTTGAACAACAGGTCTGCACCGAATTTTGCATGATCAACAGAGTCCGCATCTGAAAATGTGTTATAACGCTTTATCTGTTCAAATCTTCCAACATCATGAAGCATTCCGGATAACCATGCCAGCTCAACATCATAGACACACATTCCAGCTGCCTTTGCAATTCTTTCGCACAAAGCTGCAACTCTGTAAGTGTGGTCAATTTTTAATTTAATCTTAGGGTCATCTGCATTATAAGCTGCTGTGTATTCTGCAAATGCTTTCTTAACATGCACTCTGTCAACATACACACGGTTTATCTTGGCATTTTCATAATAACCTTCAACATCAGCAACCTTTCCCTCATTCCATGTGTCTATAATATCAGGCACATCAGATAAAGAATGGCATACAACTGAAGTCAGTCTTCGGATGTCATCGTTAATCTCAATAGTATCAGGTATATGAATTACCTTCATGCCTGCTGCATATCCTGCTTTAATGCCATTAATACTGTCCTCAATGACTACACATTCTGACGGTTCACAGCCGATAAAACCTGCTGCCCTTAAGAATATGTCCGGCTCAGGCTTTCCATGCTCAACCTCATCTCCATATACAACACCAGAAAGATAATCCCATGCTCCTATTCTGTGAAGACTCTTTTCAGCACTTGATTTCTGTGTTGAAGTTGCAACAGCACATTTGAGTCCATTATCCTTAATATAATTAAGCAGCATATGAAGCCCCGGCTTAACCGGAACTTCCTCTGTCTCCCTGATTTTGTAAACATGGTCTGTGCGCATTGTCCGCATTTCCCAGTAATCCTGCTCTCCATGATAATAATCATCAAAAAAGCTCTGACTAAGCTTTGCCGGTGCACCTTTAAAACTGTCGATAAGCCATAATGGCATCTCTACATTTTTCTGGGAAGCTGCCCACAGCCAGCCAAGATTAGACTGATTTTCCGTATCAATCATAACTCCGTCCATATCAAAGATAATCCCTTTTATCATAACTGCCTCCATTCTACTCCCCAAAATATCAAACCGACATCCCTTGCATACACTTCCCAGATATACGTTCATTCACTTCTTAATCTTACTTCTCTTCCAGATACTTCTTAACATACTGTCCGGTATAAGACTTCTTAACCTTAACAATCTCCTCAGGCGTTCCCTTGGCAATAACAGTTCCGCCGCGGTCGCCCCCCTCTGGTCCCATATCTATAATATAATCTGCTGTCTTAATAACATCAAGATTATGTTCAATAACAACTACAGTGTTGCCACCCTCTGCAAGCCTGTGAAGGATATTGACAAGCTTGTGGACATCGGCAAAATGCAGACCGGTTGTAGGCTCATCAAGAATATATATAGTCTTTCCTGTGCTTCTTCTTGAAAGCTCTGTTGCAAGCTTGATTCTCTGTGCCTCACCACCTGAAAGCTCAGTTGATGGCTGTCCAAGCTTGACGTAAGACAAGCCAACCTCGTTGAGAGTCTCAATCTTTCTTCTTATGCTTGGCACATTTTCAAAGAAATCAACTGCATCCTCAATAGTCATGTCAAGAACATCATATATGCTCTTATCCTTGTATTTTACTTCAAGAGTTTCTCTGTTGTAACGCTTACCCTCACAGACTTCACAAGGTACATACACATCCGGCAGGAAATGCATCTCTATCTTGATAATACCGTCGCCTGAACATGCCTCACATCTTCCACCTTTAACATTAAAGCTGAATCTGCCCTTCGTATATCCTCGCTCCTTGGCATCCTTAGTCGTTGCAAACAGGTCTCTTATCATGTCAAATACACCTGTATAGGTTGCCGGATTAGACCTTGGTGTTCGTCCAATTGGTGACTGATCAATATTAATGACCTTATCAAGCTGCTCTATTCCGTCAATTCCATCATGGTCGCCCGCAATACATCTCGCCCTGTTAAGCGACTTTGCAAGGTGCTTGTAAAGAATCTCATTAACAAGTGAACTCTTGCCTGAGCCTGACACACCTGTTACGCATGTGACAACTCCAAGCGGAATATCTACATCAATATTCTTAAGATTATTCTCCCTTGCGCCTCTTACCTTAATCCAGCCAGCAGGCTTTCTACGCTCTGCCGGTACAGGTATCTTGATTCTTCCTGACAGATATGCACCTGTAAGTGAGTCCTTGCACGCCATAATGTCCGCAGCAGTTCCTGTTGCGACAACTTCTCCACCATTTCTTCCTGCGCCTGGTCCGATATCCACAATATAATCGGCTGCAAACATAGTATCCTCATCATGTTCAACAACAATAACTGAGTTACCAAGATCGCGCAAATGTGTCAGAGTTCCTAGCAGCTTGTCATTATCCCTCTGGTGAAGGCCGATACTTGGCTCATCAAGAATATAAGCAACTCCTACAAGACCTGAACCAATCTGTGTTGCAAGCCTGATTCTCTGTGCTTCACCGCCTGACAGAGTTCCTGTGGCACGCGAAAGTGCCAGATAATCAAGCCCTACATCTACAAGGAACTTAATTCTCGCCTTGATTTCCTTAAGAATCTCTGCACCAATAAACAGCTGTCTCTCTGAAAGCTTCATATTCTCAAGGAATTCCTGAAGCTTTATAATAGACATGTTAGTAATCTCATATATGTTCTTATCTGCAATAGTAACAGCAAGTGAAGACGGTTTAAGTCTCTGTCCGTGACAGGCCGAACAAGGTCTGATTCTCATAAACTCCTCATACTGCTGCTTAGTATTATCAGAATATGTCTCTCTGTATCTTCTCTCCATATTCTTAATAAGACCTTCAAATGCGACATCGTATACACCCTCTCCGCGCTGGCCTTTATATTTAACCTTTACAGAATGTCCCTTAGTACCATTGATAATAATATCCTTAATATCATCAGGATAATCCTTGAATGGTGTCTTTAATGAAAATCCATATTCCTCTGCAAGTGCATCAAGAATCGCCCTGCTAAAGCTGCCCTCATCCTTAGATGACTGCCATCCCATTCCGACAATAGCACCTTCATCAATGCTGAGACTCTCATCCGGTATAAGCAGCTCTGCATCAAACTTCATTGTATAACCAAGTCCGAAACAGTCCGGGCATGCGCCAAATGGATTGTTGAACGAAAAGCTTCTTGGCTCAACCTCATCAACACTTATACCACAGTCTGGGCAGGAAAAGCTCTGGCTGAAATTAAGTGTCTCACCATCAATAACATCTACTGTCATAAGACCTTCGGCAAGCTTAAGAGCTGTCTCAATAGAATCTGTAAGTCGTTTCTGGATTCCGTCTCTTACAGAAAGTCTGTCTACAACAATCTCAATATTATGCTTCTTATTCTTATCAAGCTTAATCTCGTCTGTAAGCTCATACATACTTCCATCAGCAATAACACGCACAAATCCGCTCTTCTTTGCCTGCTCAAACAGCTTTACATGCTCACCCTTTCGTCCACGGACAACAGGTGCAAGAACCTGAATCTTAGTTCTTTCAGGAAGCGCCATAATAACATCAACCATCTGGTCAACTGTCTGTTTGTTGATTTCCCGTCCGCATTTCGGGCAATGCGGAATACCAATTCTTGCATAGAGAAGTCGGAAATAATCATATATCTCTGTAACAGTTCCTACTGTAGAACGCGGATTTCTGTTAGTTGACTTCTGGTCTATAGATATAGCCGGTGAAAGTCCTTCAATACTGTCAACATCAGGCTTTTCCATCTGTCCCAAGAACTGTCTTGCATATGAAGACAGTGATTCCATATATCTTCTCTGACCTTCTGCATATATTGTATCAAATGCAAGACTCGACTTTCCCGAACCTGAAAGTCCTGTAAGCACAACAAGCTTGTCTCTTGGAATATCAACATCTATTCCTTTAAGATTATGCTCTCTTGCACCCTTTATCCTTATGCAGTTCTTGTAACTGCCTCTTTCAATCTCTTTCTTTAACTTACTATCAGCCATGTTTTTTTCCTTCATAAATATATTTATTAATCTCAATCATCTTGTCACGAAGCTGTGCAGCCTCCTCAAAGTTAAGCTCTGCTGCTGCCTTACGCATGTTCTTCTCAACCTGCGTCTTAACCTTCTCAAGCTCTTTGATGCTCATAGATTCATAATCAACCTTAAGCTTTCCGGAAGCATCACCCGGTTCCGCTGCCTTGCTTATACTTATCAGATCTCTTACTGCCTTCTTGATTGTCTGTGGAGTAATTCCATGCTCATCATTATACTCCTGCTGAATCTTTCTTCTTCGTTCTGTCTCTGAAATAGCCTTTTCCATAGATTCAGTAATCTTGTCTGCATACATGATAACATGTCCCTCTGCATTTCTTGCAGCTCGACCAATCGTCTGTATAAGCGATGTCTCTGTTCTTAAGAAGCCTTCCTTATCAGCATCAAGTATTGCAACAAGGCTGATTTCAGGAATATCCAGACCTTCTCGTAGCAGGTTGATTCCAACAAGAACATCAAATCCATCAAGACGCATATCTCTTATAATCTTCTGACGCTCAAGCGTATCAATATCTGCATGAAGATACTTAACCCTGATTCCTGCCTCTTTAAGATAATCAGTAAGGTCCTCCGCCATTCTCTTGGTAAGTGTAGTAACAAGCACCTTGTTCTTCTTGGCAGTTTCCTTATTAATCTCTGATATAAGGTCATCAATCTGTCCTTCAATCGGCTTAACAGTTATCTCCGGGTCAAGAAGTCCGGTAGGTCTTATAACCTGCTCGGTTCTCATAAGTTCATGCTCTGCCTCGTATGTGCTTGGTGTTGCTGATACGAAAAGCATCTGTGAAATCTTGCTCTCAAACTCACTGAAATTAAGCGGTCTGTTGTCCTTCGCAGATGGCAGTCTGAAGCCATAATCTACAAGCGTAGTCTTTCTTGACTGGTCACCGGCATACATGCCTCGAATCTGCGGAATTGTGATATGCGACTCATCCACAATAATAAGAAAATCATCTGGAAAATAATCCATCAGCGTATACGGAGGACACCCTGCCGGAAGTCCTGCCAAATGTCTTGAATAATTCTCTATTCCTGAACAAAAGCCTGTCTCCTGCATCATCTCTATATCAAAATTCGTTCTCTCTTCAATTCTCTGTGCCTCTAGAAGCTTATCCTCACTCTTGAAATACTTCACTCTCTCGGCAAGCTCTGCCTTGATATTCTCAATCGCAGCGTCCATCTTCTCCTTCTCAACAACATAATGTGAGTTAGGGAATATCGCAATATGTTCAAGAACGCCTTTAACTTCGCCTGTAAGGGAATCTATCTCACTTATTCTGTCCACTTCATCACCAAAGAATTCAACTCTTATGGCATCACCTGATGATGATGAAGGATACACTTCAACAACATCGCCTCTTACCCTGAAGGTTCCTCGCTTAAAATCCTGGTCGTTCCTTACATACTGGATATCAATAAGCTTTCTTATGCAATCATCCCTGTCCTTCTCCATTCCCGGACGAAGCGAAATAACCATGTTCTTATAATCAACCGGCGCACCTAATCCATATATACATGAAACCGAAGCAACGATAATAACATCATTTCTTTCAGAAAGTGCCGCTGTTGCCGAATGTCTTAATTTATCAATTTCATCATTAATAGATGAATCCTTCGCAATATAAGTGTCACTCTGAGGTACATAGGCCTCTGGCTGGTAATAATCATAATAGGAGACAAAGTACTCAACCGCATTCTCTGGAAAGAACTCCTTCATCTCCCCATACAACTGCGCTGCCAGTGTCTTATTATGGCTTATAATAAGTGTAGGTTTCTGAACATTCTGTATAATGTTCGCCATTGTAAATGTTTTACCAGAACCGGTTACACCAACTAGAGTCTCAAACTGATTGCCTTCCTCAAAGCCCTTTGTAAGTGCTTCAATAGCCTGCGGCTGGTCGCCCATCGGCTTAAAATCCGAATGTAATACAAATCTGTCCATAATCCCTCCCTATTAAATGCATTTTTTTCATTATACAATATAACAGCCAAAAAGCACAGAACAAACATTCGATTTGTCCTGTACTTTATTCCATACCTCTATATTCGTTATTCTGCCGCGCTGACACTCATTTTTCCATTGAGATACTCTACTGCTGCCTTCAACTGCACATCTTCAGTCGCATCATCCGGAAGCTCCACAATACTGTCTGGTGTCACTCCCTTGCCGTGAATATCCTGTCCCTTAGGAGTAAAATATTTGGCAATTGTATACTTAACCGCACTTCCATCAGTAAGCGGACGGATTGTCTGCACAATGCCCTTACCAAATGTCTGTGTTCCGATTATCTGTGCCTTATCATAATCCTGCATTGCACCGGCAAATATCTCAGATGCACTTGCACTATTGCCATTTACCAAAACTGCCATCGGAATATTAAGCTCATGATTATCAGAACCTGAATATTCCTGTCTCTTACCAGACTTAGTCTCTGTATACACGATAAGTCCGTTCGGAAGAATATAATCTAGCATATCAGCCACAGTCTTAAGAACTCCGCCAGGATTATTTCTTATATCAATTACAAGTCCTGTAATTCCCTGCTTCTGAAGGTCATCAACAGCCGATTTAAACTGCTCTGTTGTAACATCATCAAACTGTGAAATATAGATATATCCAATATTATTCTCAAGTACCTCTGATGAAACAGTCTTAATATCAATCTTGTCTCTTGTAACTGTGAAACTCAGCTTCTCGCCATTTCTCATAACAGTAAGATTAACATCTGTACCCTTCTCACCCTTAATAAGAGCAACCGCTACAGAAAGATCCATTCCTGTAATATCCTCGCCATTAACCTCTGTTACCTTATCTCCATTTCTGATACCAGCCTTATATGCCGGTGCATCCTCATATGCTTCTGATATAAGTATTGAACCGTCGTCAGCCTTCTGGCATACCGCACCAATTCCATAGAAAGAACCTGATGTTGACTCCATCATTGACTTATATTCTTCCGGCGTATAATAAACCGTATATTTATCACCATATGCAGCAAGATATGCCTTAAAAATGTTGTCTGCAGCCTTTTCATCATCTACATCATCAAAGTAGAATCCATCTCCAAGCAGCGAATCCAAAGCATTCAGCTTACCTTCAACCTTAGTTCCGATTCCTTCGTTATCACTTGTTCCAACATCCTGAACATATATACGTCCGTCCATTCCAATATGGATATTACCACTTCTTATAAGTCCAATGAATACGCATGACAACGCCAGTATCACAACCATCAGTGTTGCCACAACACCAATAATAACGCCTTTGCCTAAAGCATGTTTTCTCTTTCGTTCCTGTGCGGCCCCTTCCGAAGAAAAAGGTCTGTTATTATCATATTCCATTGAGTCCTCCTATTAAGTTGAATTATTTATTAAAATATGGCATAGGATTAACATATTGGCGAGTTTTTCCATCATCGAGCATTACATCAAAATGCAGATGTGCGCCAAATGAATTACCCGTATTCCCCATAACACCAAGCTTCTGTCCCTTCGTCACCTGGGCTCCTACTGATACATTTAAACTATCAAGATGCAGGTATCTCGTATACAGTCCATTACCATGATAAATCATCACATAATTACCCGCTGTTGAGTAATATTCGCTCTGTCTGTGTGCAATTACAACTTTACCGTCATAAGCCGCATATACAGGATCACCTGAAACGCCTGCTCTGACTGCTCCAATATCCACACCTTTATGTGGTGAAGTTCTGTCAGATGTATCTCCATATGGAGAAGTTATTCTTGTACTTGTTGTTGGCCATTTGAAAGTTCCGCCATCATATCTGTTAGACGGAGTAACTCCGCTTGCTTCCTCTGCCTTAATCTTGGCTGTTATAGAAGCAATCTCTGCATCGAGCTTCTTCTCGTCAGCTTCGAGCTGTTTCTTATAAGCCACCTGATCAGCCGTATTCTTACTCAAAGCATTAAGCTGGGCATTCTTCTCATTCTGGACAACCTCAAGTGCATCAACCTGTGCCTGAAGTGCCTCCTGACTGGCAGTCAGAGTCTCTTTATCTTCTTCAAGCTTTATTTTAGAAGATGATATAAGATTAATCGTTGACTGATATTCCTCAAGCATCTGTCTGTCATACTCTGATATCTTATTAATATACTCAAATTTATTAAGCATATCCGCCATACTCTGTGATGATAAAAGCACTTCAACATATGTATAATCATTATGCTCATACATAAACTGGATTCGAAGCTTCATAGCCTCATACTGGCTTTCCTTATCAGCCTCAGCCTGCTCAAGCTGTGCCTGTGTCTCCTCAATCTCAGCTTCTAATGTTGCAATCTGCGTATTAATATCATCCAATGACGCTGACAATTCTCCCATCTGGGCATCCAGTCCCTGAATAAGAGATGTAAGATCTGAACTCTGCGCCTTAAGCTGAGCAATCTTGTCTTCTGTTTCTTTCTTTTTATTCTGTATATCATTCTGCTGGTTCTGGGCATTCTTCAGATCCGACTTATTATCTCCAAATGTAACCTGTGCAAAACAATACGGTATAAGCAGCATTACAATCATGAGTGCCGCTGTTATTTTCTTTATTAAATTGTTACAAAACAGTGCTTTCTCCATACAGCCACTCCTTTACCATAATTAAAATGTTTTCTAAAAACAAACAGGGACTTCTGCATCCGTTTGCAAAAGCCCCCAAAAACTATCCGAAACTATACATCGGCATGCTTTCTTACAGCGAAGAAACTTCCTATAAGACCAATACCAATTCCAAGAATAACTGCTACCGGAATAAGTACCTCAAATACTTCTGATGCTGGCATAAATGCTAATATATTCTGTAAAACAGAGAATTTTCCAAGAACAAAATTAACAACTCCACCATAAATATACCTCAATATTGCTACCGGAATAATAGCACCTATAAGTCCTATAACGATACCTTCTACGAAGAATGGTGCATTAACAAATGCATCCGTAGCTCCTATATATTTCATGATTGATATCTCATCTTTTCGTACTGTAATACCAATTACAATTGTATTAGTAATAAGGAATATAGATACCGCAAGAAGAACAACAATTACTGCAACTGCAACATAACTTACAAGTCTTGCTGCACTGGCAAGTCCGCTTGCTGTAACCTCTGAACGGTTAACCTGTCTTATTCCATCCTTATTCTCAAGGTACTTAACCAGTGTACCCTGATTACTTGCATCCTTAAGATATACTTCATAAGAAGAAGAATTAGCTAAAGGATTATCATCCTTGAAGCCTTCTGCAAGTTCAGGATATGCGGCGAAATACTCACCCTTGAAGCTTTCCCATGCATCATCAGCTGATACATACTGAACTCTTGATACTTCTTCTCTTTTGCTGATTTCATCTCCAAGCTTCTTAATATCCGTCTCACTGAGATTTTCGTCAAAGAAAACTGTTACACAGACCTCTGTCTCAGCCTTCTTAATCATATACTGAAAATTAACCACTATAGAATAGAATACTCCAAAAAGGAATATACATGCTGTAATTGTTGCTATTGATGCCAGTGAGAACATCTTATTACGATGGATATTCTTAAATCCATCTTTAATATGATATGCTAATGACCTAATCTTCATAGAAATAACCACCCTTTTCCTGATCGCTGATAATCTTTCCTTCACTCATAGTAATAGTTCTCTTCTTCATCTGCTGAACTATCTCCATATTATGGGTAACTACAAGTACTGTTGTTCCCTGCTTATTAACCTGATTAAGAATCTTCATGATTTCATTAGAATTGGCAGGATCAAGGTTACCTGTTGGCTCGTCGCACAACAATATAGCCGGCTTGTTAACCAACGCTCTTGCAATTGCGATTCTCTGCTGCTCACCACCTGATAACTCATTAGGAAAAGCCTTATATTTGTCAAGAAGTCCTACCATGGAAAGCATCGCAAGTACTCTTGACTTAATCTTTCTGTTAGGAGCTTCTACTACCTTCTGTGCAAATGCGATATTCTCATATACATTTCTGTCTGGTAACAGACGGAAATCCTGGAATACTACACCAATATCTCTTCTAAGATACGGAAGCTTCTTTCTTGTTATCTTATTGAGATATTTCTTATTAACATATATCTTACCTGATGTAGGATCTAATTCCTTAAGTAATAGTTTGATAAGAGTCGACTTACCTGAACCACTCTTACCTACTATAAATACGAATTCACCTTTCTGGATGTGAAGATTAATTCCATTAAGCGCAGCAACGCCAGTGGAATATGTCTTCGTAACATCTTCCATGATTATCATGTATCATTTCCTCCAAAAATTACTAAAATGTATCTTTACTTTCCATATACTTCATGTACTTAACTACCATAAGAGCAATCTTAAATGTTATTGCATCATCAAACACTCTGAGGTCAAGCCCGGTTATCTTCTGTATTTTATCAAGTCTGTAAACAAGTGTATTTCTATGAATGTAAAGCTGTCTTGATGTTTCTGAAACATTAAGGCTGTTCTCAAAGAACTTGTTAATTGTTGACAAAGTCTCATCATCAAAATCATCAGGAGCCTTTCCTTCAAATATCTCCTTAATGAACATCTGACATAATGGTATAGGAAGCTGATATATAAGACGACCTATTCCTAATCTGTTGTAAGCAACAACATTCTTATTGCTGTAGAAAATCTTTCCCACATCAAGTGCCATCTTAGCTTCCTTGTAAGATCTTGAAACCTCTCTTATGTCATTAACAATTGTACCATAAGCAACATGTGCCGCACTCATCGCCTCAGTGCTTAACATATCAATTATAACATCAGCTGTCTTGTCAAGTTCATCATATGACTCATTGCCTTTAACTTCCTTAACAAGAATTATACTCTTTTCGTCAACTGCTGTAATGAAATCTCTTGTTTTATTAGCAAAAAGAGTTCTTACTGTCTCTAAAGCATTAGTATCCTTTTCGTGCTTAGTCTCAATAATATATACAACTCTCTTAACATCAGTTTCAATATGAAGTTTCTCTGCTCTTGTATACATATCAACTCGAAGAAGATTATCAAGAAGAAGATTCTTGATAAAGTTATCTTTATCGAATCTCTCCTTATATGCTACAAGCAGATTCTGTATCTGAAATGCAGTAAGCTTTCCAACCATATATACATCATCACTTGTTCCTCTTGCCATGATTATATATTCAAGATTGCCATCATCTTCAACCTTAAAAAACTGAAAACCATTAACTGCCTGACTTTCTGCTGGCGAATCAATAAAACTAATCGCATCCGCAAGGCATTCTGAAACATTATCAAAAGTCTTGGCTGCAACATTCTTATCTGCATCCACAATGCACAAATCCACTCGTGAAATAGCCTTAAGTCCATCTACAGTTGTCTGTAAAATTCTATTAGATATCATTGTTATCCCTTTCTGTCTACCACTTACCTTTTATTCGTACATATTCTATCTTATTGTAAAGCAAAACGGCAAAAAAAAAAAGGGGAAATGCAAATTTATTGCATTTCCCCTTCATAATTAAGATTCATTTAATAATTAGTGTGTGATAACGATTTCTGTTTCCTTATCGAATACATGAAGTCTTTCAACATCCATAGCAAATGTTACTTCATCACCAGGTCTTGCTGTTGTACGAGGATTTACCTTAGCTGTACATGTTACATCACCGATTTCATAGTGAAGGTTAACTTCTGCACCAAGTAATTCGTATACCTTAACTGTAGCTGTAAACTTAGAATCTGCATTCTTAGCGATGAATTCTGCATCATCCTTAACATCCTCTGGACGGATACCAACTACAACTGTCTTACCAACATAGTTGCCATCGATAAGCTTCTTGCTCTTCTCAACTGGAAGAGTAATTGTAACTGTATCAGAAAGTACAAGGTCAACCTGTGAACCGTTAGCCTTAACTTCTGCGTCGATAAGGTTCATCTGAGGTGATCCGATGAATCCAGCAACGAAGATGTTGTTAGGTGTATTGTAAAGGTTCTGAGGTGTATCTACCTGCTGAATGATACCATCCTTAAGAACTACGATTCTTGTACCAAGTGTCATAGCCTCTGTCTGGTCATGTGTTACGTAGATGATAGTTGTCTGTAATCTCTGGTGAAGCTTAGAAATCTCAACACGCATCTGTACTCTTAACTTAGCATCAAGGTTTGAAAGAGGCTCATCCATAAGGAATACCTTAGGGCTACGAACGATAGCACGTCCCATAGCAACTCTCTGTCTCTGACCACCTGAAAGAGCCTTTGGCTTACGATCAAGAAGGTGCTCGATATCAAGAATCTTAGCAGCTTCATGTACAGCCTTGTCGATCTCTGCCTTAGGAACTTTTCTTAACTTAAGACCGAAAGCCATGTTATCATATACTGACATATGTGGATAAAGAGCGTAGTTCTGGAATACCATAGCGATATCTCTGTCCTTAGGCTCTACATCGTTAACCATCTTATCACCGATCCATAACTCACCTGAGCTGATTTCCTCAAGACCTGCGATCATACGAAGTGTAGTAGACTTACCACATCCTGAAGGTCCTACGAAGATGATGAACTCCTGATCAGCAATTTCAAGATTAAAATCCTTAACAGCTACGAAACCGTTAGGATATACTTTACAAACATTCTTAAGCGATAAACTTGCCATTATTAAATATCCTCCTAATATAAATGCGCCTTTGCGCTTTTGATGTGATTATAATACACTAAACAGGACTTTTTTACCACATTACATTTTTACAAATCTTTTCCTCGTTTTTTTTGCAAATTTACCATAGCCAGTCCTCTTATGTATAAATTGTACAAATTTACCGCCTGTTTATCTGCAAACATCACTAATGCTGTTTATGTTTTTAATTGTTTGTTGAAATAAAAACCTTTTAAATATATAATAAAAAAGAGCGATAGGGTATTTACTTTATTATTCATGCGCATCTGTTATATATGTACACGATTGGAGGAATGATTATGACTATAGCTGGTTTATCTACTAACATAAGTACATCTGGCATAACTAATGATATCCAGATTGCAATGCTAAAGAAGAATCTTGATACAGTTGAAACAGCTGGTGCTGATATCGCTAAGATGATGGAAGCATCCGTTACACCAGAACTTGGTCAGAATATTGACTTAAGAATCTGATTCAGTTTTCCCTATACATGTCTTTAGAAATACAAAGCCCATGTACACAGTTTTCTATGTACATGGGCTTTATATTTTTCTAAAGAGTTCCTGAAAATTCAAGCATTATCATATACATTACGCACACAACAATGCCAACAATAACCGGAGCTGTAAAATAATTCTTTATATGTGATAACTTAACATTCTGAATCTTCATTTTTTCAAGATTTCCATGACGTTTTGCCATTGTTCTTATACATAATACAGCAAGCATCATGAATACTGCTGCTATAACAGCAATCATCGCAATCTGCACAACCGTAATTGATGTGCTCTGACCTGCCACACTCTCTGCATTTTCAAATGTTTCAGATACACTGCCATCCTGCGCATACATTCCCGCCATCTTAAGAATCTGTACAATTCCTATTGAATATGTATTTACCGCAAAATGTGCAATAACTGACGACCACAAAGAACCTGTAGCCTCAACCATATATGCAAACACAATTCCCATAACAAATGCATACAACGCCTGATTAATATTAAGATGAAAGCAACCAAATAATAATCCGCTCATTAGTGCAGCACCTGTCATTCCGGCTTTCCTGTAAGAGCCAAAGAATATCCCACGGAATATAAGCTCTTCTACAAGCGGCGGAATAACTGCCAGCAATATAACCTGCATCGCAAATGGATATGTAAGCAGTGTTGTTGTTCCCTCCTCAAGATAATTAGTTGAAAACAACATGCTAAGATTACTTATTAATAATACTGCCGGAATAAGGCAGTATCCTGCAACAAGTGAAAGAATTACATCAACTATGCCTATTCTTTTGTAGGGAATCTCTCTAATAGGATCAATCTTCTGAACAATCATATATATAATTGCAATAAGAAGAATTATCCCTTCTGACATAACATACTGAATCCAGTCAGGCACAGCTATACCTGAATTCTGTGCATAAGCCATAATCGATGCACACACAACAGATAATCCGATATAACCTATTACAAATATAATAAAGAAGCCATTAACTTTTCTTACTTCCATGCAATTGCTTCCACTTCAAGAAGAACATCCTTAGGAAGTCTTGCAACTTCTACGCATGAACGTGCTGGAAATGGCTCCTTAAAATATTTCTTGTAGATTTCATTAATCTTACCGAAATCATTCATTTCTTTAATAAATACTGTTGTCTTAACAATGTTCTCTACCTTAGAGCCTGAAGCCTCAACAAGATTGCAGAGATTCTGAAATGCCTGCTCAGCCTGAGCCTCAACTCCGCCTTCTGCTATCTCGCCTGTAGCTGGTATTACAGGGATAACTCCTGATGTATATACCATATTGTTAATCTCGATAGCCTGTGAATATGGTCCGATTGCACTTGGTGCCTTGTCTGTACTGATTACTTTCTGCATAATAATCTCCTTATTTCAACATATTTTACGTTACAAACGCATTAAATATATTGTACCGCAATCATCATATTCATTCAAGAAGCTATTTCTTAAGAACTATTGAATTCTGTGTTATCTCAATTTTGCCTTCTTTAAGCAGTCTTCCTACAGCTCTCTTGAAAGCATTTTTACTCATATTAAAATGTTTCTTGATAATCTCTGGGTCTGCTTTATCAGTAAATCCCAGACTTCCACCCTTCTTTACTATAGCGTCATATATCTGTACTGAATCCTCGTCCATCTGGATATAAGCCTTCTGCTTAAGGCTTATAACAAGTTTCCCATCTTCTCTTACTCTTGAAACACGTCCGTGAATAACCTCACCGACACTAAGTGGTTCAAACACTTCTGACATAGGAATAAATGCATCATACTTATCTTCAACAGCAACATACGCTCTGTAATCTGGAGTTATTCCTATTATAGTACCTGTAACCGCACTGTCTTTTACAAGTGTCTCTGACTTTTCAAGATACTTGTTAATTCTCATAGTAGCTGCAAGTCTGCCGCTCTTATCTATATAGAGAGCGACAAGATACTCTGAACCTTCTGATACATGTGTTGTCTGTTCCTTGTATGGCATGAGCAGGTCTTTTTCAAGTCCCCAGTCAAGAAATGCGCCAATACCTGTAACCTGTGATACTTTAAGTCTCTTAAGTTCTCCAAGCTGAATCTTTGGCTTATTAGTAGTTGCAATAAGTCTGTCACTTGAATCCCTGTAAACAAATACTGTGAGAGCATCTCCCACTTCAACATCATCTGGAACCTGTTTTTTAGGAAGAAGGACTTTATCTTCTTCTGTTCCAAGATATACTCCGAAATCTGTTACCTTTACAATGTTAAGACACTGTGTTTTTCCTAACTCTATCATAACAACACCTATGCTGGCAGCTTCACCAGCCCTTTCATAATATTTCAGTGCAAGTATGTATGTTGCCTTTCTACGTCTATTCTCATCGCTACTCGCACAAAAAAACCTCTCGTATGACTACGAGAGGTTTCTAGCTGGGCTTGAGGGATTCGAACCCCCGAAGTGCTGGAATCAGAATCCAGTGCCTTACCACTTGGCGAAAGCCCAATGTCGTGACGACATGCTGTATTATACATGAATGTTTTCAGGAATGCAAGCACTTTTTTAAAAAATTTTCAAAAGTGTTATAATCCCTGTCTACTCCGTCATCTTAAGGGTTACTGTACCATCTGCATCAGTACCAAGATTAGGCATCTTCTGCATCTTTTGTGCAGTTCCTATAAAGAACTTGTATTGGTCAAGTACCTGATCCTTCTCCATATCAGATACAGCTTTCTTAATGTCAACATCTTCCATACTGCTTGTTGCAGCAACAAGATTGAATCTGTTTCTGTTCTCAAAATCAAATGCAAATTCTTTAGGATCAGAATGTACAGGTGCTTTGTTAATTTCCTTGTCAGTCTGATTGTGACTGCCAGCCTCCTGTGAGCCAGCTCCTGTCTGTTCTATCTGAACATCTTCTGTATTCTGCAGATTATCATTATGTTTACTGCCTATTGTATAGTTATCATAAAATGAATGAATATTAATTCTTCCTACTCCCATAGCTGACTCCTTTCTGCATAGATTACATCCTTGTTTTATATTTATCGGCATGTTTATCTGATAATTTACTATCTTATTCAACAAATTTCTACATAAATTTACATTTATTTATAAACACTGCTATAAATTTTTTATAAACACCTGCTTTTTACGTTGACCTTACCGCAAGATTAACTTAATATAAAGATACATTTTTATAAGGAGTACATTAATAATATGAACAAAAAGAATTCATTATTCGTAATTACAGGAATCTTCCTTATCTGCACAAGATTCTGGGTTTCCTTTGGCACTGTAAACATTGATATAAGCAATGATATCGTCGGATACATCCTTATATTCCTCGGTATCAATAATATGAAAGAACTTAATTCCCGCTTTAAGAAAGGAATGTTTCTTTCTCTTGCCGGACTTGCCGGTGCAATACTCTCACAATATCTTATTGCAAGAGACTGGCCTGTGCCAGAGACTATGTATTCTATAGCAATAGGTATCAGTGTCGTATTTGCTATATATTTTACCTATTATTATACAGAAGCCCTTGTCATGGAAGCAAGGATACAGGAAAAAACTGCTGTTACAAGAAATTATCAGATAACATGGCTTCTTATGTCTGCTGGAATATTTGTGCACTACTTTGCATTCAAATCAACTATAACAATGTGGTCTATTCTTGTTGAGGCCCTGATTGCTGTAATCACAATCTATTATTGTTTTTTAGTTTTTTCAACTAGCAAGCAGCTTTATGAAGACTGATAGCTTTACATTTTTTAACAAATATAAAGCTGATATTTACATTATTCGTTTGTACCGTAAGGTGGTTGACTTTTGCCAGACGCAGTGTTTTAATGATGTCGTCAGCACGAAAGGATATTAATTATGAAAAAGTTAGAGATTATTATCAGACCTGAAAGACTTGATGATCTTAAGACCATCCTTAATAGCAATGGTGCGCATGGACTTATGATTTCTAATATAATGGGATATGGAAGCCAGCGTGGACATAAGCAGGTTTACAATGGTGTTGATTTCGGTGGTAATCTTCTTCCAAAGGTTAAGGTCGAATCAATTGTATCAGATGAGACTTATGAGACAATTATTGATCAGATAATTGAGCAGATTAATACCGGAGAATATGGTGATGGCAAGATATTTGTTTATGACGTATATGATGCTATCAGAATCCGTACAGGAGAGCGCGGGACAGACGCTTTATAATTTCATATTAATTATTGGTTATCAACGGGGATAACAGTCAGAATTACTATCTGACCGTTATCTCTTTTTTTGTACATAACTTTCGCTATCTGTATCCCATAACCGTACAGATATATAAAATGGGGTCACAGGAAACTACCCAGCCTGTGACCCCGCCCCTTTTTTAGGATTTATTCTTCTTTATTATCTGTTGTATCTTCGATTAAATCTTCTGATTCCTCATTCTCAATAACCTCTGGTTCATCTTTCTTAACCATGTCTTTTTCCAGCTTCTTGAATATACTTGAGAAAATATATGAATCAACATACAGTATCAATGGTATTGTTACTATAAATGCAGTGAAATATATGCATGAGAAATATATCAATCCAACAGTTGCTATAAGCATAATTATTGTCTGTGGAAGATGATGCATACATATAATAAGTGCGTTCTTAAGCGTTCCAAAAAGCTTATTGTCATATCTTGAAAGCATTGCAAATGAGTAAAGCATTATTCCAACCCATATTGCCATGACTCCTATTACAACAAATATAAACAAAGTTCCTATCTGTGAGCCCTGAACAAGTCCCCACTGTACGCTTGCTCTTAAATCAATAAAAAGAAGAAAGCCAATAACTCCATGTACAATCTCTAACAGAAGTCCCTGTACGAAGTTCATCTTGAACGACTTCCAGAAATCTTTGTATACATAACTTTCCTCGTCTCGTACTAATTTTATTCCTGAATAAAATGCTGCTGTAAGCGATGCTCCTATTGTTACAACCGGCAGACAAAATACAACTGTAATAACTGCCAGTATTATAAAGTCACCTGCCTTGGTGAGTCCTCTAAAAAGTTTTCCATCTAATCCAAATCCATTCATAATTATATACCCCTTTGCTTAAACACTATGATTATACAAGACCTGCCATAAAAATCAAAGAATTTTTCGTATATATTTCTTAAATGTTTATAAAAGCTGTTTTTTTGCCACAGCATTTATGATAAACTGTTAAACAATAACGATTATTAAGGAGTGTTTATGGCTAAAGGAAACAACATTCACGACGAAATTAAAGAGCAGCGTAAAAAGCTTAAAGATTTGTCTTTTTCAGATAAAATCAAATACATATGGAGCTATTACTGGATTCCAATCGTAGGCGTTGTACTTGCAGTTATATTTGCAGTTTCTCTTATTTCATCCATAGTTAAGAACAATTATGATACTGTATGTTTTGTTGCTGTACTTGATGGCAAGATGACAGGTTATGAAAATGATACTGATATTCTCACAACCGGACTTACAGACTATCTTGGAATTGACGGCAAGAAAGAACAGGTTGATTTCTCATATACATTTTCACTGAAAGAAGTGGCAATGGACCAGGAAGCATATGTTTCAGCTAATAAGTTATATACTTATGCATCAACAGGTTCTCTTGACGGATACCTTTCTGAACGTGAGTATATTGATTACTTCTGTACTGACAAGGATATATTCTTCTGCGATTTGCGCGATATATTCTCCGATGAGGAATTAGAGCAGTTAGATGATTACATTGTGTATTTCACCAACACTGCCGGAGAGACATATCCTATTGCTGTAGATATCACTGAAGCACCTGTAATCAAAGACAGTGACCTGAATATGAAAGACCCTTGCTATGGTGTTGTATCATCATCAAAGTATCAGACCAATGCTGCTGATTTTATAAGATATATATTTAATATGAAGACAGCCTGATATAATCACAGCTTTTTTCTATATATATTCATCCCATCTATATCGCCTGCATACAATGTGAAACTAAGTTTCAATGCAAGCTGTATGGATGGGATATTTGTTTTCACTGTGCATATATATAATTCTTCTAAACCGAACCGGTCCTTAGCAATATCCACTATATGGTTCATAACTTCCCATGCCACATGCTTTCCCTGCCAGCTTTTTTTTACAAGATACCCAAGCTCCTGACAATTCTGTCCGTCTATACTACGGTTTTCAACGCCTGCCCTTGCCACTAGCTCACCTGTTTTCTTATCAAACACAAGCCACAGACCGTACCCGAAGAAGCCATACATATTCTCAATGTATTTTATTGTAAATGCTTTTTCATCCTTATATTCATATAATGGTTCAACATACTGGCAGTCTGAAAGTGTCTGATATAATTCGTATAAATTTGGTAAATCCCCCACTGTCATCTCCCGTATAATAAACCTCTCCGTTCTGGCAATTACAAGCGGCTCATTGTATTTTCTGGCACATACAAGTTTTAACAGGTCGTCATCAATATCTTCCTCATCATATACAACATATGAAGCTTTTCCAAGGTATGCTTCTCCAAGCCCTATATCAGGAATCTCCAGTGTTCCATCAGGGTTTAACGTATCTTTATCACTAATTATTATTTTTCTGCCTTCGCCCATATCAATACATTTTCTCATATATGCCTCTTCATAATTGTTTCTAAAGTTTTAATTTGACTTTTTATACTGTAGTATTTAGAATTAATTACATCACATTTTGCTCATGCAGACAAGCGGGCAATTTGATGAATTTCAGGAGGAATAATATGGCTAATCCAATAGTTACATTCACAATGGAAAACGGCGATGTGATGAAAGCTGAGCTTTATCCGGAAATCGCACCTACATCAGTTAATAATTTCGTTAATCTTGTTCAGAAGGGATTCTATGACGGACTTATATTTCACAGAGTAATCGCAGGTTTTATGATTCAGGGTGGTGACCCTGAAGGAACAGGTATGGGTGGTCCTGGCTACTCTATCAAGGGCGAATTCGCATCTAACGGATTTAAGAACGACTTAAAGCATACAAGAGGTGTTCTTTCAATGGCTCGTTCTATGAGACCTGATTCTGCAGGCTCACAGTTCTTTATCATGCACCAGAACGCTCCACATCTTGACGGAGATTACGCTGCTTTTGGTAAGCTTATCGAGGGTGAAGATGTTCTTGACAAGATTGCAGGCGTAGACACAGATTACAGCGACAGACCTAGAAAACCACAGGTTATGAAGACTGTTACTGTTGAGACATTTGGAGAGGAATATCCAGAACCAGAGAAGTTATAATTAAAGTTCATCCATTGACATCAAAAAGGCGGATACAGTTAATTGCTGTACCCGCCTTTATTATCTTTTATTATCTAGAAATGTCCGCCGGAGCCACTGTTTCCACCGCCTCCGCCGCTGCTTCCGCTGCTATTGTTGTGCTCTATATGTCTTGTAACAACTGTTGTATTAATGAACACATCTCTTCTGTCATTAACCTTAAAGTTATGGTCTTTCGTATATTCTGTGCTGCTTACAGTCATTCTTGCCTTGGCATTATGCATCATTGTAAGAACAGCAGCAACTGCAACACCTGATGCAATGAGAAGCTTTATCCACATTTTGTATGTAAGTTTTTTGACTATGCTTGTAGTCATGCACATATTCATATTCTTGATATACTTAGAAAATGCTTTGTAATAATCCTTATCCGAAAGCTTCTCCTCACACGCTTCTCTTATATCATCAATTGTCTCCTGTGAAATATCAGTTCCTGCCTTGCCCTGTGTATACATTCTATCAGCTCTTGATTTCATATCAACGCCATATATTACGGCATTCTGCGAATATCCGTTATCATCAAGGAATTTCTTAAGATAGCTGTCCATCGTACTGCCATCATGTCCTATATTAGTTGTGATAATAACTATATCACACTCTGAATCCTCAGATGCTTTCTTACACTGGCTCTTTAGCTTACTTATCTCATCAGCAGTAAGAATTCCTGCATTGTCATATACATATTCCTTTGATGAATCTGCATACACATCAGTCTTAATACTTAACAACACTCCCACACACATAAAGCATGCCATAATTATGCTCATGAAAGCCTTTATCTTCTTATTAATCTTCATCATATGAACAAAAGCCCTCCAAACATAGTAATGATAAGTGTAACAATGAATATTCCAGCGCCGAAGCCAAATGCTTTCTTTCCGCTTATCGGTCTGTCAGCAACTATCTTTCCTGTCTGTCCGTTAAGCATGAACTGGAAATTCTTCCTGTTAAACCTGTAATTAAGTACCCATACCGGAAATAATGCATACTGGCTCCCTGTTGGACGCATTGTTATGTCATTGTGAATTATATTAACAGATGAATAACCGGTAATTGTTGACATTGCAATGTCTGTTATATATTTGTCAGCTCTTCTTGTAGCTCTCTCCTGTATCTGGTCTGCCGTATAATTATATCTTTCTGAAAGATATCCTGACAGATATGGCATTGAAAATGCAGTTAATTCGTTATAGTTAAATGGCTCCAGCTTATCCATCGCATCATCAGGCATTTTCTCAGATGCATCAGCCGGAATCTTCTCAAACTTTGCAGATATATTTCTGAACACCTGAAAATGATCTGTGTATATATACTCTGTATCACCTTTTCTTGTTGTCCTGACCCTTTCTGCATTAGCATGCATATCTGTCTGTGCCGAATAATCATACAGCCAGTAAGGTACATACAGTCCGCTTATTTTCTCAATTGTTGAATTTCTTGATAAAGCAGATGGTGTGAGTGGTCCTTTCTTACACCAGTTTTTGTAAATCTCTACTGCTTTATCCTTGTTAATCTTAAATGGTATAATTGTTGATGGCTTGAATTCACCTTTAAGTCTGTCCTCCACAAGTGTCGGATTACCACAGAACGAACAAAATGTTGCCGATGTATACTCATCTGCTACAAGCTCTGCACCACATGTATTACAATGGTACATCTTCATCTCTTTGTCATATTCTCCCTGTGTACTGTTCTGTGAATATTTCTCTTCATATTCACGCACATCAATCTGCATTCCACATGACGGACAGCCTAATTTCTGTGTTGTACTGTCAAACTCCATAGCAGCACCACACCCAGGGCATTTGTAAATTGTTGGCATATTCCCCTCCTTAATCCACAGTCGTTCATAATTTATTCATATCTAATTCAATAAGATTTAACACTATGCACATTGTTTCTTCACTTTTGTTCAATATAATTCAATCATAAGAACAAGACATTTTCTACTATATGTTTTTCATAAATCGAGTTGTTAATAAACAGCTCTCCTCCCTCTTTCACCGTCTGCTACTCCGGCAGACGGTGTTTTTTATCCTGCATATAATTATAATACGACGAATGAAGCTATAACTAAAACCACTCCTATTATAATTATTATCTTTCCCTTCTTCTTATCTTTAGCAAGTTTTTCATTATTAAGTCTGGCTTTTTCATCATCAGGCATAATCTGTTCCTCATATGTCATTCTGACATCTCTTGCATCAAAGAATATGTTAAAATTATGTTTTGCCGTAAGATATGTTGCAAGTCCGACAATAATTACAACAATTCCTGCAAGAAAAAGCATGAACCCAATAAATGGCAGATAGCTTGTGCCAGCATGCTCTTCACTATTATAGAAATCCATTGCGGCACTGGTATCAGCTTCAAGTGCTATCCTGTTGATAAAAAATGTTAAATAACCCATACAGGTCTCCTCTCTTTAGATATTTCCTTAGGACATACATGATTATACATCATATTTCTTTGTATTAACACATAAATATCATATAAATATTCCTTTTCATTTTTAATGATATGAGATATAATGTTGTCATACAAAATCGTGCAATGGAGGTAAAGAAATATGTTAGTTTCAGCTAAAGAAATGTTAGACAAAGCTCTTGCCGGCAAATATGCTGTCGGACAGTTCAACATCAATAACCTTGAATGGACTAAGTCTATTCTCCTTACTGCACAGGAGATGAATGCTCCTGTAATCCTTGGTGTATCTGAAGGTGCTGGTAAGTATATGACAGGTTTCGAGACTGTTGCAGCCATGGTTAAGGCTATGGACAAGTCTCTTGGAATCACTGTTCCTGTTGCTCTTCATCTTGACCACGGAACATATGAAGGATGCTACAAATGTATCAAAGCAGGCTTCACATCTATTATGTTTGACGGTTCTCATTATCCAATTGATGAGAATATCAAGAAGACAACCGAGCTTGTCAATGTAGCTCATAATCTTGGTCTTTCTATTGAGGCAGAAGTTGGTTCAATAGGCGGCGAAGAAGATGGTGTTATCGGAATGGGTGAATGTGCAGACCCTGATGAATGTAAAGCTATTGCAGATCTTGGTGTAGACATGCTTGCAGCAGGTATCGGTAATATACATGGAAAGTATCCTGCTAACTGGCCAGGATTAAGCTTTGAGACTCTTGCAGCTGTTAAGGATAAGATTGGTGATATGCCATTAGTTCTTCATGGTGGTACAGGTATTCCTGCAGATATGATTCAGAAGGCAATCTCTCTTGGAGTTTCTAAGATTAATGTTAACACAGAGTGCCAGCTTTCATTTGCTGATGCAACAAGAAAGTATATTGAAGCAGGCAAAGACCTTGAAGGAAAGGGATTTGATCCTAGAAAGCTTCTGGCTCCAGGCTGCGAAGCAATTAAAGAAACTGTTCGCGAGAAGATTAATCTTTTTGGTTCAGCAGGAAAAGCTTGATGATGATTGGAGATTTTTATGAGTAACTTAAAGACAGATGAAGATGATGATTTTATAACATCTGCTTCACCTGAAACAGAACCAGACGAAGCGGATTTCGCTTTTGACGTTAAAGAAAAAAAGAAAAAGCGCTCAAGCATAATAAGCCGTATTATTTTAATTATATGTGCCTGCGTTTTTGTTTTTGCAGCAGTCAGGCTTGTATCCATTCTTCTTGAATATAAGAAGGGTAATGATATTTATGATAATATTGAAGGTAATGTCCTTGATGATACCCCTGTTAATATTACAATAGGTGAAGATAATCAGGATGTAACAATCCCTTTTGTCTATAATCATCAGGCTCTGCTTGATATTAATCCTGATGGTCTGGGTTTTCTTTATGTACCATCGGTAGATATAAGGCTTCCTATTGCCCAGACAACCGATAATGATTTTTATCTTACTCATACATTTGATAAAACTTACAACCGCAACGGATGCCTTTTCGTTGATTATCGAATTAAAGATGGTCTTAATGCCAGCCATGTTATTATATATGGACATAACATGGGTTCTGGTGCTATGTTTGGTACTCTTGCCAGATATAAGAATTCTGGTTTCTACCAGACGGAAGGTAATGATGTTTTTTATATATATACAGAGGATGTAATCCGTGAGTACAAGATTTTTACAGTATATATAACTGATCCAATAAGTGATACATTTACATTCAATTTCAGCAATCTGTCCGGCCTTCGCGAATACGCAAAGAATGTCCAGGCTGAATCACTGTACAATACCGGAGTCGATATTTCTAACGCAACACAGGTAGTTACATTTTCAACCTGCACAGATGATTCTAAACAACGTGTTATTGTATCAGGTACATATGTCGGAGAATCTAAGTTAGATAATGGAACATCTTCTGAAGCATCTGCATCCGCTTCAGAATAAGCATTTTAACACTCATATTTCATGCTGGCTTAATTTTTTTAATATTTTTAAAAAAGCACTTGCAAATTCATACAATATGAGTTATTTTATTTAAAGACAGTAGGCTGTCGCTAATTAAATAAGGTAGAACAAAGGCGTTCCATTTATATATTTGTATAAGTATATACTTGGGCGCCATTTTTTAGTTTTACTAATAAAAAGATAAGAAAAGGAAGGATGAGGAAGTTATGAGTGAAAGATTCAATGTAGCTGACATCTTCGGCGAGAATGTGTTTAATGACACAATTATGAAAGAGCGTTTACCAAAGAACGTTTACAAAAACCTTAAATTAACAATGGAAGGTGTGCAGGAATTATCTTTAGCAGATGCTGATGTTATCGCTAATGCTATGAAAGACTGGGCTATCGAGAAAGGTGCAACTCATTACACACATTGGTTCCAGCCTTTAACAGGAACTACTGCTGAGAAACATGATTCATTTATATCAGCACCTAAGTCAGACGGAAAGGTGCTTATGGAATTCTCAGGCAAGGAATTGATTAAGGGTGAACCTGATGCTTCATCATTCCCTTCAGGTGGTCTTCGTGCAACATTCGAGGCCAGAGGATATACAGCATGGGATTGTACATCTCCTGCATTCGTACGTGAAGGTGCCCAGGGTGCTACTCTTTGTATCCCTACAGCATTCTGCTCTTACACAGGTGAGGCTCTTGACCAGAAGACTCCATTACTTCGTTCAATGGATGCCATCAACGAGCAGGCTCTTCGTATTTTAAGACTTATGGGTAACACAACATCTAAGAAAGTTACTCCTTCTGTAGGCGCTGAACAGGAATACTTCATCGTAGACCGAGAGAAATATTTACAGAGAAAGGATCTTATCTTCTCTGGCCGTACTTTATTCGGAGCTATGCCTCCTAAGGGTCAGGAACTTGATGATCACTACTTTGGTTCTATCCGTGAAAGAATCGCAGCTTTCATGAAGGATGTTAATGAAGAATTATGGAAGCTTGGTGTATCTGCTAAGACACAGCATAACGAAGTTGCTCCTGCACAGCATGAGTTAGCTCCTATCTATGCACAGTGCAACATTGCAACTGATAACAACCAGCTTATGATGGAAGTTATGAAGAAGGTTGCTTACAGACATGGTCTTGTTTGCCTTCTCCATGAGAAGCCATTTGCAGGTGTTAACGGTTCTGGTAAGCATAACAACTGGTCTATCACAACTGATGATGGAATTAACATGCTTGATCCTGGTAAGACACCACATGAAAACTTCCAGTTCCTTCTTGTACTTGGTGCAATTATGAAGGCTGTTGATAAACATGCTGACCTTCTTCGTGAGTCTGCATCTGATGTTGGTAACGATCACAGACTTGGAGCTAATGAAGCACCTCCAGCTATCATCTCTATGTTCCTTGGCGAGCAGCTTGAAGATGTAGTTATGCAGTTAATCGATAAGGGTGATGCTACAAGCTCTATCCAGAAAGGTAAGTTAAAGACTGGTGCTTCTACTCTTCCAGACCTTAACAAGGATGCTACAGATAGAAACAGAACATCTCCATTCGCATTCACAGGTAACAAGTTTGAGTTCCGTATGGTTGGTTCTTCAGATTCTATCGCTCCTGCAAATGTTGTTCTTAATACAATCGTTGCAGAAAGCTTTAAGGAAATTGCTGATGAATTAGAGGGCTCTGAGGATATGCAGATGGCTGTCCATGATATGATTAAGAAGCTCTTCACAGACCATCACAGAGTTGTATTCAATGGTAACGGTTATTCAGATGAATGGGTAGCAGAGGCTGAAAGAAGAGGACTTCCTAATATCAAATCTATGGTTGAGGCTGTTGGTTCACTTGTTAAGCCTGAAACAGTTAAGATGTTTGAAGGATTTGGTGTATTCACAGAAGCTGAATTAAAGTCAAGAGCTGAGATTAAGTACGAGGCTTACTCTAAGGCAATCAACATCGAAGCTAAGACAATGATAGATATGGCTGGCAAGGAAATCATTCCTGCTATTATCTCATACACAACAGAACTTGCTAACTCAGTACTTTCAGTTAAGGAAGCTGGTGCAGACGCTTCAGTTCAGGCAGACATCCTTACAGAAGTATCTGGTTACTTAAAGGAAATGAAGGCAGCTTCAGCTAAGCTTGCAGAGACAGTTGCTACAGCAGCTACATTTGAAGGAAAAGCACAGGCTGAATACTTCAGAGATACAGTAAAGGTTGCAATGGACGAATTAAGAGCTCCAGTAGATAAAGCCGAGATGATAGTAGATAAGGAATTCTGGCCATTCCCAAGCTACAGCGAATTATTATTCGAGGTATAATACATAACTAATTGTTATAAATCACTCTCATAAAAAGATAGCCGAAAACAGACAAGCAAAGCTGAATCTGTTTTCGGCTATCTTACTTTATATCCAGCCAGACAGGCGAAGCCGAATCTGGCTGGTTCTACTCACATCACAAAAAATCCCACTAATCAGACAGGCAATCCGATTCTGATTAGTGCGATTTTCACCCCTTGAAACATCCACTGTGTAGATTGCCAGTCTGGGGGTATCGGGCTGTGGCTTGATTTATTACGAGCTGTGCAGGAGTTAATGCCGCCATAGACAAAAGTTCAGCGTGCAAAAGCTCGTTCAAACGAAGTGCGTTTGCTTTTGCACGCTGTAAAAAGCTCTGTATATGGCGGCATTTACTCCTGCTAAGCGCAGTAATCCATGAAAGCCACAGCCCGATATCCCCAGACTGGCACCACCTACACGCTACTGTGGATAACTCAACCTCTCCTCAACCGGATTATCCAGAACCTCCTCCTTAAACTTCTTCATATATATCTTCGCAAGCTTAAGATTGTTATCCAGATAATTACCACAGTCTCTTGGTGAATATCCAGGAATTGGTGTATTATCGTCATAATTAAGAACATAGTCGGCAGCTTCTCTTAATATCCCGATAATATCCTCAGACTTTAAATCTCCTGCAAATATAACATAAAAACCTGTTCTGCAGCCCATAGGTCCGAAATATATAGTTTTCTCAGCCCATTCTGCATGATTCCTTAAAAATGTAGCAACAAGATGTTCAATTGAATGAATCCCAGGAGTATCCATAGGTGGCTCTTCATTAGGTCTTGTAAATCTTAAATCAAATGTTGTAAGACATACATCTCCGATATAATCCTTTCTTGATACATATACACCTGTCAGTAAATCAAGATGATTCACCGTAAAACTTGCTATCTTGTTCATTATGACTCCTTCTTTCTTATAAATACTATTCTTTTGTTATCTGTTGTTTCTATTAGCAGTTCTTTTATGCTTGATACAAATTTTGTCAGAGTTGAATATCCATATTCCTTTGCCTTGAATTTCGGATACTGACTATGTATTCTCTGTCCAAGTATTGCAAGCTCAACTCCTGTTGCCTTGCTTGCTCTGACATTATCTATTGCGTATTTAACAACCTGTTCTTTAATATTGTCATCTTCTTTGAGCTTTACCAGTACTGCATTATTAACCTTATATGTCTTGAACCCATCCATCTCATTGATAAATGTGGATAATGAGCTATACCCATAATTACGGACATCAAAGTCAGAATATTTTTTCTGCAAACGGCTTCCTATCTCTCCTAAATCCGTCTGCTTTCCCTTATTATCATTTTCCTGGATAATCTCAATAATAGCATTTTCGATTTTGGAAATTCGTATAATATTGTGTGATCTGTTAGGCCTCTGCTTATTATTAACAGCTGTAATTTCTTCGTCCTCCTGATCCTGTAAAAGTTCCAGATCAGTAAATACTGAACATGCTGCCCTGAATGACCTTGGTGTTTTGTTCTCACCCATTCCAATAACTTCCATGCCAGATTCACGCAGCCTGCTTGCCAGTCTTGTAAAATCTCCATCACTTGATACAATACAGAATCCATCCACATTTTTCGTATACAGAATATCCATAGCGTCAATTATAAGTGTTGAATCAGTAGCATTCTTGCCTACTGTGTTGCGAAACTGCTGTATTGGTGTAATTGAATTCTCCATCAATTCTTTCTTCCATTTGCCCGCCTGCGGACTTGTCCAGTCCCCATATATTCGCTTGTACGTTATAACGCCATACTTAGTCATTTCATCTAATATATTAGAAATATATTTTGATGAAATATTGTCCGAATCAATAAGAACCGCATACCTCTTATCGTCCATAGATTCCCCCTTAATATAAACATTACATCTGATGACGTACTATCTTATATTCGTCATTGCTCTGATAATATGGACACTGCTTATATGAAGAACTTAAAAGTCTTGCGTAATCGTCCTCGTCCATATCAACATCACATACATATCCTTCAATCTCCTCGTCATATACAAGGTTATTGCAGTAATCGCAATTATATTGTGATGACATATTTATTCCATCTCCTTATTATCTGCTGTCTGGCTGCCTGATGCGCCATTGAGTCTTCCCATTTCATCATATCTTTCAAGGAAATTATGCTTAACACCGTACTGCTTATACGCAATAACTGTATCAAGATTAACATTTTCAACACTTCTGAATATGTTCTTCTCAATGTAAGGGCTTACCTTAGTCAAATCTTTAATAAGCTGCTTGATCTCGCCTCTCTTAGAACCCTTTTCTGTACCACCACATGAAGCACAGCTCTCTGTAAGCCTGCATGCACACTGTATAAATGCAAGATTATTATAATCTCTCCAATGTATTATATCAGCTTCTCTTATAAGGTAAAGTGGTCTTATAAGTTCCATGCCCTCAAAATTAGTGCTGTGAAGCTTTGGCATCATAGTCTGAATCTGCGCACCGTATAACATTCCCATAAGAATTGTTTCAATAACATCATCATAATGATGACCTAACGCAATCTTATTGCAGCCCAGTTCTTTAGCCTTACTATACAGATATCCTCTTCTCATTCGGGCACACAGATAACATGGAGACTCCTCTATATCTGCAACCGTATCGAATATCTCTGATTTAAACACAGTTATAGGAATATCAAGAATCTTTGCATTATTAAGAATAACCTGATAATTAATATCATTGTATCCCGGATTCATAACCAGGAATACAAGTTCAAAATTATTCTTTCCATGCCTCTTAAGCTCCTGAAAAAGCTTCGCCATAAGCATAGAATCCTTACCGCCTGATATACAGACTGCAATTTTATCTCCATCCTGTATAAGGTCGTATTCATTGAGTGCCTGTGTGAACTTTCTCCATATAGGCTTTCTGAACTTCTTGACTATGCTCCGCTCTATTTCCTTAACTCTTTCTTCACCTGAAAGCTCATTCTCTGCCTGTGCTTCCTTGACATAATTCTCGAACTTCCACTTCATATAAGCGCCCCAGCCGCCATACAGACTGTAGACCTCATAACCCATTTCTTCAAGAATATCTGCCAGATCATCACTGTGCAGACCTGTATAGCACAGAAGATATATAGGAACACTCTTATCAAACTGCTGTGTGAATTCCTCAGGTGTTTCTTCAAGCACCTTAATCAGTTCCTCCCAGTACCAGTTTCTTGCTCCGGGATATGTTTCCTTCTCGAATTCCTGCTTGTCTCTTACATCAAGCAGAACCTTTTCTCTTTCATCATTCTGGTAATCAATTATTGTTTTCATCATCAACCTCTTCATCCTGCGAATCCTCAAGAATACGCAGTCCTGCCGTACTTGTAACAGGAAGTGAGAACACAATAGTTCCTGCCTTGCTGTCTACGCCGGCTTTGTCCATTATAGCACGCATAATAGCATTTTTCTGTGATGACTTTGCAACAATAAGAATTACTTCCTTCTCTGAAACAAGCGAAACTCCAAGGAACTGCTCTGCCCGCTTCATTCCAACACCTTTTCCATGAAGCACCGTTCCACCTGTTGCACCGCCTTCTTCCGCTGCTCTCATCACCTGTGTATTATATCCATAATTAGCTATTGCAACAATAAGTTCATGTTTAGTATCCTTCAATGTGCTCTCATCTCCTTTCTTATATTCCTGCCCGTCAATTAAGAATCCCAGCTCTCTCTTGCCACCAATACTGCTTAGCGACACTATAAATGCGATTCCGGTTCCTGGCACATCTATTCTTAACTTACTCTGAAGCCCCTTCTTAACATTCTTCCATGTATCCTCTGTAACAAGTGACATATGGATACCCTTCTCGTCATCCTCAAGTCCCAGTAAATCAAGTACATCACTTGATGCTGTTCCCCTGCCTAACGATATATTAGCTGCTTCAACATTATAATCCTTATAGCAATCAACAAAACGCGGCATATTCTTCCTGCTGCATATTGTTACCATTACATATACTTCACTCATATCCGTCACCTCTACAATTCAATAATCGCATCATCTGAAAGCTCTGCAAACATATCCACAACAGGTGTAACAGTCTGTGGCACATTCTCTTTCCTGCTGTCCTTGATTCTGTATATAACACCAAGTATCTGCAAAGTTATAAGAGGTGTCATGGCAACCATGGCAACAACACCGAATGCGTCAGTTACAATATTACCGCCTACTGCGAGACATGCTCCCTGTGCCAGTGGCAGTAAAAATGTAGCTGTCATCGGACCTGACGCAACTCCTCCGGAGTCAAATGCTATGGCAGTGAATATCTTAGGAACAAAAAGCGTAAGTATCAGTGCTATTCCATAACCCGGAATAAGAAAATATAATATTGAGATGCCTGTCAGCACTCTTATCATTGAAAGGCCAACAGATACTGCAACGCCAACAGAAAGACTTATCTGCATTGATTTGCCTGATATACTTCCTGATGTAAGTTCCTCTACCTGGTGCATAAGCACATATACAGCAGGCTCTGCCTTAACAATGAAATATCCTATTATCATGCCAACAGGAACGATAATCCATTTAAATGATAATGAAGCAAGTACCGAACCAAGATAATTACCTGCTGGAATAAATCCAACATTAGCACCTGTAAGAAAAAGCACAAGTCCAATATATGTATACACAAGTCCAACACATATCTTCATAAGTGACTTCTTATTCATCTTTGGAGCAAATATCTGAAACACTCCGAAAAACACAACTATTGGAAGAAGTGACAATGCTATCTCTTTCAGATATTCAGGTATCTCATACAGGAACAGCTTACCAAGTTCAACAGAATCGCTTACTTCAGAAATTGCTGTTGTTGTAAAATTACCCTCTGTACTATAAACCATTCCAAGAATAAGAACAGCAAGGATTGGACCGATTGAACATAATGATACAAGACCAAAACTATCATTGCCGGCATGTTTATCGTTTCGGATAGAAGAAATACCCACACCAAGAGCCATTATAAATGGTACAGTCATCGGACCGGTTGTTACTCCCCCTGAATCAAATGCAACTGCAAGAAAACCTTTAGGAACAAACATCGCAAGTGCAAAAACAATTGCATAAAACACTAGCAGAAGCGGCGCTAACGGTATTCCAAAAAGTATTCTTAAAAGTGCAGCAACAAGAAATACACCCACTCCAACTGCTACAGATAATATAAGCACCATATTAGGAACTGCTGCCACCTGTCCTGCAAGCACCTGCAAATCCGGCTCAGAAATCGTAATTATAACTCCAAGAATAAATCCAATTGCTACAATCATCCATAATTTCTTAGTCCTTAACATACTTCCGCCAACTCTTTCACCCATTGGCGTCATGGACAATTCTGCCCCTAAAGAAAAAAACACCATGCCAATAATAACCAGCACGGCTCCAACAATGAATTCAACCAGTATACTAGGTGAAAGAGGTGCTATTGTGAAGCCAAGAAGCAACACTATAAGCATTATCGGTACTACCGCACTAACAGACTCCTTTGTCTTTTCCTTCATCTTCTCTCTTACCACTGTATTCTGGTAACTAAATTGTGTCCTTAATAATCCAGCCTTCAATAAAATCTCCCTTCGCTCTTAAATATCAGTTTCGGGTTACATAGTAATATATTAACATCTAATAATTGTACTGGCTACTTAAAATTTTATAAAAAGTGCCCGGATCAGAACACTTTTTATAAATTAAAACTCAATTATAAATTGTCATTTTCTTTCTCTCTGAGCAGTTCCTCATACTTTAACTGGTATGCAATCAGCCGTGGAATGTATTCTGGTGGAGTTCTTCTTGATGCCTCCCAGTCCTCTAATGTACGCACAGGAATACCTGTGTGCTGTGAAAATTCTTTTCTTGTCATTCCAACGCTTTCTCTAAGCTGTTTTATTGTCTCTGCTATAGTCATAATATATCCCCTCTCAATGCATTTTTATTATTGTAACATAGTCTTGTATGTTACGCAATGCGTTGTATTGTCGTATGCTTTATTTCAATCACATACTTTTCTTTTAATTTTGAGCATCTATTCTGTGCAATGATACCTTCATGCTGCAACATTAATCAATTGCCGGCTGTTCTTTCAAAATCAGTGCCACACTCTCCACATGCACCGTATGCGAGAACTGATCCACAGGCTGTACCTTAACAGTCTTGTAACCCTTAGCCGCAAGGAGGCCTAAGTCACGGGCGAGTGTTGCCGAATCGCAGCTTACATACACGATACGCTCAGGCGACATCTTGACAATAGTATCAAGAAGCGACTCGTCGCAGCCCTTTCTTGGCGGGTCAACGACTACAACATCAGGAGTAATGCTCTTTCTTGCTTCCTCACGCTGAGCCTCAGTTGCAGATGTGTCTGCTGCCAGCCGCGCCATTTCTTCATAAAAATGTGGTACGACCTCCTCAGCCTTTCCGACAAAGAATTCAGCATTATCAATGCCGTTAATTGCCGCATTGTTCTTAGCATCTTCTATGGCTTGCGGAACAATCTCAACACCATATACCTTTCTTGCATTCTTGGCAAGGAATAACGATATTGTTCCTATTCCGCAATATAAGTCCCATACAGTCTCATTGCCTGTAAGACCTGCGTATTCAAGGGCTTTTCCATACAGCTTCTCAGTCTGTCTTGGATTAACCTGAAAGAACGAAAGCGGTGATATCTGATATTTAATGTCGCCAATATAATCTTCAATATAGCTTTTTCCCCACAGAGTCTCACACTGTCTGCCAAGAATAACATTAGTGTTCTCCGTGTTGAAATTAAGCATAATTGATCTGATGCATTTGTCTGTACTTATATCTGAGTCAAGCGACACTTCTGTAAGGCGCCCTACAAGCGATTCCTTTAACTTATCAGACATCTTAGTGCCGTTAATAACAAGACAGACCATTATCTCGTCTGTGTGGAAGCCTGTTCTTATAAGGACATGACGCACAAGCCCTCTTCCGGTCTGTTCATCATATGGTGCAACACCGTTGAGCTCCATCCAGCTCTTTATCACAGCAAGAATATACTGGTTCTCGACAGCACCAATCTTACAGTCTGTACATGAGATAATAGAATGAGTTCTTCCTGCATAGAAGCCCATCACAATGCTTCCATCTTTGGCAGTTCCAACCGGATACTGCGCTTTATTTCTGTATCTGAAAGGCTCTTCCATTCCGATTGCCGGAAAAAACTCATACCCTTCTATCTTACCGATTCGCTTGAGATTATCGTCAACCAGCTTTTCCTTAAATCTAAGCTGTGCCTGATAACTCATCTGCTGAATCTGACAGCCACCGCACTGTCTTGCGACAGGACAGGCAGGAGTCACTCTGTCAGATGAAGCCTCAATAATCTTTTCAAGCCTTGCATAGCCGTAATTTTTCTTGGCTTTAATAATTTTTGCCTCAATCTTGTCGCCGATTATCGCATCCTTAACAAAGAGGGTATATCCGTCAACCTTGCCGATACCCTCTCCTCCGGTTCCTATATCTTCTATTACAAATGTTACTTTATCATCTTTCTTAAAACTCATTAGTTGTCCTTCTTATATTAGAATCAAGCCATCTGTTATAACCAAGCCAGTCGTTGGTATCCTTGGCTTCAAGTGCTTCCCTTAATGTCTCAAGCTTTGCATCCATATTATCAGCCATAGATAATGCAACAGCCTCTGCTATTGATGGCTTCTTAGGTGAGCCGTACTCAAGCTCTCCGTGATGTGAAAGTATGCAGTGTCCAATCTGCATTGCAAGCATATCAGGGAATCCGTCTATCTGCTTAACCTTCTCCATAACCATCTCATATCCAATAACGATATGTCCTAAGAAATTACCCTCGTCAGTGTAATCATTCTTAGGAAATTCAGATAATTCCTTAACTTTGCCGACATCATGCAGCATTGCACATGTTATAAGCAGATCCCTGTTAAGAAAATCATAGTTGCTGCTCATCTTGTCACATAATCTTGTAACACTTAAGCTGTGCTCTAACAATCCGCCAGCGAAACCGTGATGTACTGTCTTGGCTGCTGATACACATTTGAACTTCTTTGCAAATGTTTCATCTTTAAAGAAAGAATATAACAGCTGCTTCATATATGTACTCTTAACACTGTCTACATACTTCATCAGTTCTGCAAACATATTATCAATATTATATCTTGAAGATGGTACATAATCTGCTGCAACATATTCATTCTCTGATGCAATTCTTGCTCTCTCTATCTTAAACTGTAATGCTCCGTTATAGCTTGTTACCTGTCCTGTTACCGCAACATAATCATTAACATCAAATTCAGCAATTCCGCCTGAATTAAGGTCCCATATCTTAGAGTCAATCTGTCCTGTCTTATCAGCAAGCATTACATTGGCATATTCCTTGCCTGTCTTAGTAAGTGCTATTGATTTTGATTTGCACAGATATACCTCTGAAATTCTCTCACCATCTTTAAGAGTCTCTATATAACGCATAAATCCTTCTGCCTCCGTTAATTAAGTTGTTTTAGCTGTACACTTACTGAAAATGCTACATCTGAATAGCCATCTTTTCCCTGCCTCATAGCTGTCACATACATAGCTTCTCCATCAGCGCACTGATATAGTTTCTCACTAAACTGCTGAATTGTCAAAACACTTTGTCCATTAATTGCACTAATTACATCTCCTGCCTGCAATCCTGCATAATAAGCCGGTGAATCAATATCCACATTAGATATGTATACACCACTCGGAAGTCCGTATTTGGCTGCAAGCTCCTCTGTTACATTCTGTCCTGTAATACCACAGTACATGATTCCATGCTCATTAATCATAGTCTCAATCTGTGCCTTAAGGTCAGATATTCCAATGAATTTCGAACTTGTATCTGTTGAAGCCTTAGATACACCAACTACATTTCCTTCAGAATTAAACAATATGGCAAAACCGCCCGCCGTAATACTTACACTTGTCTCAAAAACCTCATAACCGCTGTCTTTACTATACTCAACCTTAGAACCTGCAATTGTTCCGTATGACACGCCTTTCGAAGTCTCATAAAGCTTTCCTGATGCAATCACAAGATCTCCCTGTTTTACCATATAAGAATTATCCAGCTGCGCAACTGCGATACTGTTACGTTGTTCAGCTGTAAGCTTAGATGCATTAATACTCACAATTCCTATTCCTGAAGCTGTATTTCTGCATACAAATGCAGCTTCTGTCTGGACTTCATCAGAAAGCCTTACTATATAATTCATTCCAGGTTCTAAAAGGCTTGAACTTGTAAGCACAAGATATGTTGAATTAACATTGGCAACCACAAGTCCTGCCACCTCTGTCTGACTGCTTTCAATTGTCGGAACATTAGAAAATGGCTGTTCAATGTCAACAGAAACCACACATTTATTAACATCCTCAACTTTTGCGCGAAGAGCTGCCATAGCAGCCTCATAATTATCTTTCAGGTCCTTCTCTGTCAATATATCTGAATATTCTGCCGTCTGGTTCTCTGCAAGTATGTAATTATCCTTCTGGATATATATGACATTCTTGTCCTTATTCTTTTCTTCAATCCTTTTCTGTAATACCGGATATAAAAATACCATAAACAAAGTTGCCGCTATTACGACAGAAACAGCAAAAAGCAGCAACTTGCCTATTCTTATAAGCCACTTGTATTTCTTAGCCGGATGAAGAACTACCTGTTCTGTATACAGGTCATACTTTTCCTTATCATCTTCATTAGTTCCCATTTCGGACTCCTTATGTAATTTTCGTCTCTTATGAATACAATTATATCATAGTTTATATTACGATTATGAACAATTTATGACTTACATGTAAATATTTATAAGCAAAATATAGTTTTTTTACCTTAAATGCTGTAAACTTATAAAGTATGAAAAGATTGTTTTTAGTTTTTGGAGGTCTTTCGTGAATAAGAAATCTTTATCCACTTTGGAATTTTATAAAATTACCGACCAGCTTGTTTCATATGCCTGCTGTGACGGAGCTAAGAAAATACTTCGTAACTTAAAGCCTATGACTGATATAACAGACATCAACTTACGTCTCGATGAGACTAATGATGCACTTTCAAGAATTTTTCAGAAAGGTACTGTTGATTTCAGCCAGACTAAGGATATACGTGCTTCTGTTGCGAGACTTAAGGTTGGAAGCTCCCTTAATATATCAGAGCTTCTTAACATAAGTGCCATCCTTTCATGTGCAAAGCATGTTAAGGATTACTATGAGCATCGTGAGGATTCTATATCAGGAATGCTTGAAAACCTTGCAACTGTTGATGCTCTCAATTCCCAGATTAAGAAATGTATTATCTCTGAAGATGAGATAAGTGATGACGCAAGTTCCAACTTAAGAAGTATCAGAAGAAGCAAATCAATAGCCAATGACAGAATACATTCTGAACTTAACAAATTGCTTAATTCTCCTACTTACAGGACTTATCTTCAGGATTATGTTATTACCACAAGACAGGGACGTTACTGTCTGCCAGTTAAAGCTGAATATAAGTCAGCATTTCCTGGTATGATACATGACCAGTCATCTACTGGTTCTACTCTCTTTATTGAGCCTGCAGCAGTTGTAAAGCTCAATAATGATATCCGTGAGTTAGAGCTTAAGGAAGCAGCAGAGATTGAAGTTATTCTTGCTGACTTAAGTGTGAAAGCCGGTGAACATACTGAGGAGCTTCTGTGTGATTATGAAATACTTGTCGAACTTGACTGTATATTTGCAAAGGCACAGCTTGCCAGACATATGCATGCAAGCCGTCCGGTCATGAATACATCAGGAATTATCAATATCAAAAAAGGACGTCACCCGCTTATCGAGCCGCATACTGTTGTTCCTATTGACATCTATCTAGGAACAGATTTTAAGCTTCTAATCATCACTGGTCCTAACACAGGTGGTAAGACTGTTTCTTTAAAGACAGTAGGACTTCTTACACTTATGGCACAATCAGGTTTATTCATTCCGGCTCTTGACCATTCAGACATTGCCGTATTTAAGAATATATACGCTGATATCGGTGATGAGCAGAGTATTGAACAGAGTTTAAGTACATTTTCATCACACATGACCAACACTGTTAAGATCCTTAAAGAAGCTGATGAAAACTGCCTTGTACTTTTCGATGAGATTGGTGCCGGAACTGACCCTACAGAGGGTGCTGCCCTTGCTATCGCAATCCTTAATGACCTTAAGATGCGCGGTGTTACAACCATGGCAACAACTCACTACAGTGAAATCAAGCTTTATGCGCTTTCTACTGAAGGTGTTGAAAATGCAAGCTGTGAGTTCGATGTTGAATCGCTCCGTCCTACTTACAGACTGCTTATAGGCATTCCGGGAAAAAGTAACGCATTTGCAATCTCTAAAAAGCTTGGACTTCCTGATTATATTCTCTCTGACGCATCAGAAAGACTTAACGCGGAAGATGTACATTTTGAAGATATCGTATCTGACCTTGAGCATGCAAGAATTTCTCTTGAGAAGGAGCAGGCTGAGGTTGAAAGCTATAAGGCTGAGATTGCCTCTCTTAAAGAAAAGCTTCAGGCTAAGAATGAAAGGCTTGATGAAAGAACTGACAACATTATCCGTAAGGCCAATGAACAGGCTGCTGCCATCTTAAAAGAAGCCAAGGATTTCGCAGATGAAACTATCAAAGCCATGAACAAGCACGGAATGACAGTTGCTGAGCTTGAAAAGCACCGTACTGCTGTCCGTGAGAAGATGAATAAGAATCAGGCAAAGTTAAAGGTAGAGCCTGCCAAGGTTAAAGCACACAAGGCACATGATATATCTGAATTCAAGACAGGCATGCATGTAAAAGTTCTTACTATGAATGTTTCCGGTACTGTTTCTGCAATTCATCCAGCCAAGAAGCAGGTTACTGTTCAAGTAGGTGCATTAAGCACTAAGATTGATATCAAGAATCTTGAGATTCTTTCAGACTATAAAGAGCCAAAGGAAGCTCCATCTAAGGCTGCTGGCGGTTCCGGTAAGATTAAGATGAGCAAGTCAGCAGGAATATCAACTGAGATTAATCTTCTCGGCTGTACAGTTGACGAGGCTGTTGCCCGCCTTGATAAATATCTTGATGACGCTTACATTGCCAGGATTCCACAGGTCCGTATCGTTCACGGTAAAGGAACCGGCGCATTAAGAAACGGTGTAACTGCTTATCTTCGCGGTGTACCATATATAAAGAGCTTCCGCCTCGGCGAAATCGGCGAGGGTGATGCTGGTGTAACTATTGTTGATTTCAAATAATTATTATTGGGGGATATTATTATGGCATCTAAACAGCGAATACTTATTGTAGATGATGATGAAAATATTGCAGAACTTATATCTTTGTATCTTACAAAAGAATGTTACGAAACAAAGATTGTGTATGATGGAGAAAGTGCTCTGTCTGAGCTTTCTGTATTCAAGCCCAATCTCATTCTTTTAGACCTCATGCTTCCCGGTATTGACGGCTATCAGGTGTGCCGTGAGATAAGAAAGAATAACAATGTTCCTATAATTATGCTCTCCGCCAAGGGCGAAACATTTGACAAGGTACTAGGACTTGAGCTTGGTGCAGATGACTATATTATCAAACCTTTTGAAACTAAAGAGATGGTTGCCCGTGTAAAGGCTGTGCTTAGAAGATACCATATGCCTCAGAGTATCGGTGTTGATTCTTCTAATGCCAAATGTGTCAATTACCCCGACCTCTCTATCAACCTCGATAATTATTCGGTTAATTATATGGGCAAAAATGTCGAGATGCCGCCTAAGGAACTTGAGCTCTTATATTTCTTAGCATCTGCTCCTAATCAGGTGTTTACAAGAGAACAGCTTCTTGACAATATATGGGGATATGAATATATCGGAGATACAAGAACCGTTGATGTACACATTAAGAGAATCCGTGAGAAAATCAAAGATCATGCCCACTGGAATATTGAAACAGTATGGGGAATTGGTTACAAGTTTGTAACTAAATAAAAGGGCAGAACAAGGGAGGCAGACTAACATTGAAAGGATTCAGTACACTCAGCAAACACATTTTCATATATATAGCTATATGTGTAATCAGTTTTATTCTTGTATCAACAATATGCTATAAAGCAGATTATAAGCACATATACAATTATTATTCTGACAGACTGTATCTTCAGGCTAATGAAATAGCAAACGAATATGCTCTTGATTATCTTGCAGAATCCAAGCTGAGACGAATAGAACTTGAAATGAAATCATTATCCACATTTAACGACACCAGAATCATGTTCATTACTCCTTCTGGTGATGTTATTCTTGATACTAACAACAGTTCCACGGACAAGAGTAATGAGGACAGGATTTTATTCTCAATCAATGATTTTGACTATGGTGACCTCAAAGGAAAACACGATATTTTATGGGATTTTTACGGACTGTTTTCCGAACCTGCATTAAGTGTTTTTTCGCCTATCTCGAACTCCTTCGAAATTAAGGGTTATGTTGTTATTAATATACCTGAATCTGCCATCGTTGAACGCGTTTATGACACATTTAACACAAATTATCTTACACTTGCAATTGTACTTATTCTGTCATCTGCATTCCTTGTTCTATATTTCTTTCAGGTTCACAGACCTATTAAAGAAATCACAAGGGCAACTAACGAATACAGTAAAGGTAATCTTTCCTACCACGTTAAACCTATGCATAATGATGAGATTGGACGTCTTGGAATGTCTCTTGATTACATGGCTTCACAGCTTAATGAATCAGATAAATTCCAGCAGAAGTTCCTGTCTAATATATCTCACGATTTCAGATCTCCGCTTACTTCTATCAAGGGATATCTGGAAGCTATCCAGGATGGAACTATTCCACCTGAAATGCTTGATAAATATATAGGTATAATGCTTTTTGAGACCGAAAGACTCACTAAGCTGACAAGTAATATTCTTACTCTTAATGAACTTGATCCTAAGTCAGTAAGACTTGATATATCAACATTTGACCTTAATTCAATAATCAGACACACTGTTGAGACATTCGAGGGAACATGCAAGAAGAAGGGCATTAAATTCAATATTACATATGCTAACAGTGTACAGAATGTTAAGGCAGACAAGGGCAGAATCCAGCAGGTTATATATAATCTTATAGACAACGCCATTAAGTTCAGTAAAGAAAATTCTTACATATACATAACAGTCAAGGAAAAGGGCGAGAAAGCGCAGATATCCATTAAGGATACAGGCTGCGGAATTGCCAAAGAAGATATTGATAAAATCTGGGACAGATTCTATAAATCAGACTCTTCACGAGGCCGTGACAAGAAAGGCTCCGGTCTTGGTCTTTCAATAACCAAGGAAGTTATTCAGGCACATGGTGAGAATATCGATGTTGTAAGTACTGTAGGTGTCGGTACAGAATTCATATTCACACTTGAACTTGCAAAATAAAAACACACGGACATGCGTAACCTGTATGTCCGTGTGTTTTATTATTATTCTTTCCAGTTAAGTCTGTGAAGATGTCCCTCGCAATTCATGTGTGAAAAATTATGCTGTCGGAGTGCTTCATAAAGAACGATTGCCACTGAATTAGAAAGATTAAGTGATCTTATATCTCCTATCATAGGAATTCTGATACATGTATCCTCATTATCAACAAGTATCTCTTCTGGTATTCCTGCACTTTCCTTTCCAAACATTATATAACAGTCTTCTTCATAATTAACTTCTGTATATGTCTTATGTGCCTTGGTTGTAGCCATATACACCTTAGCACCCGGATTCTTAGCAAGAAAATCCTTATAATCATCATACTCAGTAACATCAAGCTTATCCCAGTAATCAAGTCCGGCTCTTTTTAACATCTTATCATTAATCTGAAATCCTAATGGTCCTATAAGATGCAGCCTTACGCCTGTTGCCACACATGTTCTTCCTATATTACCTGTATTAGCCGGCATCTCCGGCTCATGTAAAACTATATTAATCATATCCTTATCAGTCACCTTTTACTGCAATATCAAGTTCCAGAACCATGCTACCATCACTAGACATCGGTATACATATATTCTTGGCATATGTCTGCGAAATCTTCATAGCTCCACGGCATAATGTAGGTGGGGTAATATCAATACCAATTCCCTTAGTTGAAAGAATAGTCGCTGCATTACCCATTATCATATTACCAAGTTCACTTATTGCACTCATTGCCATCTCATCAAGCTCTGGAACCGGCATCCCCATCATCATCTTTGATGCAATCTCACATGCCTTGGTAATCTTCATGGCTATCATGACCTGACCTCTCATCTCACCTGTAATACCTATCATAATTATAACTGAATCCTCTCCAAATTCAGTTGTTTTAACATATGGTTTTCCTATACTCATCTCCATCTGACAGGCATCACGCAATATTGTGCCTGCTGCCATCAGAAATGGATTAATATGGTTGACATTAATCTCTGCCATATTCATTCATCTCCCTACTTCAGTGTATTAATAAACTTTTCTATTCTTTCAAGACCTTGTTTCAGGTTGTCAATTGAATAAGCATATGATATTCGTAAAAAACCTTCACCACAGTCACCAAATGCTGTTCCAGGAACAACAGCCAGCTTCTGCTCCCTGAGTAATCTGTTTGCGAATTCTTCCGAAGATAAGCCAAACTTCTTAATTGAAGGAAATACATAAAATGCACCAAATGGCTCAAAGCAGTCAAGTCCCATCTCCTTAAATGCATGCATGAGATATCTTCTTCTCTGGTCATAAGCTTCAACCATCTTATTAACTTCCATATCACAGTTTTTAAGAGCTTCTATTGCAGCAAACTGGCTGTTAGTAGGTGCACACATAATTGCAAACTGATGAAGCTTAGTCATCTGGCTTATAATTTCCTTTGGACCGCACGCATATCCAAGTCTCCACCCTGTCATTGCAAATGCTTTAGAAAAGCCATTAATAACGATAGTTCTCTCCTTCATCCCTGGAAGACTTCCTATTGAGCAATGCTCTCCATTATATGTAAGTGCTGAATATATCTCATCTGATATAACATATATATCCTTCTCAATTATGACAGGTACAAGCTCTTCAAGCTCCTCCCTTGTCATAACAGCACCTGTTGGATTATTAGGAAATGGCATAACAAGTACCTTAGTCTTATCTGTTATACTGGCAAGCAGCTCTTCCTTAGTAAGCTTGAACTCATTCTCTTCCTTTAGTTCTATTATCACTGGCTTTGCATCAGCCATAATTGCACATGGAAGATAAGATACATAGCTTGGCTGTGGTATAAGCACTTCATCCCCTGGGTCACACATGCATCTTAATGCAACATCAATTGCCTCACTTCCACCTACTGTTATAAGTACTTCCTTCATAGGATCATAATGAAGGTTCATCTTTCTTGCAAGGTAATTACATATCTCTTCTCGTAATTCCTTAAGACCTGCATTAGATGTGTAAAATGTTCTTCCCTTCTCAAGGGCATATATTCCTTCTTCTCTTACATTCCATGGAGTATCAAAATCTGGTTCGCCTACTCCTAACGAAATTGCATCAGGCATCTCACTTACAATATCAAAGAATTTTCTTATTCCTGATGGCTGTATGCCTGTTATTTTCTGTGATAATGGGTTTCTCATGGTGTAATCAGCATCCTTTCGTCTTTAGCCTCGTCCTCTATTATTGTTCCATAGTCCTTATACTTCTTAAGCACAAAATGTGTAGATGTGCTAAGGACTGAATCTAATGGTGCGAGCTTCGCCGCGACGAACTGAGCCACTGACTTCATTGATTTGCCTTCTATAATAACAGTAAAGTCAAAGCCTCCTGACATGAGATAAACTGATGTTACTTCATCATATTTGTACAGGCGCTCTGCAATACTGTCAAAACCTAATCCTCTCTGTGGAGTAACCTTAACCTCAATAAGTGCTGTTACTTTCTCTTCACTAGTCTTATCCCAGTTAATGACCGCATTATATCCGCAGATAATATGTTCCTTCTCCATATCCGCTATTTCATTGGCAACCTCTGCTTCAGAATAGCCAAGCATAATAGCCATCTCCTTAAGGTCTATCCTTCCATTCTTTTCAAGAACATCAAGAATCTTCTCTCTCATAACGCAATCCTCCTGCTAATTATATAAATCTGTATATTTCATCCTGTTCAGGAAGCCCTAAATATCTGTCTTCCTCTGTATTGTGAATAATCCGGTTGTTACCATCAGTTATCTTACCAATGACAGCGGCCTCAATTCCATTCTGCTTCATTATATTTACTATATCACATCCATTTTCACATGTCATTAACAAACATCCCATAGAATCCAATATATATGGATTGATATTAAATAATTCACATATTTCAATTATTTCCTGTTTTACGGAAATATGCCTCAAATCTATATCCAGACCTGTACCTGAATATTCGGCCATATCCCACAGTGCTGCAAATATGCCGCCTTCCGATGCATCATGCATTGCCCCGTCAATATTCTGCTTTATAAATATCTGTGCCTCTTTAGCTATAATGAGTTCTTCATCAGCAGCAAATGCCTTATTAATAACGTCCTCTGGCAAAACATTAAGTATCTCATCCCTTTTGTGTGATATAACAGTTCTAATACCACTCATTCCTATATGCTTTGTCATAACAATATCCTGCCCTGCAACAGCTTTCTGATGTGTTCTGAGCTTATGCCCAATTGCAGTAACAGAAACAACCGGACTGTTAACATTCGGACATACTGTAGTATGACCTCCTGCAATTCCTACACCAACAACCTGACACTGTCTGTCAAGTTCCTTTATTATCTCCTTAAGACGTATTTCCCTTGATTTCTCATCTATTATAATTGTATTCATAATACAATCAGCCGCACCACCTGCGGCACTTATGTTATTAACTGCCCTATATACAGCCAGACTTCCTGTTGCAGCAGCTGCAAGCGTATCCCATCCCTGACTATGTATATGCGCCGCATCCTGTCCATATGCCGGTTTTGAAGTATTTCCTCTCCTGCCAAGCAGTTTGAAAACAGACCTGTCAAGGATTGTATCAGACACTTTTCCTCTTTTCATATCACTTATCTCTCCAAAAATGTTGCATAAAATTGTTAATAATTCTATACTCTTATATAGCTTCTTCAGTGAAGCAATTCAATATTAAGGTATAAGGTATGCAACCATAGGAACAACCATTGCTACGATCAGTATCAATATAAGTATTCCGGTAAAGCATCTTTTTGTTTTCTTATTATTGAAATTAATCATAATTACCTCCACACAATTAAGCAGCGGGGCTACACGAAAAGGAATATATTCATGCATTTTATACTGCCATATTTTATCATACTCATAATCATCCTTCAGTTTGCCATAAAAAAAAGCACCAAGAATCACAAATCAAGAAATCAGCAATTCCTTGAACGTGAATCAAGAGCCAATCAGGTACGCCGTAAGGACATTAGCAATCTTAATTATATATCAATTCCGGATAATCTTCCACTGATTAATTCCGGTAATGAAACATTTAACCAGTTACTTTCCAATAATTCTGGCATGATGCGTTCATACAACACAATTACAGGACTTAAAGATAAGAAAATACTTAACCTTACCGGAATAAGCAACACTGAACTTAAGCTGTCATATGGAGCTGCTAATCTTACAGAGCTTACTGAATATGATGACAATTTCACTACACTCATAAAAGCAATCGCTTCATTAGGTCATGCGCTTATTGATAACAACGACACAGCTGATGCCCTTTCATTCCTTGAGTACGGAATCAGCATTGGCTCAGATATATCCTCAAACTACATTGACCTTGCAATAATATATGCTGCAACAGACAGATTTGACGATATCAGAAAACTAAAAGAAAAAGCTGGAATGCTTAAAAGTCTCAGCCGTGATAATATTATTGAGCAGCTTAACAATATGCTAAAATAGCACAGTACGAATTATTTTCCATACTGTGCTATTATTGTATCAATCTGTCTTGACGCCATGCTTTTGGTCATCTCTTCAACCGGAATCTCCAGATTAATATTGTGCTTTTCTACAAGAGCTGCAAGATATCTTCTCTGAGGCGGCGTTATAGGTGAATCTTTCTTTACAACGTATACCAGCTTCGTAGTATTGCTGAAACTATTATCTTCTGGCTTTAATTTTTCTAATTTCCCATAAAGTACACTTGCACTCACTGCATCATCATAAGCCCTGTGTGACCTTCCCGGATCAATATTAAAATACTGGCACAAAAAAGACAGATTCTTATGTTCCAGCTCCGGAAGAAGCCTTCTGGCAATCTTTAATGTATCAATTCCATCATCAGTAATAGTATATCCATTATTGACTGCTGCTCTCTTAAGAAAACTGAAGTCAAATGTAACATTATGTCCAAGTATTGGCCAGTCACCTATAAAACGTGTTATGTCTCCTATAATTTCTTCAATTCTCGGCTTACCTGCCAGTTCTTCATTATGTATGCCTGTAAGCTCTGTTATGCGCTCACTTACACTTATTCCCGGATACACAAGCGTAGAATACTTCTGTGTTATCTGACCATCTTCCACTCTTGCCATTCCAACTTCAATAATTCTGTCAACAGCCGGATTAAGACCTGTAGTCTCAACATCCAGTGCAACATATCTGTTAATCATGTTTTCTCTCTTTCAGGAATACTCTTCCTATGTAATCACCTATAATAGCAAGGAAATTCATGTCGCTCTCTGCCCATTTCTTATCAAGCTTAAATCTTCCATAAGAAATAATATTGTTATTCTTCTTAATATCTCCACCGATAATGTACTGGACTGCCTGAACAATTCCGTATTCAGAATACACTTTATATACTGCAGGAGCCTTTGTTTCAAAATAGTTGATGTTATCTATTACAAATATGCCATCTTCCCTAAAGTTGGGAATATAATTATCTTCCTTGAAAAAGCTTCCGTCATCATCTGTCATACGCTGGTCACCATACAGAATATGCTTTGTCAGCTCAGTTCTGTCATATATTGCAATAGTATTAATATTAAATGCTACTGCCACATTATCTATCAGTTCCTTTCTTCTTGCGTCATCAGCTTCCTTGTATTCCCTGATAATGGTATTAACAATCTCCATCTTATGATACTTGTAAAACACTTTATCATTAAGGTCAACAATCCTTCCCATTCCATATACATATTCCCTATGAATATCCTCATGGTAAATGATATATCTGTCCTTACCTTTTTCTTTAGCAAGATACAGGACCTTATCTGCTATCTTAAATAATTCATCGTAATTCTTGGCATCATTAGGATAAGTTGCCGAACCAATTGAACATGTAATCTTAATATTACGCGGATCATCATGATACAGCCATTTTGTATTATTGCGTATCGTTCTTAAAACATTCCTTATACCCTCGTTATCATTAAGTCCTTCCATAATGATAAACATCTCATCTCCGCCAATTCTTCCACACAATCCTCTGCTTCCAACTGCATCTCTTAAGATATCTGCAACCTTACAAAGAACTTCGTCACCAAACATGTGTCCATATGTATCATTAATAGTCTTAAAATCATCAATATCAATAATAGCAATTGTTACAGTGTGTCCTGGCTGTGAATCTATAAGCTTTCTTACATAATCAGTAATAGCACGCTTGTTAAGCAGGTCTGTACCCGGATCCTTCATATCAGATATTATGTTGAGTTCTTCAACTACATGATTATCTGAACTCTCAAGTATTATAATAGTACCTATAACAATACTGTTTCCATATGCATCAACAATAGTATTACCTCTTGCAAGACATCTATCCAGTCTTCCAGGCTTATTAAGTATATTGATAGTAATCTCCCGCTTGAATAACTTCTCACCATTAGCAAGTGCCTTGCAGAATCCATCAAGTTCTTTTACCTCATTCAGCCCAAGTGCATCAATCTTTATCTTATCTTCTTCCCATGCATTTAATGTTCCACGGTAAAAAGACAAAGTCTGGTGTCCATCTGATGTCATAAATACATTAAAGTCATCGTTAAGTATATCATAAGAAAACAGAACATTTTCACACATGCCAAGATAACTTGAATATCTCTCAATCTGTGAATTAAGGTTATCTATCTGTGTAGTAATTAATGCGGCATCCATAATATTAATGTCATACATATGACCTCTTGTCTCAGATACCCCACCATCTGTAATTCTTGTAAGCATCCAGTGATATTCGCCTGTCTGATATAACATTCTTACAACAATAAACTTACCAGATTCAGCGTAATCCTTTAACGCTTCTGTGAATCTGCTGACATCATCAGGATGTATATATCTTGTATATACAAAAAGTGCATTATTTCCTGAAATCGCTTCAAAATTTTCATCTGCTGTTACAATTGACATTTTCTCATCAATAAGAATGTCTGAATTAACAGTCTCAGCTTTAAACAAATCTACCATAGCTTAAACCTCTGCTTTATAATTGATAATGCCCTCTCCCTAATTTACCTGAATTCATCAGGATGTTCCTTTACATATGTTTCATACAGATCTGGTCTGTATTTCTTAGTTCTCTCCAGTGACTTTTCATGTCGCCACTTTTCAATATTAGCATGATGACCTGATAAAAGCACCTCTGGAACAGCTTTCCCATTATAATCTGCTGGTCTTGTGTATTGCGGATACTCAAGCAGACCATCTGAAAAACTTTCTTTTTCAGCAGATTCTTCATTATTAAGAACTCCTGGAACAAGTCTTGAAACTGTATCAATGACAACCATTGCCGGCAACTCGCCTCCCGTAAGAACATAATCACCTATAGATACAAAATCTGTAACTATATTCTCCAATGCTCTTTCATCAATTCCTTCATAATGTCCACAAAGAATAACCAGATTATCCTCTTTGGCAAACTCCTCTGCCATGCTTTGTGTAAATGTATAGCCCTGAGGAGTCATATAAACAACTCTTGGCCTTTTTCCAATGTTCCTTACAATATCCTCATAGCAATCACACACAGGAGCAGCTCTCATAACCATTCCTGCGCCACCTCCATAAGGGTAATCATCCACTTTTAAATGCTTGTCATTAGAATACTCTCTGATATCATAAGCTTTAACGGACATAACTCCCGCTTTAATTGCACGTCCGGTTATACTTGTATTAAGTCCATCCATAATCATATCAGGAAACAATGTCATTACATGAAAATCCATTACTTCACTCCTGCAATTCCATTAAGTAAAAATGCATAATATCCACTCTTAAGATTGTATCCACTGTCTGTATAAGATGATCCAAAATATCCTGAGCCATCCTTGTAAACAGATGCAACATCAATATAAGTTATCCCAAGTGAAGCCGCATTCTCTGAAAACTTATTGTTAAGTGAATCAATATTAGCCTGTTTAACCTTGCTTGAAGATTCAAATCTCTGGCTTACCGGAAGTACAGAAAGAACATATACATCAGCAGCCGGCACTGCACTCTTGACTGCTTCAATAAATTCCTTCTCATACTTATATATATCATCTACAGATCTGCTTCCATAATTAAGGTCATTAATACCAACCATAATATACACTGAATCAGGTGACTGGGATACGATACTGTCAAGATATCCTGTAAGCTTGTCACTTGTCATTGAATTAGATGCTATAACCTGTGCATCAGGAAGAAAACCAAACTGTGAAATACCACTTACAACAAAATCACCAATAAATACAGCCTTGCTGTATGCCGATGAAGATGTATAATCCACTGTCTCCGGTGTACCTGAAACAGATAAAGTCCTGCCTGAAGCAGCTGCTGTTGTCTGCCCGGTTACGTTCTCAGCAGGCTCCTTAGATTCCTGTATTACCGGTGCTGTACTCTCCTGCTGTACAGGAGAAGTTGTTACTTTAGTATCATCCTGCCTGTCGCTGTTCTTATTACTACAGCTCTTTAAAACTATTGCAACTATAATAACTGCCACGACTAACACTGCCAGTCCGGCAATATAATTTCTGTATCTGTTCCACATTCTTTTCTTGCGGTTAAGACTAATCTTTGGTTTATCATTATTAGAATTATATGATTCCATTATAATATTCCTTTCTGTTTCGATTCTGTCTCATTGCATTATAACATTAGTCCTGCCCTTGTGCAAATACAACATACAGCATCACCACTTCATCTTATGAAGAACCACAGCTGAAGTCTTTCTTAATCCAATATCAAGCCAGCCATTCTGAAGATGATAACCAAGCCCGTCTGTACTGTATCCACCTTCAAATGTAACCAACAGCTGCTCAACATCATCATCAAAACCAAGACCAACTTCCCACGCAGGAATTCTGGCTCTCACCTCATCATCGTTATTATTAACAATAATGATTGCAGCGTCATCACTTGTAAACCTTCCATATGCAACAACATTATATGCTGAATACAGTGACTTATATGAACCTTTTCTTAATACATCATTCTCTTTATGCATCTTTATTGCAACCCTATGGAAATCAATCAGTTCTGTATCCTCATGTCCCCATGGATAAGTTCTTCTGTTATCAGGATCAGTGAATCCACACACACCTGCTTCATCGCCATAATATACAGTAGGCGCGCCTGGTAATGTCATCTGCATAACAACAGCCTCTTTAAACACTGCCTTGTTGACATTATTATTGGCAGCCTCAGGTCCCAGTGTATTAGTTCTTCCAACTGTCCTGTTAGTTCTTGTTAAAAACCTTGAATGATCATGATTAGACAGTTCATTCATAGATATTGCAACACTCTGTCCGCCCATTCTTGCCATATTATGATGCATGGCACCAAAAAAATAGTCTGGATTACCATATGAATCAGGTCTTGCCTCATCACTGTGCTTTTCCATTCCTGTAAGAAACCATGTAACAGGCTCCATAAAAGCATCATAATTCATGATGGTATCCCATTCATCACCCTGCAGCCATTCATATGAATCGCCATAATGTTCTGCAAGAATAATAGCATCAGGATTAGCCTTCTTAACCTCTTCCCGGAATCTCTTCCAGAAATAATGGTTATATTCAGGACTATATCCTAAGTCAGCCGCCACATCAAGTCTCCAGCCATCAACATTGTATGGCGCAGAAACCCATTTTCTTCCAATAGAAAGAATATACTCCTCAAGTTCCTTAGATCCTTCATAATTAAGCTTAGGAAGAGTATCATGTCCCCACCAGCCATCATATGAGTTATTATCAGGCCACTGGTTAGAATAAAATTTAAAGAAATTATGATATGGGCTTTCATACCTTTCGAAAGCTCCCGGAGCATATTCATCAGTACTGTCTCTGTAAATGTGTTCCTTATCCAGCCACTTATTGAACGAACCACAGTGGTTAAACACACCATCTATAATAACCTTCATGCCTCTTGCATGAATCTCCTGCACAACCTTTGCAAAAAATTCATTGCTGGCTTCAAGGTTTGATTTTCTTGTAACTCTGTTAATATATCTTGTAGCATGGGTATTATCCGTGTCACCTTCTTTAAGCACTTCACCCTCATCATCGACAATAACTCCAAAATGTGGGTCAATATAATCGTAATCCTGTATATCATACTTATGATTAGATGGTGATACAAATAACGGGTTAAAATATATAACTTCTATTCCTAATCCCTCAAGATAATCCAGTTTGTCAAGTACACCCTTGAGGTCTCCTCCGTAAAACTCCCTTATTCCCATCTGGGCAGGATACTTATTCCAGTCCTTAACCTGACAGACATGCTCTCCAATATAATTATATTCATCATCAAGCACATCATTACTCTTATCGCCATTATAGAATCTGTCTACAAATATCTGGTACATAACTGCACCCTTTGCCCACTCAGGTGTCTTAAATCCTGGTGTAATCTGGAAATTATAATACGGATTAAGATCTTTAATCGCCCCAATCTGATTGTAATAACACACTGTTCTGCCAAGCTCTACCTTAAAATAATAATATATTTTGTCGGTTCCGACATTAATCTTAGCCTCATAATAATCAAACATGCTCTCTGATCTTACTCTTGTCATAACATGTTCAACATTATCCACAACCAGATATGCTTTATCTACATTATATCTTCCAGTACGCAGCCTTATGGTCACCTCATCACCTGGCACTGGCTCTGCCGGATTTCTGTAATCACTTGTAACATCCGAAAACAACGCTCTTGGATGTAGCGTTGGTCTTGCACTGCACATATAAAAAAGTCTTTTTTCCCAGGCAGCTAAGTTTCCCATTTCCCCGGTTATTCTCATAGAGAATCCTCCTTAGCATATACTATTCTGATTTTATATCTAAAAGTACATTTTAGCAAGTGAAAAGGATTTTTAAACAGCAAAAAAGGCAGCCATGGGGTGACTGCCTTTTTCAGAGAAGGTATTTCTTTTCGATAAGCATTACTGCTTTATCTATAATGTATTGGGGGTTTTTACATTAATTATAATATCTTATTTCCCACAATAAGTGTTCACAAACATCACTAAATTTATTCGGAAATTTTGTGCATATTTACTATGCAATTGTTGTTCACATAATACCATCATCATCTGTACCGCTTCCATTATCAAAAAGCGCTTCAAATTCTTCTCTTGTTACCTTTTCTTTTTCAAGAAGAAGTTCTGAACTCTTCTCTAATACATCCATATGCTCAGATATTATCTTCTTAGCCTGTGCATAACAGTCATCAATAATGTTCTTAACCTCTTCATCAATGGCTGTAGCAATATCCTCTCCATATGGTCTTGTATGTGCAAGGTCTCTTCCAATGAATACCTCATCTTCATCACCGCTTGCATAATTGATAAGACCAAGTCTGTCAGAGAAGCCATACTTGGTAACCATATCTCTTGCTGTCGCAGTTGCCTGCTTGATATCCTGTGACGCACCTGTTGTAATATCATCAAATATCAGCTCCTCAGCAACTCGTCCACCAAGACTTACAATGATATTCTGTAACATCTTGCCCTTGGTATTAAACATCTCATCCTTCTCAGGAAGTGGCATTGTGTATCCCGCTGCTCCCATTCCGGTTGGAATAATAGAGATAGTGTGTACAGGTCCGACATCAGGGAGTACATGGAAAAGAATTGCATGTCCTGATTCATGATATGCAGTAATCTTCTTTTCTTTCTCTGATATAATCTTGCTTCTCTTCTCAACACCGATACCAACTTTTACAAATGCATAGTTGACATCCGCATTAGTAATGAACTTTCTCTTGCTCTTAGCCGCATTAATGGCAGCTTCATTAAGAATATTCTCAAGGTCTGCACCTGTAAAGCCTGCTGTAGTTCTTGCAAGGCTATCAAGGTCAACATCATCACCTAAAGGCTTCTTGGCTGCATGAACATTAAGAATCTCAAGACGGCCTCTTACATCAGGTCTTCCTACTACTACCTTTCTGTCGAAACGACCCGGTCTTAATATAGCAGGATCAAGAATATCAACTCTGTTAGTAGCCGCCATAACGATAATTCCTTCATTAACTCCGAAACCATCCATCTCTACGAGCATCTGGTTAAGAGTCTGCTCTCTCTCATCATGTCCGCCACCCATTCCGGTTCCTCTTCGTCTTGCAACAGCATCAATCTCATCAATAAATATGATACAAGGTGCATTCTTCTTAGCTTCCTCAAACATATCCCTTACTCTTGATGCACCGACACCAACGAACATCTCAACAAAATCAGAACCTGATATGCTAAAGAAAGGTACTCCTGCCTCACCGGCTACAGCCTTTGCAAGTAAAGTCTTACCTGTTCCCGGAGGGCCTGTAAGAATAACTCCCTTAGGAATTCTCGCTCCAAGATTAGTGTATTTTACAGGATCTTTAAGGAAATCAACGATTTCTTCAAGTTCTTCTTTCTCTTCATTAAGTCCTGCCACATCCTTGAATGTAACCTTATTGGCATCACCACTTATCATTCTTGCACGGCTCTTACCAAAATTCATCATCTTGGCATTACCGCCACCGCCAGCCTGTCTAGTCATCATCAGCATAAGTGCTACAACAACGATAAGACACATACCAAATGGCAGAATAGTTGTCATCCATACACTGTCTCTTTTAACATCCCTTACAGTATATGTAATATTTTTATCATCAAGCTTTTCCTGTACAGAAACAACATCAGATACATTAAGAGTATCCCTGCTTCCATCAGTGAATGTAATTGTAAGTGTACCTGTTGGGACTTCTGCATTCTGACTTATAACAACATCTGTAATCCTGCCGCTCTTTAAATCAGATTCAAAATCCTTATACTTATAATTACTTGTTCTCTGGCTCATCTGTGCGATAACAGCCCAGACAATACCAATTATAATAATCATGAAGAAAATACTTCCAAATCCTCCAGACCTTTTTTTCTTAGTATCCATCACTTCCTCCTTATTAATTATGCCTCTTCGTCAAGGTGTAAAACTCCTACAAAAGGAAGGTTTCTATAGCTCTGGTCATAATCAAGCCCATAACCGACAACGAATTCATCAGGAATGTTAAAGCCATTATACTTAACATCCACCTCAACCTCTCTTCTTTCCGGCTTATCAAGCAGAGTACATATACATATATCTGCCGGCTTTCTCTCCTCTAACATAGGCATAAGTCTTGCAAGAGTATTACCTGAATCGATAATATCCTCAATAACAATTACATGCTCTCCCTCAATGCTCTCATCAAGGTCCTTCTTAATCTTAATCTGACCGCTTGATGATGTCCCGCTTCCATAACTTGACACCTGCATAAAATCAAACTTAACAGGTACAGTAATTCTCTTGGCAAGCTCGCATGTAAATATAATACTTCCCTTAAGAATACAGATAAGTTTAACCTCCTTACCCTCATAGTCTTTACTTATCTGCTCTCCAAGCTGTGCAATCCTTTCATTCAGCTTTTCCTCAGATATAAGCACACTGATAAATGGTTCTTTCATCGTTTCTCTCCTTTGTCAATCTTAATATTAACTCTATTGTATAGTTATATCCAGCACATTCCTTGTTTCATCATCGATAAGGGCGCACTCACTTCTTCTTACCCCGACAGCCCATAAAACTCCCGAATCATCAGAAACAACAAGCACATTATCTCTCATATCGGCAGGTACTTTACGGTCAATGAATTCTTTTTTCAGCTTGCGCCACGTTCCCGCCCTGTTCACAACAATCCTGTCGCCATCAGTACGGTGTCTTATGCAGAGCTTTCCTTGTATTTTATCATAATCAAAGGATTTCGCATAGCAACTATTAGCGTAATTTCTGTTTTTTTCATAATTAGAATGAAGTGAAATTACAATATGCACCTTTCTTAATTCCGTCTTGCCATCATTATTATAATAAATGTTTTCTTCTATGGTAATATTTTCACCTGAATTAAGTCTTTTAAGCTCCTGCGGCGTAAGTACATGTATGAGGTCCGAAGAAACATGTGTCCGAGATGCCACATTTTTCCTGCTTATTGTGATATCCTCATACCCTTTTACCGCACACAGTCCATAACATATATCTACACTGCTGCCAACCTGTTTTCGTATAAGCTCATCTACAGCATTCACATGAACCTTATATATATCCTTTGCTGTCTGTGTAAGTGCATGTACTGCCTTGTAGATAACTCTCTTTCTTATGACCTCATGAAGTCCTGCAAACTCCTCCCCATAAAGCCTTAAAACCACCGTATCTCCCACATATACATGCTTATCATAAGCCTTTTGGGCCTCTGCCTCAATAAAATCAAAATTCTTCTGCAGCTCCTCTGCTGCATAAGCAATATTTTCAACAGTGTGTGCATTAACCTTTTCTGTCATGTACGGAATAACAACATTTCTTAAAGAATTACGCGTATAATCATTGCACAGATTCGTTGCATCAGTAACATATGGCTGGTTAAAGTCTTTAAGTACTTCTTCAACCTCAGCTCTCGTCACTGAAAGCAGAGGTCTTATAATATTATCCCTTACCGGTCTGATTCCACCTATTCCTTTAAGTGAAGTTCCTCGGGAAAGATTCATAAGAACTGTTTCTGCCTGGTCATTCATATGGTGTGCAACCGCAATCCTTGCATTACGCCCTTTACATGCCTCATTGAATATACGGTACCGTTCTTTCCTTCCTGCTTCCTCAACACTCATTCCAAGCTGCTTTGCAAGCCCGGCGGCATCTATATGATACGCCATGAATTCAACCCCCATGCGTTCACACAAGACTCTGGCAAACTCCTCATCATCTCCTGCCTCCTGCCTTATGCCATGATTGACATGCACCACACATAATTCTGTCTGTAGATGCTTCCTCTCTATATACCCCTTAAGCACCATAAGCAGACACACAGAATCCGCGCCGCCTGAAAGACCGACAACCACTCTTTCGCAGTCCGTAAGCATATTATTCTGTTCAATATATCTGTAAATCTTATCTATAATTTCATTCATGCGAGAATTATATTATACGTTCACATAAGTGTCAAACACTCCCAGTACCATAACTGTACAGTCATCAAAAGCCTCCATATTATTATTCTTCAGGGACTCCTCAAGAATCTTTTTCGCAATGCCTGCAGGCTTCTTTACATTTATATTATTAATAATCTCCACCATCTGTTCCTCCTTATTAATTCCAGACAGATTATCAAGCACACCATCACTTATCATTATAATATAATTACCATCATAAAGCTTTTTAGTCGTACAATCGTAGTCCACCTGTTCTAACACTCCCATCGGAAGCGTTGTTGACTTAATAATCTCAACCCAGTTATCTCTTTTTATAAATGTGGATACAGCTCCAAGTTTAATACAGTTAATAACTCCCGCCTGACAGTCAATAATACTCATATCCATAGTTACAGGATTGTTAAATGTAGTTCCCGCAATATACGCAGAATTAATAAGATCAATCGCTGTCTTTTCCTCGAATCCTGCTTCAATGCAGTTTTCCATAAGTTCAATCACCATACGGCTCTCTGCAAATGCCCTTTTACCACTTCCACAGCCATCTGCAATTGCTGCAACCATTTTTCCACAGTTCAGCTTCTTTAACAGGAAGTTATCCCCACTTGTATTCTCTTCCTCTTTACATTTTCTCGCCATACCTGAAAGAATCCTGAAACGATTCTCCTGATAGAACACATACTGGTCCGGTTCTTCATTTATAATCACCCTGTTGTCCTGATTAGAAAAGAATTTTGCCTTAAATACACTGCTCACCGTTTCTCTTAATACACGCTCAGACACACACCCCTTCATAAATGTTTTCGCAGTTACAAGTATCTCGCGCCTCTTTCCGTCAACCATTTTTACATCCTTAACAGATATCCCCATTGCCATACATTTACGCTCAAATTCCCTGCGCTCCTGTTTATCCGGCGCTTTAGCATCAAGATTCATTGCAACACATTCCTCTAATATATCTGCAGCCAGAATCAATTGTCTTTTAAAACCCGTCTGTTTCTGATTAGTTTCTCCATATGCATCTCCAAGATTTCTGAATGTTCTGGCTGTTTCCTGCAGACGGTTAATAGTATAAGTATATCCGGCATCTTTATATGTATTTTTCATTCATATCCACTTCCTTTCCGGCACTACACCAATGTGAAGTATATATGACTGATTATAAATAAAATGTCGAAGCATGAAAGATTCAAAAAAATCTTCCAGCTCCGACATAATATTTGGTATGAATTTTACTTGTTATTAGGCTTAAACACCAGTTCGTCAGGATATATAAGCCCGAATTTATTCTTGGCAATCTCCTCAACGAACTTCTTTGTCTTGACATACTTCTCATATTCAGACAATTCATCACTTCTTTTATTCTCGTCATCAATCTTGGATTGTAACTCTGTAATCTGAGCCTGATAATCAGCATTCTTTTCTTCAAGTCCTGCCTTGCCTCTCCACAGAACAACGCCAAGTGCCACGACAACAATAATTGCAATAATCATTCCTGTCAGCGTTGACCTTCTCTGCTTCTTAAGCCTTTCTGCACGCTCTCTTCTAGATTCTAATTTCATATATTCCTCACCCTTGTGCTTCCTTCTTACCCATATCTTTCCTGCGTTTCATATAAATTTTAAGGCTTCTTACTGGTATTGTAATAATACGCACCACATTTTTCAATATAAAACATGCCGGTTTTAGTAAAATTTTTATAATTCTTACTGACCACCTTATATAAAAACTGCTTAAAAACTTAAAATACAGAAATGCCCCCACAGCAATCCCCATAATTATGAATCCGCGGATAATTCCGTCTGCAACCTTAAAGCACATCACAAATACACTTAATCCGGCATATATTCCATATATAATATCTTCCACACTCATAAAAACAACTGTTTTATGCCGTACAATTCGTCTGAAAGCCCTTATATTATCGTATATCCATGCAAGCAGAACACCATTAAAGAAGCTTACCACAAGTGCATAAAGCTCCCAATATATAATCTCATTAATCATCGAAGAAGCCTGCTCATGAACGAATCCTGCTTATTCTTCATGCCAGCCTCCGAATAACATACAGAATCCACTCTTCCGTCAAGGTCTAATTCACCCTTCTCGACAGAAAGCCTGTTAACATGCAGTCCTTCCCCTTTGATTGTAATATGCCCATAATCAGATTCAAGTACAACCTTAACCGGATCAAATGACACTACATCTGTTATTCCTGTAAAATCAATTCTTTTCCTGTCCTCCATATTCAGCCTGTGTGGACGCTTCACCCTTACCTTTTCCTCCATATACCCTCCTTATAGACATTCCGTTATATGAGAATATATGCATGACCATAATATATGATTACAGGTACTTTGAATTAAAGATATTCAAACATTTCCTTTGCTTCTTCTTTCTTAACAGTATCCTTGACATCTGTAACCCTTGCTCTTACATTCTTGTTACCAAACTGGATTTCAATAATGTCTCCGACTTTAACATCATAAGATGCCTTCACAACCTTGTCATTAACCATTACTCTTCCTGCATCACATGCATCGTTGGCAACAGTCCTTCTCTTTATAAGTCTTGATACTTTTAAATATTTATCTAATCTCATGTTCTTCTCCTTAATCTTCTCTTTCTACGACTCCATATGCTTTCCTAAAAAGTTAGCTGCCGTCTTTACCATTTTCTTTTCATTATCTGTAAACTTTGGCTTCATGTCAATAGACATCATAAGCACAGTACCTAAAACATCTCCCTGACATATTATCGGATACATAATTTCCTGCTTAAACTGCGCCTCATCAGTGACTTTCACAAATCCATCCTCTCCTTCACCTGCAGCAATGGTACATCTTCCCTCCATTGCCTGATTAAGCTCCTTTGTGACAGGCTTATTCATCAGATTCTTCTTATCGTCACCTGATGCAGCAATAACCTGTTCCCTGTCAGTTATACATACTGTCATTCCGGTCGCATCCGACAGTGATTCTGCATATTTTCCTGCAAATGTGCTAATATCTCCTATTGGTGAATATTTTTTCAGAATAATCTGCCCCTCAGCATCCGTAAATATCTCCATCGGGTCAGTTTCCCTTATATGAAGTGTCCTTCTTATCTCCTTTGGAATGACAATTCTGCCTAAATCATCTATCCTTCTTACAATTCCTGTGGCTTTCATATTAATAATTCCTCCCGATTCTTACATACTTTCCATAATTTATAATGTATGGGTAGTATGTGGAAAACAGGAAGAATTATGCATCTCATGTAATAATTTTCATATGGCCCCCAGTTTCAAAAGTTTAAATTTTTTCATTTTTTGAAACCGCTCTGTAATGTTTATTATACTGTCTGCAAATAATATATACAAACTGCTATATTCTTACCTTATTTCCTGCTATATTTAACTGATTTCACAACTGTCTCAATACAGTTAATTGCTAATGCAAAAATAATAATTGCCAGGAACAGCTTATTAAAATGCATAAAAATTTTCGGAATTATTTCTGCATTTTCTCCGAATAACTGCTCAATTCCATCAAAAAATGCAAAATTCATAATTCTTCCGTTTAACAACCAAATGAATGTTAATAAACCATCAATAAGATTGGTAATAATTGTAACAATCATTACTCTTTGGGTATAGCTTCCATCAATAAGTTTCACACTTTCTTTTGCAATACCTAAGATACCAAATGCAAGAATCAGATACCATGTTTGTCTGATGTATTCCAGATTAAAGAGCGGTTCATACACACTGACACCATTCTTTACAAAAGCAATACATATAATCTGCGGACAAACAAGAAATACAAGAGTAAATATAACTGAAAAGATAATTCCAATAATTGAATCTGCTTTTGAAATCTGATTCGTTTTCTGTGGAACAGGCGGCAGATTATCTATCCCATTACTTAAACCTTCCACCTTAATTCCTCTTTTATAGAAGAACGCAAACAACAATGTAACAAATGCAAATCCTGTCAATACACCGCCAAAAATTCCACCTATAATCCTGAATATGGCTATATACCAGATAGTATGCGATATTACTGCTGCCATAATCTGTGCGAGTAACATCCCCCCGATAACACATGCCGTTACAATTTTCAGTACATACACATACAGATTGTAATAAGGCTGACCAATTAAACAATCCTGTGTTTCACTCTTGTATTTCGAAGCAAGTTCTGCCGGAGTTCCCAGTTCTGTCAGAACAACTCTGATATCATGTTCAGTTGGCATAACATCTCCGCATCGTTCCTCTAGCATATCTTGTATTATTGTCTCTAATTCTGCCGATACATCTTTTTTCAAATCAGCCTTCATATATTTTGTAACTGCATAAACATATCTTTCAATCAAATCATTTTTCACCATTTATTCCACCTCCATAAGAGCATTAATTGACTGGGAAAATTTTTCCCAGTGTGCTTTAATTTTTTTATAAACCAGTTTTCCATCTTCTGTAATGATGTAATACTTTCTCGGCTTCGTTTCATCTGTTTCCCATTCACTTTTTAAAAGTCCCTGACTTTCCAGTCTTCTCAGTAGCGGATATAAAGTATTCCCTTCTATTGAAATCCCCTTTCCTTCTAATTCCTTTATAAGTGAATACCCATACATCGGCTTGTTTAGCTGTGCTAACACTACCATGATAAGTGTTCCTCTTCGAAATTCCAGAATCAGTCCTGAAACAATTTCATCGCAATTCATTCAATCTCTTCCCTTCTTAATTATCCAAATCAACAATATTCATCAGATTGTAGTGTGTCACACACACTATCATTTTAATTCATCATACTGTATGTCACACACTATGTCAATATTTTTTTCTTATAAAAATATTGTGATTTATCCGCGATACCTTTATCATATTAATATGAAGTTATATTGGAGGTTCATTTATGAATGGGGTAAATGGTTATGATAATTTTGATGGACCAACATCGGCATATGTTAAAAGAAACCGGAAAACCAGTTTTGCATATAAGTTTAAGAAAATGCTTTATGAAAGAAAAAAAGCTGAGGTAGAAAAAAGCATTTCTTTTGACGATAATCATGCAATTGAGGAAGTATGTCAGTATGTTCAGGAACAATGGGGATTTAAAGAAGCTGACAGAAATTCTGCTGAGTATAAATTCATGTATAAGCAGATAAAGCATGACATAAATAGCGAAATTAACCTGTTTCTGTATGTGCGTGAGGATAATGACGCACATATGGATATTGAAATAGAAACTACCACTGGTTATATTACAGGCGGCGTGACCGGAAAGAAGTCCTCAATTAAGGAATTTAACAGAATTTTGCGTGATGTATTCATATATTATGGTGTCATGCAGGACGACATAATCGAGAAAACCAAAAGATACAAGAATCTTGTGAGTATTCTGATGCAGGAAGCTTAAAAGGAATACAGTTTTTCTAACAAATAAAAACGGAGTTATATATATGGACACTATACATTCAGACATTTTCCCAGACGGAACTCCTGTTGATGGCTGGTTTCACAATACCAGCATTCCAGAACTCACCAAACTGGGAAAGCAATATATTATTACAGATTATGGTATACATGATGACGGCAGAATATACACTGATAATTTCCAGAAGCTGATAGACCTTGTATACAATGCTGGAGGCGGTGTAATCGTTATTCCTCATGGTACATACATGACTGGAGCTTTATTTTTCAGACAGGGAGTTAATCTATATATTGAAGACGGTGCAACACTTATGGGAAGTGACAACATCAGCGATTATCCGGTCTGTAAAACAAGAATAGAAGGTGAAACCTGTCAGTATTTTACTGCACTTATCAACGCTTCTGGAATTGATGGCTTTACATTGTGCGGTAATGGAACGATAGACGGTAACGGCTTACGAAGCTGGAAAGCCTTCTGGCAGCGAAGAACCTGGAATCCCGATTGCACCAACAAAGACGAACAGCGTGCAAGGCTTATCTATATGTCAGGCTGTACCAATGTTACTGTTGCCGGATTGCACATTTGTAATCCACAGTTCTGGACTAATCACCTATATAGATGTTCTCATGTACGTTACCTTGACTGCCGCATTACAAGCCCCTCTGCGCCTGTCAAAGCACCTAGCACTGACGCAATAGACATTGACGCCTGCACTGATATTCTTATTAAAGGCTGCACAATTAATGTAAATGATGACGCAGTTGCTTTAAAAGGCGGCAAAGGACCATTTGCTGACAACGACCCGGACAATGGTGCTAATGAACGCATAATTATTGAGGACTGCTCATTTGAATTCTGCCACGGATGCCTTACATGTGGCTCAGAATCCATACACAATAAGAATATAATAATGCGTCACATCAAGGTCGACTCAGGTTACAATCTGCTCTGGCTGAAAATGCGTCCTGACACACCACAGCATTACGAATATATCACTATAGAATATGTTCAGGGAAAGATATTTAATTTCATCAACATCAATCCGTGGACACAGTTTTTTGACCTGAAAGGAAGAACTGACATTCCGCCATCTTCCACAGAACACATTATAATAAGAAAGAATACCTGCACCTGTAATGTTTTCCGCAACATAAAAGAAGCACCTGAACAGTACACACTCGCAGATATCCAGATTGACGACAACATAATAGAAGAAATCGGAACACCTTCCGATAAAACAAAACATACCGGAGCAGAATAACTGCCCCGGTATATTTATTATGTATAGCTTATTATATTTACCAATTAAGCTGCTGTCTTCTCAGAGTTCTTCTCGCTCTTTGCATAGCTCTTTACTGAGTTAACTACGATGATTACACCAAGTACAATAAGGAGTATAGCAATTATAAGCTGAAGTCCGTTAGCGATGAATACGCTTCCCCAAGATGTCTGTCCAGCAGGAATTGTAACAGAAGCTGCTAACTTGATAGCCTTAACCATTGCAATTGTTCTCTGTACAAGTGCTGTAAATGTTACACAAAGCATGATGATAAGAGGAGGGAAAAGCATTTTGTTGCTTCGTCCTGTAACCTTTAAGAATACGCAGAGTGTAAGAATTACAAGAGCGCTTAATAACTGGTTAGCTGAACCAAATAATGGCCAGATATTTGCATATCCAATCTTAGTAAGGATGAATCCACATACTAATGTTACGATTGTTGAGAAGTATGTATTGCACAATAACTTTCTCCATCCTTCTGCATGTTCCATATCATCTACGCTGAAGAGTTCCTGGAAACTCATACGACCGATACGGGCAACTGCATCAAGTGATGTAAGAGCAAGAGCAGATACACACATTGTCATGAATACTGTTGCAAAATGTACTGGAACACCAAACATTTCAAAGAATCCTGCTACACCACTACTGAAGATTGCGAATGGTGTCTTAGCTGGGAGTGCTCCGTTGGTAGCAGCTGCACCAGCAACACAAAGGGCAAGTACTGCAAGTAAACTCTCAAGTACCATTGCGCCGTAACCAACCTTAAGCATATCCTTCTCGTTCTCAACTGTCTTAGAAGATGTACCAGAAGATACAAGGCTGTGGAAACCAGAAACGGCACCGCAGGCAACAGTTACGAAAAGAATTGGGAACATTGTTCCAAGCTTTGCATTATTGAATCCTGTATATACAGGAAGATTCATTGAAGGATGTGCAACTACAAGACCAACTGCTGCACCTACGATCATGCAGATGAACATGAATGTTGTCATATAGTCACGAGGCTGCTTCATTAACCACATTGGCATAACTGCAGCGAAGAAGATATATACAAATGTAATATAACTCCATACATCTTTGTTGAACTCAAGTGGGAAGAACATACCAACAGCAAATGCTGCGATAATAAATACAATACCAAGTACTGCTTCTTTCCAGCCTGAAAGATTTAACTTCTTCTGGATAAGACCAAATACAACTGCAAATACCATAAACATGATAGATACCATACCAGCTGAACCATTTGTCTTAGCTGCTGCTGATAAAACAGTAGCACCATCAGCATTTACTGTGTAAGCATTGAATGTACCTGCAACCATATCTGCAAATGCTGCGATAACGATAAGTGTAAATAACCAGCAGAAAAGTAAGAAAATCTTACGACCAAACTTACCGATGTACTTCTCAATGATCATACCCATTGACTTACCTTCATTCTTAACTGAAGCATAAAGTGCACCAAAGTCTGTAACTGCTCCGAAGAATACACCACCGATGAGGATCCAGAGTAAAACTGGTAACCATCCAAATGCTGCTGCCTGAATAGCACCTGTTACAGGACCTGCTCCTGCGATTGATGAGAACTGATGACTGAAAACTGTCCAGCCATTAGTTGGAACGAAATCCTTACCGTCGTTATATTTAACGGCTGGTGTCTCTGCCTTAGGGTCGATACCCCATTTCTTTGCTAACCAACGGCCATAAACCATGTATGCACCAAAAAGTACAACTGCCGCGATAAGCACGATTACTAATGTGTTCATAATGTCACTCTCCTATAAAAATATATTTCACCAGTCAAACGCAGTGGAAGCGGTGCTCCTCGAATGTTGTTCCATTCTCATCGCTACTCGCACAAAAAAACCTTCGTCGATGCACTAATCCATCACTGGATTATGTGCAAAGACGAAGGTATATTATTTCTACTTCCGCGTTACCACTTTGCTTGCCGGATACTCCGACCACTCTACTGCCACTCGGTATATTCATCTCTTATGGCATGCCCTTTTAACGATGGGTACCGGTTCCAACTACTAGACATCTGCCTGTCTTTCACCAGAACTGCTCGCAGGTGAGGGCTTAATCATTCCTTGCTGCCGTCTCTCATCAACTGACGGCTTTCTGTGAGCGGTGATATGAAGAAGTCATTTCCTGTTCTTCGCATTTGACTGTTGATTTGTACATTAAAATATTCCTTTGTAAGTAATTTGTCAATAACAAAATTAAAAGTTTGTTAATTTTTCTTAGATTTTTTAATAAAATCAGGTGTGTTTCACATATTTTAAATATATCAAATCAATTATATTTAATTTTGTTAAGTATTTTAGATAACCATCCAATCTTCGAACTTATTTGCATTTTCAACAATGTTGACAATTCCATCTGCACCGTAAGTAAATGCCCTGTGAATAAATACATTTACTTCCTCACCCTTCTTTATTGGAGCTTCCTCAACATTTCTTGTTCCGACAACTTCTATGCCGTTGACATTGACAGTTATCTCGACTTCTTTGCCCATGAAAAGCTTGCCTACAACCACGCCCTTCTCTACGGAAGCGGCTGAATCAACCTTCTCATCAAGTTTTGTGATGTTGACATTCTCCGGTCTTAATACCGCCTTAACAGAATCGTCAAGCTGGTTAAAACCTTTAATCTTATTAATCCGGTCAACATGTACCGGATGTCCCATGAATTCCGCCATAAATGCTGTCTCAGGCTCTCTGTATATCTGTCTTGGCGTTCCAATCTGCTCTATATGTCCCTTGTTAGTGACAATAATTTCATCAGCAACCTCAATTGCCTCATCCTGGTCATGTGTTACAAATATACTTGTGATTCCAACCTTGGTAATCATGTCACGAAGCCAGCTTCTTAATTCCTGTCTTACCTTCGCATCAATTGCTGCAAATGGTTCATCAAGAAGCAGAAGCTCCGGATTAGGTGCTAATGCCCTTGCAAATGCTACTCTCTGCCTCTGTCCGCCTGATAACTGGCTAGGGTATCTTTTCGCCATGCCTGAAAGTCCGACAAGCTCAATAAGCTCATCAACACGTTTCTTAATGTCCGATTTTTTCCATTTATTGACCTTTAATCCAAATGCAATGTTATCATACACTGTCATATATCTGAAAAGTGCGTAGTTCTGGAAAACAAAGCCTATTCCACGCTTACTTGCCGGCACATCATTAACAACCTTGCCATCAATAATAATATCACCTGAATCCGCAGTCTCAAGACCTGCTATCATTCTTAAGATTGTAGTTTTGCCGCTTCCGCTAGGTCCAAGCAGTGCAATAAGCTTGCCCTTCCCAATTCCAAGATTAATATTATTCGAAGCTTTAAATGTGCCATATGTCTTATTGATATTGCGAAGCTCTACATATTTTTCTGTGTCCTGCTGTAATTCTGCCATAATCTGTTCCGCCTTTCTGTTGTAGTGCGTTTCTATCCTTTCTGCTGCCCTTTCTCTGCCTTAGCTGCCTGATGTTCCTTGTATTCAAGTACACTTCGAAGCACAAGTATAATAACCGCCATCAGCACAAGAATTGCTGACACAGCAAATGCTCCCGTAAAATCATATCCCTGATACAGAAGCTCAATATACAGCGGCATCGTGTTAGTTCTTCCGCGCAAATGTCCTGAAAGAACGGATACCGCGCCAAACTCCCCCATAGCTCTCGCTGTACACAGTACAATACCGTAGAGAAGCGGCCATTTGATATGCGGGAATGTAACCTTCCAGAATATAGTCCAGCCATTGGCACCCATAAGCGCTGCGGCCTCCTCCTCGTCAGTTCCCTGCGATGTAAGAACCGGTATCAGCTCCCTTGATATGAATGGAAATGTTACAAATATAGTCGCAAGCACGATACCTGGAACTGCGAATATAATTCTTACTCCCATAGCCTTAAGATATGGATATATAAAACTCTGTCTACCGAATGTAAGCACATATATAAGACCTGCTATAATCGGCGAAACAGTGAGTGGTAAATCTATTAAAGTAGATATAATTTTCTTTCCCTTAAACTGGAATTTCGTAATAAGCCATGAAGCAAATATTCCGAAAAATGTGTTGCACACAACCGCAATAAGCGAAACCTCTATTGTCAGCTTAATTGAATGAAGCGCATATTTGTCGGTAACTGCTGCCAGAAATACCTTTATGCCCTTAGAAAATGCTGTGTACATTACATAACTGAGGGGCAGAATAAGCATCACAAATAAAAACAACACACTTATACCTATTAGAATCCATTTTAACGGACCTGAATCTTTTCTTATGTTCATACACTAACCCCTTTCTATGAAATTCCACTTACAATCTTCGATGTCCTGCTCTGTAACACTGCATTTATAAAGAGAATAATAAATGCGATGAAAAGCATTACAAGCGCTATTGATGTTGCACTTGCGTAATCATATTCCTGAAGCTTTGACATAATCATAAGCGGTGCTATCTCTGTCTCATATGGTGTATTTCCTGCTATGAATACGACACTTCCGTATTCGCCAAGTCCTCTTGCAAACGACATTGTGAATCCACCGATAAGTGCTGGGAGTATCTCTGGAAGTATTACCCTGAATACTGTCTGTCTGTGGGTTGCACCAAGCATGTTGGCTGCCTCCTCGTACTGGATATCCACCTTTTCCAGCACCGGCTGGACAGCCCTCACTACGAATGGTATTCCAACGAATATAAGTGCGAATATAATTCCCAGCCTTGTATATGCAATCCGGATTCCAAATTTGCCAAAAAATGCTCCTAGCCAGCCATTAGTTGTTGTCAGATGTGTAAGTGCTATACCCGCAACAGCTGTCGGCAGTGCAAATGGAAGTTCAATTATTCCATTCATAATCTGCTTACCCGGAAAGTTGTATCTTACAAGAACCCATGCAAGAATTGTTCCCATAACTGCGTCTATAAGTGCCGCGATTAACGCAGTCTCAAGACTTACTCTGTAGCTTGAAAGCACCCTCGGCCTTGTAACTGTCGTTATGAATTCCGTAAACGACAGCTTTGCCGAGAATATCACAAGGGTACATAAAGGGATAACAACAATGAATCCTAACATTGCAATTGTTATTCCAAATGAAAGACCAAAGCCCGGTATTACTCTTTTTTTCTTTCTTTTCTTCTCTTTCATTCTGTCGTTTCCCCTTTCCTTAATCACTTCTTCTCATATATCTTGTCGAACACTCCGCCATCCTTGAAGTGCTTCTTTGTAGCTTCATTCCAACCTCCAAAATGTGCTATGTCCGTAAGTTCTACATTTGTTACAATCCACTTTCCATCTGCCGAAAGCTCTGTGATTGTGTTGCCTGTTGATGTTGTGGCATATTTATTAAGTATGTCCTTATTAGATGGCCTGTAGTAGTTCTGCACTTCCAGCTCCTGTGCTTCATCTGAATACAGATATGAAAGGTACTCTGTCGCAACTCCTCTTGTGCCTCTCTCATCAACAACCTCATCTACAACGGCTACTGTTGGCTGGCACAGGATTGATACAGATGGAACTACTATATCGTACTTATCAGGATCTTCCTTGAGTGCAAGAAACGCTTCATTTTCCCATGCAATAAGCACATCGCCCTGTCCGTTCTCTGTAAATGTTGTCGTTGCTCCTCTGGCTCCTGAATCAAGCACCAGCACATTTTTATAAAGCTTCTTGATACTTTCCTCTATCTGCGCCTCTGACTGTCCCTGCTTCTCGAAGTAATACCATGCTGCAAGATAATTCCATCTTGCACCGCCTGATGTCTTAGGATTAGGTGTTATAACTCCAACTCCGTCTTTTAACAGGTCGTTCCAGTCCTGAATGTTCTTAGGATTGCCCTTTCTTACAAGAAACACGATTGATGATGTATATGGTGAACTGTCTAAGTCAAACTCACTTGTATAACCATCTTCTATAAGCCCTGCATCTTTAATGGTATCTACATCCCCCTCAAGTGCAAGTGTTACAACATCTGCCTCAAGTCCGTTGGCAACCTCAAGTGCCTGCTTTCCTGAACCTCCATGTGACTGGACTATGCTTACATCCTGTCCATGAAGCTCTTTCCAATGCTTTGTAAAAAGCTCATTATATGATGCATACAATTCTCTTGTCGGATCATATGAAACATTGGTTATCTCTACTGACTTTGAATAATCAACATCATCTGCCGCTTTACCAATGCCGCAGCCTGTAAGACTTGTAAGCGTTCCTGCTATCGTCACAACTGTAAGTGCAGTTGCAACTGCCTTTGTTAATGCTGATTTTCTGGTTCTTTTTTTCTCATTGTTGTTAAATCTCATAATAAGTTCCTCCTGAAATTCGTAGTCTGATTAATTAGTAATAATTCAAGAGTGGCTTATCATCTTCCACGGCGTTACAGTTAACTGCAATAACCGGTTATTTCCAAAGGAAGAATCAAAGTCATTCTTTCTTCTGAAAACATACAACAGCAGCAACAGCTTTCCTGTGTACCTGATGTCTTAGATAAATGTTTCATAATCAATTCCTCCTTCTTAATTCCTACTAAGTTTATATGTTACTATGTTGCAGATTATATACCTACTAGGTTTGTATGTCAATAGAAATTTTGAGGTTTCTGTCTTTTTGGACTTCCTACTGCCCTCTCTCCACTTTAACGTCCAATCCGCCGCGCCTTGGCTTCTCTTTTGGACTTTCTACCGCCTTCTCTCCACTCCAACGTCCAATCCACCACACTTTGGCTTCTCTTTTGGACTTTCTAATGCCTTCCCTCCTCTCTAACGTCCAATCCGCCGCGCCTTGGCTTCCCTTTTGGACTTCCTCGTGCCTTCCCTCCTCTCTAACGTCCAATCCGCAATGCTTTGGCTTCCTTTCTTGACTTTCTGTTATGCTTGTATTATAATCCGTAATACAGACACAACAAATACACTAATAGCAACACATTTTTAGCAAGAAGAAAGGAGCCCGATATGGTTATAGAACTTGATTTTGCGAGCGACACACCCATATATGTGCAGTTAAGAAATCAGATTGTTAAAGGAATTGGCAAGGGAGAACTTAAGGCTGGTGAGAAACTGCCGACCGTCAGACAGCTTGCTTCTGACGCAGGCGTTAATACAATGACCGTCAATAAAACCTACCAGATTCTTAAGGCTGAAGGTTTTATTAAAACCGACAGAAGGCTTGGTGCATTTGTCGCCGAGAATATTAATATGGATATTGAATTCAGGGAAAAGCTTGAATCAGAACTTGAGCTGCTGTCAGCAGAAGCAAGCATTACTGGAATGGATAAAGAAGAATTCTTAAAAATGTGCGAAAACATTTATTCCAAGATGAATCCCTGCGCAATGTAATATGCCTGTATTCACACATGCATTAACACACACAGTCCCACTATACAAGGAGGTTTCCTTATGAAAATCGCAATGTTTATGCTATTCTTCGTATGCAACATGTTCACAGTCCTGATCATGAGATTTGCATATGAATCCAACTACCGATACAACAACGGAATGCTTATCGGAGTCCACATTCCAGGCGACCATGTTAACGATGACGATGTCACCCGACTTATGACACGCTTTAAGAAAAGCATGAAATATTTTCAGAATATCAATGCAGTACTCTCAATAGCCATATGCTTTCTTAATTTTGTGAACATAATCATTTTCGTTATTATGTATACAATCTGGATTTTCGTGTTCGTTTTGGGAATTATGTATATCCAGCTTTCAGCGCATCGGAAAATGTATCTGTTAAAGATACAGAATGGCTGGTTTGTTGAATCCCAGAAACAGAAGGTCTTTATTGATACGCGTGCTTGTGCAAATGCAGATGCAACTCCAATCAGCTTCAGATACCACATCATCATAATTGCCGCAGAACTGCTGGCTCTGATTCCATTCTATTCATGGACGGACAGAGCATATTTTTCAATGATTATTGTATTTGCAATATGTACTGTCATAGTTTCTGTATTCGGGCTTGTGTTCCATATTTATATGAACAGACGACAGAATCAGGCATACAGCCTTAATTCGGACATTAACAACATTGTTAATCTGACTATGAAGAAATACATTGCTTCAGCAATGCTTGTAATGTCACTGCTTAACTTCGTGGCATGGATAACTTTTGTGTTAATGTGTATTATTCAGGATACTATTGGAGACTTAAGTTTCTGGATGTACATTATTCTGCAGTTGTTAAGCGGCTGCACACTCACTGTCATTCTTATTCTTGCACGCAACAGAAAGAATGAAATGCTTAAGGCTGACACACAGCCAGTATTTGTTGATGATGATGACTACTGGAAGACCGGATTTTACTACAATCCTAATGACCCGCACCTTTTCGTACCCGACAGGCTGTGTTCGACCAACTACTCGCTTAACTACGCCCGCACAGGTGCTAAGATATTCACCGGAAGCATAACGGCTGTTATTCTTGGATTACTAATATGGACAACTATTGTATTAATTCCATACATTCATGTTACTATCGACATCAGGACTACCAATAGCACTGTAAATGTATCTTCATGCGGTTACACAAGCAGAATTAACATTGACGACATTACCGAAATTACTCTGATGGATTCACTGCCTGATGACCATTTTTTCAGATATAACGGCGGTGCAACCGACAGTTACCTTGTCGGCAAATTCAAAGGAAATACTTATGGCAAATGTAATCTCTACATTTTTAATGATGTATCTCCTGTACTTATGATAAAAACTGCTGACCAGACAGTGTTCATCAATTCCAAAAAAGATGGCGAAATTGTTAATCTGTATAATACAATTAAGGATAAATAATCCGTGACAAAAAGGACGATAAGAATTAACTTCTTAACGTCCTTTTTTTTGCAATTCTTCTATTCGCGTGACTTGCGCTTCCTTACATCATGCTCCTCATATGCTACACTCACTTTCTTACCACTGAATGCAACCCCGAACATGCCAATCCCAGACACGCCATGCTTTTCAAGATTGGCTGTGTAACTTTTCTGCTGAATCTGTCTGACTGCACTGCCAGCCATCTTCTCAAGCTCAGCTTCCTTACATGCTTTGAATTCTATGATATATCCGTGTCCGCCACGGCTCTTCGGTTGCAGCTCTATGTCAAATCGTCCCTCACCTGACTCCCTGTTAGACGAGATATAATAATTGTCTGACAATACCGCAAGCATTCCAAATACCACCCCATGATAGAAATCCTCATGTGCCGTATCAAACACGCTTGCAGACTGCAAAAGATACTGCTGCAAGGTTTCTGTTAATAAATGTGCATTTCCCGTACGGATTGATTCCGCAAAGTTTCTTAGCAGCGCACCTGTAAATATGCCGTTATATCTGTCAATAATCTCCTTCTGGAACACGCTCTTTATCTCATAATTAGGTATCGACAGCGCGCATATCGGATTGTCGTACAGAGAGCCAATATGCTCTGACACACGCAGATATCCGGCAACCAGAAGGAAGCTGTATATTGTATCAATGTCTCCATTAATCTCAGGATATATGATATCTGTGTCAACAATTGCCTGAACAGTACTGCCCTGCAGCAATCTTAATAAGTTGTCTGCAAATGTGGTATCAGCACTATTAAACAGCTCGCCGATTATCTCATTGCCACTTGTTCTTGACCAGAAGGCTTTGGGAACACATTTGTTATTGAAGTAATTAATAACCGACCACGGATTATATATTCCGGTTCTGCCAAACATATAGCCGTCATACCATTCCTTAATCTCACCCAGCCGGTCAGACACGCCGTAGTACTGCGCCATAGCAGAAACTTCCTCTTCCGTAAATCCAAAATATTGCGAGTATTCATCATCAAGAATTGTATTAACCACAAGATTGTTAAGCCCGCTGAACAGGCTTTCCTTAGCTATGCGGAGAATTCCCGTGAGAATCCCCAGTTCCAGACTTGGATTGTCCTTTAAGACAGCCGACAAAAGATTTCTCATAAAGCCAATCACTTCATCATAGTATCCAAATATATGTCCTTGCTGGATTGGCGTATCGTACTCGTCAATTATCACGATTACATTCCTGCCATAATGCTTTGAAAGCATTGCCGACAGCTTCCCCAGTGCAAACTGATAATCTATTATCGTTGCCTCATCATCAAGTATTGACTTAAGATACTTCTTATCATAGTCACTTAATCTGGCGCTTGTCGTCAGTTCAATATGTCGCAAAAATTCATTCCTTAATGTAAAGCAGAGACTTGCGTACATGTCCTGCCATGTTGACTGGTGGGCGTCTTTAAATGTAAGAAAAATCACCGGGTACTGCCCCTGCTTCTCCTTATATGCTGCACCCGCGCGCCATATATATTTATCTTTAAAATATATTGATGTATCCGTATCAGTCTTTTCAAAAAATGTGCGAACCATGTCCATAGTAAGTGTCTTTCCGAATCTTCTCGGTCTTGTAAATAAATACACCTTACTGTGATTATCTATAATGTCCCTGATAAGCAATGTTTTGTCTACATAATAACATTCATTCGACACTTCTTTATAAGATGTTATTCCAACCGGGCAGGGACGCTTCCTGTTGTATACAACGCTGTCTTCCCTGACATAAAGATTCCTATTCTCCCTTAAACAATCCGGTCTGTCCACATCGTCAGGTATCATCCAGAACTTGCCTTCCTTATAAGCTCCCGGCAGCTTTCCCTCTGTACACAACTGGTTAATTCTTCTCGGCGTCACGCCCCATCTTGCGGATAATTCCTTCGCCTTAATATATCTAATATCCATAAAACCCCTCTTTTCTGTGCATTACTGCACATACTGAAATCCGTGTCATGTACACAGATTCCACACCGCCTCTTACTTAATTCACAACATTTATATACATCTATATTATATTCTACGCAATTTTTCGGAAATATCAAGGCATTTTCAGGAAATATTATTTTAATTTTCGGAAATTATATATTTTTCTTTAAATATTATATATTTTCTCATTTACATTTGACAATCCTGCCCCAAAGTATTATAAATATCAAAGGGAATGAAGTACTCCCTTGGGAAACCTAAACTGCTTATTCAGGCTGATGACTTCTACGATTTTATGTCGCAGGAAGCATCAGCTTTTTTTGCGTTCATAAATGCATTTACTATATTTTTAAGGAGGCTTATTATGCTGACATCTTTATCACTTATCTTTCTGGTTGGGCTCGTCATGGGCGCAATCTGCCAGAAGCTGAAACTGCCGAGGATCATAGGAATGCTTGTTACCGGTATTGTTCTCGGACCATATATCCTTGATTTCCTTGACCCGTCAATCCTTTCAATATCGGCTGACCTGCGAAAAATGGCTCTTATCATTATTCTTATCAAAGCCGGTCTGTCGCTTGACTTAAAAGACCTGAAAAAAGCCGGACGAAGTGCAATTCTCATGTCCTTCATTCCGGCTTCCTGCGAAATCATCGGTTATATTCTGCTTGCCCCTGTAATTCTTGGAATTAATCATGCCGAAGCCGCCGTAATGGGTGCCGTCCTCGCCGCAGTTTCCCCTGCGGTTGTCGTACCCAGCATGGTTTCTCTGATTGAAAAACGCTACGGAACAGACAAGGCAATCCCCCAGATGATACTGTCTGGCGCTTCCTGCGATGACATATTTGTAATAGTGTTATTCACAACATTTTTAAATGTGGCACAGGGTGGCAAGGCAAATATTATGGATTTCGTAAATATTCCTGTGTCTATTATACTCGGCATAATTCTTGGCATAATAACCGGCTTGGGGCTGTATATGTTCTTTGAAACAGCATACGCCCGCAGACATACTGTAAGAAACAGCATGAAAGTTATTATTGTGCTTGGCTTCTCTTTCCTTCTTATTGCAATTGAGGGCTGGCTTGAAGGAAAAGTGTCTGTTTCAGGGCTGCTTGCTGTTGTCGCTATGGCATGTACTCTTAAGTTTAAATGTGTCCCCGCCGTATCAGCCCGTCTGTCCGAAAAATTTGGCAAGCTGTGGTTCGCTGCTGAAGTAATATTGTTCGTGCTTGTCGGCGCGGCTGTCGATATCCGATACACACTTAAAGCAGGGCTTCCAGCCTTACTCATGATTCTTACAGCACTTATTTTCAGGGCAGCCGGAGTTCTTCTCTGCACCGTAAAGACAAATCTTACATGGAAGGAACGGCTTTTCTGCATAATTGCCTATCTTCCTAAAGCAACCGTCCAGGCAGCCATCGGCTCTGTTCCTTTAGCCGCCGGACTTGCCTGCGGACAGATAGTGCTTTCCGTAGCTGTGCTTGCAATAATAGTTACTGCTCCGCTTGGCGCACTTGGCATCGACTGTACTTATAAGAGGCTGCTGACGGAGGACAAAACCCACTAAAAGCCATTATACACTCAATATAGTAGGTCATTTCCATAGTTTATGCATATACTTTCTGGCTCATAACCTACTATATTGTTAAATTAACATATTTTCGTAGGTCTTTTTCCACATTTTACTAAGAACTGTAAGCAATTTGCGAGCGAAAGACCTACTAAACATATCTTTCTTGATTGATTAGTAGGTCTTATCACTTAAACAACTTATAATATTCTCCGCCGAAACCTACTAAACCAACAACTTGCTCTATATTAGTAGGCTTCATGTACCTGTGCATAGTCAGATTCGCGCAGCATATTCAACAAAACATTTTAATTAATCATATATCTTATCAAATATTCCGCCATCAGAGAAAAACTTCTGAGTAGCCGCTTCCCAGCCGCCAAAATAACCGATATCCGCCATGTCAATGTCTTTGACAATCCATTTACCATCGGAAGGTATTTCCTTGATATTTCTTGAATCACTGGAAGCCTCGTATTCCTTCTGGATATCTTTGTTTACAGGGCGGTAGAAATTCTGCGCCTCAAGCCTTTGTGCGTCATCAGTGTACAGGAAAGAAAGATAGGCGTCTGCCAACCCTTCTGTGCCATTCATCTGTGTGACCTCGTCAACCTTTGCAACCGTTGGCTGGCACAATACAGATGCGGACGGAACGACAATCTCATACTCGCCCGGATATTCCTGTAATGCAAAAAATGCTTCATTTTCCCATGCAATCAGAACATCCCCCTGTCCATTTTCTGCAAATGTGGTAGAAGAGCCTCTGGCTCCTGAATCAAGCACTGCCACATTCTTGTAAAGCTTTGTAACACTAGCCTGAACCTGTTCCTCAGTCTGTCCCTGCTTCTTAAAATAATACCATGCCGCAAGGAAATTCCATCTGGCTCCTCCAGAAGTCTTAGGATTAGGGGTAATAACCTTAACCCCGTCATTAAGAAGATCATCCCAGTCCTTAATATTCTTAGGATTGCCCTTTCTTACAAGAAAGACAATCGTAGAAGTGTACGGCGAGCTGTCATCAGAATAATCATTAATATATCCGTCATCAATCAGCCCTTCGTCCCTTATAACATTAACATCGCCCTCAAGTGCAAGCGTGACAACATCAGCTCCAAGACCATTAGCAACCTCTAGTGCCTGCTTTCCAGAACCGCCATGAGACTGGATAACCTCAACCTTCTCGCCAGTCCTGCCATACCAGTAATCCTCAAAAAGCCTGTTATACTCCTTATAAAACTCTCTTGTGGCATCATAAGAAACATTAACAAGTTCCGTCTTCTTCTGCCCACAGCCAGAAAGTCCAATAAAAGTCAGGCTGAAAATCATACCTAAACATATTAACTTTTTAAAAAATCCATATTTTTTCATCTATACCTGACTCCCACATAAATATATTCCTAAACTAGGCAAAGCAGCGAAGCAAGCTTTGCCAAACCCAAGGTAAAGCAGCGAAGCGCCCTTTACCGCACGTCTGCCAACACTTCCAACCCTGAAGTAACCCCACGCAGCGTCCGTTCTTCCCCCAGCCTACGCATTCTTCTTAATAAACTCAGCCACATCCACAGTAGTGACGTCAACCTTAGACTCCCAGCCTGCAAGCACTTCTGCGCCGTCAATCTTAATATCAGCTGCCTTACTAAGTGCAAGAATAACAACAATACCTGCATTTACAAGGTGAGTCACAACATTTGTATAATCCTCGCCTTCTGCCGGAGCATACAGATATACATGCTTGCTGTCAAGAAGAAGCTCCTTCTCAACCTTCTTTAAGAAATCAACATTAATCTTGTCTGAAAGAACAGCCTCAACAACAACAGGCTTCTGGTTGTTAAGCTCCGCTCTGAAAGCTGCGTCAACTTCCTTAACATCGCTTGCTGCCTCATTAACTTCACGGACAACGCCGCAGGCACTAGTCATATTAGTAACACGGTCTATGAGGATAAGCTCCCCCATAGTCTTGTGAAGGTTGAATTCATCAACAACAATTACATCAGCAAGAGAAATCTTACATACAGCGATTTCATTTTTATTAAGAAGAGTTGCTGGCTTCTCCTCGCCTGTATTGACATCAATAGTATTGACAATCTCAGTAACAACGCCCGGAATAAGTCTTGTTCCAAGCTTTACAAAAAAGTTCTTGTTATTAGTAAGAACATCATCGTCCATCCAGAGAATTGTAGCTGTTATCTCTGTTGCAAGCTTAAGGTCTGCTCCTGCTGCAAGAACTGAACCTCTTGAGACATCAACCTCGCGGTCTAACTGGATAGTAACAGGCTGTCCAATAGATGCGCTCTGGGCTTCCTTATCACCAACATGGATGCTCTTGACATGAACATGCTCCTTAGTTGGAAGAGTGATAATCTCGTCACCAACAGATACGCTTCCTGCCTCAATCTGACCCTGGAAACCACGGAATTCATGATTTGGACGGCATACTCTCTGAACAGGCATGTAGAAGCCCTTTTCTTCCTCAGTATCATCAACATCAACCTGCTCAAGATAAGGAAGAAGTGCCTCGCCCTTATACCATGGGATATTAGCAGACTTAGTTGTAACATTGTCGCCCTCTGTTGCAGAAACAGGAATAACAACTACATCTGCAAGTGAAAGTTCCTTAGTAAGCTCTGCTATCTGTGCATTAATCTCGTTAAAACGCTCCTCGCTGTAACCAACAAGATCCATCTTATTAACTGCAAATACAAAATGCTTAATTCCCATAAGCGCACAGATTCTTGCGTGTCTCTTAGTCTGGATAAGCACACCCTGCTTTGCATCAACAAGAATTACTGCAAGGTCTGCAAATGAAGCACCAACCGCCATGTTTCTTGTATACTCCTCATGTCCCGGAGTATCAGCAACGATAAAGCTTCTGTTGTCAGTTGTAAAATATCTGTAAGCAACATCAATAGTAATTCCCTGCTCTCTCTCAGCCATAAGACCATCAAGAAGAAGTGAATAATCAATCTTACCTTCACGGCTTCCGACCTTGGAATCAAGCTCTAACGCCTTCTCCTGATCGGCATACAATAACTTTGAATCATATAAAATGTGTCCGATAAGTGTAGATTTTCCATCATCAACACTACCGCATGTAATAAATTTAAGTAAACCTTTCATTCTAGAAGTACCCCTCTTTCTTTCTTCTTTCCATGCTTCCTGCTTCCTCATGGTCGATAACACGGCTTGTTCTCTCTGATTCAACCGCACTTAAAGTCTCTTCGATAATCTCATCAAGAGTTTCTGCGTCTGACTCAACACCGCCTGTAAGTGGATAACAGCCAAGAGTTCTGAATCTTACCTTCTTCATCTGTGGCTTTTCGCCCGGAAGAAGTCTCATTCTGTCATCATCAACCATGATGATATTGCCGTCACGGTATACAACAGGTCTTTCTGCTGCAAAATAAAGAGGTACAATATCAATCTTTTCTCTCTGGATGTACTGCCAGATATCCTTCTCAGTCCAGTTAGAGATAGGGAAAACTCTCATGCTCTCACCCTTGTGAATCTTAGTGTTGTAAAGCTTCCACATTTCTGGGCGCTGGTTCTTTGGATCCCATGCCTGTGCTGTATTTCTGAAAGAGAAAATTCTCTCCTTAGCTCTTGATTTCTCCTCGTCTCTTCGTCCACCGCCAAATGCCGCTGTGAAGCCGTATTTGTTAAGTGCCTGTTTAAGAGCCTGAGTCTTCATGATATCAGTGTAAGCTGAGCCATGGTCAAATGGATTGATTCCCTGCTTAACACCCTCTTCGTTAGTGTAAGTAAGCATTTCGATTCCAAGCTTCTTTGCTGTCTCATCTCTGAACTTAATCATTTCCTTGAACTTCCAAGTTGTGTCAATGTGAAGAAATGGAAATGGCGGCTTCTCCGGGTAGAATGCTTTCATTGCAAGATGAAGCATAACTGAGCTGTCCTTTCCTATAGAATACAGCATTACCGGCTTTTCGCATTCTGCTGCAACTTCCCTTATAATATATATCGCCTCTGCTTCGAGTGCGTCCAAATGTGATAAATTACCCATGATATTCCTCCTACCTAGTACTTATTAGATTCCTGTCTGTTGACCTCAAGCGTCTTAACTGTTCCGTCCAGCGAAGTCACCGTCCATGTATTGATGCTTCCATTCTGTCTGAACGAAAGAGTGCTTCCCTTGCCTCCGACATCAGCACCCAGAAAGAAATTAATTGCCTCAAAACGACATTCTTTAAGACATGATGTACAACCCCAGCAGTCCTTGACATGCTTTATAAATGCTTTTCCATCAGTATCTTTCTTGATAAGGTTGCCGGGACAGGCTTCAACGCACTTCCCGCAGCCAACGCATTTTAACTTATTTATCTGAATGCTCATAGCTGTCGCCTCCTCTCACAAGGTCTCTTATGATTATCTTAATCTCGCCATTCTCCTTGCGGGAGTTGACATATTTTAACCAGTCATCACTCTTAGCCGGATAATCCATATTCTCGGCAAAGCTGTGCCAACGGGTTTCTTTTCTTGCTTTCAAATGTGCTATAACACTTCTGCACACCGTAAGCCTCTCTCTTATCTCATAGATTCTAAGCAAGTCGTCTGCATCCTGTGCCGCAAGATTATCGACGCTCTGCTCTAAGAATTTAATTTTCTCATCTGCAAGCTCAAGTCTTGCTTCATTGTACTGGTAATCAGTGCTTATGCCGCCTGCGTACTGGTCCATAATCTTCTGCATCGCTTCCTCAGTCTGCTCTATATCAACCAGCCCCTGCTTATTATTCAGAAATCGCTCATACTCGCTCTTCTTTGCAAATGCGTTCTCAGACAATTCTGAATCTGCCACCTCATTTACAACAAAGCCCTTTCCTGAGCCTTCAAGCCTTTCAGCTATTGCCTGTGCTGCAATCTCGCCCTCTGCCAGAGCTCCTGTTACATATTTCTGAGGACATCCGCCTGCAACATCACCCGCTGCAAAAAGCCCGTGAATTGTAGTCTCGCGGTTGTTATCAACCCAGTAACCACTCGCTGTATGACCTCCGACTATGTATGGCTCAGTTCCCTCTATCTCAACATTTTCTTCAGAAGGACCGCCCGCTGCCTCAAGCCACTTAAGCGTCTGGCTCGGTGCCATGTTAAGATATGCTTTGTAAAGGTCTTCCTCCTGCTCCCTGCTTATTCCCTTAGTTCCAAGATAGCAAGGACCTCTGCCCTCGCGGTTTTCCGTAACTGTTCCATAAAGTCTCTGTGAAGTTGTAAGACCATATTTGTTCTCATACACTTCGCCGTTGGAATTAAGCTGCTTTGCCGGAACTCCCTGTGCGATAGTTCCTGTCGGAGCAATCGTATCTTTACATCTTAAAGCAATGAATCTCATCTCAAATGTGGTCATCTCCGCACCTGCATTGATTCCCATTGCATATCCGGCTCCTGTATTGAACGGTGGATACCACATTTTATGTCTTGAAAATCCCGGATTGTTAGGTCTGTAAAGACCTGCCGCTCCGCCAGTAGCCACAAGAACTGCCCTCGCATTTATCTCATAGAACTCTGCATTGTTGACATCAAATCCGTATGCACCCTTAATCTCATTATTCTCCACTATGAAATCTGTAATATTAAGGTGATTGATTACCGTTACATTGTCCTGCTTCTTAACTGCATCTGCCAGTATCGGCTTGATATTCTCACCATTTATCTTAATATTGCGGTTTCCTCTCGCAACATAATCTCCATTCTCATCTTTAAGGATTACAAGTCCTAAGTCCTCCATTACTTTAGTGACATGATTGAGTCTTTCCGACATTGAAAGAAGCAAATCCTCTCTTACTATTCCATCTGCGTCCTTCTTACAATAATCAACATAATCCTGTGGAACTCTGCCTTTAGTGATATAAGCATTAATTGCATTAACGCCTGCCGCAAGACATCCGCTTCGTACAATGTTCGCCTTCTCAACAATCAGTACATCAAGGTCTTTCTTCTTTCCAAGCGTAATACCTGCAAAACACCCTGCCGTTCCGCCACCTATAATAAGTACATCTGTGTCAATAATTCTATTCTTCAACCTTCATGTACCTCCTCGCATATTTCTGCATAATCTTCTTGCAAAATCTATTTCCATATAAACATAGTATCTTGGTATGTAAATCATTATATTCTCAATTTCTTATTTGTCAATAGGGGTTTTGCAGATTATTGTTATTTGAATTGTGGGGGAGCTAGGTATTGGCTCGGTATTAGCTGAGTATGGGGCTGGATATTGGCCTAGTAAGGAGCTGGATATTGGCTGGGTGCCTACTAATCTCCCTCTTTTCTCAACTTTAATAGGTCTTTCTCGGTTGATTTCCTCTCTCCTGCTCTTTATCTTGCTTAATTTTGCCTACTAATCTTCCATTTTCCTCAACTTTAGTAGGTCTTTCACAACTATTTTCTTCCCATCCGCTCATCTTCTTGCTTGATTTCGCCTACTAATCTTCCACTTACGCTCTCTTTAGTAGGTCTTTCCCAGCTGTTATCCTCTCTCCTGTTCTTTATCTTGCTTGATTTCACCTACTAATCTGCTGCTTACGCTCTTTTTAGTAGGTCTTTCCCGGCTGTTATCCTCCCTACTGCTCTTTATCTTGCTTGATTTTGCCTACTAATCTTCCACTTCTATCAGCTTTAGTAGGTCATCCTCCAAAAAAGAACTTGATTTTATACGAAAAATATATACATAATAAAGCGGAGCAAATATAACACTTAAACAATTGTATACACCATGACAAAATGGTTATTATATATGTAGTGACTGATATGCGGCTGTCACCTACACAGCAGCAGATGACAGCCGTATATCCCCATTCTCAAGGAGGCTTTATGATAATAGATTTCCATACACATACATTTCCAGATGAACTTGCTGACAGAGCAGTTGGCACATTAGCCCACAGCGGAGGAATACACAATTATCTTGATGGCAGAGTACATTCTCTTACAGATTCAATGAAAAAAGCTGGAATTGATTACTCCGTACTGCTTCCTGTGGCAACCAAGCCTAATCAGTGCGACACAATCAATACACTTGCTTTAAAGACTAATGAAACAAGTAAGACAACCGGGCTAATTTCATTTGGGGCAATACACCCGGCTTGTGAGAATTTCAGAGAAATATTAAACTGGCTTTCCAACAATGGTTTCAAAGGCATCAAGCTTCACCCGGTTTTCCAGAAAACCAATATAGATGATATGCAGTCATTAAGGCTTATCGAATATGCATCAGCACTCGGGCTTATAATACTTATACATGCAGGCTTCGATGTGAGTTTTCCGGGCTGCGACGAGTCAAGCGTAGACAGGCTTACGACAATGATTCAGGAAGTAAAACCTGAAAAACTCGTCCTTGCACACATGGGTGGATGGGGACAATGGAACGATGTTTCTTCCATATTAGAGGAAGATTACATGAAAAATGTATATCTCGATACATCATCATGCATCAAGAAGCTCAATCACAACGCAAGCCTTCCAATAGAAAAATTCAAGAAAATGGTCAACATTCACGGTGCAGACCACATATTATTCGGCTCTGACAGCCCATGGGACGACCAGAAAGACGCAGTAGATTTAATAAAAGAATGTGGATTTTCAGAAAAAGATACCGATGCAATACTGGGTAAAAATGCGGTTACACTCCTTAATCTATAATTCAATCAGAAAGTTTTGCGGTTATAACCTAAAAATTTTTTACAGTTTATTTTTTCGACAACGCACATATTCACCAAACATAAATCAAGCAGGCTGTCCCACATAACAGCCTGCTTACAATTTAACCACAAATAAAATCATCCCCACCACATGCACAACAAGCATAGCAGGAACCGTATACTTAAAATACCACTTTTTTGTCTTATGTCTGAACATCTGCATTGCAATAAAAGCTCCAAGCGAACCGCCGATTAGTGCTGTAATAAGAAGAGTCGCCTCCCTTATGCGCCATTTGTTGTGTATCGCTTTCCACTTATCAATTCCATACAAAGCAAATGTTACTACATTAATAATCAATAAATATATTCCTATAATCTTAAGCATTACTTTTCTTTAAATGCATAATCCCAAGTCTTAGCATTGCCTGACTTATTCTGCACAATCGACATCTGCCATTTTGCATCATCTTTATCCGTGCTGTCCTTAACAGCATAATATGGCGACTTTCCGCTATCCGACATATAGATTATGACGCTGTCTCCTTTCGCATCTGGTGTATCCATTGTACCATAGAATACATAAGATGCATACGAATATTCCGTATCAATGCTCTTGCTGCTAATATATTGCGTATTCTCCTGCGGCTTATGCTCTTTAACATACATTTCGCGCTTCTCAATCACAACTTCCGGATACTTAGTCTTAAGAAATTCTTCCGCTTCCTGTGCCGTTTCCTGAGACACCTTTGCTGTGCGATTCTCTTGAACCTTAGACATTACTGGCTTGATAAGCAGTATTACTGCAATTACCACAACAATGAATACTGCAAATGCAATAGCAAGAGTCACCCTTTTCTTAACAACATTTTTATCATCCATAAATCTCGCCCTCCTTTTTCAATGTCTCTTATTAAAAATGTGCTTCTTTATTTACCACAATTATATAACACGAAACTTACATCCAGCTTACATTCACATATAATATACATTTGTACTTGCCAATCTCATGATAATCTGCTAAACTACACAGGCTGTGTTATGACACAGTAACAAATCGTGTGTTCGAGACCTTCCACACGCAAAACAAAACTAAAGGAGATAATTGAATATGAAGAAAAAAGGAATGAGTGTGAAATTCATCACACAGGCCGCTGTAATTGCAGCAATCTACGTAGTACTTGTAGTAATCTTTAACTACATCAGTTTCGTACCAGTCCAGTTTCGAATCGCAGAGGCACTTACAATACTGCCTTACTTTACACCTGCAGCAATCCCTGGATTATTTGTTGGATGTATAATTGCTAATATTCTTGGTGGTGCAATCGTATGGGATGTAGTATTTGGAAGTATTGCAACACTTATCGGCGCAATCGGAACATACCTGTTAAGAAAGCATAAGTGGCTTGCACCAGTTCCACCAATTGTTGCTAACACCATCATTGTACCATTCGTACTTAAGTTTGCTTACGGCTCAGAGGGCATGTTTGCAATGTTCTTCGTTACAGTTGGTGCTGGCGAGATAATCGTATGCGGAATCATCGGCATGATACTTTTATATGCACTTACACCAGTAAGACATGTAATCTTCGGTGATGCGGAATAATTCACACAACACATAAAACACAAGGCAGAAGAACTACCTGAGAAATTCAGGTAAATCTTCTGCCTTTTTCAATATCCTTATTCACCCTTTCACCATATACTCACATTTCCCATCACAGCCGCAATCACAATCACCGCAGCCATAAGAAGCACAGACACAACCCTTCCGCGCACCTCAGAAAAACGGCTGCACAGCACATATGTAACTGCAAATGTAATGAGCATTGCAATCAGTCTCACAATCAGTCTGATTATCATAAATGTTCCAACAGTAATATGAAGCCCGCAATCCCTCATAAATGTGAGACTCATAAGCGGTGCGTCCGTGTACGGCATGCCGTAATAGCTTCGCAAATGTATCATATCAATTCCATACACAAGAACATACAGGACTATGCACAACACTAGAGATGCCACAATCCGCTTAACCTTAACAGTGTTCTTTCCGCTTGCAGCATTGACAATATATTTAGTTCCTGTGCTTGTCTCAATTCCGATATTCTCAGAAACAATAAGCACAACAGACACAAGCAGAGCCATAAGAAGAACAGTCTCTCTTGCCTTTCCGTACTTGCCAAATATCTCCTCATATCCCCTGTCTGACATCATATAACCATCAATACCAGTCTCTTCCTTAAGATTCTCAAGATATTCCTGCTTCTGCTCAAATTCCCTCACCGCAGCATAACGCGACGCATATATAGACACAGTCGAATTAATCTGCGATAACTCGTCAATTCCAATCTCACCATTCTCATACTGTTCAGAAGCTTCCATACTTTTCTGGACAGCCTGCATATAATCAGCTCTGCGCTCATCAATCAGGGCGGATATCTGCGAATAATCAGCACCGCCCTTTTCAAGATATATCCTGTCACGCTCTCTGGAGTTGTCCGAGAAAGCCATCTTTCCATAACTGATAAAATACATAACAACCAGCAGAAGCACCACAATAACCGTAAATCCCCTGCTTGTCACAAGCAGCTTGTGAAGCTCCTTGAATACAACAGGCACATTTGCAAAAATATGCTGATATCCGGCATACAGCTTATCAGTAAGCCGTGTCAGCACATTTTTACCCTGACTCGGACGCATAAACACAGTTCCCACTACCGCAACTGCCACGGACACAACAAGAATCACCATAAGCGCCCAGAACATAATAGCCGACTCAGATATGACAAAGCTTCCCCTTCCGCGGTTCGCATATGTGCTGATGACCGCGTTGACCTTCATAAGACGCACAATATTAATCTGTTTAAATGCACTGTAGATGCTGTGAAGTCCTATCCTGTAATACATAAGCACTTCCAGCCCCACAACTACTCCAGTCAGAATAAGCGCATGATTTCGCTTCCTGTTGACAACGAATACAGTCCATAATGCCACGCTAAGAACCACTACCGCCAGCGCACTGTATACATAATTGTATAGCACGAACCCAATCTGGCTCATCGGCATAGCAAATCTTTCAAATGCCTGTATAGACTGAACCGGCGCATTGAGCGCACCTGCTCCGCCGTATAACAGCAGCGCTGCTGCAAATGTTGTAAAATACAGACCCGCTGTTATAACCACGCCAGAGCCTGCGATAATAAACAGTCTGTGTAACGCAAGCCGAAGCCTTCCGCTTCCTGCCGAATGTACAATCCCCCACATTCCATTATCACGCTCACCCGACAGACCATATATTATGAAAACCATCATAATCAGCGCGAAGTAAAATGTGTAATAATAATTCACAAAACTGCCTGCTGCTTTATTATTAACAAGATAAAGCGATACATCAGCTACTTTTTCAAAATCCTTGCCAGTCTTTACAATATTATTATATGTAAAGCTGTTCTTATCTGAAAATATAGAGAAAGTCATAAGCTGCTGTGCATTAGTCTGAATCTGCTTCATGTCTTCAGGATACTTCTTTATATATTCCAACTGGCTTTCTATATCCCTTAATACCGTCAGAAACAGAAGCTGTTCCCTCTCAGACAGCGCCTTATATTTTTCCAAAACCTCGGTCTCCGCACCAATCTGAACATCGGACTCTTCCCCAGTCTCCGCATCAACCTGTACCTCAGATTCCACAACAGTCCCCTGCTTATCCGCTTTCCTGTAACTTAATATCCCCTCTATATCTGAATTCACCGCATTTATCGCAGCCTCAATATCATAATCACCATAATAATCAACACACCACTGCCGCTGCACGGTTTCAAACCTTAACTCCTTAAGCCCTGCGCCCTTCGTCTGCTGATATACATACAAAGATACATTTATAACCAGTAATGCAATAAAACCAATGACAACTTTCCTGTTAATCAGTCTCCTAAACTCGTTCATATTCCGCCCTCACTGTGTAAGCCCAACCTGCAAGCACGCTCTATAAGTACACTCCAAAATCACTTAACAGGAACTATCTCCACACTGCCGCTAATGCTGCTTTTATCAATATATGACAGCTTATTAGAGTAGCCTAAGAACAGATATTTGTCGTCGCCATAGTACAGATTACTCATTTTTCTTCTGTCGAGTTCTATAGTATTTACAAGAGTTCCGTCTGGATTGAGCACAAATATTTTCTCATCAATAAAATTAGTAATCTGGGTTGCACTTCCTGCTCCACCGTTACACATATATATGTACTTTCCATCATATGACAAGGCTGCCATTACTATTGAATCATCAGCCTTATAAATAAGTTTTCCGTCATTCTCATTAAGCTTTCTTGAATAAAGCCCCTTATCTATCACGAAATAGTACAGAATTCCATTGTCTGTATCAACATAATAATCAGATATATTCTTATCAGATACCAGTTCTGCGCTGCCTGTGGCATAATCATAACAATAAAGCTTGTAATTAACGTCTGCCGTTAATGTTTCTTTATCAATTGAATTATGATTTATCAGGAAAAACAGCTTATCACCGAAGCTTCTTGCCTCGTTAATAGCGTTATTTGCTCCCTCATATGAGAACACTTCACTTGTCTTTCCATTTGCAAGTTCTGCCTTTACAATCACTACTTTATCAGTATCTTTGCTCTCAACTGCCCCCATGTGTCCAATTCTGTCATATGCATATACACAATCATCATGGAATACTAAAGACACCGTTCCATCATCACTGGCAAACAGATCTGCAACATTCTCTCTGCTGCTTCCATCTTTAGCAATTCTTTCTAACTTAGCCATACCGCCTTCCACTTTAACAACATACAGGCTGCCTTTATAGTAATGAAGCGGAGAATTGTCGTAACTGCTGTCTAATACTGCATTACAGTCTGCTGAATTATGCTTACATTCAGCTTTGGCACACACCGGAATAGTCTTATGTGTACTGTCATCAAGATACATAAGCATTGTAGTCGAATCTGTATCACTCCATTCCAGATAATAATATCCCGACTCCGCTTTAGCCACACGATGTCCGTCAGTTCTCCAGCTGCTCATCTCGTCTGACTCTGTTGCATTGCCGACATTAATTGTTTTGTCTGATTTCCCTCTTCTCATCCCCAGAACTACTGCCACCACGATTCCAACAACTACAACTGCTGCAATAATACCTATAATAACCTTTTTCTTACCCTTCATATGCCGCCCCCTGTTTCAATTTATGATTATAATTATAGTACTTTCAATTATGTATTAAAAGATATATGGAACAAAATGTCATAAATGTGGCATGAAATGCATATCATCGTTGATAATTTCCTGTTAGTTATTAATAAACTTCTCCGCATGTTCCTTTTTCCAGCTTGTATACTTTGCTTCATCATTAATATTGTAACGACCGACATTTACAGTGTTAACCCAGTTATAACGCGGTTTTTCACTAAAAGTATACTTTATAACATAATTCCCATACTGCCCCTTTTTACTAAACTCAGAATAATCTATATAATATACATCAGTTTCAGTAATCCTTTTAGTTGCAAGAAGCTCACATGATTTATAGTTATCTTTTTTAAGTTTATCCAAAAAATCATACAATTTGTTGCTATTAAATTTCTTGCCAAATTTCTCTTTAAATAAAGCCTGCGGTACTCCATATATTTCTACTGTACATACCGGACCGCCATAATCTTTAAAATCCTCATACAGTGCAAAAGAATATGCTGCAACATCAACATCAGCCATTGCATCATCACCTGATTTATATTCTTTATCTCCATCATTAATAAGATATGAAAATGCAAAACCAACACGTTCATCACCTACTCCTTTCGATGAATCAGAGTTGTATTTCAATGCAAAATCTGGCGTAGACCATGCATTAACTATCATACTGTCACACGCCGAATTTCCAATTTTGCTTGATGTACCATCTGGTCTTGCCTCCCCTTGTAATTCCTCATCTCTAGCAGAATTTCCTCTTATATACATATCATCAAGATAGTTCACACCTTTTTTCTTCTCTTCAACATATGGATAATATACATACAATCCAGAAGGACTTGGTTCATCATAGACCATAAAACCATTAACTATTGAATATCCATTCTCGCTCTTTGTTGTCTCATATTCCTGAAGCACATAGTTTGGCTCAGTCAGTGTCTCGTTACTTTCGTGTTGTCCGCAAGACAACAGCTGAAGCGACACAGCTCCTAATAATACACATGCTATTTTTCTTTTCATATTCAATTTTCCCCATATAATCGTGAACTCATTTATTTCCCTGATATACATATATACGAATTCCGTTTGAAAAAAGTCGAGAAAATTTTCTACTTATTTCATAAGTCCCCTCCATAATAAAAAGCTATAACCAATGCAGCCTGTTTTTCACAATCTATATTACATTAATTATAGCTTTTTTTATATATTATCCTAGATAGATGTCACGAAATGACGAAAAAACGTCATGAAATGCATTATCTCTCTTTACTATCTCAAACAATCCGACCATCACTGATAGTAATTATCCTGTCCGTCATCTTAGCAATCCCTTCATCATGGGTTACTATGATAACAGTCTTTCCAGACTTATTAATCTCCTTAAGAAGCTCTAACACTTCATGTCCTGTCTTCTGGTCAAGTGCTCCTGTCGGTTCATCAGCAAGTATGATATCTGCATTCGTAACCAATGCTCTTGCTATCGCAACTCTCTGCTGCTGTCCGCCTGACATCTTTCCCGGCAGCTTATTTCTTTCTGACAGTATTCCAAGATGCTCCATCTGTTTTAATATAATCCGCTTTCTTTCCTTTCGCTTTACATTAGCTGCAAGCAGCGGAAGCTCTATATTCTCATACGCAGTATAGTAATCCATCAATGCAAAATGCTGGAACACATACCCAATCTTTTCCTTACGCAGCTTATGTACCTGTGAACGGCTTGCCGCTGTCACCTCAGTATCATCAAGAAAATACTTCCCGCTTGTAGGGCTGTCCATGCAGCCGATAATCTTAAGAAGCGTACTCTTTCCACTTCCTGACGCCCCCATAACCGAAATGAATTCGCCGTCCTCTATCTTAAGGCTTACATCATCAAGCGCCTTCGTATCATCAACCTTTTCATTGTATATCTTTGTAATATTCTCTAATCTTATCATCTAATAATCCCCCATTAATCATCACTTCCAAGAACCTCTACAGAATCATAATGCAGTATCTTTATAACCGGATATGCCATTGAAAGAATAATCGTTACCGCAATAGCTGCTATTGTCGTCAACAATGTTGTAAGATTAACGGTTATTATACCAGCCCCCGAAGTCACCACATTTATAATAACTGCACTTACTGCAAATATAATAAGAGCCGTTACGCTTAAAGCCAGAATATTACATGCCATTGCACCGATTATTCTTGAATCACTCATTCCGTATATCTTCTTTACCGCAATCTCCCTGCTTCTCTGAATCAGCCAGAACTGTGACATCAGCAGGCAGTTAAATATACAGAATACATATACCATCACATTTATCTTCATATTCTCGCCCTGAAGTGCCTTAACCACATCTGACTCACCCTTTGAGTTAAGCTTCTTGGCATTTATCTGTGATTTCGCGTCTACACTCCTTATATTACCGAATACCGCAGAATAAGAATTATCAAGACTTGTTATGTTGCTTGACAATTCAATCGTATAGCTGTCTTTTCTGCATATTTCTTTCAGGACATTAGTTCCAAGACAATCTATATTAAGAACCATTTTGTAATCATAATAATCTGATGTACTGCTTCCTATAACACCGCATATCTCATATTCTTCATTCTCTAAAGTCACATACTTCTTTCCGTCCATTTCGTATGCGTCTTTATACTTATATCTTCCAACGGCAATAAGCCTTTTGCCGCTGTCACCCGGCTCGCTTCCCGGAAGCCGTCCGCTTACCATCTTATATGGAAGCTCCTCATTACTCTTAAGAATAACCTCGCATCTCGTATTAGCACTTATCTGTGCATATGAAAGTGACAGCTTTCCGCCGAGTATCATATTGCCGTCTTCCACTCCGTTGCTTATATAATTAAACATATCCTGACTGTTTCCGACAGTAACATCTAACTGTATTCTGTTCTTATACATGGACTGCAGCCTGTCCGTTTCCTTTGCGTATGCCTTATTATATATTGAAAGCACACCGAACACGGCATAGAACATAACAAGCTGGCTTATTATAAAAAATGCTGATATCAGCCTGTACCTGAATACACTCCGTAATAATGCTTTTATCTTTCCCATCAGCCTTCACTCCTTCCCGAAACCATATCCGCCAGTGAAGTCCTGCCAATCATTACCGCAGGTATCACACATGATATCACAAGAAGTATCATTACTGATATTATCAGAATTACCGGCATATAATGCATATGTGCCACATATGCCCCCTCATACAGTCTTCCTGTTTCCTCTAATACCTTTTTCGGAAACAGTGTCTCAAATTCAGCCCTAAGCCGTACAATCCATGCCGCCACAGCCGCAAGAACCATGACAATTGCATTCTGCATGGCTATAAGCCATATAATATCCGCCTTGCACATACCATTTGCAAGCATAATTCCATAATGTTTTCTTCTCATAAGACAATACACAATGTTAGACGCGGCAATTGATACCACTGCAAGAACCGTTATCATAATTGCTGCTATGAAAACAGTATCATCCACGATACTGGAATCTTCTTTTTCTTTATCAATCTCATCCTTATAGTTACTTATATTGACAGTTATACCCTCGTCATAACAGAATCTCTTAATCTTATCTGTCACTTCATCAAATGTGCCAGACTCACACTGAAAATAAATAGAGTGTGCATACCCGCTGCTGACACCTTCTAATTCTTTTTTCAGGCTTCCTGCTATCACAATCATGGAATCATCAAGCGTATAATTATCCCATTTACCATATGAACCTTTAAACAGTCTGTCTTCGTGTATCCAGCCCGCACCCTTTTTAAGGATACCGCCTATCTTAATCTGCCCAATATCATCATCTACATAACAGTTAATCATATCACCGGCATGATACTGCTTTCTGTAATTATATCCTGCAAATACAATCCGCTCATCTTCTCCAAGGTTCTCTAATATCTTCTTATTCTCTTCACTGAGCATAAGATTTCCTATTGCAGCTATATCCTTATCTATTATATTTACCTGTATAGATTCATCTTCCTCTTCAAAGAGAGTTTCACTAAGAATATATCCGCTCCGTACTACTTCCGGCAGTGTACTCATATATTCATGCACCTTATCTGATATGTCCTGTTTAATATCCCTGGTTACAAAATGAACATATCCCGCATCAGCCGTATTAACTCCGAATTCTTTCTCTGTCTGCCTTATCGCATATCTGCTTCCAATATATCCGGTAAACACCCTGTCTATCATAAAAAATGATACAAAACACATGCCAAATAAAAGCAGGGTCACAAACATTCTTCTTGAATATATCCTGAAAACCAGCCTTAGTTTATTATACCATCTCATATCTTTCCCCCTGTATACTGAGCTGTCTGCCTAATTATTAATCATCTGCTCCGCATGTTCCTTCTTCCATTCTGAATATACCTTCTCATTGTTTATCTTATACCCGCCTGCCGCACATGCCTTCAGATATACCTTTTCCCCTGCATCTGAAAATTTATATTCCATTATATAATTAATGTAATCTCCCTTTTTATTAAGTTCCGCATAATCAACATAATATACACCTGTTGCCGTTATATCCTTTGAACAAAGTAAATCGCAATCTTTATAATCGTTTTTCTTAAGCGTGTCCTTATATTTTAAAAACTCTTTTGAGCCAAATGTTTTTCCAAATTTTTTCTTAAATAAAGTCTTTGGGACTCCATATACCGATATATTCATCTTAGGGATATCATCATAAAAATCTTCATACATTGCCACTGATATTGCTCCTATGTCAAGACTCACCATCGTATCTGATGTAGATTTTACATCTCCAGTTTTTTCTACTCTATATGTAAACGCATACCCTGCACTATCCGACAGATACCAGTTGGGAATTGTATCATTCGAATTATAGTAAGGTAATGCAAAATCAGGTACAATACTGGCTTCTACATATGGTGCTCCATAATCACTACTTGTCTGCTTATTATATAATGCGCCATCTGGTGTATTCCCCGCTTCAAGGTCAATCCGCCTTTCTGTCGACGATTTTATATGAAGTTCCTCCAGATAAGAAACACCTTGTTGCTTATTTTCTATATATGGGATATACAGAATAGTATCCTTATCACCATTGTTACTCTTAATTCTGTA